>Ga0172371_10001744_pt1 | contig 34635 bp, 29 predicted proteins | sample Lak12m_FD_114543 | JGI IMG/M metagenome (GOLD analysis project Ga0172371, IMG submission 114543) | Freshwater microbial communities from Kabuno Bay, South-Kivu, Congo - kab_022012_12m | ecosystem: Environmental > Aquatic > Freshwater > Lake | place: Democratic Republic of the Congo: South-Kivu...
GTAACGGGGTGGCCCGGACGTATAACGTCCGGGCCACCCAAAGCCAAGTTGGTCGATTCCCGTAGCACGATTTCCATCCCATCGCGGGTTTTGAGACAGTTTCCGAGTGTCTGCCCCCATTTGGCCTATGGCCTTGAATGCGGGCGGACACGCAGGTCCGCCTCTACAAACAAGGGGCAATCGGTCGCTGAGCATTTCCGCAGTTCTCAACGCGTGACACTATAACGAGCGTTCTACCGCTACGTATGCTCGATAGTCCTCCTCGCAGACGAAAGTCTGATGCCTGCGATTCCCTCTCTGAGCCCCGTGATGAGGGTAGTCCGGAACGACCGCCCGTGCAGTTGGCCCCATATGCCACTCTCCACTCCTGCGGACCTTCAAGGTCACCGATTACGTATGGTGTACCCGGAGCTCGCAAGGCCGCCAGGGGCAATCGTCGAAAACCGAAAAACCTCTGCGCTCTCCGCGCCTCTGCGGTGAACTCCCCCCTTCACGGCGAACGGTCGAAGTGAGCTAGAGACCCTTCGGCCCGAGTGGGATCCGAAGGCTACGGTGAGCTCAGTTGCACCAGCCGCCGATGGCCCGGCACCGGCTCCTCGACATTCGGCTGCACTGTACTTCCTGCCGGTTTACCATAACCCTTCTGCCCGTGCGCGGGTCGACGTGCCAGGTCTCAAGCAGCACCCGCCGACAGCAGTTGCAGGTCCTCGGCGGCGGCGAGTCGATCCATACCGGTTCGCTAGGCTCCACGGGAATGGACGGCGGCGGCGAGTAGCCTTCCTCGGAACAGACGGAACAGATCACTCGGCAGCCTGCCCCCTGTTCGTCGCATTTTGTCATTGCCGCGCCCTGTGCTTCCTCCTTCGTGGACCTCCGGCCCCATCCATAGCCGCCTTCTTCTGTCCGCGCGAGAGCCGCGCAATTGTTTCTGAAGGAAGTAATGATTTTGCAGGCGGTTCCTCCCTTTTCCTTGCATTCTCTCATTGCGCCGCCTTCCGCTCCCTCTCGGGTGGAATAATCGTAGCTCGCTCCACAGATCCCGTCGGGTTGGGAAAAGGCGATGGCTCCGAACTTGTCCTCCTGTGCAGCAGCGACGAATGCGAAGAGTAAGACCGTTGCCACCGCGGTCATGATCCTTGGAATGATCCATACCGCGAGAAGCGGCGCCCCCTGGGACATGGTCATGAGCTCCTCCACGATCTCGATTTCCCGTCCGCATGGCACACTGGTAGCGGTGATTCACCATACACTGTTCCGTTTTTCGGTTCAAACGGCTTCTGTCGAACCTGGATTGATCGATTGTCGTAAGCATGTCATTGCGAGGAGCGCAGCGACGAAGCAATCTCGACGTTTCGGCCGTCAACCCGATGAGATTGCTTCCCCCGGATCAAGTGCGGTGTCGCAATGACGGTGTTTCCAAGCACTTACTGGGTTGATCGACCAGGAACCGCTCAGATCAGGCTAAAAGAAGGTTCCGCCCCACGAAGACACGACATTGCGCGTCTCGTTTCATCTCAAGGGATACGTGTGTCGCGTCCGGGAACCCTCCCCTGGTTTCTCCGGTCAAGCGACCCCTTGCGAGCTGCCGTTTGGGCCATTATACTGGTTCAAGACGGAGAACCGGGCAGGCACTGGGATGAACCGCATCCCACCGAGATTTCAAGCATTCTTTCCTCCGGGATCTCTGCGGTGAATTCCTCCTTCGCTCTGAACGCTTACGGAAAAGAACTGCTCAGGAGAAAAAGGCTATGACTCCCATACGGATCGAAATTGTGGCGCCCATGCTCACGACCATGGTTTTCTCGTGCCGCAGGTGCTCTCCGATCATGGATCAATTTGCCATGAACCAGAACTACCGCGAGGATTGCAGCGACGAATACCCCGAGGACATGAAGCTGGATGCCGAGAGACTGGCCGGGGTGATCACCCGCGTGCGGGATCTTTATAGGCATCGAGTCAGCATCAGAATGATCGACGCCCAATCGCCGATGGGGCTCTGGAAGCAGATCAGGCACCGCTTTGCACAGCTTCCCGGCTTTGTCGTTGACGGGACGCTGGTCTGCAGCGGTTGTGATGCGGCGAAGCTCGAATCGCTCATTGATCGTCAAATCAGCAGAGCGGCCGACAGGATGGCGGCTGAGGGCGCGCAGAGCGCAGGATCGTGACTCTCTCGGTCTAAGGTGCACTGTGGCCCACATACGGTGACGTATTCCCCGGTCCGTGTCATCTGACCGCGTTGACACTTCAACCTCTCCGGCCATCTTGGTGGGACAGGCATCTTGCCTGTCGTTCTCTGATTGGTGAGACGCTGATGGCCTGGACGTTATACTTCCAGGCGCCGAAGGCAAAAGAGGCACGGACCTCCTGTCGCTGCGCGACCCGGACGTATAACGTCCAGGCCACCCAAGGCCTTCGTATGCATCCGAAGCAATCTCCACGGCCGAGAATACGGAGCCCTCATTGCGCCATGGAGCACTAAGGCGCCTCCACCAGCCTTTGGAAACAAAAAAAGGGCACGCAAGCGCGTGCCCTTTCGGTTTGCGGAGCAAGAAAGACCCCTATGCTGAGTTGGGTCGCATGAGTTTGCCGACCAGGCGGTTGAGCATCACCGGCCCCCTCACCTCGGTCTCGAACAGGGGAACGATCGCACGGACCTTGTTGTCAAACACTTCCCAGACGTGGTCCATGTGCTCTCGCTGCATCTCCACCCGGTTGCGTACGAATTCCGCGGTATCGTCGACCATCTGTTCCTTTGGAATCAAGCCGTTGACGACCACTCCGCCGACGGGGATTCCGAACTCGTAGAACCAGTTGATGAAACGAGTGATCACGGCGATTGGAAGGCCTTCGGGGAGGGTCACGAAGAAGAAGGCCGTCAGGGCCTCGTCCGTCAGCAAGGTCTTCGCGTGGGCCATTCGATCCTTGAAGCCGATGAGATAGTCCAGCAGCGGATCCGCTTCGTTCTTTTTCGAGAAGGACAGCATCTCTCTGAGTGATTTCGCTTCCTCCCGGCTCTTCAGCATCTTTTCAACCCACAGAGCGTAGACTTTCGACATACCCAACAGGCGTCGGGCGTTCGCTGTGGGCGCGGTGTCGAACACATAGAAGTCGTACTCGTCTTTGAACATGAGATCCATCATGTTCTCGAACATTGCGGATTCCTCGAACGCCGGGTTCATCGTTGCCGATTCGATGAACTCCTCCGCCTTGGTGGTGATATCCGCAAATTTCAGAAACCAGTTGATCTTTTCCCGGATCTCTCGTTTCGACCGCTCGATGGTATCCTTCGTGTCGATCTCGAATGCATAGCAATTCGCCTCGTCACAGACCACGACGGGCTTTCCGAAGACGTTCTGCCCGAAGAGATTGGAGAGACTATGAACAGGGTTGGTGGAGGCCAACAGGGTCTTCTTGCCCTGTTGTGCCGACCAGAGCGCCGCGGCCGCGGCCATTACGGTTTTTCCTACTCCGCCCTTGCCCCCGAAGAAGATGTACTTCAACCGGGGATGGTCGGTCATATATTTCTGCATACTGATGGTGATCTGGTTCACAGCTTACCCCCTGCCCATATCAGAAGTCACCGAACATGGCTTTGGCCATCTTTTCGATCATGGGCAATCCGGTGACATCGCGTTCCATTTCCGGGACCGAGGCCAGAATCTGCCCCGCGAAATCCTGATCTATGACTTTCAGATAGCGATCCTGCATCTCAAAGCGGTTCTTCAGGTATTCCGGAATATTTTTCTCCCGGAGATCCGCGGGCAGGACTCGGTTGATGATGTACCCGCTCAAAGGGACGTCGAACTTGCTGAAGAGCTCCGCGGCCTTCAAGGTGTCCTTCAGGACCATTTCCTCGGGAGTGAGGACGAAGAAGAACGCGGTCTTCTGCTTGTCCGTCAGAATGCTCGATGATTTGTTTATGCGCTCCTTGATGTAGAGGAGCTCGTTGAGGATGGCATCCTCTTCGATGTCTGTGTCGCGGCGCATCACCGCCGCCACCTGATCATATTCCCGCATTTGTTCCCGGAGACCGGTGATCTTGTCGATCCACGCGTCATAGACCGAGGCCATGCTCAAGTAATACAGTGCGTGGCCCAAGGGAACCAGGTCATAAATATAATAATCATATCCGCCTGTTACCACAATGTCCACGACCTCGTCGAAGATGGCGCTCTCTTCCATGGCCGGTTCGGCCGCGGCGGCCTGAATATAGCTTTCTATCTCCTCGGGAATAGAGTCCATCCCGTACATGTCGAGGATCTTCTGTCTGATCTCCTGCTGATACTCTTTCACGCGACGGTCCGCGTCGATCTCTTGCGCGAAGAGATTGGGGATGATTTCCGTCGGCCCTTTGCCGAAGATGTCCCGCTGGAAGATGTCCGTGAGGGAAGCCTGTGGGTCCACGGAAAAGACCAGAACTCGCTTGCCTTTCTTGGCAAGATAGTACGAGGTGGCGGCGGAAAAGGTGGTTTTTCCGAGTCCGCCCTTTCCACCGAACATGATGTATCGCCGATCCGGATACTGCTCGAAAATCTTGGTTAACGACATGTGGCTGAGCCCCTTCTCATGTGACCGGTTGTCCTGTTTTCCCGACGGTCACCCCTTGCGGGTGTCTCGTGGCGTTGGGACGACGTCAAGGACTTGGCGTGCCGAATCGCAGGTACGTGATCCTCGGGCAATTCTTGCCCGGAGCCGTCCCCCGGATATGCCGGACCCGACCGCCCGGATAATTGCGGTGGGAGTGGCGGTTCCTTTCTTTCCGAACCGAGCCGTCAAGCGAGAGCGTCCGTCAAATCCTTCTCTCGAAGCATCCTGCGTTTCCAGGTGGAAATCTGGGGAACCACGTAGGGCAGGAGTCGCAGGGAATAATAGGGCGGCAAAATGGGAACACCGAGCATATCTCCCATGGTAATGAGAATGAAGAGGTGTTCCATGCTGGCTCTGGTCTTAAGGGCAAATCTGGCGGAATCGTGTGCGGCCACGCCGTAGACGAACTCCTTCACCGCCTGAAAGAATCCACCCTTTTTCTTTTCTTCCTCAGACATATGCTCTGCTCCAAAAAACGAATGGGAATCAACGTTGACAGGTTTCCCGGCGGACGTCGGGCCATGGGCTCGGCGCCGGACCGGGAAACCTTGGTCATGCACTTACTTTAATCACGGGCATGCCAATCCGGCTCATGGCAGCCCGGTGAACCATTCCAATGCCTTTTCCTATGCCGGTTGGGTCGCTCCTTTGATGCCTCTATACCGGCGGAACGCTCGAAACCCTTCCACTGCGAGGAAGAGAGCGGCAATGACCAGGAAGATGGCAACAATGCCCATCAGGGTGTTGCCGATGAGCGCTTCGCCCTTGACCGCGCCGGCTAGGACCTTGAGCACCAGCAGATTGTACGCAGTGAACAGGAGCGCCGCAATTGTTGTTATGAACATGAAAAGCATCGGATAGAAGACCCAAGCCGCGGACCTCCCTTCGGACATCAACCAGGCCGACACGAGCAGCAACGCCAGGGAGGCCATGAGTTGATTGGCGCCTCCAAAGAGCACCCACAGGTACTGCCACCATCCCGTCATGACGAGAGCGATGCCGAGAATACTGGCTACAATCGTTCCTATATGGGGATTCTTAAAGACGGGGCTCACGTCGCTGAGCAGCTCCGCGGTCGCGACCCTCATGAATCGGACCACCAGTTGCATGATGGTGATGGCCAGGATGATCATCATCACGCTGCCGTACGCCGTCCCGTACTGCAAGGGCAATCCAACCGCAGCGAGGAACTTTCCCACGCCCTGGGCAAACACGCCGCCCGGTCCCTTGGCCACGGCAGTGGCATATTCGGCGGCAGACGAGAATATGGTCCCGGCAATGATGAGGGCAAACAGGGCAAGCATCATCTCAAGAAACATGATGCCGGCGCCGACGGGCCGGGCATCCAGTTCACTTTCCAACTGCCGGGCCGTGCCCGAGCTGGACACGATGCTGTGCCAGCCGGAAATCGCTCCACAGGCGATGGTGACGAACAACATCGGCCAGAGATAGCCGATCGGGATCTGGAAGTTGGTAAAAGCAGGCAACGTAAAATCGGGACGAATGATGAAGATCCCGATCATCCCGAACAACAGGCCCAGGAACACGACGTACGCTGCCACGTAGTTGATCGGGAGGGAGAAACGCCAGATGGGCAGCACCGAAGCGAAATAGCAAAAGACAAACGCGGCGATTGCCCATACCCACCTGTTATTCGCCACGGCGTCGCCCAGGATCACATTGGAGGGCGCCATTGTCCCGAGGACGATCCCAAGCATTGCGATCACGACCGTGACCACGGTGGTGAGTATGATGTCCTTTTTCCACTTGTAGATCATCTGCCCGGCCAGTACGCCGCCGATGGTGAGGAAGAGCCATGCCATGGGGGCCGCTTTCAGCCCGACGGCCGTGCTCACCACCACGTTGCCGAACGCGCCGACAATGAGCAGCAAGTAGAAATAGATAAATGCGAGAAGGATGATCCGTGCTCTCGGGGAGATAAGCCGGTGACTCAGGCCGCCGAAAGAGGCTCCTTCGTTTCGCATCGAGATCATGGCGCTGGAGTAGTCGTGCACCCACCCGATGAAGAAGGCTCCCAGCAAGATCCAGAGCAGCGCAGGCAACCAGCCCCACTGGATCGCGATAATCGGTCCTATGATCGGTCCGGCGCCGGCTATGGACTTGAACTGATACCCGTACAGGATGTTCTTGCTCGTGGGCATGAATTCCACGCCATCCATGTACATTTTGGCAGGAGTGACTCTCTTCGGATCGGCCTGAATGATCTTCTCGTCGATGTACTTCGCGTAGAATCGGTAACCGACGAAGGCAACAATGAAGCCAATGATCAAGACGTAAATGGCGTTCATCTTTCGACCCCCTTCTCATGCGGCCAATGAGCTTATCGAGGTACCAAACGACCTGGATTCGCGTCCGGAGATCCTTATGCCAAAATGATTCCTATGCGTTCCGCGGACTGCCGGGCCCGCAGATTCATAGTGGATGGGTTTTGGAGGGACAATCTTCCGTCGCCGGGCCTGAGAACACGAACCCCCTCGTTGCCGGCCCGCCCCGATCGCCCCGAAGGATCAAGAAATACGCGTACAGAGCGCATTTTCTGCGGAATAGTACCACTGCAGGGCTCAGTGTCAAGGATTATTTTCGCCCTTCGTCCGGCTTGGGGCACCGTGGGGAAAGAGATTCGCGCACCCGGACCTGACCGGCTCCATGTCCGGGAATGGGAGGAACGGTCAACGCGCAGCGCCGAGCCGCACGAGCTTTCGGGCCGGCTGCCACCGTGCGGCGACCGAGGGCAGGTAGACGACGATGCCGGACGCGGCCCTCTGCACGCTCCTGTCCATGCCCTGGTTCACGAGCATGGGAGAAAACGCTTGCGGAGTGGGCTTTCGATAACGCATACTGAAGCGAAAATCAAACGTAGATCCGACGAGATCCTCTGATGTGGACCAGGGCGCAGAAATCAATGCCCGGACCGAAGACGGGAAGACGGCCCTCAAATTCGCTTCATTGAAAGGCCACTCCGACGTGGTGCGGACACTGGAATTTCACGGAGCGGTCGAAAGCGCACCGTAGGGACTGTCCTGAAATAGCACCTGCACAGGCGGGAAGAGAGGGGACAAGATGCAGGAGCACTGCTGAGCAAGCCAGCAGTGGCACCCGGCGCCTTGGTGAAGTTTTCGCCAATTCGGTGACACATTCCGGCTCCGGTATCCCCCGACCGCGCTGACAACGCAACTTCGCGGGCCATCTTGGTGGGACAGGCAAGATGCCTGTCCCACCGAAGCCCCGATCGGAGCCTCGCTCGGACCGGTCAACCAAATGGGCTCCGAATTCGAGACCGAACTTAAGAAATCCGGTACTTAGCACGGCTTGGCAAGTGCGGCAGCGAGCTCTGATCCGCCGGCCATTATTGAATGCTGCGGATGGCCATTCCTATGGCGACTCCTCTCGTCTCGTTTTCCGGTCACAAGATTTCATTCAAGTTCCTCGCTCTCACGTCGGTTACTATCGCCGTGATCTTCGGATTGCTGTTCTTCTGGTTTTCGGAGCAGCAAGAGAATCACATCATGGAGCAAGTGAAGAAACAGGCGATTATACTCCACAAACAACTCGTCATTACTCGCCAGTGGGTTTCGGATCACGGTTCGATGCTGGTGCCCAAGGCCCCCGACGTGACTCCGAACCCGTTCCTGAGCGAACCGGAGGTGGTTTCTCGAACGGGTGAGGTCTTCACAAAAGTGAGTCCCTCTCTCCTGACAAGGCTCCTTTCAGACCGGGCCATGCAGAGCGGTCTCTACTCCTTCAAGCTTACCAATACGGAGCGGCTCAACCCTGCCAACGTGCCCGACAATTTTGAGATCAAAGCGCTCCAGGGATTTCGGGAAGGCAGCAAAGAGGGTGTCTTTCGCATCGAAGCTCGCGACGGGCGCCGGGTTCTGCGCTACGTGGCTCCCCTCTATGTGAATGATGGATGTATGCAGTGCCACATGGTCCAGAGGTACAAGACAGGTGACGTAGGTGGATGTCTGAGCGTGTTCATCCCCATGGACCAGGCCCAGTCAGCCATCACCAGAGGCAAGGTAACGCTCCTCGGAGGTGGAGCGGCCTTTGCCGGTTGTCTCCTTGGGCTCATTTTCCTGGCGACACGCTCACTGGTATTTAAGCGGATCGGGGACATCCGGAGCGACCTGAAGAGAATGAGTTTCCACCGGGAGGGAAAACCGTCGGGAACCCCGGGCGACGAGCTCAAGGAAATTCAGGACTTCTGCTACATGCTGGACGAAAAGCTGAGGAATCAGCATGCGGAGCTCGAACGCAAGATTTGCGAGGCCACGAGAGATCTCTCCGAAACCAATGCACGGCTGAAGGCCGCGAATCTACAACTGGAGAACCTGAATGAGGCCAAGATCGAGTTTTTTTCGAATATCTCCCACGAGCTTCGGACGCCACTGACAAGTATTAAAGGAGCCGCGGACTTTCTGGCGCGCAAGTCGGCCGGCGACCCCGCGTACCTGGAAATCATTCGGAGAAACGCCGATCATTTGATCAAGATCGTGCTGGATTTCCTCGATTACTCGAGGATCGAATCCGGACAACTGGAGCTTGATCGGAAAGAGACCTCCCTCAACGCTGTCGCTGACGAAGCAATTCTCTCTCACAGAACGATGGCCGACAGGAAGCGAGTCGCCCTGACCCTGGAATCCGAAGAGGATCTCGTCGCAGAATTGGACAGGCAGCGGGTGTACCAGGTCCTGATGAATCTGCTCTCCAACGCCGTCAGATTTTCCCCGGAGCAGGGAACCGTGACCGTCACCCTTGCTCCGGTCGACGGCGGATTTGTTCAAGTCTCGGTCCGAGACCAGGGGCCTGGTATCGACAGAGAGTATCATGGAGCCGTGTTCCGGAAGTTTTTTCAGGTAAGGGGCGCACAAGGGCCGGGGATGCATCCGGGCTCCTCCGGAATCGGCCTGGCTGTGTGCAAGGGGATCGTGGAAGCCCACGGCGGAAGGATCTGGGTCGAGAGCGAGCCGGGAAAGGGGAGCCGATTCCTCTTTACCCTGCCAATCGCAGGATGACATGGAAAATGACCGAATACTCGTGGTAGACGACGACCCGGATATTCTCCGGATTCTCAAGGACAACCTTGAATTGGATGGATATCCCGTCAGCACGGCAGCCACGGGAAGCGAAGCGCTGGCTCTGCTTGAGCAGACCGAACCGTCCCTCATTATCCTTGACCTTTCCTTGCCTGATACGGACGGCATTCAGATCTGTCGAATGGTTCGCGCGAGATCCGACGTGCCGATCATCATGCTCACCGCCCGCGACCGGGTTCCGGACAAAGTCCTTGGACTGGAAACCGGTGCGGACGATTATATCGTCAAACCGTTCGACTACCTGGAGCTTGCCGCGCGGGCTCGGGCCTGTTTGAGGAGGAATCGGAGCCGGAAACCGCGCCGCGAGGTAATCCGCCTCGGCGGTCTCGAGATCGACGCGGGACGGAACAGTGTCCTGAACAAAGGCCACAAAGTGCTGCTCACCCAGAGGGAATTCGCCCTTCTCATTTTCCTGGCCAGAAACGCCGGAGTCGTGGTGAAGCGCTCCGCGATCAAGCAAGCCTTGTGGCCCCACGGAGGAATCTATCAGGACAGCCGGGCGATTGACGTTCACATCCAGCATCTGCGCTCGAAGCTGGAGACGAACCCTGTGCGTCCCCGTTACATCCTCACGGTTGCCGGCGCGGGGTACATGCTGGTCAATCCGGATGAAAGCTGAGGAATCGGGACAAAAGTCAGCACAATCCGGGGACCGGTGGCACGAACAGGATACCGGGCGGTCAAGACCGCAGGGCCCAGGAAACGGAATGTGCTATGCGGCGCATTGCCCCGAAAGGAGGCAGAGCTTCCTCTCGTCCGCAATTTGTGATACGAAACGAGAGTCACCGCGATGAAGACCGCGACCACGCTTGAGTTGGTAAGCGCCGTCTCTATGAAAGCGCTCGGAATGAGAGACCGCGGCCGGATCTACGTACGGGGAGGTTTGGAGGGGGCGGCGGTGAAGCAGCCGTGATGTTGCCGAGAGCGTGGGATGCCTCACAGCAAGCCGGAGCAGCCTTCGTCCGGGCCTGCCACCCGGCTGGCGATGATTCTCGGCAGTTCCCCAATGCCGCTCCCCTCTAAATTATGGCGCAGCGAGGCGCTCTTACCGCCCTTCTCCGAGGCGAAGCCGCGGAGTGCTCACCAAATGGGAGGGCTTTCATTGTCCGTTGCGCCTGATACCAGGCATGGAAGTTGGTAAGATCGCGTGCGCCCCGGCTCCGTGACGAGTGACCGCGGGACGCGTTGTCCGCGAGCAGAGTAGGTGTCAGGTGCAAACCCACCGGCGGCAGAGAGAATGACCGAGATTGACATTGAACACTGGGAAGCCATCTGCAGAAAGTGCGGGAAGTGCTGTTATGAAAAGGTGGATCTGGGCGCCGGCGAGGTAGTCTACACCGATGAGCCTTGCATTCATCTGGACACCGAGACGAGGCGCTGCAAGGTCTACCAGAACCGCCACGAGGTGGAGCCCGACTGCATCCGCCTCACCGAGCACCTCGTGCGCCATCTGCACTGGTTGCCGAAAGAATGCGCCTATCTCGAATATGTGAGACACAAGGATACGGTCGCGGCTGTGCGGGAAGCCGAAAGAGCCGGAAAAAGAAACCGCAAAGCCAAAAGGAGAAAACGATGACGATCAAGACACTCAACGTGAATGAAGATATCCTCGCCGCGAATGACGTGCTTGCAGAGAACTTGAAGAAAAGATTCCAGAGTTCCGGTGTGTTTGTCATGAACCTCATGTCCTCGCCCGGCGCTGGCAAGACATCCCTGATTCTGAGGATTATTGAGTCTTTGTCCGCGAAGCACCGGATCGGGGTTATCGAGGGGGACATCGCATCGGACGTCGATGCCCGCAAGATCGAAAAGACCAAGGTGGACGTAGTTCAGATCAACACGAGCGGGGCTTGCCATCTGGACGCGAACATGATCCGTTCCGCGACCGACAGCCTCGGCCTCGACGGAAAGAGCCTGCTCATCATCGAGAACGTTGGAAACCTTGTCTGCCCCGCGGAGTTCAATCTCGGAGAGAACGTGAAGGTCATGATCCTCTCGATCCCCGAAGGACACGACAAGCCACTCAAGTACCCCTTAATGTTTACCGAATCGAACGCCCTCGTCCTGAATAAGATCGACCTGCTGGCACATACTGATTTCAGCATGGACGAATTGCTCAAAACGGTCTCGGCCATGAATCCCACGATTCGCATTTTTCCCGTATCCGCCAAGACCGGTGAAGGAATTGGCGAATTTGCCGGCTGGTTGGACGAAACCATTCAGCAAGCGAACAGTCGATAGGCGGCAATCGTTCACCCGGACGAGGCGACCGGCCGATGCTGCCATACGGGGCCACGACCGGTGGTGAGCTGCCTTGATCAATTGCTTACGTGAGGGTTCTCTGCACGGAGTGCCGTTAATTCTGACTAAGCGCGGGAGGTTTTCCCGAGAGATTGGTCTCGCGTCCGAGCTCCGGCGCCGTGCGGCCCACTTTCTGCTCCTTGCCGGCAGGTCCGGGAAAGGTTTCCACTCCATGTCTTGGCTCAACGAATTGTTGCACAGGCGTCTCCGAATCACCCGGGTCGGGTGCATGGCCATCTGCTGTCTGCTGCTCTTGCACCCTGCGGGGGTGACGGCTCGGGCCCTTTCGGAAGAAGAGATCTCGCGCGAGATCGTCGACGAGAACAACAAGATCATTGTCGAGACGTTCATGCGTTACGAACTTGGACGTGTGAACGAGGAGGTCACCAACTCCCTCATCAAGGACCATCCTTCTTTGGAGTTCTTTATCAAACAAGCGAAGCGGGGCCCGTTCAAGAACCTCATTTTCCTTGAAGACCAGGTGCACAAACTCCGCGACGTGCAGCGGAACATAGATTCGTTTCCCTATTCCATAACCTTTTCGGCATCCGAAAAGAAGAAGATCCTCGAGTTGCGGCCTTCCGCCGACAAGATCGTGACCTACGGGATTCCGCTCATGAAGCGGGATCTCTACCGCATCGTGGAGGCTGCCAGAACGCTCGCTGACCGAAGGAGAAAACACCCGGTGGAGCTCATGGGGAACGAAGCGTTCAGGGATGAGATCTACCGCCATTGCGAGTCCACTGCCAAGAGTTTGGACGATGAGATGGGGAAGCTCTCGGAAGGTGAGCTCATCTGCATGAAGCTCGGCTGGACGCTCGAACAGGTAACGATCACCAACCTGTGGCTCGCGGTGAATGACAACAGCCTGCCCAAGCCCGAGGATTACATGGTGTTCCGAAAGCATCGGAGCGCGTACTTTCAGAAGCGATTGCAACAGATTTACGGCTCTGCGGGAAAACCCAGGGCCGCAGTCGATCGGCCGTAGGAGGATGTGGCGTCTCGCGGCATCCCCTCATACCAATGTGCGGTCAACGAAGTGACAATGGGTGAAGCCGGTCCTGGCGGGTCTCCGGAGCGAAGTCAGGCTCCGCCGTCCGCAGCGGAGGAGATCCGCCGGGACCGGCGGTGAACTGGGCTCTCAGTGTTACTCGTATGAAAGCGCAATGGTGTCAGAGACTTCCGATGACATCTCTCTTGCGTTTTGAAAACGTGAGCAAGTGCTATACCAGTGGAACAGCAGCAACGATTTTCCCGCTGAACCGCGTCAGTCTTGACCTGGCACAGGGAGAGCGGGTGATTCTCCTCGGAAAGAGCGGGTCCGGCAAGAGCACCTTTCTCAATCTTGCCGGCGGAGTGGACAGCCCTTCCTCCGGAAGGGTTTTCTTCTGCGGTCGTGACCTCACCAGCCTTTCTCCTGCTGCGCTAGCGGAATACCGTCGCCGGGAGGTGGGGTTCATCTTTCAGTCCTTCAATCTCTTTCCTACGCTCACCGTTGGGGAAAACCTGATGCTGCCCCTGGACCTCCTGGGAAATCCCGACGAGGATCGAGCCCGCTCGCTGCTCCGCGCTGTGGAGCTGGACGGTCAATGGGATAAATTCCCGGAACAGCTTTCCGGCGGCGAGCAACAACGGGTCGCCATCGCCCGCGCACTCGTCAAGGAACCCCGCCTGGTCCTGGCCGATGAGCCCACCGGCAACCTTGATCTGGAAACCGGCGACTCCATACTGCGCCTGATCGACGAGATCTGCGGTAACGGCAGGGCCAGCCTCATTCTGGTCACGCACAGCCCTGAGGCGCGCTGGCTGGCGCACCGGACCTTTCGGCTGCGCGGCGGCGAGCTGCTGGAAGAGCCGTCGGCCGTGTCGGAATAGAGGGCTCGCGGCAGGGGAGACGAGAGGAATACCGCCGGAACCGGGCCATCCGAATGACTCTCTCCACGTTACTCAAATTCAACTGCCGCTATTATCGCCGCCGGCGCCTGCTCTCAGTTCTGTGTCTCACGGGGATTGCGTTGGGAGTGGGAATCGTTGTTGCCGTCGAGCTGATCAACAACTCGGCCTTGTCCTCATTTGCCCTGTCGGTCGATCTGCTGTCGGGTCGGGCTACCAATTCCATCGTTTCCGAGTTTGGCAGAATCGATGAGAAGGTTTTTCCTCGCATCTGGAAATCCGCGGACATCGAAGCCGCTTCTCCGATGATCGAGGCCATGGCCACGACGCTGGAGACCGGCGACGAGCCCATTCGCTTCCTGGGAATCGATCCCATCCTTGACGCGGATTTTCGAGGATTCGTTTCGGCCGGCGGTGAAGAGACTCTCTTACCGCTTCTCCGCGGAGACATTCCGCCGGTTCTCTTTTCCCGTGGGCTCAAGAAACGTTTCCATCTGAAGCCGGGCGATACCCTCACCGTTCTTACCGCAGGAATAGAGAAGAAAGTAAGATTACTGGACACGATACCAGCCGTGGGCGGGATCGAAATGGAGGAGAATCTTGCCATCATGGATATCTCCGCTGCCCAGGAGATCTTCGGCAGAGTGGGGTACCTGGACAGGATCGACATCATCGCACAGAACAAGCCGCACGATCTGCTCAAGGAGCTCCCGCCGGGCCTCAAACTCACGGACGCGGATGAGAAGAAGTCGACCCTGAAAGCCATGCTCTACTCGCTGCAATTGAACCTGGCGGCAATGAGTCTTCTCGCTTTGTTCGTCGGAGTGTTTCTCATCTACAATTTCTCAATGTTTTCGGTCCTCTCCCGCCGCGAGGACCTTGCGCTGCTGCTGACTCTCGGTGCGGAACGTCGTGGCATTGTGGGGGCTTTTCTCACCGAATCTCTCATCCTGGGCGCGTTGGGCAGTCTTCTGGGCATCGGGTTCGGCTTCGTCGTTGCCTCGTTCAGCATAGATAAGGTCTCGTCTACGATTGCGGAGCTCTACTTCTACGTCGACGCGCAACGGGTCCAACTCACGGCTCCGATCGTGCTGAGCGGATTTGCCGTGGGATTCCTCGCCACGGCCATCGGAACCGGGCTTCCGGCTCTCGAGGTCGCGGGCACGCCGCCGATCCTCGGAATGAAGCGCCGCAGCATTGAGGATCGGGCCCGTGGGCTCAAGGGATCTCTCTTGGTTGCAGGGCTCGTTGTCTTTTTCGCTGCCGTCGCGGCCGCGTGGGCGTCGCGATTTTCCATATTCTGGGGGTTTGCTTCGGCCTTCGGAATGACGCTTGCTTTTGCCTTGTGCACGCCAGCCATGCTTTCCCCGGCCGCTCATTACCTCGGTGTCTTTCTCAGGAGGGTATGCGGATCCCTGGAAGGGTTCCTGGCTTCGCGGATGATTCGAGCATCGCTCAGCAGGACGAGCATCGCTGTGGCAGCGCTTGCAGTGGCTCTCTCCATGACCATCGGGGTGGACACGATGATCCACAGCTTCCGACTGTCGGTGGCTTCGTGGCTCGACGGATCGCTCCAGGCGGATCTCTACGTGTCTCCTTCGACAACCAAATGGGATCACCCGTTGCCTGGATCCTTGATTCAAGACATGATCCGCGATCCGCGCGTGGAGGCGCTCGAGCGATATTCCACGCACGAAGTCTACCTCGACGGACGTCCCGTGAAGCTGAGAGTCATCGACGCATCGGTCCTGAGGAATTACTCTCGATTTACTTTTCTGAGAGGGGAGGTGGGAGCCTGGGACGGAATGAAACAGGGCGGCGTGTTTATTTCCGAATCGCTGGCATACCGTTTCGGAAAGGATCTCGGGGAGACAATAACGCTTGTCAGTCCCGAGGGCGATCGCACGTTTCCGGTTGTTGCCGTGGTGCGGGATTATTCGTCCGACCAGGGGACGATTCAGATAGATCGTGATCTCTATGAACGGATCTGGAAAGACACGCGCGTGCAGTCAATAGCGTTGTTCTTGACACCGGGCGCGTCCGTCGACGACGTGCGGCGGTTCATGGTCTCCCGATTCCCGGGGCTGGACCGAACCATCGTCTCCAGTCGGAGAATGCAGGAGAACATCCTCGCCATCTTCGACAAGACCTTTGCGCCCACGGCTACGCTGAAAGGGGTGTCGCTCCTCGTGGCTCTGCTGGGGATTGCCACGGCTCTCACTGCTATTCTCTTGGAGCGCCATCGGGAGATGACCGTGATGAGCTACTTGGGGCTCACTCCGCGGGAAATGGGTCTGACGAACGTGTATCAGGCCCTCGTCATGGGCCTGGTCGCCTTTGTCCTCTCGGTGGTGTGCGGCCTTGTCCTCACCTACATTATCGTGTACGCAATCAATTATCGTTCCTTCGGCTGGTCCGTGGACATCCATCTCAGTCCCTGGGTCTTTGTGAAAACGTTCCTGCTCACCGCTTCGGCCTGCGTGGCAGCGTCGGTTTACCCTACGCACAAATTGATCCGGGATCGCACGGTGTCGGTGCTGAAAGAAGAGTGAGGATCCGCGGCGGGACACAAGGGACTTCGTACGCCATTGCGCCGGTTCGGTGACTTATTCAGAAGACCATATCACCCGATGGCATCGATCGCGCCAGCCGCCCTGGTGGGACAGTCCCGTGCGGAACGCGGGATTGCCCGCCACTCTCTGATAGGTGAGACGCGGGTGCCCTGGACGCATAACGTCCGGGCCACCCAAGATCTTCGTATTCGCCCGAAGCAATCTCTACGGCCACGAATACGCGACTGTATCTACGTCATCATGAACTTAGAGCATGGGGGAGGAGATAGGTCTTCACCCTCGCAAGCGTTCACCAGGATTATTCCACGAATGAGACAGTGAGCGTCTTGTCCGTGCCTCCCCATCCCCTAGCCCCTTCCCCAAGTCCGGGGAAGGGGGATCAGAAGCCCCCTCTCCAGACTTGGAGAGGGGGGTGGGGGTGAGGATTCTTGAACTCGCGGTGAACGATTACTCCTCCTCCATGCCGACCGAGCTCATTGCACCGAGGCGTTGAAGCCCCCGCGAACGGGATTATCACATGTCTTCGTCCTCAGCGTCATCCGGCCATTCGATGAATCGTTTTTCCTGATCCACCATGGCATTCACCATGAGCTCCACCAGCCCTGTGTACCAGATGCCGGTTTTCTCGAAGACCTCATAGTTATCCATCATATCCCGGATTTGCCCCTTGCAGTTGGAGCAGGGTGCGCAAACCATCTTCTTGATCGAGGGGTCCATCTCTCCTTGAAACGCGTTGAGGATCTGCTCGAGCTTCTTGCGTCCCGACACCAATCGTTTCCAGTCGGGGAAATTGCCCGAGCTCATAATGGCAAAACCCGAGCCGCCACCGCAGCAGTAGTTCTCCACCCCGTGGGGAGTCATTTCTCGGAATCGCCCCGGAGGGAAAATCGCGTTGAGGACATTTCGCTGAGGTTTCACGATCCCCATGAGCCTGACCGCATTGCACGGATCGTGCAACGTCACGGGGAAGTCGTTCTTCGTCGGGTCGAATTTGATCTTGCCTGTCTTTACGATATCCCAAAGCAACGTGTAGGAGCTTTCCCTCGGGATCATCTGTTCGCCGGGCAGCAAGCGGTCCGCAATGACGGAAAGAGCCTTGTGGGCATGGCCGCATTCGCCGATCACAATCTTTTTCACGCCCAACTCACGCGCTACTTCGAGGTGCTTCAGCGCCACCCTGGCAAACTGAACGTCGTCGTACCACAATCCGTAATTGACTGCGTCGTACCCCACCAGATCGGTGGAAAGGGTGTAGTCGATGCCGGCAGCGTCAAAGAGGACGGCGAACGCCATCGGGTTCTCGGGCCACGCCATGAACTCGCCGGCATTGTGGATGAGGAGGATTTCGGCGCCTTTCTTATTGACCGGGATCTTGATGGTCTTGCCGGTCTTCTCTTCGATGTCGTCCTCCAAGTACTCGATGATGTCCTCGACCGCGGCTTTGATCATTCCCGTGCTGGAACCGAACCGCAGATGCTTGACCGAGCCCTTTTCATGAATCTCCGCGGCCGCGATGCCCAATTCCTGGCTGAAGATCTTCCGCAGCTCGTGGGTGATCAGACCGTTGTCCACCCCGATGGGGCACACCTGGGTGCAGCGGCGGCACAAGGTGCAGCGATAGGCCAACTCGGCCAGCCGCGCGACAGTGTCCCAGTTCAGATCGATGTCGTGTCCGCGAAATCCTGCGAGGAGACGGCCGTTCTTGGTGAGATATTTCTTGGCAATCTTGCGGAGAACATCCGCACGAAACGTCGGACGGTAGATGTCCTTCCTGCCGCTCATTTCGAAGGCAGGGCAGGCGTCCGCGCAGGTCTGACACTTGGCGCAGTAGTCCAGCGTGAGTGAGAGAGGCTGCAAGAATGCCCAGTTGTTCTCTTTGGTCAGGAGTTTCTGGAATCCTCGGAGGAAGGCATCCACCAGCTTCTGTTCCTCCTCGGGACTCTCCGGCTTCGGCAGAGTGATAGCGCTCACTCCGTCGAGCGAATGCTCCCATCGCGATTTCTGATCATCCGTGAGCTCCGTAATTTCTGGTTCCACGTAATTCTCGTAGGGTGGAGGCAGCGGCGGAAGATCTGCTACTTTTATACGGACTAACTGTTCAGTTTTCTTTGAAATTTCTTCAGGCTTCATGGTTTTATTCTCCGCTTACTTTCCTTCTTTGGCCCAGGGATTCTCTGTGGCTACATCGGCCCACGTCTTCTTGCCGCCCTCGGCCCCTATGTGGGGCGCCGACCACGTCACGGGATACCCCAAGTACTCTCTGATCCTGGAGCTCATCGCAGGGTCCCCGACGTTGGGATCATCATCCCACTTCACCTTGTCCCACATGAAATACTTCGACACCATGTGAGTCATGTGAGTAAACGGGAAGTAAGCCCAAAAACCGAGGAAGAGCAGCAGATTGATCACGTGCAGCGTAGAAAGGGGTTTTACGACAGGCTTGAACGTAATCAAGCTCACCATGTACAGCCGGGCGGTGTCAAATCCGGGATCCGAGAGCCACACGAGAAAGCCGGTCACGAAGATCGCTCCCAGCCAAAGGAGATTCATGTAATCGATTCCGGCAGTATATTCGTTGAGGACCGGGTCGGCGAGCCTTTTGATGACGAGCCCGATCACGCCGACAGTACCGAATATAAAGCCGACCACTCCGAGCACCTGGGTTACAGCTTGGACCAGAGAAGCGAGAGCAGAGCCGGAGGGAGGAAGTCCCAGCGCTTCGAGGATTGCGCCGAGGGTCAGGAAGACCAAGCCTCCGATGCTCAGGTACAGACCCATGTGGAACGGAAAGGACCAATACCAGAGCGGACGGTTGTCCTCGTACAGGGCCCTGATGAAGAGAATCTCAGGCACCATGAACTTGTACTGGGCCATGTGGTCTTTGTGCCGTTCTTTCTTCCAGTGGTCCACTTCCTCGTAAAAGGATCCGCCCCATTCCTTGCCCTCGTGGGGGACCGGATAGATCTCCCACCGAACGTGCATGGGCATCGTCCAGTACTTGAGGACCTTCCGGGCTAGAGCCACCACGAACACGACGCCGCACGCGAACGTCAACAGCTTGAGCATGACATCCATATTGCCTCTCCTTCTCGGTTTGTATTGATTGGGGTTGTCTGCGATGGGGTCGTTACAAAGAGTCGTTTTAGCATTTTCCCGAATTTTTTGCTAGATATTTTCCGTCCGTCCGGCAGGCCATTCTTCTGAAGTTCCTTGCCTTTTCATGGTCGGATCCGAGCCGGATTTCCCGGCGTTCCGGGGTACTGCCCGGCGCCCGGACGGGAGCAATGACTGAATCAGGGCGACTTCCGAGGAACGGGAGGGGGAAGGGGACCTTCATGTCGTGAAGATCCGGATTTGGAATAGACACGGGCGGGCTCCTCAGGGGGCTCGGCCGGGAGATAGCCACCGGGAATTCAGTATTCACCGGCGGATCGTTCCTCCCGCTCTTTGTCCCACGTGGCATAGAGGTAGTCGTCCGATTCGCTCATTTCTTCCTTCAGGTCGGGCAAGGGCTCGTCTGCGTATTCCGCGCGAAAGAACCTGGCCACCCATTCCTGTCCCCAGGGATCTTCCTCGAGGAAGTAACGCAAGTCGCTGAAACCTTTGAGATTGCGGAACTCGACCCAGCCGGCGTTTTCGTTCATGAGCGTCAGTTCTTCCGGTTTGTCATCAGACCAGTCGATGAAATAAGGGGAGTGCGAGCTCATCAGAACTTGTTTGCCGGGATTGGCAGCGGCGAAACGGTGCATCAGTCCGTACAGGATTCGGAGCCGATTCGGGTTGAGGTAGGTCTCCGGCTCCTCGATGAAGAAGATGCGAGGTTGATCCGGCAGGTTAAACAGCGTGATCAGCGCGAGAAACACGAGGAATCCGTCCGATAGCTGGGGGCCTACGAAATACCCTGACTTGGACTCTTCTTCGACTCCGATGCCGACCTGATGCGGGTCGCCGAGATGTGGAGTGAAAATGCGTCGGACACCGGGAACACTGCGCTTGATCTCGGCGCAAATGCGGTGGAAATTCTCCGGGTGGTTCCGTTCGAGATGATGAATTACCGCCGCAAGATTCTCGCCGGTATGATCGAGCAGGTAGGAATCCTGGACCGCGGACGGCTTTTTGATGAGGTCGGGCACAAACCGGTACCGTTTGATTTTGGAAAGGTACTGCGCCACGGAGCGGATCCTCCTTTCCGCCTCGTTCCATGCGTGTCCTTTCCGCATTTGGGCCATTTTGGATTCCCGTGCCTTAACATCCGAGATCGTGAAGAGGATCTCCCCCTGAATCTGCTGAAGGGTCTCTTCTTTGATGAGGTACTCACTGCGACGGATCTCAGTGAAGGCGAGGGTGTACGCGTAATTGACGCCCTCGACCTCCAGCGTAACCTCAAAGTGCAGGTCCAGATCCTGAGGATTCGTATCTCCCTTTTCCCGCCGACTCAGGGTCTGGCGGAAGGTAAACGGACCGGGGCCGAAAGCGCTGCTGAACGGGCCTGACGCGAGAAAACTCAGCATAAGGAGGAAATTCCCAAGATTTGATTTCCCCGTCCCATTGGGGCCGACAAAAACGTTCAGGGGCCGGACATCAAATTCCACATTCCGAAAGTTTTTGAAATTCTTGATCCGAACATTCTTGATCATCTGGGCGTTTGTCCTTTCATAATTCGTTTTCTCATCAGCCGTTGACCCAACGCAACCGGTCGCCCCATCCTCGCTGTGTTGCTGCTCCGGCGCCATTGCTCGGGCAGAAGGGTGCGCCGTTTGCCGGTCAAGGGCCGCGACCCGCCGCTGAACCGGCTACCCGCCTTCTCGCGTCAGCCGCGTGATAGCGTCGACGGCACTCGACAGAACAAGCGGAAAAATCCTGCGCTTGCCCGGGCGTCTTCAAGAAGGGAGCGAGAGGCGAGGGCCGGTAATCAATCACTTCTCATCCAGAGGCGACGAAATCCAGCTCATCATGGATCGGAGCCGTTCCCCCACTTTTTCAACGGGGTGCTCCGTGCCCAGTCTCTCAAGAGCCTTGAAGACGGGGCGACCTGCCGCGTTTTCGAGTATCCATTCGCGGGCAAATTCGCCGGAACGCACTTCCGCGAGAATCTTCTTCATCTCTGCCCTGGTACGATCGTCGACAATACGCGGCCCCCGGGTCAGGTCACCGTATTCCGCGGTGTTACTTACCGAATAACGCATCCGCCCAATTCCGCCCTCATAAATGAGGTCAACAATGAGCTTGAGCTCATGAAGGCATTCGAAGTACGCGATCTCCGGTTGGTACCCCGCCTCGACCAGGGTCTCGAAGCCGGCCTGGATCAACGCCGTGACTCCGCCGCAGAGAACGGCTTGTTCGCCAAAAAGATCCGTCTCGGTTTCTTCGGCAAAGGTCGTTTCTATGACCCCCGCCTTGGTGGCGCCCAGTGCGCGGGCATAGGCGAGACCGATCCTGGCGCACTGCCCGGTCGCATCGCGGTGCACGGCCAACAGGGCTGGAACGCCGAAACCGGTCTTGTACATTCGGCGCACAAGGTGGCCCGGACTCTTGGGTGCGACCATGAATACGTCGGTTTCCGCCGGCGGTTCGATCTGGCCGAAATGGATGTTGAAACCGTGAGCAAAAGCCAGGGCCTTGCCCGGTTCCATGTGAGGCTCGATCTTATTGCGATACAGAGCGGATTGGGTCTCGTCGGGGACGAGCACCATGACCACGTCACCCCTCTGGGCCGCTTGGTCGGCCTCCATCACTTCCAGGCCGTCATGAATCACCTTGTTCCAACGGCGACTTCCCGCCTGGAGCCCCACGACCACGTTCACCCCCGAATCCTTGAGATTGAGTGCGTGGGCGTGTCCCTGGCTGCCGTAACCGATCACGGCAACAGTCTTACCTTCCAGGGCCGCAGGGTCTGCGTCCCGGTCGTAGAATATTTTTGCCAAAGTCACTCTCCGAAAGCAAAGATTTAGTATCGGACACTATTTGTCGCCCGGATTCTATCAAAAACCCTCGGCGCCTTCAAGAAAAGGATATGAAAAGTCGCTTTTTTCCCGCGAGGAGGAACGAATTCGGTCTCCCGGTCTGGAAGAACCAGGGATTTCTTCCCGTTGGTACCATTGAATTACTCGCTTCCCGCGATTTTCTCCACCTCCTGCCCGGACCGCTGAGACTTCTGCCGATCCTCCTTGAATACGTGGCTCGGCGGTTCGATCAGCACTGTTGTGTCGGGTGCAACGGAAGAAGTCAACCAGACGTTCCCGCCGATGACGCATCGCGCGCCGATCACTGTTTCACCCCCGAGTATCGTTGCCTGGGCATATATGGTCACATCGTCCTCGATGGTGGGATGGCGTTTGCGGCCCCTCAGGTAATTTCCCCCTTCGGAGCTTCTCGGCACGGAGAGCGCGCCGAGGGTGACCCCCTGATAGATGCGGACCCGGTCACCGATCTCGGTCGTCTCTCCGACCACCACCCCGGTCCCGTGATCGATGAAAAAGTCCGATCCGATGGTGGCCCCCGGATGAATATCGATTCCAGTGCGCGAGTGGGCGTGCTCGGTCATGATGCGGGGCATGAGAGGCACCCCGCGGATGAACAGCTCATGAGCCGCCCGGTAGACGAAGATCGCATAGAGGCCCGGGTAGGAGAACACGATTTCATCCAGGCTTTTGGCCGCGGGATCTCCGTCATAGTGTGCGCGCACGTCGCGGGCCAGCGACTGCCGGAGCTGAGGGAGCTTTTCCACGAAGAGGATCGCTTCGTCTCGTCCTTTCTGAATGCACTTCACGCAGAGGCTGTCCAGACGACGGCATTCGTGGCGGATACTCCGGGAGATCTGGGCCGCAAGCAACTCATAGAGAATCATGATCTCATTCCCCAGGTGGTAGGCGAGCGTAGCGTGCGACAGCTCCTGACGCCCGAAAAAACCAGGGAACAGAACGTCCTGCAAGACGTCCAGGATGCGAATGATTTCGTCCTTGGAAGGAATCAGGGCCAAGCCGACATGGTCGACGGTCTTTTCATCCTCGCACGAGCCGACCATGTGCGTGACCACGGCCCGGAGGCGATCCTCTTGTAACGGAATCTGCGCGTCCTCCTCGTACTCGCATACGTTGTCGAAATCGGAATGATCTGGCATTGTTATCTCCTGGTCTGTTTTGCTGCCGGAAATCCGGACCGGGGCATGTGGGCGTCTTGGGATGCAGCGGGCTCGTGGTGCCTCCTGACTGCGCTATCCCCCAATCCCTCGTGCGCATTCCTTCTCACGTTTCACTCGATTGACGGCGGCGCCTACCAGGACCACGCACCGGAAGTCGAGAGCTTCGATCCTCGTGGTCATATGTCCTCCTCATGCTCCGTATGGCGGGGGGGACCTTTTCCTTTGAGGGGACGCACCCCGTACACCGGCGGCACAATGGCCTCCGAACGGCACCGCGGGCATCTTCCGGGAGTGGTGAATCTTTCCCGGTCCTTGAACACGAAACCGCAGTCGCGGCAGTACGCTGGCTCGGATATGATGGTCACCCCAGGTCCGAGGGAGCGTGCAACGTGAGGTAAATGGCTGTACACCTCTTTCTCGCTCAGCCCTAACTTGCGAGAAAGATCCCGCGCCGTGAGTTCCCTCTCCCCGAGCATCTGCACAATTCTCTGGCGAATAGTCAGGGTTTGGCTCCTTCTGTTCCGCGTGCCCAAGGTCCGTGCCTCGATGTCGCGAACAAACTGCACAGGCCGCCGGACCTTCACGCGAAACCCGTGCCAGGGTATCCTACCACCCTCCACCGTAATTTCGCAGTGTTATCTTCTCCTTGTGAACGGTTGGCGATTTCCGGACCTTTCGGCTTGACAAGCCGGAGCCTTTTCGGAAAGGATAACCTTTCCGGGATAGTTGCGGCAATATTTTTTGCGGGATTGACCCCCCGCAGGTCCAAGGGAGGCACGAATGGCCCAGAGGTCGTTGAACAAGGTGTTGTTGATCGGAAATCTGGGCAGAGACCCTGAGGTTCGATACACCGCGTCGGGCAAGGCCGTGGCCAGCTTCACCGTGGCTACCTCGCAACGTTGGAAGGATCAGAACGGAACCGACCAGGAAAGAACGGAATGGCACCGTGTGGTCGCGTGGGGACGGTTGGGCGAAATCTGCGGCGAATACCTGAGCAAGGGCAAGCAAGTATTCATCGAAGGCAGGATTCAGAGCAGAGAATGGGAAGATCAGGACGGCAACAAGAGAACCACCGTCGAAATAATTGCCAACGACCTGATCATGCTCGGGGGAGGGGCGGCGAGTCGAGGATCGGAAGAACCGGCGCGGCGGCAAGGCCCTGCGCCAGGCAGGAAACCGGATAATGTCTCCAAGGGAACGGACGATCGAGCATATTATCCTCCTCCGCCTGAGGACGAGATTCCCTTCTAAGTCTTCTTCACCACAACCGCGCTTTCCTTGTGCCCCACGACTGTTCCGAAGGTAGTCGTTTACCGGAACGGGATACCCCTCCGGGATTGCGAAGGGGGAACTGTGGCTTCCGAAGCGAGACTGCCTGGGGCTACGCACAGTCAAAGAGATTCAATCGGATGATCACGGCAGCGAAGGTCGCAGAGGCGGCGTTTGCATAATGGTTCAACGCACGACTCAATGCTGGTACGCATAGTGCTCATTGCCACGGAGGAACGATGCACACAAGGGCAGGCCTCGCATGTACTGTTGTGGGACTGGGATTGTTGTTCAGCCTCATAGCTCTGGCGTCTCCCCAATTGATCTGGGCATTCAACGAATCGCCCGCGCTCGCCAAACTGGTTGCCGAAGGTAAGCTCCCTCCGGTCGACAAGAGACTGCCTGCATCTCCTGTCGTGCTCACACCGACGGAACTTCCCGGAGCTTACGGCGGGACCTGGCGGAGGGCTTACACCGGCCTGGCCGATCTGGTCGGCGTCACCAGGATTCTGTACGATCCGCTCGTTCGCTGGAGCCCGGATTACAAGATCGTGCCCAATCTCGCGGAAAAATGGGAAGTTGACCCCGAGGGCCGAGTCTATACGTTTCACCTGGTCAAGGGGGCCAAGTGGTCGGACGGGCAACCGTTCACGGCCGATGACGTGCTCTTCTATTTTGAAGATATTCTCATGAACAGCGAGCTGACGCCATCAGCCCCCAAATGGCTGTCCCCAACGGGCGTACTGCCGAAGGTAACCAAGGTCGATGATTTCGCTTTTCGCATGGAATTCGACAAGCCCTACGGACTGTTCCTCGAGCAGCTCGCGTGTCCCCACGGCATGGAGCTCGTGACCAAGCCCAAGCATTATCTGAAGAAATTTCACAAGAAATATGCCGACCCCACCGAACTGGACAACATGATGAAGGAAAAACGAGCGTCCACGTGGGGCAAGCTCTTCCAGGAAGTGTCCGATTTGCGCCGGTGCCTCCTGGTGAACAAAGACTACCCCTCGCTCTGCGCCTGGATAGCGACCGTTCCGGCTCCCGCGAAGCGTTTCATCATCGAAAGGAATCCTTATTACTGGAAGGTCGACACGAAAGGAAATCAACTGCCGTACATCGATTCGATCGTCAGTGACCTTCAGGCCGAGTCCCAGACGATCGTCCTCAAAGCCTTGGCCGGAGAGATCGATTTTCAGGGGCGCCGTCTCGGGGGTATGCAGAATTCGGTGCTTCTCCTGGCTAGTGCGGGGACGGGCAAATTTCGACTCGTACCCAAGAAGTCCACAGCGTCCGTAGGCTTGTTACTTGCCCCGAACCTGAACCACAAAGATCCGGTGATGAAAAAGATTCTCTCCGATCCTCGCTTTCGTATCGCGGTATCCCACGCGATCAATCGCAAGGAAATCAACAAGATCATCTACCGGGGAAAAGGAGAGCCCAGACAGGCCGCTCCTCTGAAAGCGTCGGGAGTTTACAGTGAGTCCTATGAAAAGGCCCACCTGGATTACGACCCGAAGCGCTCCGGAGCGCTCCTCGATGAGATGGGGCTCAAGGTCGGGTCTGACGGCAAGAGAATTCGATCCGACGGCCAGCCACTCCAGATCTCCCTCGACGTGATGGTTTCGATTCAGAGTTGGGTAGACTGCGCGGAGATTCTCGCTTCAAATCTGAAGAGTATCGGGATCGACACCGAAGTCAAATCGGAAACCATGGAGCTCTTCCGCCAGCGCACACAGTCCGCAGCTCACGACATCGCCCTCTGGTCGGGCGATGGTGGGATGGAATGCCTTCTCGAGCCCCGCTGGTATTTTCCGTACAGCTCGGAGAGCCTGAATGCCCCGCTCTTCGCCCAGTGGTACCAGAGCAGAGGAGCCAAAGGAGAAGAGCCCCCTGCGGAAATCAAGGAAATGATGGAAACGTACGACACTATCGTGAGCACCGTCAGCGAAGCCAGGAAAAAGGAGCTCTTTGCGAAGATCATTGCGGCCAACGAGAAGAATCTGTGGGTGATAGGCCTGATTCACGATCCGCCCGACTTCTATGTGGTGTCCACGGCCATGCGCAACGTTCCGAAAAGCGACTTTCAGAGCTGGACGTATCCGAATCCCGGTCCTATTCATCCTGAGCAGTTCTTCTATCTCCCGGAGAAGTAGTATCCGATTTCTCGGAGCACCCGACCATGTTGGCATACGTCATTCGCCGCATCCTTACCATGATCCCGATTCTGGTGGCCATATCCATCATATCGTTCATCATCATGGAGTTGCCGCCGGGTGACTTCCTGACGACCTACGCGGCTCAGCTCGGCGCGAGCGGAGAGCTGAAGGATCAATCCGAGCTGGAATCTCTCAGGGAACGTTTTGGATTGGACCAGCCCTTGTACGTGCGGTACATGCAGTGGGCATGGGGTTTCATTCACGGCGATTTCGGATATTCCTTCGAATGGAACAAGCCCGTCTCAGAGTTGATCGGGGAACGACTCAGCCTCACCATTGTCATTTCCTCCTTGACGCTGCTCTTCACGTGGGCGGTCGCCGTTCCCATCGGCGTCTATTCCGCGGTGCGCCAGTACTCATGGATGGATTATGTGCTCACGTTCATCGGGTTCATAGGGCTGGCCACCCCGAACTTCCTCTTTGCCCTGGTGCTCCTCTGGTTTTCGTACGCCTATCTCGGCATGAGCATAGGCGGTCTCTTTTCGCCCGAATACATCGAAGCCGCCTGGAGCGTGGATAAGGTCATCGATCTCCTGAAACACGTCTGGATTCCCGTGCTGATCGTGGGGACCGGACATACGGCCAAGTTCATCCGCATCATCCGGGGAAATCTCCTCGACGAGCTCAAGAAGCCCTATGTGACCACAGCGCGGGCCAAGGGTCTGCCCGAGACCCGGCTGATCTTGAAGTACCCCGTGCGCGTGGCCATCAATCCCCTGGTGAGCACCATCGGATGGACCCTTCCTGAGCTGGTCTCGGGCATCGCAATCACCGCGGTCGTGTTGAACCTGCCGACCACCGGACCGCTGTTGCTGAGCGCTCTGCTGAGTCAGGACATGCACCTTGCCGGAGCGTTCATCATGTTGCTGAGCTCGCTTACGGTGGTGGGAACCTTGGTTTCGGACATTCTCCTCGCCTGGGTGGACCCCAGGATCCGTTTCGGAGCACGTGAAGGTCTATGAGCTCAGTTGACGAGCAGCAAGATCGAGAACGGGAATCCAAGTACCTCAACGCATCGACGAGGCAACTGGTCTGGTGGCGGTACAAGAAACACCTGCTGGCCATGGCGGGGCTCTGGGTCATCGCGATTCTTTACGCTCTCGCACTGTTCTGCGAGTTTTGGGCGCCCTACGACAAGGATTCCCGGCATTTCGAATTCATCTATTCTCAGCCGTCGACCATACGCGTCCTCGACGACAGCGGAGGTATCCACCGACCTTACGTGCTGGCCCGCGAGGTGGAGTGCGATCTCGAGACTCAGTGCATGAGATACGTAGAAGTTCCGGGGCAGCGGTATCCCATCAGGTTCTTTGTCAGGGGAGACCCGTACAGTTTTTGGGGCCTTTGGACGAGTGACATTCACCTTTTCGGGGTCGAAGCGCCAGCGAAGATTTTTCTCTTCGGAACCGACCGGATGGGCCGGGACATGTTCTCACGGTGCCTCTACGGCAGTCGAATATCTCTTTCCATCGGAATGCTCGGCGTCTTTCTCAGCATGCTTCTCGGCCTGACCCTCGGCGGAATCTCGGGATACCGCGGAGGATGGATCGACGGCCTTATTCAGCGCGTCATAGAAGTCATCCGCTGTTTCCCGAGCATCCCGCTTTGGATGGGACTCTCCGCTGCCATGCCACCCCATTGGCCTGCGTTGAAGGTCTATTTCGTGATCACCATCATCCTTTCTCTCATCGGCTGGACCGACCTGGCCAGGATGGTGCGCGGCAAACTCATCTCTCTCAGAGAGGAAGAGTTCGTTCTGGCAGCTCGCTTCGCGGGGGCAAGCCATGCGAGAATCGTGTTCCGCCACTTGCTCCCGTCGTTCACCAGCCATATAATCGTCACGGTGACGCTCGCTATTCCCGGCATGATCCTCGGCGAGACGGCTCTGAGTTTTCTGGGGATCGGTCTGAGACCTCCGATCACGAGCTTAGGCGTGCTCCTCAAGGAAGCCCAGAACGTGACCACCATCGCGCTCTATCCGTGGCTCCTCATCCCCGTATTCTTTGTCATAATGATCGTGCTATCATTCAATTTCGTGGGCGACGGGCTCCGGGATGCCGTAGATCCCTATTCGAGGTGAAATGAATGATTCCGGCCCTGGAAGTTCAAAACCTTCGCGTACACTTCTTTCTCGATGAGGGAGTGGTGAGGGCCGTAGATAACGTGAGTTTTTCGGTAGAACCGGGAAAGACTGTGGGCATCGTCGGTGAATCGGGAAGCGGAAAAAGTGTGTTGGGGCTTTCCATTCTCCGCATCGTCCCCTCACCGGGACGGATCGTGGATGGAAAAATCCTTCTTCGGATGGACCGAAACGGCCGCTCTCCCGAGACGCTGGATCTCGCCGCCATTGACGCCGGCAGCAGTCTGGCCCGAAGCATTCGTGGCCGCGACGTGGCAATGATATTCCAGGAACCGATGAATTCCTTCAGCCCCCTTCACACCGTCGGTAATCAGATCGTAGAGGCTCTCAGACTCCATGCGGACGTCTCCAAACAGGAAGCCAGGAATCGGGCCGTCGAGATGCTGGCCAAGGTGGGGATTCCCCAACCGGAACTAAGGATCGGCGCGTATCCCCACGAGCTGTCCGGTGGCATGCGCCAGCGGGCCATGATTGCCATGGCCCTGGTGTGCAATCCGCGGGTCCTCATCGCGGATGAGCCCACCACTGCCCTTGACGTGACGATCCAGGCTCAGATCCTGGATCTCCTCAAGCAGTTGCAGGAAGAGTTCGGCATGGCGATTCTCTTCATATCCCACAACCTGGGTGTCATATCCGAGATCAGTCACGACGTGCTGGTGGTGTATTTCGGGCGAGTCATGGAGCACGCCCCCGTCGACGTGCTCTTTCGGGATCCGCTTCATCCGTATACGAGAGCCTTGCTGAAATCCGTTCCGGGAATCGACACCCGCGTGCGGAGTCACCTCGCCACCATTGACGGGACGCTGCCCGACCCTTCGACTTTCATCAAGGGATGCCCCTTCTTCGGCAGGTGCACCGAGTGCGGAGGAGCGACGGACTGCCGGGACGACCCCTACGTATTGACGAAAGTGGCCCGGCGACACTTCGTGGCATGCCCGAGAATCTGTATCAATGAGTGAGGTTTGTGGTGGATCAGTCCAAAATCCTTTTGGAAGTGGCGGATCTCAAGAAATATTTCCCTATCCGCGCGGGGATTTTCAAGAAGGTCGTTGGGCACGTCAAAGCGGTGGATGGCGTGAGTTTTACCATTCACAGCGGCGAAACGGTCGGGCTGGTCGGGGAGTCGGGATGCGGCAAGACCACGGTGGGCCGGATGATCATGGGCGCGTATAAGCCCACCGCGGGCCATATCCGGTTTCAGCCTCCCGATGGGGGGCCGGAAGTGGATCTGGCCTCGATTGAGCCGTCGGAGATGAAGCCGCTGCGGCGTTACATCCAGATGGTGTTTCAGGACCCTTTTTCCTCGCTCAATCCCCGGATGACCGTCAGAGAGATCCTCGCCGAGCCCCTGATTGTGAACAAGATCGCCAGAGGCCGCGAGCTGGAAGGGCGGGTGCGCGAGCTCGTCGAGCTGGTCGGACTGAAGGTTCAGCATCTCAGCCGCTATCCTCACGCGTTTTCCGGCGGCCAAAGGCAGCGCATCAGCATCGCTCGAGCACTGGCGCTCTATCCCAGGCTCATTGTGGCGGACGAGCCGACCTCGGCCCTGGACGTGTCGGTGCAGGCCCAAATTGTAAATCTCTGCCTGGAGATTCAGGCTCAACTCGGTCTCTCGTACCTGTTCATCTCGCATGACCTAGGCCTGATTCGGCACTTCAGCCACCGGATTGTTCTGATGTACGTTGGACGCGTGGTGGAATACGCTCCCGGTGAGCCCCTCTTCGCGCGGCCCCGGCATCCGTACACGGAAGCGCTGCTCTCGAACGTCCCGACCACGCGGCCTGAGCTTGTCGGCAGGAAGATCGTCCTGAAGGGAGAGCCCGCTGACCCTATCAATCCGCCCCCGGGATGTCCCTTTCATCCACGGTGTCTGTACGCCGAGCAGATTTGCTCGACCGAGGTGCCGCGACTCCGGGAAGTGGAACCGAATCACCTGGCAGCATGCCACTTTGCAGAGGTTCTCGACCTGACCGGATGCCAGGCTCTGGCCTGCGCAATCTAGTACCGGGGATCTGTGGATACGAACCGATGGCCCTCGAGAACGTAAAGCGTATACTCGTTTACACGCACAATTCCATAGGATTGGGCCATGCCTTCCGTACGCTTGCGGTGATCACCGGAATCAAGAAATGGCGACCTGATATTGATTTCCTGGTTATTTCCGGCACTTCCATCCCACAGATTTTTTTCAGGGAGGGCATTGAGGTCATCAAGCTCCCCTCGATCAAACTGGACATTGATCGTGAGGGGAATCCCATGCACTCGCGTTATCTCTCGGGATTCGAGCTGGAATCCATTTTCGATTTCCGCCAAAGCATCATCATGGCGAGCTTTGATTTCTTCCAACCCGATGCGCTCATCATTGAGCACAACATGACCGGCCAAATGAGTGAGCTCATACCCTTGCTGATGAAAAAATGGATGCGCAAGGGCGGGCCGGTGGATTTCGCGCTCGTTCACATCTGTCGCGGGATCATGAAGTGGGTCCCGCTCCTGCGCATTCCCTACCAGAACCCCAGGCACCGATCGGAATCAATCAATATCGGAGAGCTGTACGATTTCATGTACGTGCTGGAAGATCGGGAGGTCATCGACATCAACAAGGCTTTCCTGGGAAATGACCCGGACCTGGAGAAAAAGATCGCCTATCTCGGCAAGATCACCAACAAGGTGTACGAGGAGCTCCCCGGCCGGCAAGCGGCTCTCGACCGATTCTGCCTGCCGGACCGGAAAATCATCCTCATTTCCCTGGGGAGGAATCAGCAGGTGTTTCCTCTTTTCAGGAAGCTCCTGGAGATCCTGGAAGAAATCGGAACGAGCCCGGACTACCTCATCGCCATGGTAGTGGACCCCTATCTGGACGGCGCGGCCGCGGAGGCCCTTCGCAATGACCCGCGGAACAAGTGGGTGCGCTTCCTGGCATTCGTCCCGGATCTCGTGGAATTGATCCGGCACTCAGAGCTCGTCATCACGAGAGCGGGATATAACACGGTCAACGAGATACTGCTCACCGGCACCAAGGCGATCATCATCCCGGAAAGTCACGGAGGCGGCGAGCAAGAGCTTCGTGTGCAGACCATCAAGAGGGACCACGTTCGGATGCTGACTGAAACGGAAATATTGAACGATCATGCTGCCGAGGAATCCATCCTGGGTCTTCTCTCGGAGGACCTCCCCCGAATCCCGTCCCCCTTCGACAAGTACACGATCGGAAAACGGATCATCGACGACCTTGAGGACTGGAAATCCCGCCCCCGTATCTGCCGAGACTGAGTACTCCGTTTCCTGAATAAATTCGGTTGGCCATTCTCCCCAACGATAAACTGCATCGGATGAACACCTCCCGCGTGGTCCCGAGCGAGGCGGGCCGAGCGCGCTTATTCGACACGGAACGTGCCTCCGTGTCTTAGGATTGGACATGTCGAGGAGCGGAGCGTTGGGGACCACGGGAGGCCCTTGAGAAATCTGCGAGGCAACTATTCAGAATCAAGAGTCAAATGCGCTGTTGGCGACTCTCTGGGTCTTTGGCACGGAGAATGCACGAACAACATCAACACCACGAGTAATCTTTGGGCGCTGCGGGGTCGGAAGGGACGACGCAAGCATTGAGCGAAACGGGGAAACTCGACAGAATTGATACCCAATTCCGCGGAATTATTGTGAAAACTTGACAACCCACTATGTGCGGCCAGTGCCGTTACGTGATCTCAAGTTGGAGAAAAGAACCGAAGGCGAGGCTCCGGCCGGCGGCAGGCTACAGTTTGATTAAGGGTGTTGTCCGGGAGTCATGGGCGCAAGGCTTGAAGGACGCTCAACCGTTTTTCTTGGGGTCCATCCGGAAGGGGGGGTGAATTATGATGAGGCGATTCGTTGAGGGAGTGGTTATCGCCTTGCTTTGCTCTACCAGCTTTTCCGCTGTAATGGCGGATCTCAACCATGTCAAGCAAGCTGGGGTAATCAGGCACTTAGGAGTCCCTTACGCAAATTTTGTGACGGGCGACGGCGACGGACTTGATGTCGAGATCATTAAATTGTATGCACAAGAGATAGGGGTATCGTATCAATACGTAAAGAGCTCCTGGACAACGGTTATTACCGACGTGTCGGGGAAGAAGGTGCTTCCGCGAGGGGAGGATGTCGATATCGTTGGTGAATCGGATGTCAGGGGAGACATTATCGGCAATGGATTGACATTGATTCCATGGCGTACCAAGGTCATTGACTACTCCCGACCATACTTTCCTACAGCAATATGGGTTGTGACAAAAGAATCCTCACCATTGAGACCCATCCATCCCAGCGGTGACATCAAGAGAGACGTGGAAGCTACCAAAAGGCTCCTCGTGGGGCTCGATGTTTTGGGTATCCGAAACACCTGTGTCGATCCCGCGTTGTACGATCTCAACGATGTCAAACCATTTTACAAGGACAACATCGGCCTCAACGACCTTGCCCCCGCGGTCATTCAGGGCGATGCCCCGCTCTGCATTCTCGACGTTCCCGACGCCTTGATGGCTCTGGAGAAGTATCCTGGAACGATAAAAATCCTGGGCCCGATCACGGAGAAGCAGTTCATGGGTTTCGGGTTTTCAAAGGACTGCCCGGAACTGAAAGCTTCCTTCGACGCGTTCCTGTTGAAATTGCAGAGCAGCGGCAAACTTACGGAGCTCATCGTTAAGCATTATCCGATAATAGAGTATTACTATCCGACCGCAGGACAGGAATGAACGGAGCCGCTATCATGCAGAAATTACTCAATTGTGCCTGGATTACTGCGAAAGAATTTGTGAAATCCTTCTGGGTCCTCTGTGCGGTACTGGTCGTAATAGTCATTTCGACAGCCTATATGCTCGTCCAGCTCCACGGCACCTCTTCCCTTGTGGCGGAGGGGAATCGCAGATCGTTTCTTCAACGAGTCGACGCAGGGATTGCTATCTTGGACGAATTTTTCGCTCAAAGGGCCGTTGACGTCGAGACGCTCGCGCGCAGCCAGGCTGTCCAATCGTACTACCAGAACAAAGCCCTCGGAATGTCGTTGGAGTACGGCCTGGCCGTGTCCCTGGCCGCGATCGGCAGAGAATTCGAGCGCGCTCTGGTGACCGCCCAGGAGGACGGCCACTCGCTCTTCAAGTCCGTAGCCCTGTTCGACCTGGAAGAGCAGCGGGTAATCGCCGGCTTTGGGCCCTCTCTCCGCAGCGACTGGATTTCTCAGGAACTGGGGAAATGTGCGGCGCAGAGCCCGGACAAGGGTCCGTACTTCTGTACCACAACCGCTAGGAGCCTGTCGCGAAACGTTTCGGTTTTTTGACGTCAGTGGCACGTAGTAGTGTGACGTGGCATGTTGTGCCACATTCCGTAACGATTGGCTACGCAATCCAAAGAATCTTCCTTGGGA
>Ga0172371_10001747_pt1 | contig 34609 bp, 25 predicted proteins | sample Lak12m_FD_114543 | JGI IMG/M metagenome (GOLD analysis project Ga0172371, IMG submission 114543) | Freshwater microbial communities from Kabuno Bay, South-Kivu, Congo - kab_022012_12m | ecosystem: Environmental > Aquatic > Freshwater > Lake | place: Democratic Republic of the Congo: South-Kivu...
CCGGTTCATGGAAGCCTTCATACCCCGCAGCTGGCGCGTGGGGCCGTATCTGGCCTCCTGGTCGACATCGGAATTCGTCAAGTGGGGATACTTCGCCGTCGCCCTGCACGTCCAGGTCCTCACCAGCCTGTTTTATCCCGATATCGCCAAAAACATGTCCGGATCCATCCTCGGATTCGTCATCGAGTTCGGCGGTTCGGTCCTGCTCGGCATCGCCTTCGCCTATTTCATGCTGGGCGGCCACCACATGCTCCACGTCCTCGAAGCGGCCCGGACCTACAACCTCGAGCGGACGCTGCAGGAAACGATCGGCGCCCGGCTGGTGGAGAAGAAGGCGGACGGCTCGGTGAAATTCCGGACGAACACCGGGGCCTATTACAAGGAAATTTTCCTGATGTTCGCCCTCGGCCCGGCCGGCAAATATCCCGCGATCATCAAGGACGGTTTGAACTACCGACTCAACGGGACGCCCGCCCTCAACGTCGCCGCCGCCGGCTCCCGCTTCGATCGGGGCGTGGCATATATCGCCGGCTTGTCCGGCCTGATCCTGTTCGGTCTGGCGATCGCCGCCCGGATCGGCGGCCGTGAGACGGCGGGCTTTCTGGCGTACTTCACACCGCGCGTCCTGGCCCTCGGCTTCATCGCCTTCCTGGGCCGCCACCAGGACAACAACGCCATGTTCCGGTACCGGGAAAAGCTGAAGATCGAAGCCAAGCTGGCCGCCCAGGTCGCAGCCGGCACAGTGAAGGTCGATGCGAGCCGCGAGGAAGTCGGCGCCCGGGCCAAGTCGAGCTACGAGCGCCTGATCGGCGAGGTGCGCAATTTCGCCGAATACGGAGGAAGCGATCCGCGCTTCAAGGGGATCACGGTCTACCTGCCGGAAGGCGCGCATAACGCCATCCAAGCCGGCAAGCACACCGAATACATCGACGCCGAAGGCAACCGGGGGAACACCTCGCCCGACCTGGTCGGCCAAGAGAAATGGATCATCCTCTTCCCGAAGCCGACGGAGGAGCCGTCGCGCCGGGGATTCTTCGGCACGCTCCGCGTCCTGCCTTCGCTGCAGAACCAGATCGTGGCCGAAATCCTGGCCCGCGAGGGCGTTTCGGGAGGCGGCCGGGAGAACGAAGGCGGGTGCTCGTTCAATGGCTACGGCGGGGGAGACGAGGCGGCGATCGATCTGCTGATGGCCGCGGCGGCCAAGGCCGGGGTAAAACATGAGTATCGGTATGGCGAAAACATGTTTCTCGGCCTTGACAACGCCGCCGACGCCGACAACATGTTCGACCCGGAAACGCACCTCTACACCTGGCAGGGCCGGAGGATGAGCGGCGACGAGCTGTGCGACCGCTATGTCGAGAATTTCTATAAATGGAAAAACCAGCTGGTTTTCGAGGATCCCTTCGCCGCCCCGATCAGCCAGTGGAAATTCTGGGCGAAGCTGACGGAAAAGCTCGGCGACCGCCTGCTCATCGTCGGCGACGACAGCGTCGTGACCAATCCGACCATCGCCTACGAGGCCATCAAGCATAACGCCTGCAACGCGGGTTTGATCAAGCTCAACCAGGTCGGCGCGTTCTCCCAGGCCTGGATGTACATGGAAGTCTTCCACAGCGCCGGGCTCAACACGGTCATCTCCCACCGGTCGACCCAGCCCGATACCCTGGCCGATCCCCTCGAAGTGACCGCGACCCTGGCGGGCTCTTTCCGGCCGCGCGGGCGGGTGGTTCTGGCCAAGATGGGCGGGATCTTCCTGGCCAACCGGGCCGGCCTCTACTACCAGATGCAGAAATCGGCCGAGGATTGGAGAACCGGTCTGGCGATCACTCCCGGCGTCGGCCCGGACGTGAAGATCGTTTCGGTCGCCGCTTATCCCTCAACCCTGGGCGCGGGGAAATACGGTTTGATGACTTCGATGCGGCTGTCCAACGGGATGGAGATCGTTTCGCCGATCCCCGGGGGATTGTCGCGCGGCGAGAAGGAAACCGTTCTCATGGGCCCGGACGAAGGCGTTCGCGTCGTGCGGGAGATCGTGGAGAAGCTCGGGCTCGTCGGACGGCCGCTGGGATCCATCGGCGATGTTTTCGAGATCGAGCGGATGATCATGGCCATGGATATCGAGAAAGCCCGGGCCAAGGGCATCCTGCGGCTCTTCACCGATTCGGAATGGACCGCCCACGAGGAGGAGGCCTCCTTCAAGCGGATGGTCGGCGGCGACGTCGCCCTGACCCTCGGCCAGCTCCTGATCAAGGCCGTCGCCCTGCGCGACGGAGTGCCGCCGTGGCTCGTTTACCGCAATTTCGGTTTGGCCCTGAATAAAAAGATCGGCCTGACTTGCGACAACTATCTCATGGCCCGCCGGGAATTCTACGAGCCGATCTTCACCGGGAAGGTAGGCGACGGCGCGTTCGTTTAATTTCCGAGCCAGCTTGAGAGGATCGCCTTCTGAAGCGGATCGGGATTAGCGATCGGGCGGATCGTCCAGGTCTTCTTCGGCTTGTTGTCCAAAGTGACTTCGATTTCCTGAACGGCGCCTTCGCGCTCCAGCCCGATTTTAGCTTTATCTCCCGGCTTGGCGGCGGCGACCGCCGCGTTGAATGCTTCCGCCGCAGATACGGCCGCTCCGTTGAGGGACTTGAGGACATCTCCCGTCCGCAGGCCGATCCGGCGAGCGGGGGAGTCCGGTTCCGTAGCGATGACGAGCAGGCGGCCGTCCTTGTCGGTCTCGACGATCGCTCCGAGATATGGCTCGGGGAGATTCTGCGGCGGCTCGATTTCCAGGCCGGCGTAACCCAGGTATTTGGCGTAATCGATGTCGGCGGTCGTCGAAGCATAGGAAAACACCTCGGCCAGCGATGCGCCGGCGGCCGTTTCGCATTCGGCCTGGAACTCGGCGTCGGTCCAGCCCCGTTTCATCGTCTTGTAATAAACTTGATAAAGCGTCCGCATCACCGAGTCGAGGAATTTCCGGTTTTTCGATTCGTGGCGGATGGCGAAATCGAGGAGGACGCCCAGGGCCGCGCCCTTGTCGTAATAAGAGATCGTCTTGACGATTCCCTGCCCGCGGCCGCCGAACGGCCCCTGGTCCCAGCTTTCGAAGCTCGATTGCGTCGCCGACTGGAAGAGGCGGCCGGTTTTGTTTTCATACGAGGCGAAGGTCGAGCCGATATCGCGGTAGAGCTCCTCATCGGTCATGGTTTTCGAGCGGCGGAGCATGAGCAGCTCGTAGTACGAGGTGAATCCTTCCGATACCCAAAGCATGTTCGTCAGGTTGGGCTTGTCGTAATCGAACGGCCCGAGGGCGATCGGCCGGATCCGCTTGACGTTGTAATTATGAAAATATTCGTGGGCCAGGAAGCTGAGCGTCCGGAGTTTTCCTTCCCGGGTTCCGTAGCCCGATCCGTTGAAACCCATGCCCACCGAATTCAAGTGCTCGATCCCGCCCATCCCCGGGCCGATGCCGAGGAACGTATAGTGCTTGTAGGGCACTTCGCCGATAATGTTCACGCCCGCTTCGATGACCGGCTTGAGGTCTTTCATGAAGGCAACGGGATCGGCGATGCCGAGCTTATACCCGATGAAATAGTGGGGGACGCCGCGGATTTCAAAGGGCGGGAGCTTGTCCAGCTTCCCCATGACGATCGGGCAATCGTAAAGGATGTTGAAGTCGGGCGCGGAAAAGCGGGTCGGATCGTCCGGATTGCTCCGGTCCAGTCCCGTGGCGACATCCCAGCCGGCAATCGGATTGATATCGACCGTCGCCGGGCTGGAGAGGTATCCGGCCGGATGCATGAACACCGAGCACGGGGCGATGTGGCCGTGGTCTTCGCCCAGGTAGCTGTGGGCGACGAACGACGACGTTGCCAGAACGTCGTATGACAAAGCGATTTCGGAAGCCCCGGCCGTGACCACCCGCCAGGTATTGTCCGTCGTCTTTTGCCAGGGGAGGGCGCCGTGTTTTCCGTCTTCCGCCCAAAAATTCTGGATTCTTGAAGGGTAATCCTGGAGGCCGTAATAGCCCGGCATCCAGACCGGCAGCTTGAAATCGTGAAATTCGGCGGTATCCAGATCCTTGACCTGCATGACGATGCGGAAAAGATGCGCCGGACAATCGAGCGAGACCGTGAAAGCAATTCCGGGTTGAGTTTCCTGTCCGAAACCATAAGAAGCGGCCAGGATGAAAACGATGAGAGCCGCCAGCCGGCGCGATTTTGAGTTCATTTTCGTCTCCTTGGGCAAAGCGAGAGATATACTTTATAAGAGTTTCGCGCCATGATGTCAAAATCGGCATAAATTCCTTTTTTTGCGACCGCTTTTTACGGGCCTCCCGACAATCCCGATTGACATTGCCGCCGCCTTTTGCTTTAATACCGCCTGCATCAGGAGCCACCCGGCTTGTCGGCCGGGTGCGGCAACCTGGTTCGGAGACACCAAGGTGCTTACTCGCCGCCGCGGGGCGGCGGGGATGTGTGGAAGCCGGACTTCCGAAACAAAAGTCTCCCGCCGCGGCCTTCCGTCGCGATGAATTTCCCCTCCTGATGCGTACGACATTTGCGCTTATCGGCGCGAAAGGAGACGCATCATGTCTGCGTACGAGTTTACTTCGGAATCCATCTGTGAGGGCCATCCGGACAAAGTCTGCGACGCGATCGCCGACGGGATCCTCGACGCCTGCCTGGCCGGCGACAAGCGCAGCCACGTCGCCTGCGAGGTCCTGTGCAAGGACGGCCACGTGGTCCTGGCCGGGGAGATCTCGACATCCGCCCATCCGGACTACGAAAAGATCACCCGCGAGACGATCACCCGGATCGGCTACACCGACCCGGCCGAGCCGTTTTCGGCCCAATCCGTCGACGTCCGCTCTCTTCTGAGCAAGCAGTCCGGGGAAATCGCCCAGGGCGTCGACGCCGCCGAGCAGGGCGCCGGCGACCAGGGCATCATGTTCGGCTACGCGACCGACGAGACGAAGGAATTGATGCCCCTGCCCATCCTCCTGGCCCACCGCCTGGCTGAGGGGATGGCCGAGGACCGCAAAAGCGGCCGCGAACCGTGGCTTCGTCCCGACGGCAAAACCCAGGTCACGGTCCGCTACGAGGACGGCCGCCCCGCGGCCGTCACGACCGTCCTGGTCTCGGCCCAGCACCGGGCCGGCATCAGTCGGGACGGCATCCGGGCCTATGTCGCCGAACGGCTCGGCCCCCGGGTTCTCAATTCCTGGTGGACGAAGGACATCACCCTCCACGTCAATCCGACGGGCAGCTTTGTCCTGGGCGGCCCCTCGGCCGATTGCGGCGTGACGGGCCGCAAGATCATCTGCGACACCTACGGCGGCGCCGCCCGTCACGGCGGCGGGGCTTTCAGCGGCAAGGATCCCAGCAAGGTGGACCGCTCGGCGGCCTATTTCTGCCGGTTCGTCGCCCGCCAGGTCGTCAAAAAAGGCTTGGCCCGGAAGGCCGAAATCCAGGTTTCCTACGCCATCGGCGAGGCCAAGCCGCTTTCCGTGTTCGTCGAGACGTTCGGCACGGGGGACGGGGCGGCGGCCGCCGCTTTCGTGGCCAAGGAATTCGACTTCCGCCCGGCGGCCATCATCGAGCGGCTCAACCTCCTCCGGCCGATTTACGGCCGGACCACCAATTACGGCCATTTCGGCAAGCCGGATCTGCCTTGGGAAGCCTGAGAAACCGCCCTGAAAACTGACGAAAATTGACATATCGAGCGGGATAGTCTATAAATCCTACTCGTTTTGGGTTTGAAAAGCCGAACGCTCATTTTACAAGGGAGACGACGACATGGACCTTTTTGAAAAATGCATGGATTTTTATAACAACCCCGAAAGCGCCCAGAAGTACGGGTATCCGATGACGCCCCGGGCGGCCATGGCTGCCGGGCTCTTTCCCTTCTTCATCCCCATCGACCAGGCCGAGGGCCCGGAAGCGATCATCAACGGCAAGCACTTCATCATGATCGGCTCCAACAACTACCTCGGCCTCACGGTCCATCCCAAGGTCAAGGAAGCCGCGGCGGCGGCCGTGGCCAAGTACGGCACGAGCTGCACGGGATCCCGCTTCCTCAACGGGACCCTCCACATGCACATCGAGCTCGAAGAGAAGCTCGCCGAGTTCGTCGGCCAGGAAGCCGCACTGGTTTACAGCACCGGATTCCAGGTCAACCTCGGCTCGATCCCGGCCGTCATGGACAAGGACGACATCATCATCACCGACAAAGACGTCCATGCCAGTCTGGTCGACGGCGTCCGGATGGCCAAGGTCCAGAAAAACATCCACGTCCGCTATTTCAAGCACAACGACGCCGCGGACCTCGAGAAAATCCTCAAGAACCTGCCGGAAGGCCCGGGCAAGCTCGTCGTCATCGACGGCGTGTACAGCATGGGGGGAGACATCGCCCCGCTTCCTGAAATCATCCGGGTCTGCCGGGCCCACGGCGCCCGCCTGTTCTGCGACGACGCCCATTCGCTGGGCGTTCTCGGGGGCGGCCGCGGAACCGGAGCCCATTTCGGCATGCAAAAAGACGTCGACCTGGTCATGGGGACGTTCAGCAAGTCCTTCGCTTCGGTCGGCGGCTTCCTCGCCGGGCCGAAGGAAGTCGTTTCCTGGGTCCAGATGTTCTCCCGGCCGTTCATTTTCAGCGCCAGCCTTCCGCCGGCCAACGTCGCCACCGTCCTGGCCTGCCTCGACGTCCTCAAGGAGGAGCCGGAGCGGGTCGACCGCCTGACGGCCATCGGCAACCGGATGCGCTCCGAGCTTCACGGGATGGGCTACAACATCGGCCCGAGCGAGACGCCCATCATCCCGATCGTCGTCGGCGACCAGGTCAAGGCCATCAAGGCCTGGAAAGTGCTCTTCGACGAAGGCATTTACGCCAATGTCGCCCTTCCGCCGGCGGTCACGCCCGAGTTCTCCTGCCTCCGGACGAGCTACATGGCCTCGCATACCGATGCGCAGCTGGACAAGGTGTTGAGCGTCTTCGCCAAAGTCAAACACCTGATTCACATCGGCGAATAAGGGGAGGGCGCGGGCCTCAGCGGACGAAGAGTCCGGTTCTTTACGGTTTTTCTCATGGGTTTGCCTCGGCTCCGATTAACTCGCGTCTCGGCTTCCCATTGAACGGAGATGCCGAGACGCTTCGAACATAATCGTTCGACCGACTTCTTCCGAGTCGGTTGCCCTCGGCAAACAGCTCGAAAAACCTAAACCGGACAATGTCCGCTTCGGCCACGCCCGAGATTATGAAGAAATCGCAAAGTTTGACTTTTATCATTGCGGCAGGCGATGTTTGACTTCAGCGTTCCGTTCTGTTATCTGGTTTGCAACGGAGGTTGATTCATGTCCATTCTGATCGTCGCCATCTGCGCCTCGGCCGCTTTTGCCCTCCTGGCCTCCGTCCTGATCATCATCCTTCTGAGAAAACGGGGCGGCGTCGATCTTTCGCCGATGCAGACCCGCCTCGATTCCCTCGAAAAAGGGCAGGAGCGGGGCGAGCGCGAGCTGCGGGACGAATTCGCCCGCAACCGCGAGGAATCGACCGCTCAGATGTCCACTCTCCGCCAGGAGGTGGGATCGTCGCTCAAGAACGTCGCCGATTCCGTGCACCTGGAGATTTCCGGCTTGAGCCAGTTCCAACAGACACAGATGGACGGGTTCGGCGACCGGCTCGGCAAGCTCGTCGAAGCCAACGAGAAGAAAAGCGACGCCCTGCGGACCGCGGTCGAGGCCAAGCTGACTCAGCTTCAGACGGACAACGCCGCCAAGCTCGAGGAAATGCGCCGGACGGTGGACGAGAAGCTCCAGTCCACCCTGGAAAAGCGGCTCGGCGACTCCTTCAAGCTCGTCAGCGACCGCCTGGAACAGGTCCATAAGGGCTTGGGTGAAATGCAAACCCTGGCCAGCGGTGTCGGAGACCTGAAAAAAGTCCTGACCAACGTCAAAACCCGCGGAACATGGGGGGAAATCCAGCTTGGAAACCTTCTCGAACAGTTTCTGACGGCCGACCAGTATGCCCGGAACGTCCGAACCAAGTCCGGAAGCGACGACCTCGTCGAATTCGCCATCAAATTCCCGGGCCGCGGAAACGATCCGGACAAGCCCCTCTGGCTGCCGATCGACGCCAAATTCCCCAAGGAAGAATATGAGCGGCTGCTTGATGCGGCCGACCGGGGCGATGCGGAGGGCGTGGAAGATTCCAGCCGCAAGCTCGAAGTTCATATGAAGACCGAAGCGAAAAAAATCCGGGACAAATATCTCGATCCGCCTCAGACGACCGACTTCGGAGTGATGTTTCTCCCGACGGAAGGGCTTTACGCCGAAGTGCTCCGGCGGCCGGGGCTGACCGACGTCCTGCAGCGCGAATTCCGGGTCACGGTCGCCGGGCCGACCACACTCGTGGCCCTGCTCAATACCTTCCAGATGGGCTTTCAGACGCTGGCCATCGAAAAGAGGTCGGCGGAGATCCAATCCCTCCTCGGCGCGGTCAAGACCGAATTCGGCAAATTCGGCGACGTGATCGACAAGGTCCACAAGAAAATCATGGACGCCGGCGACGTCATCGAAAAAGCCAAGACGCGGAGCCGGGCCATCGAGCGCAAGCTCCGGTCCGTGCAGGAGCTTCCGGCCGAGGAAGCCCGCAATTTCCTGCCCGGTCCCGACGAGGAAGCGGACGCGGAAACGGAACCCGAAACGGAAAACGGGGGAGAGCCGAAGGCTTGAGAACCGGCCCGGCTATTTGATCAGCCGTTTTTTCATCCGGCGGATGCCGAAAAATAGGGATAGGGCTGTCAGAGCGGTGATGAAAACCACGTTCAGGACAAGGTTCTTCGGATAGACGCCCGAATAAACCGCCCGCGACACCTGTACGGCGTGGGTCAGGGGAAGGAACTGGGACAGGGTTTTCATCCAGCCCGGGAAGTTGTCGAGGGGGAAAAAGACGCCCGAAAAGAACAGCATCGGGGTCATCACGAGCTCGGTGTAGTAGTTGAAGAAATCGAAGTTGGGCGCGTAGGACGTGACGATCATCGCCAGGGCCCCGAACATGATCCCGATCAGGACCATCAGGAAACAGAGGAGAAGGCCGGCCGGAAGCGAAACCGGAAAGACGCCCATGAAAAAGGCCACGGCCATCATCAGCCCGCCGCTGATCAGGCCCCGGAAAGCGCCCCAGAGGATGTCCCCGGCCACTGCGTCTTCGGCCGATACGGGCGTGGCGATGAGCGAGTCGTAGAGCTTTTCGTGGATCATCTTGACGAAAGCGCCGTAGAGGCACTCGAACGTCGAGGCCATCATCACCGAGGAGATCAGGACTCCGGGCACGAGAAAGAAAAGATACGTCTTCCCGCCGAAGGCGCCCATGTAGGCGCCCATGCCGATGCCGAAGGTGACCAGGTAAAAGACGGGCTGGACGAGGCTGCCGACGAGCGTCGGGAGGACGAACCGCTTGTAGGAAACGAGGTTGCGGTAAAAGACGAGAAACAGGCGGTGGGAGAGGTTCATTCGATCAGGCTCCGTCCCGTCAGTTTCAGGAAAACGTCTTCAAGGGTGGCCGGGCGGTGGACCGTGTTGGGCAGGTCGAGCTCGACCAGCTTCTTCTGAATGTCCCGGCCGTCACGGCAATAGAAAAAGAGCGTGTCGCCGGCCCGCTCGTGCCCGCGCGACAGCGGCCCGAGCTCGGCCAGAAGGCGGGGATCGTCCTCGGCCGGGGCCCGGATTTCGACGACTTCCCGGCCGATCTCGTCGTCGATCAGCTGCCGGGGCGAGCCGCTTTTCAGGATCTTTCCCTCGTACATGACGACCAGCCGGTCGCAGAGCTGCTGGGCTTCCTCCATGTACTGGGTCGTCAGAATCAAGGTGGAGCCCTGGCTCTTCAGCAGCCGGAGCCGCTGCCAGATCAAGTGGCGGGCCTGCGGATCGAGGCCGGTGGTCGGCTCGTCGGCGATGATGAGGGCGGGCTTGTTGAGCAAAGCCCGGGCGACCAGCAGGCGCCGCTTCATCCCGGTCGAAAGCTCCGAGATCTTGTTGTTCCGCTTGGCCTCGAGTTCGACGAAAGCGATCAGCTCGTCGGTCCGCTTGCGGGCTTCGCGCCGCGGGATGTCGAAGAACTTGGCGAAGACCATCATGTTTTCAAAGACCGTCAGGTCGTTGTCCAGGGTGATTTCCTGGGGGATGACGCCGGTCATCGCCTTGATCTTGCGGTTGTTGACGCCGGCCGCGAGCCCGTTGACGGTGATCGTCCCGGCGGTGATGGGAGAGACGCAGTGGATCATCCGGACGGTGGTCGTCTTGCCGGCCCCGTTGGGCCCGAGGAAGCCGAAGCATTCCCCTTCCTCGATCTCGAAGGAGATCCCGTCGACGGCGGTCAGATCCCCGAATTTCTTCGTCAGATCGGAGGCCTGGATGATCGTTTTCATGGCGTTCAAACGGGATATTTTACCAGAACCATTTATGTTAATCTATTCCCGTTTTCGGAGGAGGACGAGCGCCATGACGGAAATCAAAGTCGAAAAAAATCCGACCGAGAAGCGGCTCAAAGAGCTCGGCGTCTTCGCCTGGGACATCTGGACCAAGGATGTCTCGCGCTTTCCCTGGCATTACGACGACCAGGAGATCTGCTATTTCCTGGAAGGCGAGGTGGTCGTGACTCCGGAAAACGGGAAGCCGGCCGTGATCGGCAAAGGCGACCTCGTGACCTTCCCCGAAGGGATGTCCTGCGTCTGGGACGTCCGGAAACCCGTCCGCAAGCATTACTATTTCGGGACCATTTGAAACCGCTGAAAATCGGGTCCCTGACCCTCGACTTTCCGGTCGTCCTGGCCGCTCTGGCCGGGTACAGCGACCTCCCGTATCGGACGATCTGCCGGTCGATGGGCGCGCCGTTTGCGACGACCGAGGTCATGCTGGACCGTTTCCTGCTTCATGAAAGCAAGCTCCGGCGCTTCATCCTGAAAAGCGACGAAGAGGACCACCCGGTCGGGGGCCAGTTCATGGGAAGCGATCCCGATCTTATGGTCCAGGCGGCGCGCGTCGTCCGCGAGCTGGGATTCGACGTCGTCGACCTGAATTTCGCCTGCCCCGTCCGCAAGGTCGTCAGCCGCAAACGGGGCGGATTCCTGATGACCCAGCCGGAGACGGTCCTCGAAATCGTCCGACGGGTGCGCGAGGCGGTGGCGGACCGGCCCCTGATGCTGAAGCTCCGCCGGTCTTTCGCCCTCAACGAGCCTGAAACGGAAGCGTTCTGGACGATCGCAGAGGGCGCTTTTGACGCAGGGGTGGATGCCATATGTGTCCATGCCCGGGCGGTCGAGCAGCAGTACGCCGGGAAAGCGGACTGGAATTTTCTTACGGCCGTGAAGCGGGCTTTTCCCGACCGGACGATCATCGGTTCGGGCGACGTCGCCACGGCCGCCGAAGCCCTCCGGATGATCGCCGAAACGGGCATGGACGGGGCGGCGGCCGCTAGGGGCGCGATCGGCAATCCCTGGTTTTTCCGCCAGGCCAGGGATTTGGCCGCCGGCCGGCCGGCCCTTCCGCCGACGGTCGCCGAGCAGGCCGAGGTCCTCCGCCGTCATTACGAGCTCTGCCTCCGCCACTACGGCGAGCGCAAGGTCGTGATGATGATGCGGCATCTCGGCATCGGCTATGCCCGGGTCCATCCCCATCCCAAGCGCGTCCGGATGGCCTTCGTGGCCGTCAAAACGGCGGGGGATTGGGACGAAGTCCTGAAAACGCATTATAATGAAGAGGCCGGGGAGGAAGGAACTCCGGCTCCGGTCCCTTCGTATATGGGAGAGAAGGGCTGATTTCGTCTCCGGGAGGAAAGAAACCATGGCCGCACGTAAGATTCTGGGCGCGTTGATTCTTGGATTTATCGGGATCCCCGTTCTCTTCGGGATCATCTGGGCTGTCGGGATGGTCCGGGCGACGGTTTCCTCGGAATTTCTGACCGAAGTCCCGCGGGAAATCATCAATGAAATCCCCGGTGCGTTGAACGGCCTCTATGCCGATCTCCGCGACGAGAGAATTCACCTGGATCCCGGCGCAAGGGCCTGGCTGGAGGCCGCGGAAAAAACCGGCATCCCTCCCGCCGAGCTTCTGGAAAAAACCGGCCTGCTCGCCTGGATGAAGGGCGAGCTGTCCGACTCGCTGCGCCAGGTCGGGGAAATCCTGAGAGGCGAATCCGACATGCGCCGGATCGAGATCGACATGCGGCCGTTGAAAACCGCCCTGCTCCATCCGGAGATGACCCGGTTTATCGAACGGACGCTCGAGAATCTTCCGGTTTGCACCGACCAGAACCTTCAGACCTGGCAGGCCCGCCTCGATGACGCCGACCACGGCGGGGAACTGCCGGCCTGCCGGCCCGATCTGGCCGGGGCGAAGGATGTCCTGATGAACCGGATCAGCTGGGACGTGAACCGCATCGACGACTCCGTCCAGGTGTTGGAATCGTCCCATCCCTTTCCGATCCGGAGAATGGGAATCTCCCGCTTTCTCTCGACGGTTTCCTATCTTCTTTTCCTCTTACCCGCGCTGTTCATCTTTCTCGGGGCCGTCCTGGCCGATCCCACGACCGCCGGAAAGCTTCGCTGGTCGGGAATTTCGATTCTGATCGGAAGCGTACCGGTCCTGATCATGGCCTTTTTTCTGAAGAAGGTCACGAGCTGGGCGATCGGCCTCGGATCCTGGGGCTGGTCCGGAACATCGCCGTGGGAAACGGCGCTGGCGGACAAGCTCGCCTGGATTCCGGACCGCATTCTTTCGGCCTTGTTCACGCCGGTCTTCAATACGGCGGGCGTCGTGGCGGTCCTCGGCATCGTTTTGATCGCTCTTTCCGCCACCAGAGGTTCCGCGGCGGCGGCCCCCGCGGTTCCGCCGGCGGTGAAAAGCTGAAATATGGTTGAGACCGGATTCTGCGTGCTTCTGGAAGGTCCCGCGGCCTTGGAGGAAGCGATCCGGACCCGGGACCGCCTGTTCGTCCTGTTTTATGCTTCCTGGTGTCCGTTTTCCCGGGCTTTTTTACCGGAATATGTCGATTGCTCCGGTCCGGACGGACCCGGTTATGTCCGGATCCTCAGCGAGGACTACGACGAACACGTGGAAAAATATAAGATCGAGGTCTATCCGACGGTCCTCTATTTCGAGAAGGGAAAGCTCGTCCGGCGACTGGACGGAAGGCATTTCGTCGGTTTGAGCCGGAAAGCGCTCGACAAGTTCATCGGCGAATGCGCCGTCGGAAATAAATAGTCAAAGCCCCGGATAGTTTTTCAGAGCCTGGCCCGTATAAGAATCCGGACATGAGGCGACGGCCCCGGCCGGGCCTTGAACGACGAGCCTTCCTCCTCGTTCCCCTCCTTCGGGCCCGAGGTCGATGATGTGCTCCGCCCGGGCGATGAGGTCGAGATTGTGCTCGACGGCGACGATGGTTTGTCCGGCTTGGAGAAGCTTCCCGAACAGGCTCAGCAGCCGTTCAACGTCCGAAGGATGAAGCCCGGACGTCGGCTCGTCGAATAAATACAAAACCGGCCCCTTGGGCGGATTCATCAGCTCGGCGGCGAGCTTCAACCTCTGCCGCTCGCCTCCCGACAAGGTATCGAGCGGCTGGCCGAGGGGCAGATAATCGAGGCCGATCCCGGAAAGAAGGGCCAGGCCCGCTTCGATTTTGTGGTGGCCGGCGAAAGCGGCCCGGCCTTCGGCGGCGGTGAGATCGAGGATTTCGGCGATCGTCCGTCCGCCGTATTTGACGCCGAGGACGTCGGGATTGTAGCGGGCCCCGCGGCAGGCTTCGCACGGCGTGGAGACATCGGCCAGGTAATCCAGGCTCACCGTCTTGCGTCCCGTCCCTCCGCAATCGGCGCAGCGGCCTTCGGGGGTGAGGAACGAGAACGCGGACTTCGTCATCTTGCGGGCCGCCGCTTCGGGCGTCGAGGCGAACAACGCCCGCACGGCGTCGAAGATCCCGAGATACGTCAACGGGATGCTCGACGCGCTCTCGGCCGGGGCATCGATTCCGACGGGCACGATCCGGACGAAGCGCTCCAGGCCGCGGACGTCCTTGCAGTCGACGGGACGGCCCGCCCGGGCCGAAGCGAGAAGGACGTCAAAGACGAGGCTCGATTTGCCGCTTCCGGAAACGCCGGTCACGGCCGTAAGAATCCCCGAAGGAAAGTGAACGTCCACGGACCGGAGATTGTTGGCCCGGGCGCCGGTGACTTCCAACGGCAGGCCCGGCCTCCCCGGCAGGGGAGAAATGGGTTTCGTCCGCCGGGACAAATACGGCCCGGTCACTGATGACGGCGAGCGCTTGATCTCGGCCGGAGAACCTTCGGCGACGATCCGGCCGCCTTCCCGTCCGGCGCCCGGCCCGAGGTCGAGGATATGGTCGGCCACCCGGATGACCTCGGGATCGTGCTCGACGGCGACGATGGTGTTGCCCTCGGCTTGAAGCTCGCGGATCAATCCCAGCAGCTTCGCCGTGTCCCGGGGGTGGAGGCCGAGCGTCGGCTCGTCCAGGACGAAGGTGACGCCCGTGAGCCGGACGCCGAGAAGACCGGCCAGGCGGAGCCGTCGGGCTTCCCCGCTGGAAAGAGAGGCCGCGGCCCGGTCCAGCGAGAGATATTCCAGGCCGACATCGCGGATGAGGCCGAGGCGGCGGAGGATCTCGCCGCGGACGGCCGCGGTCACGGCCGCGGCTTTGGCATCCAGCCCGGCCGCGTCGCCGTTATTTTCGAAGAACTCGAGGCTTTGGGCCGCGCTCAGGGCCGATAAATCCGCGATCCCGAGATCCCGGTATTTTACGGCCAGGGAGGAGGCCTTGAGGCGCCGCCCGCCGCAGGCGCGGCAGGGCTCGTCTTTCATCAGGACTTTCATGGCCTCGCCCCGGTGATCGGCGTGCTTGCGCCCGTATTCCTCGCCGACGAGGGCGACCAGCCCTTTCCACGGCCCCCGGAATTTAAAATCTCCGGCCCGGTGGCCCCGCCGGTAGGACCAGACGATGTCGTAAATCCGGTCGCCGGTTCCATGGAGAGCGGCGTCCCGTTCGGCTTCGGTCAAATCCTCCCAGGCCTTGGCGAAATCGAGGCCGGCGGCGTCTCCCGCGGCCCGGAGGGCGGCGATGAATTGCCCGTGCGGATCGCCGTAAAAGCGGCCGGTTTTCGTTCCGTCCATCGCCCCGGCCAGAAGCGATTTTTTCGGATCCGTGATCAACCGGTCAGGATCGGCCACGGTGATCGTCCCCAGTCCCTTGCAAGCCGGGCAGGCGCCCTGCTCATGATTAAAGGAGAACATCGAAGCCGAAAGCGTCCGCCCTTCAAGCTCCGGCGGAGGGGTGCCGGCCCGGGAATACAACAACCGGTAATAGTCGTGGATCTCGGTCATCGTCCCGACCGTCGAGCGGGGATTGGAAAAGGCGGCCGACGATCCGACGGCCACCGGCGGCGTCAGTCCCCGGGCTTTGGCGAAATCGGCCCGGCCGCCCTTGTCGATGAGGGCCCGGACGTAGGCCGAGAAGCTCTCGATGTATTTCTGCCGCGAGGCGGCAAAGAGCGTGTCGAAGACGAGCGAGCTTTTTCCTCCGCCCGACGGGCCGCTGACGACGGTGAATTTTTGGAAGGGGAAACGGACATCGAGGTCGCGGAGATTGTGGGTGGACACGCCTTCAAGAACGATCGGCCCGTCCGCTTCGCCGTTAGGCCCGGCGGCCGCGATCTCCGCCGCCCGTCCGGCGAATTCCCCGCGAAGAGCCCGTCCCGTGACTGAATCGGGGCAGGCGGCGACGTCTTCCGGGGTGCCGGAAACGACGAGCCGTCCCCCGTCTTCGCCGCTTCCCGGGCCGAGATCCACGACGTGATCCGCGGCCCGGATGACGTCGGGGTGATGCTCGACGGCGATGATCGTCCTTCCGAGGGCGGTCAAGCCGCGAAGGGCGGCCAGAAGGTTTTCGATGTCCGCCCGGTGGAGGCCGGTCGTCGGCTCGGTGAGGATGTAGAGGACGGGTCCGGAAGCCGATTTGCTCAGCTCGGAGGCGAGCTTGACCCGCTGCGCTTCGCCCCCCGAAAGCGTCGTCGAGCTCTGGCCGAGCTTGAGATAGCCCAGTCCCAGGCGCTTGAGGATTTCGAGGTCGGCCGCCAGCCGGGGCGATCCGGCGAAAAATCCGGCCGCCTCCTCCACGCTCATCTCCAGAACGTCGTGGATGTTTTTCCCCCGGTCGCCGACGGCGAGCGTTTCCTCGTTGAAGCGGCGGCCTTCGCAATCAGGGCAGACGATGTCCACGTCGCCCAGGAAATGCATGCCGATCTGGAGGAGCCCGGCGCCCTGGCAGGTTTCACACCGGCCGCCGGCGACGTTGAAGGAGAAGCGCCCCTTCTCGAAGCCGCGGGCCCGCGCTTCGGGCAGGGCGGCGAACAAATCGCGGATGCGGTCGGAAATTTTCGTGTACGTCGCCGGATTGGAACGCGGCGTGCGGCCGATGGGGGACTGGTCGATCTCGATGATCCGGCCGGCGTTCCCTTCGAGGATGACGGCGTCCGCGTCGGGTCCCGGACCGAGACGTTCGGTCCTGAGCCGTTCGGCCAGGATGTGGTGGACCAGGGTGGACTTGCCCGCGCCGGAGACACCGGTGACGACGTTCAAAGCGCCGAGCCGGAATTCGACATCGAGGCCGCGGAGATTGTGCTTGCGGGCGCCGCGGACGATGATCCGTCCGGTCCCCGGAGCTTTCTTTTCCGGAAAATGCGGAGCGCGGTCGCCGGTCAGGAAGTCGCGCGTCGGGCTCGTGCCGGGCGGGAGGGAGGCCAGGTCCGCCGGCGGACCTGAAAATAAAACGCGGCCTCCGGCCTCGCCGGGACCCGGTCCGAGGTCGAGAAGGCGGTCGGCCGCCCGCATCACGTCCTCGTCATGCTCGACGACGAGGATTGTGTTGCCGTTGTCGCGCAGCCCCTTCAGGAGGTCAAGCAACCGGGCGGTATCGGCCGGATGAAGCCCTGCGGTCGGCTCGTCCAGCACATACAGAACGCCCCGCAATCCGCTTCCGGCTTGGGCGGCCAGGCGGATGCGCTGGATTTCGCCTCCGGAAAGCGTCTCGGCGTCGCGCTCGAGACGGAGGTAGCCGAGGCCGAGGCGTTCGAGAAGGTCCGTTTTTCCCAGGATGGATCCGGCCACGGCTTGGCCGACGGTCCGATCGGACGGCGGAAAAGCCGCGTTCCGAAAATAATCGGCCAGGACGCGGATCGTCATTTGGCTGAAATCGGCGATCGTCCTCCCGTCCATCGTCACCCTGAGAGACTCGGGCCGGAGGCGGCGGCCGCCGCAGGCCCGGCAGGGAAGGGTCCGGGCGAAGCGGAGGATGTTGTCGTTCCGCTTGGTTTTGAGAATCGTCTCCATGATCGGCAGGATGCCCCGGTAGAAACCTTCCTCCCGGGGCTTGGCCGTGATCCCCTTCCAGCGCAGCCTCGATTCGAGCGGGTGTTTCCCGAAGGGAATGCGGATCCGGTCGCTGCCGTTGAGGACGACCGCCCGCTGGTCCTCCGTCAGCTCCCGCCAGGGAATGTCGGCGGAGAAACCATGGGCCCGGCAGACCTGGTCCAGCACGTCCATCGTCACCTGGGAATAGATGATGTATCCGTTCGGCGTGGTCAGGGTCAGGGCGCCCTGGCGGAGGCTTCTGGACGGATCGGAAATCAGGAGATCCGGATCGATCCGGTCCTCCACGCCCAGGCCGCGGCAGGACGGGCAGGCTCCTTCGGGCGCATTGAACGAGAACATCCGGCGCGAGAGGCGGAGCCCGTCGGGCGAGCGCCCGAGGCGGGCGAACAGGAGGCGGAGATCGTCGTGAAGCTCGGTCAGCGTTCCGACGGTGGAGCGGGGACCGGCCGCGGCGGTCCTCTGGCTCACGGCCACGGCCGGGGCCAGGCCGCTGATGAGGCCGACTTCGGGCCGGCGGAGCTTGCCCATGAACTGGCGGGCGTAGGCCGAAAACGTTTCCAGGTACCGGCGCTGGGCCTCCCGGAAGACGACGTCGAAGACGAGCGAGGATTTGCCCGAGCCCGAAACGCCCGTGACGACGGTCATCCGGCCGTGGGGGATGTCGGCGTCGACGTCGCGGAGATTGTTTTCGGCGGCGTGGCGGATCGTGAGAAAATTCATGAAGCGTGAGACCGGCGTTTTACAAGATTTCGTCCGGATCCTCCGGCAGGGACCCCTCGGGCGGGGCGATCCCTTCCGGGGCCTTTTCCGGTTCGGCGCCGGAAGCCGGCTTTTTCCGGAAGAGGCCGGCCATCCGCCGGACAAGGGAGGGCGGCTTCTCCGCGTCCTCGATGTCCAGGGGCTCGAGCGAGCGGCGGACCTTCCGCATATCCTCGGTTTCGTCGTCGTCTCGGGAAAACATGGCCGGCTCCGGCCGCTTCATCTTAATGGATGAAGGGTGAAAATTCAACGCCCCGGGAGCCGGACGTTGATTTATCTTCCGGTTTCTGCTACAATTAGCCTCCCGTCGTAGAACGCTCTCGAGGAGAATGACGCTCTTGCAACTCTATGGAAACGTCGATAGCAAATTTCGCTTTGTGATTGTCGCCGCCAAGCGGGCCAAACAGCTGATCAAGGGCGCCAAAACGAAGATCGAAGCCAAGACGAAAAATCCCATCCGCCTGGCCCAGGCCGAAGTCCGGGCGGGCGTGATCGATTTTCACATTCTTCAGAATATCACCGAGGACATCGTCGATGATCCGTCCCTCATCCATGCGGGCGACGTCGACGAAGTGGACGATGCCGGCGGGGGGTTAGCCGACGATGGCGATCTCTCCAGAGAAGAAGTGGTCGAGACCGAGGAAGAGGGCGGGCTCGAGGAAGACCTTTCGGAAGTGGATTTGGTCGAGGAAAAAGACGACGAGTGACCGGCGCCCGGCCGGCTTATTTGATCTTCCCGGCTTCCCGAAGCAGGGCTAAATAGCTTTTCTGGATCCAATTCTCCTGGGGCATGTCCAGGTCTCGGGCGATGCGGACGATTTTCTCCCGTTCCCCCTCGAATTCCACGAACGTTCCGACCTGCGTTTCATCCAGGCAGATCGTCAGAGTCTTCAGGCGCAGGACCGTCCGGAATTTCCCGTAGCGGACGGTTTCGGCCAGGCCCAACGATTGGAAGATGCGGACGAGCTGGCGGCCGTTTTGGACCTCGGTCTCATATTCCGTCCGGATCTTGAACCGCCTCGATTTTTCCGGGGCTCCCTTGAAGGTCAGGAAGGTTTTGCGCCCGATCCGCCGGATCCGCAGGGCTTCGTTCCGGATCGACAGGCGCTTGTCCCGGAAGTCGTAAAGCGTATTTTCTTCCTGGTGCCGCTCCCGGACGACCGCGGCGCCCATGGCCAGGAGCCGGGACCGAAGGGCGGCCAAATCGTCGACCCGGACCTTGATTTCGATTTCGATCATGGCGTTCCCACTTTATGAATAAGGCAGGATTAGGCGCTCCGTTCGAGGATGAAGTCAGCCAGAAGAGCGAGCGTCCGGGCCGGTTCGGTCTTTGAGTCGAGGGGGAGGGATGATTTCGCCCGGACGGCGAAATGCCGGGCTTTCGCCGCGACGTCCGGGACGGCGCCCGAGGCGAGAATGGCGTTTCGAACGCGCTCGACCGCGCCCGGCTCGGAATTCCGCGCGGCGATGCCGGCGAGGATTTCCCTCCGGGCGGATCCCCTGGTTTTATGAAGGGCGTAAATCACCGGCAGGGTGATCCGGCCTTCATGCAGGTCGGTGAGGATGGGCTTGCCGAGCTTCGCCGGGCGTCCGGTGTAATCGAGAAGATCGTCGACGATTTGAAAGGCCAGACCGAGGTTCCGGCCGTATTCGCCCAGGCGGTCGACGAGGCCGGTCTCCGCGCCGCCGAGCATTCCCCCGATCCGGCAGGCGGCGGCGAACAACGCGGCCGTCTTTTTCTCGAGGATCTCGAGATATCGTTTCTCGGTGAGGCCGGCGTCCCCGCTGACCGAACATTCGAGGATCTCGCCTTCGATCATCTGCTCGGAGGCGGTCGACAACAGGTCGATGATCTCGTAGCGGCGCGATTTCAGGGCCTGGCGGATCGCCCGGATATAGAGATGATCGCCCAGAAGCACGGTGATGTTCTCGCCCCAGCGGGCGTGGACCGTCTCCCGCCCGCGTCGCCGGTCGGTCCGGTCGATGATGTCGTCATGGATGAGACTGGCCGTGTGGATGATTTCGACGATTGCGGACCAGTATCCGGCTTCGTCGTCGCTTCCGCCGCCGTTAAGGCGGGCGCAGAGCGTCAGCAAGGCGGGGCGCAGGCGCTTCCCTCCTTCGGCGAAAAGATACGCGTTGATCTCTCCGATCAGGGGATTTTCGGAGCGGGTCATCTCCGCAAGGCGCTTTTCGAGGCGGGCCATGTCCGGGCGGATTTCGGCGTACAAATCGCGAAGGCGGCGGGCGGAGTCCTTTTTTTCGGACATGGGAAGCGCGGCTATCTTAGCACTGAGGGGGGTGTCAGGGGAATAAGGCCCGGAAATTCGCGGTCACGGCGTCCGCAAGCTCCTCCGGTTCGAGGCCGCGAAGCGCGGCCAGGGCCCGGGCGGTCTCCAAAACGTACGCCGGCTCGTTCCGTTTTCCGCGGAAGGGGACGGGAGCGAGATAGGGGGCGTCGGTTTCGACGAGGAGCCGGTCGAGGGGAAGCGCCCGGGCGACGTCCCGCAGGTCGGCGGCGTTGGGGAACGTCAGGATGCCCGAGAAGGAGATGAAAAATCCGCGGGCGATCATGGTTTCGGCGACGTCCAGGCCTTCGGTGAAGCAATGGAGGATCCCGCCGCCGGCGAACCGTTCGGCGTCGATCGCCTCCCGCACGTCGGCCCCGGCCAGGCGGCTGTGGACGATGACGGGGAGGCGGACCTCGGCGGCCAGGGCGATCTGTTCGCGAAACGCCGTCCGCTGGATGTCCGGAGGAGCGAAATGATAATGATAATCGAGGCCGATCTCGCCGATCGCCGAAATCGTCCTTTCCGCCGCGAGCTTCCGGATTGCCTCAAGATGCGCCGGGCCGCGAAGTCCGGCCTTGTGCGGATGCAGCCCGGCGGCGGCGGTGATGTCGGGATTCCCGGCAGCCAAGGCGAGCGTCGTCCGCAAGCCGGAGGGTTCGGAAACGTCGGCCGGACATAAAAACGCCGAAACGCCGGCCGCCCGGGCCCGGTCGAGAACGGCGGCGCGGTCGGAGGAGAACTCCTCCATGTCGAGATGGCAGTGGCTGTCGGGGAGAGTCAACATAGGGAAAAATCCCTTGAGATGAAAATCCCCCGGTTCCGTTTTATCGGAACCGGGGGATGAGAAAGCGAGAAGCTTATTGGGTGAGGAGTTTGGACCGGAGCAGGCGGACCGGCAGCGGGCCGAAGCTGGCCAGCTTGTTGAGGAATTCCTTCTGGTTGAAGGCGTCCCCTTTGGCTCCCTTGTAATCGCGTTCCATGTCCAGGATTTCCTGGTATCCGGCGTAGGGATAGAAGCTGTAGCCGGGATTGAGGACCAGCATCTCCCACTTGCGCTCGGCTTCGGCTTCGGTCATGAAACCGCCCTTCGTCATGTAATTGACGACCTGTTCCTTCGAGTAGTTGCCCTGGTGGACGTTGAGCTCCATCTGGAAGTCGATGACGGCCTTCAATTTGAGCTTGAGCTGGTAGAGCCGGTGGCGGAGATCGTATTCGTTGAAGCCGGCGTAGACGAACATTTCCTCGGTATAGAGCGGCCAGGCGGAAAGCAGCGGCTGGGACGTTCCGTACATCTTCCGGATGAGGGAGGCGTTTTTATAGATCGCCGTGGCTGGGAAGAACGGCCCCGGGAAGACGCGCTCCACGGTCCAGAAATTGATGTAGAAATTGTTGAATTCCTCGAGGAACGATTGGACCTTGTCCTCCGGCCAGGAAGCGGGAATTGGCTGGACCTGCATTTTGAAGGCGCCGCCGTTCTCATAGGGAGCCGGCGTGAAGAACTTCAGCCAGGTCAGGCCCTGGTAAATCGGTTCCATCGGCTCGATCGTCAGGGGCTCGGCCGGGATGTCCAGGATCTTCGTCTTTTCGATGAAGGCCTTGATTTCGTCGGCCGTGCTCTTGACCTTATCGACGAAAGCGTCTTTGCCGACGTGATCGCTTTTGATCTTGTCCAGCACGCCCTTGATGACGAAGTTCCGGTTGGCGTCTTCGCTGCCGGCGTTGATCTTGTTGAGGTCGACGTTGGGATACATGATCTGATACAGCGGGATGCAGACCAGGGCCATTTCCCGGCGGATGTTGTTGTAGTCGGCCTTGGACCGGTTGACGAGCTCGTCGGTGGTCAGCGAGGTCTGGCCGGTCAGGCGGAGGAACTTCGAGTGGGCTTCGGGCCCCAGACGGAAATTGCCGGTCGATTTGGCTTTCAGATCGTTCTGCAGGTAGCGGTCCCAATCCTCGAGGGCGGCCGTGACCTTGACGGCTTCGGCCATGAATTTGTCCTTGGCCGGCCCGCCGTTGGGAATGAGTCCGGGAAGATCGGTTTTATAGAACGCCAGAATAGCCGGCATCTGGGCGATCGCCGCGTCGGTATATTCGGGCGGCGGCGTCTTGAGGTTTTCCTTGGCGAGCTTGATCAGGCCCGGGAGATTCTTGGCCCGCTCGGTGGCGGCCGCGAGCTTCGCGTCCGAGTAATCCTTCACCAGAAGAGCCCGGATGGAATGGAGGAAGATCTCGTTGTAATAAAGAGGATTGTATTCCTGGGGGACGAGGTTCTCGAGGCGGAAGAGCTCGAAATCGAGGGCGTCCAGGAGAAGCTGGCGGTCGTCCTGGAGAGCCGGGCTCAGCTTGTCGATCGAGATCTTGGTCACAAGCTCCTTGTTGACGGCGTCGATCGCGTTGCCGCGCTTCTCGACGGCCGATTCGGAGAAATCCTCGAGCTTGTTGTTGTACTTCGTGAAGCCCGCCAGGGTGGACGCGGTCGGATAGAATTTCCAATATTCGTCAAAATAGGATTCGACGATCTTGTTGAATTTCGCGTCGTCGGGCCCCTGCTGGGCGTAAAGGGCTCCGAACCCGAGCAGGATAAAGGCCGCGCCAAGGGCGGCCAACAGCAGCTTTTTGTTCATCGTTCCGGCCTCCTCTGTAAAGTTATTTTAACTCCGGAATATAGCCGCATTTATCCGTCGAGAAAAGGGAATCCTAGCAAACTTCGCCGAGGAATGCAATTTACAGGGAGAAAATCCCGCTTTCTTCATTTCGCGCTTTTCCCGGCAGGGATTTTCATTTTCCGCCTGGGAATTGAGAAGCAAGGAACGTGCCATCACCAGCGGATGACCGCGGAAGCCCAGGTGAATCCGGAACCGAACGCGGTGAGAATCAGGATATCACCCGGCTTCAAACGGCCCGCTTTGGCCGTCTCGTCGAGGGCGATGGGGATCGAGGCGGCCGTCGTGTTCCCGAACCGGTCGATATTGCGGACGACTTTGTCGACCGGAATCTTGAGGTTCTGGGCGACCATGAGGGAGATGCGGTCGTTGGCCTGGTGGGGGATCAGGACGGCGACGTCGTCGATCGTCAGGCCGTTGGCCGCCAGGGCCGTCCGGACCGCCTCGGGCATCCGCTCGACGGCGTTGACGAACACGCGCTTGCCGTCCATCCGCGGAAAGTATGCTTTTTTTTCGAAGATTTCCGCCGTGAAGGTCGGGCTTTTCGTCGCGTTCGGCACGTCCATCGACAGGATCTCGGCGAATTTTCCGTCGCTGAAAAGATGCGTGGAGAGAACCGCGTGGCCCGCGCCGTCCTCCGACCCTTCGAGAACGACCGCCCCGGCGCCGTCGCCGAAGAGTACGGCCATGTCCCGGCCCGCGTCGGTGTAATCGAGATTATGGGACTGGACTTCGGCCGCGACGAGGAGGATTTTTTTGTGGGTTCCGGTCCGGATGTATTGGTCGGCGACGGACAGGGCGTAGAGAAATCCGCTGCACTGGGCCCGCACGTCCAGAGCGCCGATCTTCCGGCAGCCCAGCTCGGACTGGATCGTCACTCCGATGCCGGGGAAATAATGGTCGGGGGAGAGGGTCGCGGCGACGATGAAATCGACGTCTTCCGGCGCGCACTTGGCGTCGGCCAGCGCCCGCCGGGCCGCTTCCACGCCCATGGCCGAGCTGCCGATGCCGTCCTCGGCATAGTGGCGGGTGTGGATTCCGGAGCGCTGGACGATCCAATCGTCCGTCGTGTTCATGACTTTTTCCAGGTCGAGATTGGAGACGACTTTGGGCGGAACGTAATGTCCCGTCCCGGTGATGATCGTGCGGATGCTCATGATTTAAACCTCGCGGAGGCCGCCATTATATTGAAGCGGCCCCTGACTTGTAAAGACAGGAAATACGCCGCGGCTTGACAATCCGCGGCGACGGCTCATAAACTGAGGACGGAAGAGATCGGCATGAAGTTTTTCCGTTTCCTCCCGGTTCTGCTCGCGCCGGCGTTTCTGCTGGCCGGACACCCCTCCGTTCGGCAGGCCGTATCCGCCGACGATTTCCTGAAAGTCGAAGCGGCCATCTCCCCGAAGCGCTTGGTCCGGGGGCAGGAGGGAAAAATCGTCCTGAAAGTCCAGCTCAAGAAAGGGATCGCCATCAGCGCCCTGCCGGAGTTCCGGGTCGAAGTCGAGGGCGGCGGCGATCTCGTTTTCCCGAAGACGTTTTTCACCAACGTGGATCTGGCCCTGCCCCGCGCCGAAATCGACGGCAAGGATTGTCTCGATCTTCAGGCGCCGATCGTCATTCCTTTTTCCGTCGGCCCGAAAGCCCGGCGGGGCGTTTACGTCATGCGCGGGCGGGTCAAGTATTTTGCTTTCGACCTCGGCGGCGGCGTCTGCCTCAAATCCTCGGCGAAGTTTTCGACGTCGTACTCCACCTGGGCGGTTCCCGTCCGGACCGAAGCCCCTTAGCCGCCTTGCCGCGTTTTCGGAATTTGGGTTATAATCCGTTTCCATTTGAATCGCCGGGGCCGTCCTTGCCGTTATGCTTATGGCGGGAGGACGCCTGACCGCTTTTTCCGGTGTCCGTTCGAGGTGATCGATTCATGAACAAACGCATGTTTCGGGCCGTCGCGGCCCTCATCGTCCTGGGCGCGGTCGCTTCCGTCTGGGGAGCGACGGAAATTCTCCCTCTGGAGGGGGTCAAGGCCGGGATGAAGGGCAAGGGGCGGTCGGTTTTTTCCGGCAATAAAATCGAGGAATTCGACGTCGAGATCCTCGGCGTCCTGGCCAACAATTCCCCGAAGCGCAACGCCATCATCGCCCGGCTGTCCGGCCTCAACCTCGAACAGACCGGCGTGCTGCAGGGGATGAGCGGCAGCCCCGTGTACATCGACGGCAAGCTCATCGGGGCCGTGGCCTTCAGCTTCTCCTACGCCAAGGAGCCGATCGCCGGAATCACGCCCATCGCCGAGATGCTGGCCATCGCCGGCGAAAAAATCCCGCCGGCCTCGCCGCAGCCCGCCCGTATCCCGTTTTCGCCGAGCGTCAGCCGCCAGGATTTGTTTTCCTATTACCGCGATTATTTTTCTGCGCCGCCGTCCCTCGAATCGGAAGGCCGGACGGGCGCGGCCCTGGCCACGCCTCTTTATTTCGCCGGATTCTCCCCCCGCCTTCTCGACGAAGTCCGGCCGTTTTTCACCGGCTTGGGTTTTCTTCCCCTGGCCGCGTCGGCCGGCGGTTCCGGCCAGCGCTCGGGGATCGCGCTCCAGACGGACTTGACCGTCAGGGAAGGGGATCCGTTGGCGATTCAGCTCGTGTCCGGGGACCTGGACGTTTCGGCGATCGGGACGGCCACTCACGTCGACGGGGCGCGCGTCTTCGCCTTCGGCCATCCGCTATACAACCTTGGCCCGGTTGAATACGGAATGGCCAAGGCCGACATCATCACCGTCGTCCCGGCCTACAGCACGTCCTTCAAAATCGGCTCGGTCGGGGACACGATCGGGACCATCATCCAGGACCGGACGGCCGGCGCGCTGGGCGAAATCGGCCGCGCTCCGAAGCTCGTCCCGCTCCGCCTGACCCTGACGCCCGAAAACAGGCCCGCCCGGGAGTACCGCCTCCGGATCGCCGCCGACAAGATCCTGACCCCGCTTCTGGTGAACATGGCCGTGTCCACCCTTCTCGGCGACGCGGAACGGTCCGTGGGCGACCTGTCGCTGGAAGTCCGGGGGGATATTTACACGGACGCGACGCCGGCCCAGGCCGTTCATGTCGAGGATCTTTTTTCCGGCAACTTCGACAACGCCGTCAACGGCGTTTCCAGCCTCGTCACCGCCGTGGTTTATTACCTGACCAACAACGAGTTCAAAAACGTCGGCATCCAGCAGATCAACCTCGAGGTCTTCGCCGCCGAACGGCCGAAAACGGCCTCCCTGGAGCGCGTCTGGCTCGACCGCTATGAAGTCGGCCCGGGGGAAACCGTCGGGCTCAAGCTGTATTTGAAATCCTACCGGGGCGAAACGAAGGTCGAGGAAATTCCCTTCATCGCTCCGGGGCTCCCGGCTGGCACCGAGTTCAACCTGGTCGTGGCCGACACGAAATCCATGCAGCAGGTCGAGCTCAGCCAATACCGGACCGGCGGCCTCGTCCCCCGGAGCCTCGAGCAGCTCGTCCGCCTTCTCAACAACATCCGCAAGAACAACCGCATCTATTTCAAGCTCATCGGCCCCCGCCCGGGCCTGTTTCTCCGCGGGGAGGAGATGCCCAACCTTCCCCCCTCGATGAAATCGCTCTTCGCCTCGCCGCGGGCCGGAAGCGCCGTGCCGGTCGAGATCAGCATCTCCACCCTGGCCGAGTACCAGATGCCGGTCCCCTTCGCTTTCGAAGGGATGGCCGTCATCCCCCTCAAGATCCGCAAGTAGGAGAATCCTCATGTCGCGTCCCCGCATCCTGATCGGATCGATCCTGCTGATGGCCGCCGCGGCCGGCGCGGTGGTTCCCCGGCAATGGACCCTGCGGAGCTTCGACGATTTTCTCCGCGGCCGGGGCGACGGCGTTTCGGTGACGTCCGACGGCGTGGTCTCGCTGGCCGCGCCCGAGGAAAAAATCGCCGGCCCGTCCGAGGACTTTTATCTCTCGCTGGCGGTTTCGCCGGAGGGGACGACGTACCTCGGCACCGGCCACGGCGGAAAAATCTACCGCCTCGGGACGGACGGAAAAACCGAGCTGTATTTCCAGACGGCCGAAATGGACGTCACCTGCCTCCTTCTCGATCCGAAGGGCGCCCTTTATGCCGGGACATCGCCCAACGGCAAAATTTATAAAATCACGGCCGCGGGCAAGGGCGAGGAATGGTTCAATCCGGAGGAAAAGTACATCTGGGACATGATTCTTTCCGAGTCCGGAAGCCTGCTGGCCGCGGTGGGGGAAAACGGCGGAATCTACGAAATCAGCCCGCAAGGACGGGAAGGCCGCTCGATTTTAAAAGCCGAACAGAATCACGTCCTCTGCCTGAAGCTCGACCGCGGCGGCGACCTCATCGCCGGAAGCGGGGGGCCGGGGCTTGTTTACCGCATCGCCAAAAACGGCGGGAGAGCTTCGGTGATCTACGAGACGCCGTTCGAGGAAGCCCGGTCTTTGGCCTTCGATCTGGACGGGAACATTTACGCCTCGGCCGGCGGAGCGATCAAGACGTCTCGGGCTGAAACCGTCGCGGCGACGCCGGCTTCGGCCGGGACCGCCGAAGTCTCGATCTCGGTTTCGGCCGAAGCCGCGCCCCAGTCCGCGGCGGCATCCGCGGCCAGGTCCCAGGCCGTTTCGGCTTCGCGGGAGCCGGGGGCGATCTACCGGATCGGACGCGACGGCCTGGCCGAGCGGCTCTGGCTTTCGTCCGAAGAACAGGTTTACAGCCTGTACTGGAATGAATCGGATAAAAACGTCGTTTTCGGGACGGGACCGAAAGGCCGGCTTTATACCCTCGACCGCGACGGGAAAACGGAGATGGTTCTCCAGGGGCCGGCCGAACAGATCTTTGCCTGCCATCCGGTGGGGACGCGGCTCTATCTCCTGGCCAACAATCCGGCTGGTTTGTCGAAGGTTTCGCCCGGCCGGCGGATGAGCGGCGAATATCTGGGACCGGTCTGGGACGCGCGCCTTCCGGCCGCCTGGGGACGGATCGATTGGGAGGCCGTCGTTCCGGCCGAGGGCGTTCTTCAATTTCAAACGAGAAGCGGCAACACCGCCGAGCCCGGGGCGACATGGAGCGATTGGTCCCCGCCGTATCAGAAAGCGGGCGGGGAGGCGATCCTGAGCCCGGCCGGCCGATACCTCCAGGTCCGGGTCCTCCTCAAATCGACGTCATCCAAGACGGGGCCGGCCTTGTCCCGGCTCAACGCTTATTTCCTTCCGGCCAACGCCGCGCCGGTGATCTCGCGCGTCGAGCTTCTCGATCCGAACGTCGTTTTTCTCAAGCCGCCGGACATCAATGAGACGATCTGGGGCCTGGAACGGCGGCAACCCGAAGCCGGAGTGAAACAAGACGAGATGGGGATGATGGTCGCCAAAAAAACCGAGCGCCCGGGATACCGGACCCTGGTTTGGGGCGCGGAGGACGAAAACGGCGACAACCTGGTTTATTCCATCGCCTTGAAAAAAGACGGCGATCCCGCTTGGCGGACGATCGAGGAAGACTGGTCCGAGGAGATCTACGCCTTCAATACGAATTATTTCCCCGAAGGCGTCTATCAGCTGAAGGTCACGGCGTCGGACGCGCCGTCCAATCCGGCCGGCAAGGAAAAGCGGGACGAGAAGACCGTCGGGCCGCTGTTGATCGACAATACCGCCCCGGTCATCCGGGACGTGAAGGCGTCCCGCGAAGCCGGACGGCTGATCCTGACCTTTACGGCCGAGGACGCGTTCCTTCCGATCAAGGACGCGCGGATCCTCATCCGGCCGGGAGAGTGGCAGATGATCGAGCCGGCCGACGGCATCGCCGACGCGAAGACCGAGGCCTATCAGGTCCGGATTCCGCTTCCGGCCGGGGCCGACAACCTCGTGACGATCGTGGTCCGCGACGCGACGGACAACACCGCGACCTTCCGGGAAATCTTTTAGATTACTTTACGCGCTCGAGGTATTTGTCTTCGCGCGTGTCGATCTTGATCTTTTCCCCCGGCACGACGAACGGCGGGACCTGAATCACCAATCCGTTTTCCATGACCGCCGGCTTGAAGGACGCCGAGGCCGTGGCCCCCTTGATGTTGGGCTCGGTCTCGGCCACGGTCAGGATCATGGTGATCGGCGGGACGACGTTGATCGCCTTGCCTTCATGCATCTCGATGGTGAAAATGACGTTGGGAATCAGGTATTTCGCGGCGTCGCCGATGGTCTCGGTCGAGAGCTGGACCTGGTCGAACGTCTCGTGGTTCATGAAGACGTGCTCGTCTCCGCTGGCGTAGAGGTATTCCATTTCCACGGCGTCGAGGTGGACCTGTTCGACGCGGTCGATCGAGCGGAAGCGGTGGTCCTTGACCGAGTTGTCCTTGAGGCTGCGGAGCTTGGTCTGGACCATGGCCTTCCACCGGCCCGGAGTGATGAGCTGCATATCGACGCAGCGCCAGAGCTGGCCGTCGTCCATCTTGATGATCATGTTTTTACGGATCGCCGTTGCGTCGATCATGAACGTTGTTTCCTTTTCCTGTCGTTCGGTCAGATTTCCCGCCGGGCACCCTCGTCCACGCGGACGACAACCGGTCGGCCGCCGACGGCGGCGATCGCCGCGGCGACCTTGTCGGGGTCGGCCGGGGCGTAGGCGAACATGCAGCCACCCCCGCCGGAGCCGTTTATTTTAGCACCTAAAGCGCCGGCGTCAAGAGCCGCGCCGATCATCGCCTCGATCTTGGGGGTCGAAATGCGAAGCAGGTCGCGCAGGACCGCGTGCTGGGCGGTGAGGAGGCGGCCGAATTCCCGCTCGTCGAACCGCGGCGCTTTAAAGAGTTCCGCGCCCCGGGCCGTCAGGTCGCGGGTGGCCAGGGTCCCCTGGAGAAGCCGGCGGGGATCGGGGGGGAGCTTGGCGATTTCGTTCCGGACCTCGGGCGCGTCCGGGCTGTGCAGAGAAAAGGAGGGAAGCGCCTTGCGGACGAGCTCGACGCCTTCGAGGACATGGCTTTTGATGAATCCGAGCATCCCCGTCGTGTCTTTTTTCTCTTCGGAATTGGCCAGAACGAACGCGCCGAGGGGATTGCGCAGTTGGTTGAACTTCATCGGCTCGTCGAACCGGATCCAGACCACGCCGCCATACGCCGAGGCGTAATGGTCCATCCGTCCGCCGGGCTCCTTGAATTCGGCGACTTCCGTCTCGTAGCCCAGCTCGGCCAATTCGCGCGGGTCGGAGGCCCGGGGATCGCCGGCGGCTTCCAGCAAAAACTTGTTCCAGGCGACGACCATGGCCGAGGAGCTGGACGTGCCGGCGTTGATGGGGATGTCTCCCCGGACCTCGATGTCCCAGCCGGACAGAGGCAGCCCCGCCCGGCGGTGGATGTTGACCGCGCTTTTGAGGTAATCGCGTTTCTTTTCGTACGGGATTTCGGAGACAAAGGAAAATTCCTCGCGCTCGCCCATGTCGGGCAGGTCGAGGACGATCCGGTCATCGGGGCGGGGCCGGCCGGCGAAAGCGATCCGCAGATCGATCGCCGCGGCGATGATCGCCAGGCCGAAATAATCCTGATGTTCGCCGAGCAGGCAGATGCGTCCCGGCGAGGAGACGCGCAATGTCGGTTGAAGCATAACGTCCTTTTAGCCGATTGCCGGGGGGCTGTCAATGAGGCGGAGACAGGAAAAACGGAGTATGCTATCGTAACCGTGCGCGGCCGGAGGAAAAACCGCCCGGGCCCGCTCCCGAGGAGGCGAGATGCCCGATCAAATCATCGTCAACGGCAACATCCACACCCAGGATTTCGATCTGCCCCGGGCGGAAGCCCTGGCCATGAGCGGTTCCCTGATCCTGGCCGTCGGTTCGAACGAGAAAATCCGCGCGTTGGCCCATCCCGAGACGAAGGTCATCGACGCGGCCGGGGCTCTCGTCCTGCCGGGATTCATCGACAGCCACGTCCACTTCATGAAAGGCGGATTTTCCCTTCTCGACCTTTCGTTGCGGACGGCGACGTCCAAGGAGCAGTTCGCCTGGAGGATCAAGCTCGCCGCCCTCGAAGCCCCCGAGGGGGAGTGGATCCTGAACGGCGACTGGGATCACCGTTTGTTCCGTCCCGTGGAATTGCCGCGAAAGGAATGGATCGATCCGTTCACGCCCGACCGTCCGGTTTGCCTCAATCGGTGCGACGAGCACATGGTCCTCGTCAACAGCTTCGCCCTCCGCCTGGCCGGGATCACCCGGGAGACGCCGGATCCCCCGGGCGGGGAAATCGTCAAGGATCCGGCCACGGGCGAGCCCACCGGCGTTCTCAAGGACGCGGCCATGGACCTCGTCCTCCCCAAGATCCCCGCCCGGTCGAATGATCGGAGACGCTGGGCCGTTCGAGCGGCCTTGAAGGCCGCGGCGGCCAAGGGCGTGACATCGATCCACGACGTCTCCGGCCTGGAAGGGCTTGATGTCTACACGGAGCTTTACTGGGGAGGCGAGCTCAGCGTCCGGATTTATTTCTATGCGCCCATTGAGACGGTTGAAAGCGCCCAGCGGATGGCCCCGCTGAAGCTCTGCACCGCCGACCGTCTCCGTTTCGGCGGCTTGAAAGGGTTCGTCGACGGCTCGCTCGGCTCCCAGACGGCCCTGTTCGATGAACCGTACCTCGATCGTCCGGATTCCCGCGGCCTGCCGGCGGGAGACATGTTTCCGGAAGGCCTCATGGCCGACCGCGTGGATGCCGCCGAAAGGGCCGGCCTGCAGACGGCGATTCACGCCATCGGCGACCGGGCCAACGGCCTCCTTCTCGACATTTATGAGCGGGTGATCGGCAGGAGGGGCGCGCGCGACCGGCGGTTCCGCGTCGAGCACGCCCAGCATCTCCGGCCGGCCGATTTTGCGAGATTCGCCCGTCTGGGCGTCGTTGCTTCAGCCCAGCCGTATCACCTGGCCGAAGACGGCGGCTGGGCCAAGGAGGTCATCGGTCCCGAGAGAGCTCAAAGGACATTTGCCTTCAAATCGCTTTTAAATGCGGGAACCGCCCTTGCCTTCGGCTCGGATTGGCCGGTCGCCCCGCTCGATCCGCTGGCCGGGATTTGGGCGGCGGCGACGCGGGCGACGCTTGACGGCAGACATCCGGACGGGTGGGTTCCCGAGCAGAAGATCACCGTGAGCGAAGCGGTCCGGGCCTTCACGATCGGAGGCGCGTACGCGGAATTCGCCGAAAAGGACAAGGGATCCCTGACGGCTGGAAAGCTGGCCGATATCGTTCTCCTCGACACGAATATTTTCCGCGTCGAGCCGGAACGGATCCGCGAAGCCAAGGTCCTGCGGACCATTTGCGGCAGCGAGACGACGTACGAAGCCTGACGGGGATTTCCTCACCGCTTTTTAATTTGTTTCCCTTTGGATAATTTGTTAAGATTTCCCATCCGTTTCGGGAAGGACGTCATGGAACGAGATTGGAAGACCGAGCTTGACGATCTTCTGAAAGAGTCCGGGAACCGCTCCCGGGACGTCATCCCTATTCTTCACAAAGTCCAAGAGCATTTCGGCCACGTTCCGCCGGCGACCCTTCCGTTGATCGCCCGGCGCGTCCATATTTCCGAAAGCGAGCTGTTCGGCGTCCTTTCGTTCTATAAGGCCTTCACCCTGAAACCGAAAGGCCGGCACACGATCACCGTCTGCCTGGGGACGGCCTGCCATGTCCGCGGCGGCGAGCGGATCGCCGAGGAGATGGAAAACGTCCTCGGCATTCCGGCCGGAGAAACGACCGGGGACGGATTGTTCACCTTGGAGACCGTCAACTGCCTCGGCTGCTGCGCGATCGGCCCGGTGATGGTCGTCGACGGCGCCGTCCATGCCCGGACCGTTCCGGCTTCCGCCCGCGGCCTCGTCGAGGCGATCCGGGCCAAGGAGAAGGGGAGATGAACCGCCTCCTCCATCCCGGCCACCTCGAGGATTGGCGCAAGCGGCTGATCGACGAAACCGGCACCATCCGCCGGACGATCGTCGTGACCGCGGGGACCTGCGGCCGGGCCAGCGGGGCGCTGGAGATCCGCGACGCGCTGGCCGCGGAAATCGAACGCCTGAAAGCCGGCGACCGCGTCGGCTTGCTTGTCACCGGCTGCCACGGTTTCTGCGAGATGGAGCCGAGCGTGGTCGTTCAGCCCGAGGGCGTCTTCTACGGCAAGCTCAAGCCGGAGGACGCGGCGGCGATCGTCAAGCAGACCGCTCTGGAGGGCAGAGTCGTCGAACGCCTGGCCTTCGAGATCCCGGGGACCGACCGCCGGGTCGCCAAGCTCGAACAGATTCCGTTTTATAAAAAGCAGATGCGGCTCGTTTCGGAAAACAACCTCCGGATCGATCCGGAGAAAATCGAGGATTACATCCGGTACGGCGGCTACCGGGCCCTGAGCCGCGGGCTTTTCGACATGACCTCGGAAAAGGTGATCGAGGAGGTCAAGGCCGCGGGTCTCCGGGGCCGCGGGGGAGCCGGATTCCCGACCGCCCTCAAATGGAGTCTGTGCCGGAAAGCCGCGGGGCATACCAAGTATGTCATCTGCAACGCCGACGAAGGCGATCCGGGCGCGTACATGGACCGCAGCCTACTCGAGGGCAATCCCCACGCCGTGATCGAAGGGATGATCCTCGGCGCCTACGCCATGGGCGCCTCCGAGGGCGTCGTCTATGTCCGCGGGGAGTATCCGCTGGCCGTTAAAAACGTCGAACGGGCCATCGACCAGGCCCGGGCTTGCGGTCTGCTCGGGCCGGCCATCCTGGGTTCGGAATATCATTTCGACCTCCAAGTCGTCATGGGTGCGGGGGCTTTCGTCTCCGGCGAGGAAACGGCGATGATGGCCTCCATCGAGGGGCGCAAGGCGTTTCCCCGCCAACGCCCGCCGTATCCGGCGGAATCCGGCCTGTGGGGCAAGCCCACGAACATCAACAACGTCGAAACCTGGGCCAACGTCCCGATCATCATCGATCGCGGGAGCGCCTGGTATGCGGGCATCGGCACGGATAAAAGCAAGGGAACGAAAATCTTCTCCCTGGTCGGACAAGTCAAAAACACCGGACTGGTCGAAGTCCCCATGGGCGTCACCCTGCGGGAGATCATCGACGATATCGGCGGAGGGGTGCGCGGGGGCCGGAAGCTGAAGGCCGTCCAGACCGGCGGGCCTTCCGGCGGATGCCTGCCGGCCGCTTCGGCCGACCTGCCCATCGATTACGAGTCCCTGGCCAAAGCCGGCTCGATCATGGGCTCGGGCGGCATGATCGTCCTCGACGACCGGACCTGCATGGTCAACCTCGCCCGGTATTACCTGCACTTCCTGGAAGAGGAATCCTGCGGCAAGTGCGTGCCCTGCCGGGTGGGGACGCGGCGGATGTCGGAATTGCTCGGCCTCATGGTCGCCGGGAAAGCCGGGGAGGAGGACCTCGCCGAGCTCGAAACCCTGGCCCAGACGGTCCGGACGGCTTCGCTTTGCGGCCTGGGCCAGACGTCGGCCAATCC
>Ga0172371_10001748_pt1 | contig 34597 bp, 36 predicted proteins | sample Lak12m_FD_114543 | JGI IMG/M metagenome (GOLD analysis project Ga0172371, IMG submission 114543) | Freshwater microbial communities from Kabuno Bay, South-Kivu, Congo - kab_022012_12m | ecosystem: Environmental > Aquatic > Freshwater > Lake | place: Democratic Republic of the Congo: South-Kivu...
CTCATCGACAACGCCATCAAATACACCCCCAAAGGCACCGTCACGGTGACCCTCGAAAAATTCAAAAAAGCCACCAAGGTGGGCCGGATGGAAAACACCGGAACGGTGAAAGAAAACTGGGCGCGCTTGAGCGTCAACGACACCGGCATCGGCATGACCCCGAAACAAACCGAGGAAATATTCAAGCGGTTCAAGGAAGGCGGCGAAGAACCGAAGAATGGCAAGATAGACTTGAACGACAAAAAGACCGGGGCTAACGGCAACGGGAACGGCAACAACATGACCGCCGGCACCGGCCTCGGCGTCTACATCTCCCGCCAGATGGCCGAGGCGATGGGAGGCCAGCTTTATGCCGAGTCTCCCGGTAAGGGCAAAGGCAGCACGTTCATTTTGGAACTGCCGCTCACGAAGAAATAACTCTACTTGGATCTGAAGACAAGCATAAAGTGCTTGGAGTCTATCTTCTTGATTTTTTCTAACTTAAAATTCTTGGAAAAAATATTTATTGCAAATGCCACTGTCCAAAAATAAATTGGATATTCATACCCTTTCTTATCGGGAAGGACAATTCTTTCCTTAATTCTTCCCGATAATATTTTGATATTTTTAAGGAAGTTTTGCCTCTTGTCATTCGAGATTTTTTGAAGCCCATCTTCCATTGTGACAATAAATACCGCGTTTCTTCTCAATATTTTTTTTACTTCAGCACTAAGTTTTTCAATTTCCCCATAAGAACACTCGATGACATTTTTGGGGAAAATCGCGACATCAAATTTATTTCTGCCAAAAGTCATCTTGGTGTAGTCTTCAAGAAAAAACTGGCATCGGCTGCCTATCTGCTTCTTGATTTTATTCGCATATTTGATAGCCGGTTCTGAACAATCCACACCCACTACCTTTGCTCCCAACAATTCTGCCGCGAATGATTGCTTCCCTGTGCCACAGCCAATATCAATCAACCTACAATTACTTTTTACATAAGGCGCTACGAACTTTGAAACCCACGCGACGTTTTTCTTGGCTTCCTTGCTTCTGAAATCAAACAAGGGATGGTTAAATTTTACGATAGCTCCGGTAAGTTTTTTTGCAATTTTGGAATCCATATCAATTATTAAGTCTACTGCTTTCACAATTATTCTATACCAAATTAATAACAGACCGGGGTTATCTCCCGATCTGTTTATGGTGCATACTGCACAAGGTTTATCCTGACCACGGGTTATCCGCGCCCCCTCCGCAACTGCAACTGCTGGCGATGTCGCTATCAACTTCAACAATCTCAACTTCCAACAGCTCGTCTAAAGCTTCCATGATTTCACCTCCTTTATAGGATTCAGTGTCCGTACTTCTTACAGATGTAGGATGGAATTCTGTCCGCCTTTTGAAACAATTCCAAATTTAGCGGACACGTTGAGCATTCCTTGCCATATTCACAATCAACACATTTATCCAATCTTTTTAAGTTTCGCCTTGAAATCTCAGCCAGCTGCATGAAACCGCTCATCCCTTCTCTCAATAAGTTAACAGGATTGTTTCTGGAAGATTGGCATATGGAGATACTGCCATTCCAGTCGACATGAAAGAAGGCTCTTCCCGCCAAACACTCTTTTCTCTCCTTATTTCTTTCTTGAGGAATTGATTGCCGGTTATACTTATCGATTTCCTCCATTACAGAACAATTATTCATAGCTAATTCCATCGGCATGCGATCTCCCTGAAAAGTTGGTGTAAGTCTGGGGTAAATAAAGTATTCAAATCCCGAATCAGTCGCCATTCCGACCATCCTGCCAATTTCAAGCGCATTATATTTTGTGACAATAATATTGGCTCTGACTCGAATTCCGCTTTTTTTGAGCCAATCGACCGCCTTGAGAAACAGTTTGAATGACCCGGGCGTCCTCGTTAAGCTCTGGTATGACTTCTCTTTTCCTCCATAAAAGCTTATGACAATTTTATGGGGACGGCGCTTCTCAAATATTTCTTGATTCCTCCTTTCGGAAAGCAAGGATCCGTTTGTTTGCACTTTTATTAGCATTTCGAGTGAATCCGCGTAAGAATAAACGTTTCGAAAGCCAGTTGCAACAAGTGGTTCCCCTCCGGAAATTTTTAAAAACCACGTTCATTTTGGAACTGCCGCTCACGAAGAAATAAAAAACTATTTTTCTTTCTCGGCGTTGAATTTAGTTTTGTTGGCCTGTTCGAGAATTTTAAGAGTGAGAACCACCGAAGAATTGTCCGACTCCAGCAACCGGAGCCGCTTTTTATATTTCCTGTTTAGAGGGCTCAAAAACTCATCCCCCCACGAAGGAGACAAAGTGGTTATCCCTTCAAAATCCACCTCGACGGATTCCCTTCCCTTGACTTTTTTGAGGGTCGGCTGAAACGCCGCCAGCGCTTCCCGGCCAGCCTGGCGCGAGACCAAAATTGTACCGAATTTTTTCAAATAAATTTTCATTTTTTGTTAATAATGAATTGTGGCCAGGCAGCCTTGGATTTTCCGTTTGGCTTTTTTTGCTGTGACCTTAATGTTCTCTTTGTTTAGTTTGATGAAGCTTCCTCCGGTCTGAAAATACAATTCAATTTTGGCCACCGGCACGGATTCCCTGACAAATTTGAGCCCGTTGCCCCGCTGTTCCGGCGCCCGCCCCGAAATAATTTCAGTGAAAGCGACTTTCAGGGCCCGCTGTTCATCCTTGATCTTTGGCCTCACCTGGCGCAGAGTTTTCAAGATTCCCTGCCCCCGATCGGCCAGCGCTATTTCCCTTTCTTTCAAATTGTAGCTGAAGAATACGCCCGGGACGTCCGGCCAGTTTCCCAGATTATGGTCAAAAGAGTTGTTGCCGATTTCCCCCGCCACTGCGACAATCAAAGAGATCCTCTCTTCCGGCAGATTGGCTCTTTTCATTTCCTCTCCCAAGCGGGTCAGGCGGTATTGGAAAACGGCGCTATTGGAGCAATAATGTTGTTTATCGGGTTCTTCCCCGGAAGGATTAGCCGCCCAATTCATAACCGCGCCGGATATGGACCGGTTCACAATGGACAGGATTTCATCTTTTGAATAAACCCGGCGGTTGGTGGGCGTGCGCACCGGTTTGATTTTGCCGGTTTTCTCCCAACGGCGCAGAGTCGTGGGGGTCACCCCAATCAACTTGGCGGCTTTTCCGATAGGAATATATTGGCTTTGCATAAGATTTTGTTATTGCATAAATAATATACAATAATATACAAATATTGTCAATAAATATATATAAATATATACATTATGAGTTGAGACTTTGGTGGTGCTTTCGCGAGGGCATTATTTTTTTATCTTCTTTCTCTTTCTTGATGACCGGCGGCTTATTTCGTTATTCAGCTTTTTGTCGAAAGTCATAATTTTGTGTTTTTTGCCCAAACACACCAACGAGAGATCGACGAAAGAAAGCCCTTTTTTGTCTTTTTCCAAAAAGCAACCAATAGTTTCAAAAAATAAGCTGCTGTCCGACAGAAGCAGCACCACATCTTCATTGTCCAACACGTAGTTAATGAACAAATCCGCAATTTCTTTGGTGGCCTTTGCTAAAAGAATATTGCAGGTTTCCACCACGACATACTCGGTTATTGCAATCGGATACCTGGATGAATTAAATAATTTCAGCGCTTTGCCGTGCTGACTGTCTATTTCGTGGAAATAGGCAATCCAAATGTTTGAATCAAAAATTTTCATTATCCGTATAAAATTTTATCGATATGCTTACTCAAATTTTTGTCATCACTCTTAAACCTTATTTTCTCGAAATCTTTGATAGTGTATCTGGGCTTCGCCAACGCTTCCATTGGCTCGATTCGGAAAACCGGCTTGGAATTTTTTACCACGATGTAAGATTGGCCTTGTTGGGCTTTCATGGAAATTTTTTTCAGATCTTTATGCAGTTGCTTAATGCCGATTATTTGAGGATCCATTGGTTTAAGTTAAACTTTAAGTATATCTAAAGTTTAACTTTTTTATTGAAACTGTCAATTGTCGCTGTTTCTGCCGTCAATTTCGCACCAAACTTTGAAAAGTCAAGGGGGATTCTTAACTTTTTCTTAACCATACCTCAACAGAAATTTTTATATCCCATTTTTAAGCTTTAAGCTTAAGTCTATGGAAATATATATTTTATCATTGGCGCTCGGATTGGTGGTGGGCAGTTTTCTGAACGTGGTGGTCCTGCGCACTGCCAAAAATAAAAGCCTGGGCGGGCGCTCCATTTGCCCCAAATGCAAAAAACCGATTTATTGGTACGACAATATTCCCCTGCTAAGCTACTTGCTTCTGCGCGGAAAGTGCCGCCATTGCGGGCGGAAAATCAGCGTCCAGTATCCGCTGGTGGAGATGCTCACCGGCCTCACATTTTTGCTGGCGGCCTATTTGGTCATGAGCGGTCTGGTTAACGACTGGATCGGCCATTATTTTGTCCTAGCCGGGGCGATGGCCCTGCTCGCCAAAATCGGCATTGCCCCTTCCCTGCTCGGACCGGACCAGAACCTGAAGTTTCTGGAATTGATTTTTATGTTTTTCGTTTTTTCAACGCTGGTGGCCATCCTGGTTTACGACCTCAAATATATGCTGATTCCGGATTCCTTCACTTTGGCGGGGGTGGTTTTTGTCCTCATCTACAATGTCTTGGCGGACGCGGGATTATTGCTGGGCGCGCTTTCCCGCAACAGCCAATTTTTTATTTTGGAGGTGGCCGGCCTCGGCAAAAAATACTTGCCCGGGGGGCACTTGCCGATCAATATTTCGGCTTTCTTCGGCCTGGAGCCGGGCAATTTTTACGCTTCGATCGTCCACTTCCAACAGCACTGGCCCGCCCTGATCTTGGGTTCGCGCACCGGTTCCGGCCTGGTCGCCGGCTTGGCGGCGGCGGGGATCTTCTTTTTAATCGTGTACTTGAGCCAAGAGACCTGGATGGGCATGGGCGACGTGAAGCTGGTTTTTCTTTTGGGTTTGTTTTTGGGAATTTTCAAAACGGCGGTGGCGCTGTTTTTGGCTTTTGAAATCGGGGCGGTTGTCGGAATCCTGCTTATCATTTCGGGCCGCGCCAAAATGAAAACGGCCCTTCCTTTCGGGCCGTTTCTGATTATCGGAGCAGTGCTATCACTATTGGTCATCTGAAAATTTGCCCCATGGACTTGACCATAATAGTAATCCTGAATATCATATTCGGATGAGGGAATTTTCTTTCATCGTGCCCTTTACAAAATTATGGGGTAACCTACAAAATATACTCAAAAACTGAGAGGTAAACAATGAAAAAAGTAGAGCAAATCTCCCAATGGCTTCATTGGAAAGATTTAAAACAAGGATTTTCCACCAAACACTTGGGTAATTTATCTTTTCGAACTGGCAACAAGGAGGCGGCAAGAGAGAGGAGAAAAATATTCAGTGAAAGACTGGGTTTTAGTTGGGAAAACGCGATAATACCACCATTGACCCACAGCAACAACGTTGCCCTTATCAGTGATAATTCATCAATTTCAACGGACAAGGATGGGCTCTATCTAAAAGGAGGAAAAGTCATCTCAACAAAAGAACAGATTAGGACTGTGCATAATAGTGCTAAATGGCAAGCTGGGATCGACGGCATCATTGTTACTGTTCCCAAGATTTTTCTTGTTTTTCTCACGGCTGACTGCGCAAGTTTGGCATTTTATCACCCTGAATCGCGAGTATTTGCCATGGGGCACGTTGGTCTAATAGGAGCTATCAATCAGCTGCCTCGAAAACTGGTTCAATCTCTTCATGAATTCTGCGGATGTAATCCAAACCAAATTGAAGTTGTTATTTTCCCATCTATTCGAGCTTGTCATTATGATTTGACTCAATCCGGTGCATGGAATGTAATCAAGAAGAATGTGTATAGTTACTACGGAAAAAGCGAGTTCTATTCAAACGGACATTTCAACTTACAGGGCTTCGTTAAATGGCAACTTCTTGAAATGGGAGTGAGGAGCGAATCAATTTTTGACACCAATCTCTGCACCGTTTGCAATTACAGAGATTTTTACTCCAATTACCGGGCAAAGACCCCTGCTAGGAAGTTAAGAGAGGGTCGATTTGCCTCAACGATAGGAAGGGAGGAGTAGTTATGGAAAAAATTGAAAAAATTTTCCAGGAAAAAGATATCGAATGGTGGAATCCCGTGGAAGGCGTTGACAAGAGGGCTTGGTTTTTTAACAAGCAACTCTTATTCATAAAGTCAGTGTTATGTGACCTAAGAGAATTGGGTTATTCTGTGGCGCTTGATGCTGGGTGTGGAAGAGGCCGCTATTCGCAGCTACTTAGGAGTATCGGGTTCAGATCTGTGTTTAGCTTGGATATCAACAACGAGATGTTGAAAACCACGCTCTCTTGCACCATAACGCCTTGCGTGCAAGCCAGTCTTATGAAAATGCCCTTTGAGGAATCTAGTTTCGATGTCGTTATTTCAATCGGTACTCTAATGCATGTTCCCTACGCAGAACTTGCACTCAGAGAGATTTATCGAGTGCTAAAGCCAAGCGGTGTAGCAATAGTTAGTTCGGCCAATGTTTTTTCTCTCTACTCTGTGTGGACAACTCGGCTAAATCCCATTCTAGCCCAGCACCAAAACTTATACCATAGGCGTCAATTTAGCTTTTGGGAGTTTATAAGAATGCTTGAGAAAACCGGTTTCACCCTCCTCGAAAGTCGGGGGTTCAGTACAATTTCTCCGTTATCGATTTTGCCTAGGTGGAAAATTACAATAATACCAGTTTTCCTATCGCGTTGGTTATCGAAAATACTTGACCCTATGTTTTCGAAACGTTTTGGATGCAGCCTCACTTTCGTTCTTACAAAGCCATAAAGAGCCAATGAAAGAAGATTCCTGGCTCTTTTCTATTTTATAAATTTTCCATTCTCCAAATAAATTATTTCTTTTTTTACCAGAGTAGCAAGCGCTTTTTTTAATCTTTTCCTAAAAATTTTTCCCAACTTCGGCAGGACTCTTTCTATTTCTAAAAACTGATATTCTGTAATCTCGACGTTATCAATTTTAATTTTTCCGATCTGGTTCTTGCTCAAAACGCCTCCATTAAATAAAAACTGAATACTATCTGCTTTTTTGCCCATTTTCTGGTTTATAACATAATCAACACAGGTGAGATTTTTTATTTTTACTTTCAAACCGATCTCCTCCTCTACTTCCCTCTCGACCGCTTGTTGCGGTGATTCGTTCTGGTCAACTGCTCCGCCGGGAATCGACCAATAATTTTTATACCAAGGCTTCACTATAAGAAGCTCTTCTTTTTGATTAAAAAACAAAACCCCGGCTCCAATTGGCTTTTTAGCTAAACTATCGTAATATTTTTTCGGATCGGAAATAAATTTTTTCATAATTTATTAATTATATGGAGTTTCATTCCCAGGTTCTTTTTATGTGAAGCATAGATGTTAATAAAAAATAATTTTTATTTCTCTAGCCTTAATTCCTCTTTTTGTCATCTCTTCTAAAATATATTGCTTTTTCAAAACGATCTCTTGCTTTTGGGCTGAAGAATTCACTCTTATTTTTATGGTGTTATTAACCCAGGAAACAAATTGACTTCCCTTCAACTCTTTAAGTTCATGGGTCAGTTCTTTGTAAACTCCCCCCACTTGTCCGGCGTCAATCGCCCGCCACAAAAAACTTTTCTTCATTTTCCCCTCCAAAAACCCACCGAGACGTTCAACCCTCTTGGTTTTATAAAATGTGTTCATAGCATTATTCTGTCCACTTTAGACGTTCCGCTCCCAAAATCTCTTCCAAGCGCCTTTTTAAATTATCGGTAAATTTTATCAAAAAGCTGGTCTGAAGCTCTTTCTCGGAATTATTTTCGCCATTTTTTATTTTTAAAATTACCGCCACATCGCCTTTGGCTGAACCTCCCAAAATCAAATTCAGCCGGGGCACGATGATTTCCAAATTCAAAGTGTTGTCCAAAAACAGGTACAGCTTTCCGAAGGGAATGATTTCGGCTGACTCGTTTTGGTTGTTTTCCGGCGGATTGGCCGAGTCAACCGGAGGCACGGCCGGCACCGGAGGACTATATTCCGGCTGATAATTGTTACCGCGGTTCCGGCTCTTACGGGCGCTCACGAATTGTTTGGACACGCTTCCCTCCTCCACCAGCTTGGCGAAGTCCGAGACGGGATAAACTTTTTCCACCAGGATTTTAATGCTGTCGTCTTTGGTGCTCACCTTGCCTTCAGTCACCAATTTGGCTCCCGAAAACCAAAGTTCTTTGCTGTCTTCCAATGTGCGCGGGAAAACAATCACTTCCAGCTTGCCGGCCAAGTCTTCCATCTCGGCAAAAACCATCAGGTCGTTGCTGCGGGTGTAAATCTTTTTGAGCGCGCCGACCACGCCGCCGATGCGGATGTCCCGACGGTCATCTTTATAGCTGATATTGGGGATAGGAATGGTGTACTCCGAAAGCATATCCCGATAGCCGTTAAGCGGGTGGCCGGAAACGAACAGCCCCAGCAGCTCCCGCTCCCAAGAAAGCTTTTGCTCTTCCTGAATCTCGCTGGCGGGCTGCAAACTCAAATCCTGGACTTCCGCTCCGAACAGGCCGGACTGCATCCGAGCCGCGTCGCCCATCTGTTGTTTGTGGAACATCAACATCCGGTCCAAGTTGGCCAGCAACTGCCCCCGCTCCCCCAGTTCGTCCAAAGCGCCGGCTCGAATCAAACTTTCCAAGGACTTTTTGTTTAGGTCTTTGTCTTGGACCCGGCGCAAGAAATCGCTGATGCCGGTGTAGGCTCCGTTGGCCTTCCTTTCTTTTACAATCACTTGGACAATATTTTCCCCCACGTTTTTAATCGCCATCAAACCGAAGCGGATCAAAGTTTTGCCGTCTTCCTCCACCACGGTGAACCCGCGATAGCTGTTGTTCACCGAAGGCGGCAGCACCGGGATGCCCAGTTGGCGGCATTCTTCCACTTCAAGGGCAATCCGCTCGGTGTCGTTCTGGTCGGCGGTGAGCAGGGCGGCCATGAATTCCGCCGGATAATTGGCTTTGAGATAGGCGGTTTCGTAAGCAATCATGGCGTAGCATGCCCCGTGACTGCGGTTGAAACCGTATTCGGAAAATTTTTCCATGTCGGTGAAAACCTTCTCGGCCACTTTCTGGCTGACCCCGTTTTTCACGCATCCTTTGACGAAACTTTCCCGCAGTTTCAAAATCAGCTCGGCGATTTTCTTGCCCATTCCTTTGCGCAAGGTGTCGGCTTCCCCGCCGGTGAACCCGGCCATATCCTTGCTCAACTGCATCACTTGCTCTTGGTAGACAATCACGCCATAAGTGTTTTTCAAGGCTTCCTTCATGGACGGGTGGCTGTAGCTGCTTTCCTTGAGCCCCTTTTTACGGGCGATAAATTCGTCGATCATTCCCGAGTTGAGCGGCCCCGGGCGGTAGAGGGCCACCATGGAAATGATGTCTTCAAAAGAAGTCGGGTTAAGTTTTTTGAGGTAGCGGCGCATGCCGGAAGATTCGAATTGGAAAAATCCGGTGGTCTCCCCTTTTTGAAAAAGTTCGAAGGCTTTTGGATCGTCCAGCGGAATTTTTCCGAGATCGATCTCAACTTTATGGCGCCGGCGGATGATATTGATGGTTTTCTGAATCAAGGTCAAGTTTTTGAGCCCCAGAAAGTCCATTTTCAAAAGGCCGATTTTCTCCACCGATTTCATTTCATATTGGGTAATGACGGTCTTGTCTTCGTTGCTGGCAAATTGCAAAGGAGCGTATTTGTCGAGCCGGTCAGGGGCGATCACCACCCCGCAGGCGTGGCGCGAGGCGTGGCGGGCCACCCCTTCCAAGCGTTTGGCCAGGTCAATCAGGCGCCTGATGGCCGGATCTTTTTCGTAGAGGTCGCGCAAATCGCGGGCGATTTCCAAAGCTTCTTTGAAACCGGTCATCATGGGAATCATTTTGGCCGTCCGGTCGCACAGTTCGTAAGGGTAGCCCAGCACCCGGCCGACGTCCCGCACCGAAGCCCTGGCCGCCATCGTTCCGAAAGTGATGATCTGGGCCACCTGTTCCCGGCCGTATTTCCCAGCCACGTATTCAATCACTTCGTCCCGGCGGTCGTCGGCAAAGTCCACGTCGATATCCGGCATGCTGATGCGGTCGGGATTAAGAAAACGCTCAAACAACAAGTTATATTTGATGGGGTCGATCGAGGTGATTCCCAGGAGGAAGCACGCCAAGCTGCCGGCGGCCGAACCCCGGCCCGGCCCCACCACAATTCCCTGCTCCTTGGCCCAGTTGATATAGTCTTGGACGATGAGCAGATAGGATGAAAATCCCATGCGCGAAATCGTGTCAACCTCAAACCGGAGACGCTCTTGGATTTCTTCCGGCAATTCTTTTATCCCCACATTATATTTCTCTTGGGCGCCTTTTTCGCAAAGTTCGTAAAGATACTCGTCGGGAGTTTTGCCGTCCGGCGTGGGAAAGGCCGGCAACAATGACTTCCCTAGTTCCAACTCCAAATTGCACATCTCGGCTACTTTCAAAGTGTTGTCAATGGCCTCCGGTACATCCATGAACGCCGCCCGCATCTCTTCGGCCGTTTTGAAATGCAGGTCAAATTCGCGAAGCGACAAGCGGTCGGGGTCGTCAATTTTTTTGCCGGATTGCACGCAAAGCAGCACGTCCTGGGCTTCCTTGTCGTCGGCGTTGACGTAGTGGACGTCACAGGTTGCCACCAGTGGCGCCCCGGTTTTCAAGGAAAGCTCCTTGAGTTTTTCGTTCAAGTCCGCGCATTGCACGTGCGGCTGCAGTTCCAGGAAAAAATTCTCGGCGCCGAACACTTCCTGGTAATCTTTGATCCGCTCCAGCGCTTTGTCGAACTTCCCTACCTCAATGAGGCGCGGGATTTCCCCGGCCGCGCAGGCGCTCATGCCAATCAGCCCGCCGGAATATTTCCGCAAAATTTCCCAGTCAATCCGGGGCTTATAGTAGAAGCCTTCCAAGTGGGCGATGCTGGTTATCTTCAGCAGATTGCGGTAGCCCTCCTCATTTTTGGCCAGCAGCACTAGGTGGCGCGGTCTTTCCGCTTTGGCGCCGTTGCCTCCCCGGTCGAAGCGGTCTTCGGTGAGATAGGCTTCCACCCCGATAATCGGCTTGATGCCGGCCTCCCGGGCCTTGTCGTAAAATTCAATCGCCCCGTACATGTTGCCGTGGTCGGTGATGGCCAATGCCGGCATTGAAAGCTCCTTGGCCTTCTTCACCAGCTCCCCGATCTTGGCCACCCCATCTAAAAGTGAATAGTGGGAGTGGACGTGCAAGTGGACAAAATTCTTCGCCATGGCTTCTCCGGATGTTAATGATGACAGAGTATTATTTTAATACTATTATTACATCAATAAAACTCAAACGAAAAAATGGTTGAGAATGTTTTGGCTTTCCGCACCAAAGAAAAGTATATTGACCCCAAATACCGAAAACAAATAGAGGACTGGGACAAAAAAAAGAAAGATTTTTTAGTGAAAAGAGCTGGTGAGCAATCTCGTTTTAGAACAATGGGCTTAAAGGTTTTAGAGAAACAAGGAGAAGTTAATAATTACGAAGATGGAATACAGTACGCTCAGAAATTATTTTTCCCCTTGCTTGTAACCTGTGCCCTGTCTTCGGACTTTGCCGATTTTTTCCCTGTAATAGGAACTATAGTTAAGATTATCGCCCTGGCAATTATCTGGTACAATATTTATATTAAAGGAACCGCTCCCGGATACTTAGACTCAAAATATAAAATTGAGATTAGCTGGAAAGTTAGATTATTCTTAAGAATATTAGGACTTACCGATTTGATTCCATTGATAAACGCACTACCCCTTACGACTTTATCGGTCCTAATAGTCTGGTACCAGACCAGAAAGCAAATACAGCAGAAAAAGGCAGAGCAGGACGATAAAGAACAGGAGGGGTCTGCTATAGCCGATTATGGAAAATCTTTCGAAACCGCGTAAGCTTAAAAAATAAAAAGCAATACGGAAAAAATGGGGGTTTATTTAACACAATTTACCAACTTTATCAGAGCCAAAAAATGGACAATATTTATAGTCTTTGTTATTGCTGTAGCCTTATTTTATTTTCTCCCCTTTAAGTCATCTCAGGCTGCATTCGACCCTCTCAATCCACTATCCGGCTTCACTGCTGGGGATCTTGGAGGGTGGGATCCAGGCGCAACACCAGGCGACCTAGTTAATCCCGTGACGAACCAATCCTACACAGGTGTATTTGGCTGGTTAGCCAAAGCTCTTGCAGTTTTTATCTTGAACTGTATCATGGCTGCGGTATATTTGGTTCTCTGGGTTTTTTACTCAATTGCTTACGGACTAACTTATCTTTCAGAACAAATACTGACGCTCGTCCTAGATCCCACTTTTGTGGGACGTGATTATCTCGGAGGTTTTACTACTAAAGAATTCGTGAGGAGCGCCGCCCAGCTGTTGGCCAATTTGTGCAATATGCTTTATTTGTTCGTACTCATATATATTGCGATTAAGGCAATGTTTGGAGGCGGGAATACTAGAGCCCTACTCACCAAATTAGTAATTGCTGCTTTACTGACAAATTTTGGATTAGTTATCGCGGGGGTAGTTATTGATTTTTCTCAAGTCGCAATGTATTCAGTTTGGGAGGGAATGAGGGTCAATAGCGGGAGTTTTGGTCCGGGAACTAAAATTTTAGACAAACTCCAAGATACCCTGGAAGTAGGACGTTCGACTTTAAAAGTTAGCATCGCGGCAGAAGCTTACAAAATGATTTTTCAAGACGTCGGAGAGTCACTATCACAAATAATTCGCATTGGGGGTTTGATTACAACCGCGTTAGCGTTAGTCGTCACACTGGTCACCATAACCATCATATTGTTTATCAGAATTGTAATGCTTTGGATTTTATTAATCTTAACTCCCGCCGCGTTTCTTTTTAGTATTTTGCCCCAAACAGAGAAATGGTGGAATATGTGGCTGGAAAACCTCACTAAATACGCCCTTACGGGACCAATCCTGATCTTTTTCTTGTGGCTGGGAATGAAGTTGTCAAGCAGTATAAGCAACGTTCAAACTCTAAACAATATTGGACAGAGTGTTGCCAACAAAGAGGACCTAAAATACATGTTTTACGCCCTGATCGCGAAAAATATATCCACTTTGTTTGAAATGTTCACTCTGATTATGACCATTTGGGCCGGCATCATCATTGCCAACCAGTTCGGGATTAAAGGCGCTAAGAGTTTAGACAAATTAGCAAAATATACCGGTGGCCTAGGATTAAAAATGGCCGAGTATATTCCTTGGTATACTGGGCGAGCCACAAATTTACTGGCTTCTGCGACTGGAGGGATTATGAAGCGAAGATCGAAGATTCTGGGCGATAGAGCCGAGGAATACCGTAAGGCCGGTAGAACAACTACCGCCGACAGACTCCAGGAGAACGCTAATTGGTGGCAAAAGAAGCAGGAGTCTTTTGAAAAAGGAAAAAATCGGGCTGTCAAAGCTTTCTCCGTCATGAATCCTGTCATCGTAAAAAAACAGTTTGCTAATTGGTGGAACGAAAGAACTAAGGATTATATGACTCAATCTGAAGCTTCAGTAGATGAGTTTGGTCGGGATATCGTCCGGGCTTTCACTGGGCAAAAATCGTCAACCAAAGAAGCCGCCGAAAGCCGCACAAGAGCTAAGATCAATGAAATAAATCGGGATTTTAAAAAGAAATATTCAGACCTGGAACAAACAAGGGCTAACATTACAAATACGAACGCGAATATAAACGCCGTAAAATCCATTAACCAACCGGTTATCAATCAACACAATCAAGCAATTCAGACTCTCGAAGGTCAAATTTCAAGTAAAGAGGCTCAGGTCGATAGACTTAGACAACAGCTTAAAGCCCCGGGCGTGGTCAACCCAGCAATGATAAGAGGCAGCCTAAAAATTGTAGATGAAGAGAAAAAACACCTAGAAAACGAGAAGTCCAATTTAGAAAAAGAAGTTGAAGAGGCAGAAGAGAGAATTAAAATAGAGGAGGAAAAAATGAAAATTTACAGAGAAAACGAAAATATTATTAAGGGCGAGCTTACCGCATTAGGATCGAGTCTGGCTGAGTTTGCTACTGAAGACCCCGCAGAAAAAACTCGGATTGATCGGGAAAGTAGGATTATTGCCAACAGTCTGAGTGGCGCTTTACCAGCTGGTTACATGTTTACTAAAAGACTTGACGCTAGGCTTGGATATACCGGTACTCAATCTCTGGCCGAAAAAGCCAAAGCATTGGCCGTTAAAAAGGACTTAGAAATTCTTACGGAACATTCGTGGCAGAGAGAGAAATTTGAAAAAGATGTTACTGAAACCTATAAAAACTTGGATAAATATACTCCCGAAGAAGTGGAGGATATGGTTTTGAAAGGTTATGGCGACAAAATTATGCGTACCGCCTTATTCAGAAAACTTTCTTCAATGCCGCAAAATTTCAGTAATTTCTTGATGAAAACAATTACAGATTTCCAAGGAGATGAGCAAAAAGCCATTAGTCATCTACAGCAAAGATTTTCCGAAAAAGAACTTACAAAGGCTTTTAAGGCGGCAGATGTTGAAGCAAGAAGATCAAATAACCTTTTCCCGATGGGCTATGTCCTAAATGATAAAATAACAGGAAGAGTACGGTTCACTAGGGGCCAAGAAAGACCCAGGGTATTAGCCGACTTTGCCAAGGGGATGACTCCGGAGAATATCAACCATATCAACCCCCAAACATTTAAGAGCGATGAAGGCCTCAGACAATTAGCACAGAATGTTGATTGGGAAAAACTGGCGCGCAATCCAAGATTTGTAGATAGCATGAGTAAAAAAACTCGTGTACTATTTAAAAACAAACAGACCCAAATTGAGAATCATATGACTCCAGAGGATGTCTCGGCTTTCCGAAAAATAATAAATATTTAAATTTTTTTGATTTAAAAAGCGTAGCTCAAACTTTTTAGTTGGCTACGCTTTTTCGTCTGGCGCTTGGCACTATCGCCACACTTTATAAATTTTGTCCCTGACGAGAACGCCAGATGCGAATACAGCCCACAGACCGTAGGCTCCTGTTCCCATCATTATCAGGAGGAACAAAATCAACCATGCTCCACCGTAACTATCGAGGTCAAATCTCATCAGGCTCATGCTGACTGTCAAAAGAATCGCCATTAAAATCGAGATAATGATTCCAGTAGTCCATGCTACCATCACCGTTACGAGATTCCAAACAAATCTCTTCAGTCTTCTAAGCAGTCTCCCCATTTGTTCCTCCCTATATAAAGTACTTCAAAATTGATACTGTTTCGAACTTATTAATACTATTGATATATACGAGTTTGTCAATAGCTAAGCGCTTCTAGCAGGCGTTTTTGTCGCGGGTAATTTCAAAAATCCACAATACTCCAAGTTGCTGAGGTATAGTTAATAATTTTTTAACAACTTTTTAATGATGGCTGTGCTAGGATGGGATTGCCATGAAAAAAGAGAAGAACTACGCTTTCATCGACAGCCAGAATTTAAACCTAGCGATCAGAGATCAAGGGTGGATACTTGATTTTAAGAGATTTGGGGTTTATCTAAAAGAAAAATACAAAATTCGAAAAGCTTTTTTGTTTATCGGCTATTTGCCGGAAAACCAACAATTATACAATAATCTGCAAGCGTACGGATACATATTAGTGTTTAAACCAACCCTAATAAGAAGAACTGGCGAGATTAAAGGGAACGTCGACGCGGAGCTAGTACTGCATACCATGATTGAATATAAAAAATACAGTAAAGCCCTGATAGTCACCGGCGATGGCGATTTTTATTGTCTAGTTGACTATCTCAACAAGAAACAGAAGCTACTAAAATTGCTGGTTCCCAATGTTAAAAAATACTCAAAATTGCTCAAGCCGTTTGCTCCCAACAAACTCGACTTTATGAATAATCTGAGAAATAAACTTGAATTTAAAAAACGCCCTTGCTGAAAGGCGCTTTTTACAGGGAGGTAATTCTGCAAGGACCAACCCTTGCAAACCCCCTCCCATCGTGATTATTATTATAATAAAGCAATATTATTTTTTGTCAATTTAGCAGGCGTTTTTGTCGCGTTTGAGGAAGATGATGAAGGTTTTGGCGAGGATGACGAAGTCGAGTTTGAGGGACCAGTTTTCAATGTAGTAGGTGTCGAGGCCCACTTCGTCTTCGAAGCTCAACTTGGAACTGCCGGAAACTTGGGCCATTCCGGTGATGCCGGACTTGATGGAAAGCACTTTTTTGTGGTGGTCCTGATACTGTTCGATTTCTTCCGGCTCGTGGGGGCGCGGGCCGACCAGGCTCATCTCGCCTTTAAAAACATTGATCAGCTGGGCGAATTCGTCCCAGCGGGTACGGCGAAGAAATTTTCCAAATTTAGTGATGCGGGGATCATTTTTCAGTTTGAACAGCGGTCCTTCTTTTCTTTCATTGAGTTTCATTAAGTCTTTTTTCATCTGTTTGGCGTTTTTGACCATTGAGCGGAACTTATAAATCCTGAATTCTTTGCCCTGGGAAATCCGCCTCATGCGAAAGAAGACCGGGCCGGCGCTGTCGAGTTTTATCAGAATGGCGAACACCAAAAATACCGGCGAGAGAATAATCAACATGATGGTCGAGACCACCAAATCAACCAACCGCTTGATTATCCTTCCCCACCCGTCGAGCGGGGTGCGCTTGATTTCCACCACCGGGAAACCGGCCAAACTGCGGATCTCAATGTTGGTGGCGCGGGCGGCGAACAGGTTGGGCACGTATTTGAAATCGATGCGGTTGAGCTCGCAAAATCTGGCCAGTTGGTTGGCCTGGGAGTTGGGCAAGGTGGGGTCGCATTGGATCACCTCGTCGATGCGGTCTTTATATTTTAGCAGTTTTTCATTGTTCACTTCTTCGATTCTACCGGTGATCCGGTAGGGCAAACTATTGTGGCGGCGAAAATACTTGATGATTTTGTCGGAAATGTCGTTCTTGCCGACGATCAACACCCGGTGCACCCCGCTGCCCCGCCATTTGGCCACTTTCCGTTGCAGAAAGCGGGCCAAGGTCCGCTCGGCCGCCACCAAAACTATCGCCAACACCCAGCTGCCCACGAAAATAAAACGGGAGGAAAGCAGCTCCTTGTCCAAGAAAGCCACAATTATAAAAACCACCAGCGCGGTGGAGCTGGCCATGAAAATCTTGATGAACTCCTTGAGCAAACTGCGGGTCACTTTCATTGAATAAAGACCCTCGATGGCGTAAACCACCACCACCACAACCGCCGAAATCAAGACGATCACCAAATACTCGTTAAACGGCAAGCTGTAGAGCAAGGGGTAGCTTTCGACGATTGGATTGAAGTAAAAGCGCAGCAGATAGACCGAGAGGGCGGCCGCCACGATCATGAGATAATCCAGGGGAACCAAAAACGCGTTAAAAAGCAGTTCGGATTTTTTCATGGGTGCGATAGGTTATTTGCGTTGCTAACATTGTCGCTACGAAAAATAATTTTGGAAAGGGATTAGTTTTTCTTCTTTTTCTTGTCTTTGTTTTTCTTGGTATTGGCCGGCTGGGAGGAGCTGTCGGGCGCCGGTTGGACCTCCTGGACAGGATTGTCCGCGCCCTCGGCGTTTTCCGCCGGCTCGCCATTATTGTTCTGGTCAGGATTCTGGTTCTCGCCGCCGCAATTATCTTTCATTTTATAGAAAACCCGGTCGGCCACCCGCAAGTCGACGTAGTCGAGGCAAGTGGTTTGGCCGCCCTTGCCTAGGATTTCTTCTTCAAGGACTTTTTTGAGCAGGGCCAGGCTGCGGTCAAGGTCGGCGGTGATGTCAAAATAGACCATAAACCCTTCCTTGGTGTTGGCCCGGATTTCTTCGGCTGAAGGCAAGGGGGTGGAAAGATAGTTTAGCTCCTTGCCAATTTTGTCCGGAAAGGTGTGCCAGAGGCGGTTGGCGAAATCCACGTAGGCGGCCGTCGTGACGGCTTGCCCCGCTTCCATGCTGCTGTTGGAATTGTCCTGGACGATCACCACTTCCCCGCTGTCCGCCAGCGCTTCCGCGTAAGAACTTTTGTTGTAGGCCACTCCTTCTTCGTCCACCCAGACGCAGCCGCCGTTGCCGCAAAAAAGCAGCACCGCTTTTTTCTCCTCCAGTCGGATGGCCAGTGAGCTGGGAAAGCCCCGCTCCACTTTAACCGCGCCAATCCGCTTAAAGTCGGAGGTTATCTCGTTTTCAATTTGGGAAGTGGGAATGAAAAAAAAGTTGTTGGATGGAAAAATCCACAATACTTTCTTGTGAAGGTAGGGCTCCACCACATCTAGGATCAACCTTTTGTCAATCGTTTTGTTTCCCTCCACCATTATTTTACCGATTTGCAGCCACTCGGAAAAAAATAAAAAATAAATTATGCCCGCCACGAGCAGCAGAAAAAGTGCGTTGTAGGCGAGCTTGAGCAGAATCTGGCGGACTTCGGAAACCACTAGCCGCGGGGTGCGCACGCTGACAACCGGCCGGCGGCGAAGTCCCCTGCCATACGGCGCGGGGCGCAAACCCGCAGCCCGTTTTTGGGTTTTGTAAGACTTCCAGGAAGGTTGCTGGGGGCGCCGCACCACGCTCTTCCTCGGGACAAGAGGCCGGGTTTTATTTTTCGAAAAAATCATGCTGTTCTTTTTAGTCCGCTTTGGCTGTTACGGCGCAACCACTGTTTTATCCGGCTGCGGGCCTGGCTGGTTTTGATGAACTCCAGCCACTTGCGGTCAGGGTTTTTTTTGGACCGGTTGGTGACTATCTCCACCACTTCCCCGTTGTTAATTTTGTAATCCAGGGGCACTTTTTGGCCGTTGACTTTCGCGCCAATACAGGAGTTTCCCACCTCCGAATGCACTGAATAGGCAAAGTCGACGGGGGTGGCCCCCTCCGGCAAGTTAATCACGTCCCCTTTGGGGGTGAAAGCAAAAATCCGGTCTTGGAAAAAATCAATTTTGAGACTCCGGAAAAATTCTTTGGCGTCGCCGCCGATTTCATTGTGCCAGCTTTCCAGCTGTTTCACCCACTCCAGCTCCTTGAGGTTGATGTGGCGGGCCGGCTGGTTGCGGGGAATGAAATAACTGTAAAAACTGCGGTCTTCTTTGTAGATCCAGTGGGCGGCAATTCCGAACTCGGCCTCGTAGTGCATCTGGGGCGTGCGGATTTGGATCTCGATGATTTCTTTTATCGGGCCGAAAACGGTGGTGTGCAGGCTGCGGTAGCCGTTGGGTTTGGGCAGGGAGATATAGTCTTTGATGCGGCCGATCAGCGGGCGGTAGTGCTTGTGGATGATTCCCAGGGTCTCATAGCAGTTGGCCACTTCCGGCACGATGATGCGCAGCGCCACCAGGTCGTAGATGCGGGAAATGTTCATGTGGTGCCGCAGAAGTTTTAGGTAAAGGCTGTAGAGGTGCTTCGCGCGGCCGTGGATGTCAATGATTTTTTCTCCTTCGACGCCGAGAACCTCCCGGATGTCTTCAATGGCCCGGGCCACCGCCCTTTCTTTTTCCCGGAACTGGCCGCGGGTCATTTTTTCGATTTCCCGGTATTTTTTGGGCAGGACGTAGGCGAAAGCCAGGTCTTCCAGCATTCCTTTGATACCTCCGATTCCCAAGCGGTTGGCGATCGGAGCGTAAATTTCCATGGTCTCTTTGGCAATCCGGTACTGCTTGTTGGGCGGCAGGACGTCGAGGGTCTGCATATTGTGCAGGCGGTCGCAAAGTTTGATCAAAATAATCCGGATGTCGGCCGCCATAGCCAGCACCATCCGGCGCAAGTTCTCCAAGTAGACGATGTCGCGGTCGGTTTTTTTGATTTCCTCCAGTTCCCTGTCCTCGACCATGGTTTTGGTGTCTTCGTCTTTGTCTTTTTCCCAGCTGGATTTGGCCCGCTCCTCGCTTAACCTAACGCTACTGATCTTCGTGACGCCGCTCACCAAAAAAGCAATTTCTTCGCCGAAAACAACTTTCACGCTATCCAAGTCAAATTTGGTGTCCTCGGGAACGTCATGCAATAAGCCGGCGGCGATGGTTTCGCTGGTCATGCCCATCTTCGCCAGGGTATACGAAGTATGTAGCGGGTGTTGGATATACCCTTCTCCCGATTTTCTCTTTTGGCCGGCGTGAGCCTTGAGAGAAAAATTGTAGGCTTTTCTCAAAAGAGCCGTGTCGATTCCCCTGTTTCGCGACTTGGCCATACTAATAACGTTTTCTATGGTAATCGCCTCGATCATAAACTGGTGAAAAAATAATTATGCGTTTAGAATACCCAAGTGTCTTCCGTGACCTTTTTATATTATAACACAAAATCTTCATGTTCAATATCAAAAAAATTCAGTATTCATCGAAGGGTGGCGCCATTTTGTCCAGTATTTTGGAAACTGCCCAAGTGGTGGTTGTGTCGCTGGTAATTGTTTTCTTGGTAAGGACCTACTTGATCCAGCCTTTTTTGGTGAAAGGAGCCAGCATGGAGCCAACTTTCCAAGATGGCAATTATTTGATTATTGATGAAATTTCATACCGGATTAACGCTCCCCAGCGCGGCGACGTGATCGTCTTTAAATATCCGAAAGACCCGAAACAATACTTTATTAAAAGAGTGATCGGGCTGCCCAACGAAAGACTGGAGATCAAGAACCAGAAATTGACCGTGTTTAACGCTCAAAATCCCAACGGAATGACGATTGACGAAACCTATCTTCCGGCGGGCGACATCACCAAAGGAGACGAAACGATTCAATTGAAATCCAATGAATATTTTGTTCTGGGCGATAACCGGCCCGCAAGCTCTGACTCCCGCTACTGGGGGCCGGTGGCGCAAGACCTCATCGTCGGGCGCGTTTGGCTCCGCGCTTGGCCTTTGAATGAGGTCAAAGCTTATTAGACTTCGATAATAACCGGCAGGATCATCGGGCGGCGCTGGGTTTTGTTGAACAGGTATTGGCCCACGTCGTCGCGGATGGAGCTTCTGACATACTCCCAGTTGATCGGATATCCGCCCCGGGTTTTTTGCTCAATGATTTTCTTGATCTCCATGCGCGCGTCTTTTAAGAGCTCCTGGTTGTTGCGCATATAAATGAAGCCGCGGGAAATCAGGTCGGCGTTGCCGATTTGCTTGCCGGTGTTGCTGTCGATCACCACGATTACGGTGAACATGCCGTCCTGGGCCAGCTGCTGGCGTTCGCGCAACACCACGTTGCCGACGTCGCCGACGCCCAGGCCGTCCACCATCACATAGTTGGCCGGCACTTTTTCATGAGTCACCCTTCCCTTCCCGTGTTGGTCAAATTCGATTACTTGGCCATTTTCCGCGATCAAGACATTGCTGCGGGGCATCCCCAGATGGTGGGCAATTTCCCCGTGCTGGCGGAGCATATAATGGTTGCCGTGTATCGGAATAATGTATTTGGGCTTCACGATGTTGAGCATCAATTTAAGTTCTTCCCGTTTGGCGTGGCCTCCCGAGTGGACGTCCATCATTTGGTAGTGGATCACCCGGACGCCTTTTTTCACCAGGCCGTCTTTCACTGCCTGAACCGTGCGCTCGTTACCGGGAATCACCGAGGAGGAGAAAATAATGGTATCCCCTCTTTCAATATGCACGTATTTATGCTCTTCGTTGGCAATCCGCATCAACACCGCGTTGTCCTCGCCTTGGGCGCCGGTGCACATGATGATGATCTTGTTGCGCGGGTAATTGTTGATTTCCTTGATGTCGATGAAAGTCCCTTTGTTGGCGCGGATATAGCCCATGCGGCGGGCGATTTCCACGTTGGCTTTCATTGAATAGCCGTCCACCGCGACCTTGCGGCCGAAACGTTCGGCGATTTCCACCATATGGCGGATACGGGTCAGCAAGCTGGAAAAAGTTCCGGCGATCACTTTACCTTCCGCTTTCTGGACAATATCAGAGAAATTGTCTTTAATTTCCGACTCGGAAATCGAATAGCCGGGCTTGTCAGCGTCGGTGGAATCCGACATCAGCGCCAGGATTCCCTTCTCGGCCAAATGGGCGATGCGCCCGATGTCAGTCGGCATGTCGCCGATCGGGTTCTGGTCGAATTTGAAGTCTCCGGTATGCATAATGGTGCCCATCGGGGTATGGATGGCCGTGCCGATCGCATCCGGAATGCTGTGGCAGACGTGGAAAAATTCCACTTCAAAAACTCCCAATTTCAGATAATCGGTATCGGACACCGCGTGAATTTTCAGTTTGGGCCCGTCTTTGAATTCTTCCTGGCGCTTGAGGATTATGGCTTTGGTCATGGCTCCGGTGTAGATCGGCGGGTTGCCCAGCACTTTCATATGATGGGGAATCGCCCCGATGTGGTCCAAGTGCCCGTGGGATACGATGACGCCCCGGATATTCTCCACTTTGTCGCGCAAATAGCGCGAGTTGGGGATAATATAGTCAATGCCGTGCATGTCTTCCTCAGGAAACTGCAGGCCCATGTCAATGATAATGATGTCCTTGCCGTATTCGAGCAAAGTCATGTTGCGGCCGACTTCTTCCAGACCGCCCAAAGGAATGATGCGCAACTTCTTTTCGTGGGATTGCGCGTGGCCTTCGGGATTTTCATTCCGGACGCCGTTCGGTCCGCTGGGGGCGCCAAAAGACGCTCCATTCAGACCGTTTCCATTCCCGTTACCGTTGGTAACCGGGATAATGTTGAGTTCGGGACCGCGATGCTTGGGCGCCTGCCCGACTCTGTCGTTCGGGCGGGCTTCAAACCTTCTGGTTCTTTTACGCACCATGGGTCGGGGCGCACTTTTACGTGCCCCGGCGGGTCGCGGTCTTTTTGTTTTAGATTCAGTCATTTAAAAAAATTAAAATTAAATTTCTAGAATTTAGAAAACTTAAAAGTGCAAATGTTCGAGTAATTAACTATATTTTGTTTTTACTTGCAGAAACTTTTACACTATTAAACTTTCTAAACTCGTTGGTGCCGGAGGGGAGATTTGAACTCCCACCCCGCAAAGCGGGACAACGCCCTGAACGTTGCGTGTCTACCAATTTCACCACTCCGGCATAAAAACACAAAAAATCTATTTATATATAAAGAGTCAGAAAATTAAAAATTTTCGTAAGCATAAATTTAGAGCGCGAAGAAAATATCTAATGTCTTTAGGTTAAATTGAAAATAGCACAGTTCTATTTTTTTGTAAAGGGCTGGGGGCTTCCTGAGGTATAGTTAATAATTTTTTAACAACTTTTTAATGACCGGTGTGCTAGGATGGCGGGAAGTAAATTCGCGCCATGGCCATCCTGGATTTTATCTTGGAATTGCTCTTCCCTGCCGAATGCATCATCTGCGAGCGGCCAGGCCGCTACCTATGCTCCCGCTGTTCGCGGGAAGTCCCCGTCAAGCGGGTGGATCTCTGCCCGCTTTGCCAAAAAACCGAGACTTTTGCCGGCCGGATCTGCAACCTCTGCGAAGTGGCCCGCCAAAAAACCTATTGGGATGGCATAATCGTCGCCTCGTTCTACCGCCATCCGGTCTTGCGGGAAGCGATTTACCGTTTCAAATATTCGTTTATCCAGAAACTGGCCTGGCCGCTCACCAAAATTCTGGCCAGAAAACTGTTTATCTTGGAGACCTTCCCTTTTGAAGAGTTCGTTTTCACCGCGGTACCGCTGCACCGTAAACGCCGGGAGTGGCGCGGTTTCAACCAGGCGGAACTTTTGGGGGCGAAACTGCAAAAACTATTCCGGCAAAACAACATCGACATCCGATTTGCCCCCGATCTTTTGGTTAGAAAAAGATATCTCAAGCCCCAAATGAAAATTCATTCCACCGAGGAACGCAAACGGAACATTGTCGGCTCATTCGCCCTAAATCCCCGATTTGCCGGCCGCCTCCCGCAAAAAATCATCGTTGTCGACGACGTTATCACCACCGGCGCCACCCTCAACGAATGCGCCAAAATCCTCAAAAAACACGGCGCCCAAATCGTGTGGGGACTGGTGCTGGCGAGGCAAGGAAGCTAGCTGCGCGGTTTTTTGGTGTCGCGGATATCTTGCTCGGAAAATCCGAAGTGATGGGCGATTTCGTGTTTAACGGTGTCAACCACAATTCTTTTCACGTCTTCTTCGGAGTGGGCCAAGTACTCAATCGGCCTTTTGAAGATGGTGATTTTATCCGGGAAAATCGATCCCCCGCCCCAGCGTTTGGTTTGGGGAACCCCTTGGTACAGCCCCAGCAGCAGATATGGCCGCGCTGTCTGGCCGTCGGTCCTCACTGCCAGCTTGGCCAATTGGCCGGGACTGGGAAAATCCTGTACCACAATCGCCACATTATTGAGCTTGTCCAAAAATTTTTTCGGGACGCCGGCCACCGCATCGTCCACGATTTTTTCGAATTGTTCCCGGGAAAGAGTGATCATTGCGCCAACTTAATCGCCGTGTATAAAACTACAACCCCTAAAATTGTCATTATTGTGGTCCAGCGGGTCGGATGCGCGTGATGGCTTTCCGGCAGGAGGTCGCTGGCGCCGATATAGAGGAAAAATCCACAGAATACCGCCAGCACCAAGCCAAGAGACACTTGAGGCAGCCTGAAGAACTCGGTGGTAACGACCCCGAGAAGCGGAGCCACAGCGTCCACCGCCAGCCAATTCAAAGCTTGTTTTTTCGAGCCTTTGTTTTTTAGGACCACCCCGACCGTGTTTACGCCGTCGGAAAAATCATGCGTGAGCACTGCCGCGGTGACAATCGCGCCCACCACCGGAGACGCTTGAAATGCCAGTCCGATGGCCAGTCCGTCCAGGTAGCTGTGAACCGAAAGCGTTCCGGCGCCCAGTCTTCCCCGGTGCTCGGGGTTGGCACAGTGCACGTCAGGACAAAAATGGAGGGCTATCGTCCTGTCCAAAACCAAGTAGATTATAAAGCCGATCGCCACCACCGTGGTAACCAACCCAACTTCGTATAGCGGAGCCGATAACTCCAGCGCCTCGGGAAGCAAGTCAAAAAAAGCCACCCCGATCACCGCTCCGGCACTGAAACCCAGTATCAAGTGCAACTTGTCTTTGAATTTTATCGCGAACAATCCTCCCAAAAAAGTGGCCGCCACGGCGGCCAAACCAAATAAAATAACCATAATTTTTATTATTATATCCTAAATACTAGCTTTAAATATTGATTTCTCAAAATTTTTAAAATAACTTTTCCCCAGCTTTTCCGTAAAATTTTGCTAACATAATCCCCGAAAACGCCCTTATAAAGCTGGAATTAAAAATTAAAAAGTTTTCCCCAATTTCAACGTCAACATAGCAGGTCGGGTTCGCTTTTACAGCGGGTGTAAAAAAATATTCCCGAAATCGACACGATCACGGCCGACATTATGATGGTGGCCGAAGGGTTTATCCCGGCTGCCACCCAGCCGGAGATTATCGGAGGAAGGGCAAAAGCCAAGGCCTGGATGCTTGCGTTGATGCCCATAATCCGGCCTTGGATTTTTTCGCTTGCCAGCTTGCTAAGCAAAGCGGTTGCGTTGGTTCCGGTGAGTCCATTGAAAATCGCGAACAATGGAATCGAAACCAAAAGGATCTGCCAGGGCGCCGGAATAAAAAACAAAATGATCGCCAAACTGGTGGCTATCGTCCCGATTTCAATCACCCGGTATTCGTTTAATTTCTTGGCCGCCAACCTGACAACTACCGATTGGGTGATGATACTCCAGATTCCGAGATAGGCGAAGGTGTCACCAATGCTCCTTTGGTCGAAGGAAAATTTTTCAATCAAAAACACTCCGAAAAAAGTCACAAAAAAAGCAAAACCGCCGACATACAAAAAAATTGTGAGGAAAACCGACTTGAATTTTCGGAGCGTTAAGGCTCTAACAATATTATTGATGGAACGGAAGAAGCGCAACCGGGTTTGAACCGCCGGAACCTTCAGCGTTTCCGGAAAAAACAATATTATTGAAACCACGTTTAAGAAGCTCAAGCCGCCCGCGAACCAGAACGGGGTGGCGGCGTTGAACCAGCTGACCAGCGCCGGGTCAGAGAGCCGTCCTCCGACCAGCGGCCCGGCGATAATGCCCAGGCCAAAAATGGCCGACATCAGCCCATAGTTTTTCACTCTTTCTTCCGCGGGAGTAACATCCGCGATGGCCGCCTGGGCCGCTGCGATGGCGCCGGCGGTTATCCCGTCGAGAGCCCGGGAAAAAAACAACAAAGGAACATCCCTGGTAACAATTCCATAGGCAAAGATAAAATAGGAAACGGTGGTGCCCGACAAAGAAAGCGCGATAATCTTCTTCCTGCCCCACCGGTCCGACAGCTGCCCCAAAACCGGCGCCGCCAAAAATTGCATCAAGGAAAATATTGCCGTCAGAAACCCCAGCAAAACGTAGCCCTGCGACAGCGGGACGCCGCCGGGCAAAATAAAATATTGGGATTGCGGATCCGCCAGCAGCAGCGGGATGACCGGAATCAAAATCCCAAAGCCCAAAATATCAATAAAGACCGTAAACAAAATAATCCAAAGCGGTTTGATTTTTAGTTTCATATTGCTTCGTAAATACTTCTTATTTTTTATTTTATTTTTTTCTTTGCCAGTTTGTTAAACTCGTTCTGAAAAAATGTTTTGACCTTCTCCGAGTCAATTTTGCTAAAAAGCATCGGTTGTAGTTCTTGAAATTTTCCCAGATTTTTTTTAATTTTTGCCAGCAACAAAGCACTCTCGATTAATATGCCAAATTTCCTTTCCACTTTTTTAATCAGATTTTCAATTTTTAGTGTCGGTTTGTTGGAGAGATAGAAATATAGGTCGTAGGCGTCTTTTACTTCTTTTCTCTGGTAGGCCGAGAGGGTTTTATTGGTCATAATGTCGATAAGCGAGTCTCCAAACAATCCAAAATCTTTTAACCTATTCTTTTTGCCTATCCGTTTAAACGGAAAGTAAACCAGCTCAATTTTCAAAACTTCCCTGCCCTTTTTGATCGTGTAAATGCGTCGGTTATTTTTTAAAACAAAAGTAGCTTTCTGCGCTTTGGTTAGGTTTTTTAGTTGGTTAATAAAAATCAAATATTCGTCGTCCCGGAACAAATTTTCCGAGAAAAAATCCAAATCGACTGAATTGCGGTGGTCAAAATATGCGTAAGCAAGAAGAGTGCCACCGGTCCAATAAAAATTGCGGCCAAACTTGTTTTGGCCAAAGAATTTTAGGGTTTCCTTTTGGAGGGGAGTAAGTTTAAATTTAGCCATTGGTTTTGAGAAAGTTTCTAAGCAATTTTTTTAGTGAAAAATCAATATCCAAACTGGATAAATGCTTTTTCAGATCGCTTTTTTTAATTCCGGACAGGTCCCCGAAATCCAACTTTCTTTTCAAATACCACTTCAAAACTTCCGGCTTTTTCAAGTCGATTTTCCGCAAATCATAATCCCAAAAAATTTCCTTTTCCCGAGCATTAACCCTCATTTGATATTCCTTAATTATTTTTTATTCTAGCCCAAAACAATAATTCCAGCCAGCATTTTCAGAAAAAATCCAAATAGAAAAGAGCCTTTTAAAGACATGCTCGGGTCTGAATAATAGTCCCTCTTGATTAGATTAAATCCACCCGCCATCCTTCGCTGTCGATAATGGACTGACAGCCATCCTCTTCGTTTTCCCCAATTAGCACTTCCTTGAGCCGTATTTTGGCGGAAAACTTTTTCGGTACGGGCAGATAATTTACTTTAGTCAGCTTTGGAAGAATGATCCTCTCTGTTCTTTTGTTGAATCCTGGAGAATCAAATTCGCAGTAGCTTTCAAGTAAATCATCCTCGCGTTTGAATCGGATGCCCCATCGCTCTTTCACCGAATACACCCGTTCGAAAAATTCCTTTCTTACGCTTTCCTCGATATCAAGAAGACTGTGGCCACCACTCTTTCTTCCCAAAACTCCTTCAAAATTGCTTTTTGGGTCAAAAACCGCTTCGCGACCCATGTATGCTTTTTTTGTTTTCCTGTTTCTGGACACTTCTTCGACCGTTCGTTTCCCAACTAAGATTGAATAGGGGGTAAGCGGTCGTTGAGTGTTAGCGGTAAACATTCCATTCATTCTGTGTTCAAGAAAACAGAGGTCGTCTTCTTCGTAAAGGTAAAATTCTCCCGGCACATTCCGGTTGAGGAGTTTTTCTGGCTTATCTTCTTCCATGTCCCACCAAGAGTACTCCTTTTCTACGACTCCTTCTTGAATCCTAACACCGTTTACAAGCTTATACTTTTTCATAAAACGCTCTCCTTTGAATTTGTAAGTTGCTTTTTCGGATAAAATATTCTTACCCTTCAATAAAACTTTGGACTGATCAAAATTTTATTGAAGAGAGGGAAGAAGTTTTTGCTTCTTCCCTAAAACTTTTAGCAGGCTGCTGCTTTCAGAGTCGGCTTTCGGTCTTTTATTGCCGACAGTCCTTCTTGTTTTCCCTTACTTAAGGGAGGCGGTCAGACGAAGGATCCGCCCGAATCTAAACAGGCATTTGCCGGATGCCCGAAAAGATTCTACAGGCTGAGGCCGGTCAACTCGACGAGCTGCTCAGGCGACAACACGACGTTTATTTTCGTGTTGTTCCAGTTGCAGTACACGTCGGAGTGCGGCTTAAGCACGAGGGTATAATTACCATTATCTCCCGGCTTTAGCTCAATGACCCCCTCAACGGCAAAGGAGAGGCTCTCCCCCGCCTCCTTACAATCATTATAAATTACCTGTAAGATGGTTTTCACCTCCTTTCTTTATAAGTTGCTTGTCGTAGATTTTCATCTTGACGTGGCAGTATATCATAAGTATCATGAGTGGCAAATATGGCGACGTGGTGGTAGCTATCACCACAATAAATAATATTAAATTACACTAATGCTTGACCATATTGATGGGCTTCAAGAGCTTGGGTTAGCCAAAAATGAGGCTCGTATATTTGAAACTCTTACCAAGGAAGGAGAGCTTAGCCCAAGTGAAATAGCTAGTTTATCCGGGGTAAACCGCCGTAATGTTTACGATTCTCTAAATCGCTTAATTGAAAAAGGCCTCGCCTTTGAAGTGTTAGAGGGTAAGGAGAACCATTATGAAGCAGTTCATCCTGATAAACTTATGGAAATGGTAAAAACAAAAGAAGAATTACTAAAAGGAATGCTCCCGGGATTAATAGGTCTTTATGACCAACAAACACCCCATGAAGCGGTTTATATATACCGGGGACTGGAAGGTCATAAAAACGTAATGCGGGATATTCTGCGCACCAAAGAAGATGTCTACACAATCGGCGCCAAAGGAGGTTGGGTCACCCCTGAAATAAAAAACTTCACGACCCAGTTCAGGAAGGAAGCTGTTGAAAAAGGCATTACCTACCACCTGCTTTTTGATTATGACGTTAAAAAGAATTTTCCAGACGTACTAGAGATTTTTAAAAAGAGGTGTGTGCGGCGTTTTTTACCTAAAGAATATTTTTCAAATGTAACTATTGATATTTATGGTAACCGAAGCGCAATATTCTCGGGTTTAAAAATTGGCGGGATCGATAAAGATATTTCTTTCACGGTTATAGTTAACAAGCAGATCGCCGATGCCTTCCGTGTCTGGTTTAAAGCGCTTTGGAAAATTTCGAGTAAGTAAAACTATTGTTTCGGCAGCAACTCTATTCCGGTCACCGCAACGTCCTCCAGCGGGTGGTCGTTTTCGTTGGTTTTTACTTGGCCGATTTTGTCCACCACGTCCATGCCTTCCACCACTTCCCCGAAGTTGGTGTGCTTGCCGTCGAGCCAGGGGGTTGAGGCGGCGGTGACGATGAAAAATTGCGAGCCGTTGGTGTTGGGACCGGAGTTGGCCATCGCGAGCGATCCTTTCACCAAAAGATGCTTGTTGAATTCATCTTGAAAAGTATACCCCGGACCGCCCGTGCCGTCGTTGCTCCAATCGTCGTCTTTGGAATTGGGGTCGCCTCCCTGGATCATGAAATCTTTAATCACCCGGTGGAACTTGGTGCCGTCGTAAAATTTTTCGTCCGCCAGTTTGAGAAAATTATTCACCGTCACCGGCGAATCCTGATTATAGAACTTTACCTTGATATCCCCATAATTTGTTTTGATCACTGCCCCATCGTACTTTTCTGCATACTCCATTTTGGTGGTGTTAGATGAATTTTGAGCCGATGAGAGGGATCGAACCTCCGACCTGCGCGTTACGAATGCGCTGCTCTGCCAACTGAGCTACATCGGCACATACTATTATATTGCCCCGATTTAAATTTCATGCAATAAAGAAAAGATTGATTGGACAAAAGGAGGAACCAAATCTTGGTCCTTAAAAACTTCTAGGAGGTAGCGATGAGACTGAACGCGGATTATCATGGAAGCCAGTTGATTATTCCCTTGTATAAGGGGAAATTCCTGCAAACCTGCTGGAACGCAAAAAACATCTACAACTCTCTCAATGGTTGGCTCCTCGTAAGCGGGCTCTGGGCTCCTTGGTATATCAATCTTCGGAGATTAGGATCAGAGCCGGCTTTGTACAACAGAGTTGTGCACGCTATGGCGGAACTGATTTTTGACCACCCCGAGATTGACGCTCTTGTCGGCGTAGAAATGGCGGGCATTCCCGTGGCTTCTGCCGCGCCGATAGTCTTACTGCAAAGATATGAACGGTATGTAAAGAACGGGTACACTCGCCCGCTTCCGCGCAAGCCCAAAAAGGCAGAGGAGGTCATTCCTATTCTCAAAGAGTATGGTCCGGACGTTGCGGATTACGGTGAGAAAGGCTATGTAGAACTTGATTTTGACCCCGGCGACAAAGTTGCCATATTGGATGATATGGCTACAACCTTGGGGTCGAAACTCATCCGCCGTTCGGTTGTTCTTTGGGAAGCGGAGAGAAGGGGAATTGAGATATCCTGCAACAACATCCTCTACTTTCTCAACAGGGGTATTGAAAACAAAAAAACTGGTCTTGCTTTCGCTAATAAACCAGCAGAGCTATACCCTGCTCCACTCAAAGTCGACTATGTCGTAGAGTTCGACGAACAGCTTCCCCTGCTGAAGACAGTGATGCGAGAATCAGAATTTGAGGTCATATCCCAATTCCAAAAAAACCGCGACCACTTTCAGGACGAAGCGGTGCGAAAAGAAGTCATTGCTCAAGTCGCCAAAGACCTCGGACTTTGATACGATCTTGAAAGGAGAAAGAACATGATAGAAAAAGGGTTTCGGCAAAGACTTGCTGAAAGACAAAAAGAAGTGAGGTCATTAGTGTGTGTCGGTTTTGACCCGCTGGATGAGAAACTTCCGGAGTGTCTCAGGACAGATCTTCACGAGAGTCACATTTCGACCGATGTGGTAACGTGGATGGAAGATGTCTCTGACGCCACAGCGGAATACGCGAGCATGTTCAAGCCGCAAAAAGCTCATTGGGAAGCATTCACCAATGGGGCCTGGGCGTTACAAAAACTGATTACCCACATGAAACACAAGCATCCCCGTGTTCCCATTTTTGAGGACTGTAAGAGAGGGGACATCAAGCGCACGCAAACATGTTACCGGGTTGGCCAATTCCAAATTGACGGAACCCAAGGCATGAATTTCAGTCCCTACATGGGAAAGGAGTGTATGGAAGCGCTATTCGATAAGAATCACCCGGAACGCTCGATAGTCAGTCTGTGCTATACCAGCAACCCGAGCGCCAGAGAAATGCAAGACGTCATACTTCAAGACGGTAGGCGCTACTGGGAATTCGTGGCCGAAGCCGTTCTTCGGTGGGCGAACGAGCTCGGTATAACCGAGAATGTCGGCCTGGTCATGGCAGCCGCTTACGAGCTTCCTCCCAAGGGGTCGGGAAATGTTTACTCTTGGCACCTGAAAAGATGCCGAGAAATCGTCGGCGATCTCCTCTGGTTCTTAATTCCCGGCATCGGCACCCAGAAAGGCGCGGTTCTTGAAACAGTCCAATACGCTTATGCCGGTCCCGGTTCGATGGCGATTAATTCTTCCTCGGAAATTGATTTCGCCAGCTCCAAAGAAGACTACGCCGAGGCCGCCGGAATTAGAGCTATGCTGCTTCGAGACGAAATCAACATGGCGATGGACACGTTCGACTACACATATGATCTCGCCGCTTAGTTTTCTCAACAACAAGTAATATACCAGCCCAAAAAGGAGGTGAACCAAAACGGGCTGGTTTTTCTTTTGGAAAAATTTTGAGCAAAGAAAAAGTCCACCGTTGAAGTTATCGCGTGGCGGACGTTTAGTTTGGGAATAAAAATCGGCTTGGTCTGTAAACAACTTACTTCACAACATACTCCCCTTCTTTCTCGCCTTCCCAACCGTATTTGAGCAGGAGATTCTTCTTGTCGTTCCGAAGGCGCTTTTTGAATCTATGAATACGCCAACTGGCAACCAGCATAAATGCAATACCCACACCAAACGAAGTGAACATCCAGAAATCTGCCGGATTATCCGCTCCGAAGAACGCTGCAACGTGATTCATCTCTGATCTTATGTTAACCATGAAAAGATAGGCGGAGATAATCGCAATCACGATAAACCCCCCGATGATTCCCACCCATACGCGGGGAGCGACTCCAAGCTTGCTTACAGTATAGTCCCAAGACGACTTGTCGGCTTTGGAGAAATTGAACACTCTCCTTTTCTCTCCCGTTGGTAGCGGATGGCCGCACGTCGGACACGGAACCGGTTCGTATTTCTTATCCATTTCTTAGCCCTCCTTTCATGGGCTCTCGTTCTCAACAGTTTTCGGACTCCCTCTAAGGGATTCAAAGAATTTTCTGACTTTGCTCTTCCCCGGCGGAAGCGGCGTGCAGGAAACGAGGTACCCGTAAACGAAAAATGATGTTGCTCCAGTAATACCCAATACATTTCTTGCCGGATAAGCTGTTGTTAAGCGAATTATCCCATCGACGCCTTCGCTTATTAAAACGATTAGCAAAAAGAGTAGAGTGGACATCCTAAAGTTTATGTCTTTGATGCGAAACGGGTTTTTTGCTCCGGTTTTATAGAGAGATCTGATCTCCTCGTCGAGGGGTTTTCGGTAATTCAGTCCGACTAGAATACCAACTGGGACAATTGCTCCGCCAAAAATTTTGGCGGGAAGACCGCAATCCAGGAACAAATACATACCCGTGAAACTAACTGCCGCCATGAAGGCCGCAAAATCAGCTTGATTCAAACAATCATACCCGGTTAGCAGTTGGATTTTCTTTGATTTCCTCTCGAAAAAATCCATTAGCCTGTCGTCGATCTCGATTTTGGTAATGAACCCGAACATTTTCCCGCTCCTTTCAGTTTTGTTCGTAAATTTCTGGTGCCTTGGGGGAGAGTCGGACTCCCATGGGTTGCCCCACACGATTTTGAGTCGTGCGCGTATACCAATTCCGCCACCAAGGCTCACTTCAATTTTCGGACCGCCGCGTTGAACTGGTCGCCGCGGTCGAACTCATTGTTGAACAGTCCGAAACTGGTCGCGCCGGGAGAAAGCAAAATGACGTCTCCCGGGCATGCAGATTTATACGCTGTTTTTACCGCTTTGTCCATACTGCCGGCTTCTATTCTTTCCAAATCGGGGGCAGCAGTTTTCAGTTCTTTTACGATCAGCGGGGTCGCGTTGCCGGGGAGTAAAATAATTTTCTTAACTTTTTTTGCGATTGTCCTGGCGAAGCTTTCGAACTTCAAATTTTTGTCCGATCCCCCACCAACAAGTATGACCTTTTTCGAAAAGGTTTTCAAATCATTGATGGCCGCGTCGGGAATGGTGGCGGTGGTGTCGTTGATGAATGTAACATTTTTTATTACCGCGATTTTTTCCATCCGGTACGGCACCCCTTTGAAATTTTTAATTACTTTTTCGACGACTTCCCTTCTCACTTTGAAAATTTTCGCCACCGCGAGCGCCGCCGCCAGGTTGCTTTGATTGTTAGAACTTCTAAGTATTGGGTTGGGCGAGCCGACCGGAGAATAATAAATTATTTTGCTTTTACTTCCCTTTTCAAATCCTTTTACTCTTTTGTCTTCCCCGTTTAAAACTAGGTAGTCGCCCTTTTTCTGAAACCGGCAAATGTTTTTCTTGGCCGCCGCGTACTTGGCGAAACTGCCGTAGCGGTTCAAATGGTCGCGCAATATATTTGTTACTACGGCCACCCCTGGGCTCTTTTTCACATATTCTAAATCTTCCAGTTGAAACGAGGACAGTTCGAGCACTGCGATATTGTTTTGGTTTTCTAATGACTTTTTGTTGAGATATGAGAAGAGAGAAACTCTTATATTGCCCCCAAGCAAAATTTTTTTACCGGTTTTTTTTAGCAATTCTCCGATCAGGGTGGTGGTGGTGGTTTTGCCCTTGCTCCCGGTCACCCCCACGATCTTTCCTTGGAAGTGCCGGAAGAACAAAGTGACGTCGGTTTCAATCCGCAGGTTTTTTTTCAACAGCTTTTTAACAAGCGGGAGATCCCAGGGAATCGCCGGATTTTTAATTACCAGATCGGCCCCATTGAATTGGGCTTCCTCTTGTTTTCCCAAAGAAAATTTAACGTTGGA
>Ga0172371_10001749_pt1 | contig 34553 bp, 29 predicted proteins | sample Lak12m_FD_114543 | JGI IMG/M metagenome (GOLD analysis project Ga0172371, IMG submission 114543) | Freshwater microbial communities from Kabuno Bay, South-Kivu, Congo - kab_022012_12m | ecosystem: Environmental > Aquatic > Freshwater > Lake | place: Democratic Republic of the Congo: South-Kivu...
CATCCAATGTTCAAATTCCCTCTGGTCGGTTTGTTTTACTTCCTCTTCTTTTTCTATATCATAGTAATAACGAATTGGAGTAATATCAAGCAAATAGTTATTCTTGTTAGCCCACTCGGAAAGATTTAGTAATTCTATAAGACCATTCTCCATTTCCTCGCCTTGTTTGGGCCCAAAACGGTAAGAAAATAAATAGGGGTTATCTGAATTCAGATATTCCATTATTTGCTTAAGAGGGGTAATGAAGTTTTTTGGATCATGATATTCACTAATAGATTGTAAGGATTCAATAGGCATCTTCAGATTTTTCTTGAATATTTTCAAAATTCCTGGTCGGTGTAATATTTTTGCCAATGCAGCATCATGCTTGATTGCAAATTCATTGGGGATGTTTACGATTTGTTCGTTCTGATCTTTTGCAGTTACGTTTAATTCGAAGTGTTCGTTTCGGATAGTTGTTCGAATCGAGGGGTCGTTTTGGGGTAGAAGAGAGCGGATGGCGGTTAATACTTGTGTTGCATATTCAACGAAGAATTGTTTTCTGGGTTTTCGTTTAGGGAGAAGCGCGGCTGGTATTAACTTTCCAATATTCATGGTCAACTTAGGTCTTTTAAGATTTATCGCTTTTCCAAGCGCTCCGATTGTCCCTGAGAAACCGATTGGTAAAACAGGAGCTCCGGAGCGAAAGCTTAACCATGATACACCTGGTTGGGCGCTCATCCCTCCTGCTTCCCAAATACCTCCTTCTGGGAAAATACCTACTACACCATCTTGTCGTAAAACATCTAAAGCTTGTTCCATCGATTCTCGTTCCATGCGACCACGTCTGATGGGAATATAACCAATAAAACGACTAATTAGGTCGGTTAATCTTTCATGAGGAATATCAATTGATCCCAGCATCTCAATTTGCCAAGGAGTTAGAGTGTATAGCATCACTGTTTCCATAATTGCCGTATGGTTTCCTACAACCAAGAGCGGACCTCGTTTAGGAAAATGCTCTTTCCCGCGAATATTAAGGGAGAAAGCGATGGGAAGAATAGCACGTCCAAGCGTGCGCGCAAATCCCCTTGCAAATAACTTGCGTGGGTATTTGATACGGTATTCTGTAGGATTGAAATTATTATTATTATTATCTGTCATTTTACTCGCTCATTTTTAATTTAAAATCATGATATAGTTCTATTGCATTTTGTAGTGGGTTCTTGTAATATAAATCCGGATTATCTATAATTGAGTTATTGTTTGTGAATGGTTTGATATTAGGTCGTTTTTTCGCAAAGTCTCTTAGAACAAAGCCGTGGGGTTTTAAAGAGCCATCACTGCGAATTAAACCAAAGGAGCGCTCGTGAATAGCTTCATCGCAGGGGGGGCGCTTATATAAGTTGGCGCTGTAATCCGCGAAGCACCAGATGACTGCTCCTAGCGCGCCTACTTCGACCAGACGTGGTAATACAGCTTCCACATATTTTGCCATATCATCTTCGGAAGCAACAAATTGCTGCTTAACTTTCCCGTATGATTTCCATTCCCAAGTGTCTGATGGTATTCCGGGGGCTTGAGTTGGCCCGCCAAATTCTTCCATTAGAGTTGCTTTCCCCGATAAAGCGGATGTTAATGCACATAAAAAAGGTACAAAATCTGGGTCGAGCGGACCATCAGCCCAATCAGCATACATTGGATAGCCATGAATGGCGGGAATATCAACCTCGGAGAAAATATCATTTACATGAAATCCGTTCTCTTCAGTCAAATTTGGGACATGTAATCCAAAGGTGATTGGATGCTTTTTATCAATTTGTCTAATAAAGTCAACCATATGCTTGGTCCAGGCACGACTAATTGATGCGTTCGAAGGTTTTGCAAAAAGATCGGGTTCATTACCCAGGTTCCATAGTTTAATGGCTGGATGATCCAAAAAGTTTGTCACAATCTCTCTGATTAATAATTCTTCTGCTTGTATAACCCTTGAATCTAAAAATGGATTTGCATACCCACAGTTCTCAACTCTCCCCTGACTAATAACCTGGTTTATATCTTCTGGCATTAGTTGATCTTTGTGCAACATCCAGGCAGGAACCCATGAGGGTCCACTCATGTGACCAGTAAAGAAGGTGATATCTAACGAAAGCTCATAATCAGATGCAATATCACATACCGTTTCTAAATTTCTTAGACAATCTTGACTGATTGTATTGGGTGATGGTTGCCAATCGTCCCATAGTAAAAAGATCCGGATAAGATCTAAGCCAATGTCCTTGATAGTCCCGAATTCCTCAACAACTTCACCTTGGTCAAAATCTGACCACCAATACATGGCTTTTTTTCGAGGCCAATAATTCACCCCCAGGGTAAAATTATCTGTAGAAAAGTCGTTAATTGGGTTCTGAATTACTGTCATCACTTATCTCAGTTCCTGCAGATGAAGTTGATGCTTCCTTATTAATGGGTTGAAGCTGTAGTTGTTTTATCGTCTCAAAACTTTCTTGAAGTTCGCTATTTTGCTCTTCGATATTTCCCTTTAATTCTTGGATGGTATTCTCTAATTGATCGATTTTCTTTTTCAGGTTTCGAGATGTCAATCTTGCTTTGACATTATTCGGAATTGAAATTAGAGAACTGATGAGCGCTCCTGCTGCCATAGTAATTAATAGGATCAGTGCGAGTGACCCCGTAAATTTCCAAATGATAAAAGATACTGTTACTGGGTCATTGTTTTGAATAGCAAATAATATCGCTAATATGGATATAAACAGACCAAAATAAAGAAATACTTGCATTTTTTCTCCTGCAAATAATTACCAAAGTAAAGATAAGGGTATCGTTGGCGTTTTTATTTTATCAGAGAAAGAGAGTCTTTGAACCCTGGGTTTAATTCCAGGTCATCTATTGTGATTGATTTGACCAATTCCAATACCAATAGACCAATCCTTTCCATTGGCCCCATTTCTCAAATGCGGCCTCGACCTCTTTTTTCCCGATAGGCTTGCCTTCATACCATTCTTCAGAAACCATCTTTAGCGCCCAGGAGTCGATCGGTAAATGGTCATAGTCTCCTAATAGAATGGAGAGGCTTGCAGCAGCATATGCTCCGATACCTTTGATTTTGATCAAATAATTGTAGATATCTTCGCTTTTGAATGCTTGGCTCTTGAAAGACTCTAGATCCATTTCATCAGATTCAACTGATCGCGCGAGTCCTAAGACATATGGCGCGCGATACCCCAACCGTGCATTGGTACGTAAATCTTGTTCGCTTAGACTGACGAGAGCCGCTGGGGTTGGGAAGGCACGGAGTTCTGGGTTTGAAGGATTTGATTCTCCGTAATGATAGACCAAGGCTTTAACCATACGGATCGTTCCTGCCCAACTGGTGTTCGTGGTAAGAATTGTCTTGACTGTATCTTCAAACAGAGTCGGTGACCTAAGTATTTTCCCAGCAGCATTCTTGGGAATATGGGCTAATTTGGGTTCTTGGGATGCGAGCTTGTAGAAGTCAGATAAATCGATGTTTAACGCTAACATCCACGTAATCTTTTTGATTAATTCTGTTTTAGAAGTAGGTGAAAGTTCGTCAATTAAAGTAATCTCAATCCCAGAAATCGATTCCTTGATAGTGAAAGTATGGACTTCCCCGGATGTCAATCTAATTGTATAGGAGAAGTGATCAGCTCCTATTTCGTAATCAAAGGGAGCTAACTGTATCCATCCGTGTGAATGGATGATGCGATCAAGAGAAAACGGTTTTGGTACAGGAAGGTTTATTTTCATTTTTGGATTACTCGTAGGATGTTTATCCTTTAGATGGCGCTCCTATCGCGAAGTATTGGTTGATCTTACCTGGAAAAGGTATATTTCCCAATACCATTCTTACTGAATGCTTTGGAGAATCGTGGAAACCTAGAGTTTCTAATTTTGTTAAAGCAGTATTATTTTTCTCCAAGATACCTAAAAGTAGTTTTTCATTTGAAGTTTGTAATGCAAGATGCTCTAATAAGTATTGTGGAAAATGATTTGAGTGGTCTATTACCCATGGTCCAACTGATACATGTTTTCTGCCTTGCCTGCCGAGAACAAATCCAATAATTTTTGACCCTTCGAATTGGACGTAGCTCAATTCGGGGTATTTTCTAAGTCGATGTTCAATAAAGTAGCTGCGATTGTCACCAAATACTTCTCTATCCAAGGATGCTACTGCCGATAAATCTAGTTTATTCATAGGGCGAACATCTTCATGTCTTTTCCCATTGATCTCTCCACTCATCCGAAGCGATAAACATACTTTTTGAAATCCCAATCGTTCATAAATTGGAACAGCTTCTAATACTGCGTCTAAATAAATATTTTTTATCCCTCTTGAGCGAAGGTTCTCAATAGCTTGTTGCATTAATTTCTTTCCAATTCCTCGCCCGCGTGCACTTTCCTCAACAATTAACTCCCCGATAAAGCCAAATATCTCATAGGCTGTTCCGAAGCACATCCCGACGGGTTTTCTATTTTGCTCTGCAAGAAAACAACCAGATGGGTCATATTCAAATAAGGTCTTCAACTCCAGTTCAGTTGAGGAATCCCATCCTTCCTGTTGAGTGAGATTAGCGGTAAATGGTAAATCTTCGTAAGTTAGTGGTCGAATAATCATGGTGGTCATTTATTATTATCGTTCATTATCTTTCGGTAAATATGTAAGCGATTTCATCTAGAAAATAATTCCTGTATACAATTATATCCAAATTGGCTGGGGATAGTTCGGAGGTTTTCTTTAGACATAAGAATTCTTAGAAGGAACCAATCCGATTTTCTGGATTATTAATCATTTCTTTTTATCTGTAAGATTTGATAAAATCAAATTGAAATGAGGAAATATTTTCTTGTAACTTTATTCATTTTCGTATTAATAGGAATTTGTTCGATATACATATGGCTTATTCCGGGTTTGCCATCGGTAAATAGCATTTCAGATCAGTTGCTACAACCAAGTGTCAGAATAGTTGATCGTTATGGAAGGCTTTTATATGAAGTTATACCAGTAGAGGGCGGACGACATGTTGTGCTTTCAATCGAAGATATCCCAGATACGATGATTTGGGCAACTGTGGCTACAGAGGATAAAGACTTTTTCTCCCATCCAGGAATTGACCCATTAGGTATTCTGCGCGCAGCATGGATAAATCTTCAAGGAAGAGAGACGATTGCAGGCGGCAGCACGATAACCCAACAAGTGGCGCGCACGCTTTTATTTTCAGAACAAGAAAGATTTGAACGCAGTTTACGCAGGAAATTACGGGAAATAATTTTGGCTTGGCAGATTTCTAGAAAATTCACAAAAGGCGAAGTTTTAGCTTTATATCTTAACCATACTTATTATGGAGGGTTAGCTTATGGGATAGAGGCAGCTTCACAGACCTTTTTTGGTAAATCAATAAGTGAGTTGGATTTAGCAGAATGTGCTTTATTAGCCGGTTTACCCCAAGCGCCAGCATTATACAACCCCTTTACTAATCTGGATGCATCTAAGCAACGCCAGGAAATTGTGCTTGGATTGTTGCAAGATGAAGGCTATATATCCTTTGAACAACGAGAACAAGCAGAGAGAGAGAAACTTGTGTTCGCTGAGGAACCTTATCCAATGCAAGCGCCTCATTTTGTTATGATGGTTCGAACGCAGTTAGATCAACTTTTTAGTCCCGGAGAAATCATTTCTTCGGGTGGCTTAGAAATTAAAACAACATTAGATTCGGATTGGCAACGAAAAGCTGATCAGGCGATCAATCGCCAAGTTGAAGAAATGGCGAAAAGTCCAGATGGCTTAGGACATAATTTGAATAATGCTGCTCTGGTGGCTATCGATCCGAATAATGGTGAAATCTTAGCGTTAGTGGGAAGCCCTGATTATTTTGACCCTGATCATAGTGGGGCAATTAATATGGCGATCTCGCCTCGACAGCCAGGATCTGCGCTTAAGCCGCTCGTATATGCAATTGCACTTGACCCTGAGGATAGTGGGGGAGGATGGAATGCAGCCACTATGCTCTTGGATGTGGATACATCTTTTATCACGAATGATGCAAAAGTATATCGTCCACAGAACTATGATCAAAAAGAACATGGACCTGTTTTGCTTCGTGATGCACTGGCGTCTTCATTAAATATTCCAGCAGTAATCACGCTAGAACATATTGGATTAGATCGCTTGTTTCTGCTTGCCTCAAAACTCGGCATCTCTACTTTGGGCGACCCTCGAGATTATGATCTGTCGCTTGCTTTGGGTGGTGGTGAGATATTATTGCTAGAATTAACATCAGCTTATGGCGCTTTCGCGAATGGGGGTTATCTTGTGGAACCCGTTATGATCATTGATGTGCGAGATTCTGAAGGAAACTTGCTTTATGAACAACCAACCGTTCAATTAAAGAGAGTCTTAGATGAACGGGTAGCTTGGTTGATTAGCGATATTCTCAGTGATAATACAGCTCGTATCATGGGGTTTGGTGAAAATAGTATCTTAAGATTGGATCGACCAGCTGCGGTTAAAACTGGAACAACATCTAATTTTCATGATAATTGGACAATTGGCTATACCCCCAATTTAGTTGTAGGGGTATGGGCTGGGAATTCCAATTATGAACCGATGCGAGAGGTTGATGGATTGACTGGTGCAGCTCCTATATGGCATCAATTTATTCGTTCAGTGCTTGGAGAAAACCCAAAGATTGATTTTGACCAACCATCGGGTTTTGTGAAAGTTGAAGTCTGTGCACTGAGTGGTTTGTTACCTACGAAAGATTGTCCTTATCGGCGGTTGGAATGGTTTATTGAAGGAACACAACCAACAAGGTATGACCAATTCTATAAACGAGTTTTCATTGATACTCGCACAGGAAAACAAGCTGATGAAAATTCACCCAATGACTATATTGAAGAACAAATAATGCTTGATTTACCACTTCAAGCGCAATCATGGGCGCATCGAAAAGGACTAGTCTTGTTCAGCGATCTATCAGTTGGGGAGACTCAAGAAATTGTTAAAGTGGATCGTAAACCGGAATTAAGTATTATCCACCCATCTCCTTTCAGTGTGTATCGTGTCTCAAACAAGGTAAATGTAGACAGTCAGCGAATCCTCATTGAAGCGGTGAGTTCTCTTGAAATCATGTCAATCAAATTCTTTGTAGATGGAAAAATCTATGCTAAGGAAAATAATCCTCCGTTTCAAATATGGTGGATCTTAGAAGAAGGAGAGCATGATTTCTGGGTAGAAGCGACACTTGAGGATGGCGAAAGCTTAACAAGCTCTACTGTGTCTATTATGGTTGAACCTAACGACCCAAGTGACTAATTGAAGCTAACCGATTTATTAGTTCTTCCGCAGTTTCTTTGTTCAGAAATAATAGAAACCTAACTTTCACGTCCTCTATTTAATTTTTCTTGGAGGTCTTTCAATTCATCCCATAAGCCTTCGTTCGCTAACTTCGCTTGTTTACTCCAAGTGTCTGGATTATGAAAACCAAGTTTATTATGTTCGAGGATTTCAAATAAATCTTCGACATTGGTTCGAGATAGTGTTTGATAAGTTTTTATTCCCGAATCGTGAAGGATTTGGTTAATCTTATCCCCGATTCCCTCAATCTTTGTAAAGTCGTCAACTTCTAATTCAGTATCATCCTCTTTATCTAAATCATCATCATGTTCAATCACAAATTCCTCTTCATAAGTCTCGGCAGAACGTGCTAATGCCCACCAAACGATCAAGATGATCAGCAAAACGATGATTAACCAAAGCCACTGTGGCATTTTTACCTCCTTGATACCATTAATATTTGATAGTTATGATTATATCTCAAATATTACTTTTTTTATGGTGTCACGGTGAATAAAGCACCCTCGCCTCGACCATATACTTCAGGGAAATAAAATTCCTGTACTGTTGTCGGGATTGTTCGGAAGATACCAACACTACTTGCTCGTGCCAGATAGGTGTATACATAAGTCCCAGCGGGTAGTCGATTACTAGAAAGGACAACTCGTTCGTCATACATCTGTGTATGTGTGAAATACCACCATCCCCAACCACGCCAGAATACATCTTCCATCGTGTAGTTGCGTGGGATTTCCACATTCTGAGGACTGGTGAGCAAACTTTGATCGACAGCCTCTAGTCCAGCCGGAAGCGGGTCATCGATTACAACGTAATGAAGCGTGTTTGGGGCGACGATGGTCAATCGAACGAGTACAAGTTCTCCTTGTTGGACATTCTGCACGGGAGTTTCTATGTCATCAAGTAGATAGTAATCTCGTGCTATAACAATCCCTTGGTCAATTGCTTGGACTTCTTCGACAGGTAAATCGAGATTCATAAATGCTGTATAGTATAAGTTTCCTTCACCACTATCTCTGGCAAAAGCGAGCCGATTAATTTCATCGCGAAGTAATTCGGAAATATCAACCTTGAGATCAAGAGATTGTCGCAAGGTTTCTGAATCTGCAATGCCACCTCCAAGTCGATTTCCATTTAGAGCAACTGCATATTGATAGTCCGCTTCGAGTTCTCCGCTAGCGACCATCCAATTGGTTAATGCCATCAAAGACCATGCTGTTTCTTGAGTACCATACCAATGACCTCGACTACGATTGCTCATCAACCATCTTACAGCGTTTGCATTAAGTGGGTTTTCTGCGTCAATCAAACTCAAGGCGCTCAAAACAATCGCGGTTGTGCGTGTATCAGTATTCCAATTCCATCGGTCCTGGCTCTCTTCCACCCAATGACTACCAGTCGCAGAGGTGATTGCCTTATTGGAAAAATCTGAAAGTAGTGAATCAATACGTGTGTCTTCTGAATCAATCAAATATAATGTGTTTGCAAGGAAGGCACGTCCATATATAGCCATCCGTTGTCGTTGGTCATAAAGCTGAACAGTTGCGCTAATATTGGGTTCATCACTATGCGCCAGAACATATAGGAGGAAGGCTTGCCTATTTGAATCGCTCGGGTTTGCAAGTCCATCAATAGGTTTTATTTGGGTTTTCAAGTATGCAATTCCGCGTTCGATGACTGCTGTATTAACTTGATAATCAGCTAATTGGGCTTCTACTAAACCTAATACAGCATAGGCGCTATTGAATGAGTTGCTCTCTTGTCCACTCCACCATCCCCAACCCCCATCGGCATTTTGCCATTTGTATAGTCTTTGGAGGGCTGTATCTACCTGAACGATCAAAGCATCTTCTAGATCTGGATTGTTTATTCCAGCGGATTTAAGCGCCTTTGTGCTCAGAACGTTTGGTAGAAATCTCGATATGGTTTGTTCTACGCATTCGTACGGATAGTGTTCCAGATAATCTAATCCGTCGGTCATTCCAGCAGCCAGCGATGGAGAAACGCTCAAAGATAAGTCGCCACTCGTCACATTCATTGTTTCGGGGAGTCTGATTGCTTCAATAATTGTGCCTTCCTCCGTCATCATTCCAGAGGTGCCCACGGTTTCAGGTACTTCATAACGATATACTGGGATTCCATGATCTGACAAAATACCTAAGGGCGGGCGGCTTGCATCTTGATAACTTTCCCCTTCAACCCTGAAGATTAAATCTACTCGTTCTGCATCCAAGTTAACAGCGATATTCCAGGAAATAAATTTTTGTCCACCTGCTGGTACTGTAACATTCTGTGTTCGATCATCAAGTAAAGTGATCCCTGAGGATTCTAGACTCACCTTTGTCTCTAAATCTTGTTTTGTATTGTTTTGAACAGCCGCTCCTATTCGTACATGGTCATTTACAACAAAGAAACGCGGTGTTTGTGGACGAATCAACAATGGTTTTGAGCTGATGATATCAAATGTTGTTTGTCCGACAAGTGTATTTTTAGTGATCGCGCGGGCATCCATTCGCCAAGTTGTCAAATTATCAGGTAAGGTAATCGATACAGTTGCTTCACCTTCCTGATTGGTCTCAATAAAGGCATCCCAGAAAGCTGTGTCTGGGAAGTCTTCTCTTACATCGATGACGCCTAGTTCACCGCTCCCTTTGCCGCCTCCCCCCCCCATTCCGCCTCCATCGACTTCACTCTCTTGAATCTCTGCATTGTAATCGTCAATACTTAATGCAATTGGCACAGAGGTTCTTACGCCTAAATCACGCTCACTAAAGAAGAAATCATCGATTGGTTGAGAGTTTGGCGGTAAAAGGGAGAGGGTTGCCAAGTCGCTGAGGCTCATGGATACCTCGGAACTAATGGGTTCACCTTCAAAATTGCTTGTTTTGACGGTAAATATTACTTGTTCTCCAGGACTTGCTTCCACAGGGTCGGCTTCAATTTCTAGATTAATAATGCGTTGTAAGCGATCGACTCCGATTTCTGCCATTCCCATTTTAAAACTAGGGCGCGGATTGGTTTCATCGACCCCTTTGATCACAACCACTGAGATGTATGCGTTTGGTGACATATCTTCATTGATAGGTACTTCAACGATAGTGCTATTGCTTGTGATTTCAATGACATCCTGATATCGAATTCGACCGCGTTCTACAGTAACCAATGCTTGTGCTTGACCTTGAAAAGGAGATGCGATTAATACTTCAGCAACATCTCCGGGACTGTAGTTCTTTTTATCGGTAATTAAATCGAAACCGCGATCATTGGTTTGTCGCCAGGGAATGTAGTTGGTTCCGGCGACCCAAAGAAAAGCAGATGCCTTCCCTAGATTATTCTTGTCGTCTGGCGCGGTTACTCTGGCGCGATAGATGCCACCTTGTTCAGGTGTAAAGCTTACCTCAGTTTCTCCTCTCGTATTAGTTTGAAGATCCTCGAATTCGATTACGGGGATTTCCTCTACACTAGAAGTCCAGGTGACATTTCCAGTAGCATCTTGCTCTTGAACGCTGTACCATCGTCTCTCGACGATCTCGACATTTACTTTTTGGTTACTGATTGGTTCTCCATTCCAATCTAAGGTGACGATTTCAAAGGTCTGTTCCTCGTCTTGTTCCCCAATATAATTTTGGGGACGAATGCCAGGGTAGACCGAGCTTTGGTGCGCAACGATTTCCGTTCGACCACTGACTGAATTTTTTGAAATATCAGTAATTGATGCTTCAAAGACAAGTTGACGACTTGATTTATATTCACTTAGATCAATCAATAGATTCTCTTTAAATTTTCCATTGGCATCTGTTGTTCCTTGCCCCTCTGCGATGATCTTGCTGTTGTATTCGTTGTCCTCTTCATAATGATAAAGATCAGCCTCATAATCCGAGAAATTGTAATTAGAAAACTCGTCGGGAGGAGTAAAGGTAAATGGATTGGATTCCAGCGACCACTCAACAGTTGCATCTGCAACACCACCCCCAGAATAATAATCAGCCTGCACTTCGGCTATGAATTCTTCTCCTTTGAGCAAGTTGTCTGGTTTAGCATCTACTTGTACTTGGAATTCAGGTTTTCTATACTCAGCGACATTAAAACTGATTGATCCAATTTTTTCATCTGAGTTGGGGAGGTAAACATATAAGGTGTAATAACCTAACGTTGTTTCTGTATCTAAGATATATTTCCCATCAAAGCTACCATATTGAGATAAATTGATGGTGTCTTCATAAATGACCTCCTTATAGTTTTCGATTACGATTTTCACTTCCTCAACGAATGGCATTTCATAATCTAGATCGTTGTCGACCCGCACGATACCTTTAAAATATACCGGTTGCCCTGGTCGATAAATAGGTCTTTCAGTGTAGACATAGGCAACAGATTCTTTAGGTGTTGAGTAGTAATCGACCCAAATACCATAATCTCCCAAGGCGATTCCTGAGCCCCAATCGCTTGAAGCAAATCCAAACACACTTCCATCATCGGCAAGGGCGTAATATTCATGCCTCCCAGAGCCAGATAAGGGTTTTTGTGGTTCCATAAAGAAAGCCCCATGATTAGTGTTAGCGGTCTTATCAGTTGGAAGGTTTTGTCCGTAACCTAATTTCTGGAAATCTAAATATGCCATCCCTTTTTCATCAGAGGTTACTAACCAAGGGATTCCTAATGACTCTTGGGAAAATACGGATAATCGAACATTTTTTATCGGTTCTCCGCTTTCCAAATCTGTTACCCAGACTAAGCTGTCTTTGTTAGATGTCTTAAACGTTAGATTTGCGTTTTCAACAATGATCAGTCGAACATCATTGTATGGTCGATCGCTGGAAATTTGCGGAGAATTCATGCCTAGGAAATAAAAGCCAGGTTCTAGTGATTCTCCCTCCTCATTCGTTAGTTGATAACTCGTGACGATGTAGTCATTCAAATCAGCCCGACTTTGTTCATCAACCTCCCAGACCAAATTCGTTTCTGGAGGTTCATATTCATAGCTGTTTTTATCACCTGTAAGGAAGGATAAAAACGTTTCTTGGGATAGACGATATAATTGGTAGTTGATGCTATTAATATTTCGATAGGATGAGTAAAAGATCTGCGAATCTTCTGGATTGTCCGCGCGCATGATGGCAGGCTGATATGGCATTAATAAGCTTGCATATGGAGGACGTGCGGGGGTTGTAAATTCGACAAATTGCTCATCTTGGTTTTTATTTCCGTAAATATCTTCCATACCTGGTAAGAATCGGATCTTGTAAGTCGTAGACGGTTCTAAGAAAAACCCCGATAAGCTCCAATCCCATTCGTTGTACCACCAGTTAATTTCTTGTTCAGGTTTGGGCGAAATAACGATGCGTTCTTTGACTGTGTCGATTCGCATTGGGGATGCAAATTTGATCGTGAAGTCCCTGGAGAAACTGTCTTGATATTGCTGATGACCAGGTCGAGTGTATACAACTTTAGGAGAAGGTATTGTTGTGAAGTTCCACTGGACCCCATCGACCAGATTACCTCCAGAAGCTGCTTGAGCGTCAGTACTGAGATTGAATGAATAGGTAGTATCTAGATCCAGACGTTGAGTGGGCGTGATGATGAGTTGTTTTGAATCTTCGCTCCACAAAGTCCTTAGATTTAATTCTTCGCCCGTATCAGTTTTTATGGACAATGCGTTTTCAGTGCTGTTTGGATCCATCGCCTGCAAAAAACGTAATTCAAAGAATTCGTCCAGGAGAACACTTTCATGGTTATCAGGAGGATTTACACGACCGCTGGATATTTCAAAAGTGTCAATCGCGGGATAGGCTGTAGTAAACTGCCAAGTATAATCTTCTACTAGAGATGATTCACCGGTCGCATCTTCAAGACCAGCCGGAATACTTATCGTATAGGTTTCACCACTATGTAAAGGGGGGTCTGGTTCGAAGGCATAAACCGAAGTGTTGATCCATTCTCCCTTTCCTTCGATTTGAGGAGTAAAGCTCAATGGATCAATTAATCCTCCTTTTTCTTCAAGAATGACTAGAGGCGCTATGGGGCGATTAAAAATTACCGTGATGATTGCGTTACTTTCAATGTCCTGTGCTTCGTTGGCTGGAAACACTTGACTGATTTCCAGATCTCCTACAGATGAAAATTGAAACGAAAACGGCTCTTTGATTTGAAGCCCTTTAACACTTTTGGCAGAGGAGCCTAAATTAGCATAATAGATCGTACCAGGTTTGAGTTGATCCGTCGGTTGGAATTGGATTGTTCTTGTATTAACCCATGTAGTGTGTCCAACAACCTTTTCGCCATCCTGATCAATTATTTCAATGGAACTTTCAGTTGTTTCCTGATCCATTTCTTGGTCAAAGGTGAACTGTATCTTCCCATCTAAAGATAATTCACTGCCACCTTGTGGCTGGAATTCAATAACCTGAGGCGCAATCGGGGAACCATCATCAACAATTGTTAATCCACTATCCATGATCGTTGGGGAGGGTGTAATTTCTTGTAAGAGTTCTGCTTCTTCTGTTGATAGGGTGGGTTTCCCCATGGTAGCTAATGGAGAGAACTTGCAAGCATTTGCCATGATGGCTAGTATGATGATCAGTGCACTGATCTTATATACTCTATGCTGGTTGGATTTATGAGAGTGTTGGTTAATATCCATTTTTACCTCTTGTAAACATACCAATCTGGATGACATTCGAATTGGTTTTATCTAGTACACGTTTTCTTAAATACCTCTATACACCACGACTATAATCATAAAGATATGACGAAACAAATCACGCATAAGTTCCGTATATAGTATAGACGTACTAGGATAAAATGGCAATTGCTCTATACTTTTCCCTGCAAAATTGTAAAGTATCTGCAAGAGTAATTATTTCTCTCTTGATTCCCCTACTTAGCAAAGGTATTTTTTGATGATATTTAGTAAGTTTTACTCCCGTATTTCTACAACAACACCATCTTCAGCCCATTCGTAAAGCCAATCAGATGTTTCAAGATCGACGATGATACAACCGTAAGAAGCCGGGCTACCGAGGATATTTGCCCATAATCGTTGTCCATTCGAAAGGATTGGCAAGCCATGGATCCCGTTCATGAAACCTGGCCAAGATTCATATATGCCTAAGAAATTGGGCATATAAAGATCCCATACAGAAGCATATGCATTTTTCTCGTGAGACTGTACCTGAAAGATGCCAGGTTGTGTAGGCGAACGATCGATGCCAGTGCTGATAATAAACTGTTCTGTCTGTTTACCATCTTGATAGGTCAAAAGACGTTGATTGCTGATATTAATAATAATTCGTTTATTCGGAATAATGGGGAGTGGTAACATCTCATCTTTAGACGGGATGATCAGATTTATCCCCGCCCAAATATTATCTGGATCGAGCCCTGGATTGGCTTCTAAGATTTTCCACATTGGCATACCGTTATTCCAGCCTATTTTTAATATTGTGTCGCCAGGTTTGGTAGTGTAGCTTGTAGATGTGTGGCTAGCAATAATTACGGGTAATGGTTTTCCCTCCCTTACAGCTTGAGCTAGATCTTTGCCAAAGAGTTCTCCCTTGAGATAGCGCCAACCACCTAATTCTTCACTCATATCGGTGAGATCAGCAGCTACTCGATATTCATCAAAGGTGATTTGTGGACCTTTTTCACCTGCTTCAACGATCAACCATTTGATGATTCTCTCTTCAGATACAGTGATATCAAAATATTCATTTGTGATGGCATCATAAATTTTCAATTGGATGGGTGTTTCTAGGAATTGTTGAGCTTCTTCCAATGCGGGGGTTACATCAGTAATTCGAGGAGCGATAGGTTGAGGAATAATCTGGATTTTTCCTGATACCAGTATGGTTTGGTACTCATTCTCCATCATTTTTAGTGTTTCTTGAACGTTGATGGTATATCCCAATTCACTCGGTAAAGTGATGAGTTGATTTCCTTCTACTGTAATATTGGCATCGATTGGCTCTTTATAAAAAATATCGGTGATTTTTTCTAATTTTTGATTAGCTACATCCTTATCAAAATTGATCACTGGTGCAATTCGCTGTTCGTCCTTGATGCTCACAATCATTTGGACAAGTTCTGCAAGCATGGATTGCCCATGCGCAATATTGAGCGCCTTTTTGACGGAAGCTTCGGCATCGATAGAGTATCCAAGTTCATTTGCCATGAAAACCTTTGATGCAAAACCATCACTTATTTCAATATTTGTTTGAGTATCCCAATGCTTTTTGAGAAAATCTATCGCATCCTCTTTAGTCATTCCACCAATATTTGTTTGACCAATATATACACCTGGGATAACACGAGATGAACCTTGATAGTAAGCATAAAGACTTAAAATCCCGCCGAGTAATAAAACGAAAGTGCCTAGGATTACACCTGATACAATCAACCAAATTACGAAGGAAGAATGATTGTTTTTAACTCGTCTTTGTGAAAGACGGATTACCGTCGTCGTTGACTCGGAAGTCCTTTGCACAACGGGTACCTCATTCCTTTCATTAGGTTTTCGTCTTTTCTGAGCCATATTCCTTAAACGTCTATAAATTTACCTTTGTTCCATGATAAAGTTTTTATTGTACTATTCAAAATTCATGATCAGATTTATTACGATTTCATCATATTAAGATGCAATTATTACGCCAAAAAAAAAGGGAATTCCCCCAATTTTAAACATTAGTGGTTTTGTTTTATGATCTTAATCATATTGACCAGCTAGATTTGGAGAGTTATAATCTTCTTGTTCAAGAAAAACATAAACCTTCGGGGCAGGGTAAAAGTATGATCAAGTTGAAATAATTTGATGATACAGACTCCCGACCGGCGGTATAGCCCGCGAGCGATAAGTAATTATTGCAGATCCGGTGGAATTCCGGAGCCGACGGTATAGTCCGGATGGAAGAAGGTAATGAGTTGTTTCCATTTGTATTTCGTTGTTACAAATGTGATCCATAATATATAAAGATTAGATACCTGCCCCGGGGTTTCAATTTCTGGGCAGGTTTGTTTTTATGACAGAGTATCAAAAATATTCATTTAAAAGACGTATTTCGAATTGGTTGCTCACTCGTCAAGCGGTGCTTGTGCCCGTTTCACTAGTTATTGCGATTTTTATTTGGGAAGTTGTTGTATCTATTGGTGATTTTCCGGCTTTCATTCTTCCTTCACCTGGATTGGTGTGGGCGCGTTTATGGCAGGTCTTGTGTGATGGTAGTCTATTTCATCATTCATTAATTACCTTGGGAGAGGTTTTAGCAGGCTTATTTATTGGGGTGAGTATTGCTTCATTTTTAGGTTATATCTTAGCGAAATCGACTGTTATTGAACGAATACTGTCTCCATATGTGGTGGCTAGTCAATCGATTCCAATAGTTGCAATTGCACCTCTCTTAGTGATTTGGTTTGGACCCGGCTATTTCTCGAAGATATTAATTTGTGCTATGATTGTATTTTTTCCGGTACTAGTCAATACAGTTGTCGGAATTCGATCGGTCCCTGAAGATTTAAAGGATCTTATGCGTTCGCTTCTGGCTTCACCCTGGCAGACTTTCCGTTATCTAGAATTACCGGCTTCGTTGCCAGTGTTTTTTGGCGGACTGAGAATTGGCGCCACTCTCTCGGTAATTGGAGCTGTTGTCGGAGAGTTTGTGGGTGCGGATAATGGATTGGGATTTGTGATCAATCGTGCGCGTGGTCAATATGATACAGCCTTAGTTTTTGTTGCAGTACTATCATTAATTATTATGGCAATATCACTTTATGGGATTGTTGTTTTGCTTGAGGTTCGTTTTTTATCTTGGCGTGAACAACCCAATAATATTAGAAAAAACTATAGGAGAATTCTATGAATAAGAAAAGTATTATCGGTGTAATAATTTTGTTCCTGATTGTGGTATTAACTGCTTGTAGTAGCGCATCTTCAACAGATATATCTCAATCGACTGAACAGACAATCACAAAAATCCGTCTTCCTATGGGATTTATTCCTAATGTGCAATATGCACCTTTTTATGTTGCCTCGACAAAGGGTTTCTATCAAGAAGTAGGCCTAGAGATTGAGTTTGATTATAGCCCTGAGACTGATGGGGTCGCTTTGGTTGGCGCGGACGAATTGAGATTTGCCGTAGTCTCAGGCGAGCAAGTATTATTAGCGCGAGCTCAAGAAATTCCGATAGTTTATATTATGGCTTGGTGGCATGATTATCCGGTTGGGATGGTGTCTCTGAAAGATGAAAATATCACCGATCCATCTGATTTAAAAGGTAAAACGATTGGTATCCCTGGATTATATGGGGCAAGCTATATCGGCTTTAGAGCGTTATTGAATTCGGTTGATCTAGAAGAATCAGATGTAACGCTTGAATCGATTGGTTACAATCAAGTTGAAGCATTATTAGCCGGGCAAATTCAGAGTGGTGTTGTCTATGTCAATAATGAACCGGTCCAGTTAGAGTCACAAGATTTATCGGTGGATGTTATTAAAGTGGCAGATTATGTGCATTTAGCCTCGAATGGGTTGATAACCAACGAAAAAACGATCCAAGATGATCCTGGATTAATAAGTAGAATGATAAGCGCAACGATGAAAGGGATTGAGGCGACCTTGGCTGACCCGGATGGGGCTTTTGAAATCTGTAAACAATATGTTGAAGGTTTGGACTCAGTGAATGAACAGGTTCAACGCGAGGTACTGGAGCGTACAATCGAGTTCTGGGATACAGAACAATTGGGTATCTCGGATCAAGATGCTTGGGAAAATATGCAAGCAGTGCTACTCGATATGGAGATGCTTTCGGAACCATTAGATATTGAAAGCGCATATACAAATCAATTTATTGCTCCCTAGTACACTAGAAATAATAATAGCAAGGTTTTCATGAATCAAAAAACTAAAGATACCGTGATCAGTGTTCATGATTTGAGTGCGGTATTCCCGAACGGGAATGGGGGATTAAGAGCGTTGGATCATGTTTCTTTTTCGGTTTACTCACAGGAGTTTGTTTGTGTTTTAGGTCCCTCTGGAAGTGGTAAAAGCACTTTACTTCGAATTTTGGCAGGTCTTCTTCCGGTGACAGAAGGAAATGTTGATTTTCTGGGTCAACCTGTGCGAGGACCAAGAGGTGATATCGGTTTTGTCTTTCAAGATGCAAACTTGATGCCTTGGCGAACAGTTCTTGATAATATTATCTTGCCTCTTCAATTGGCTGGTTTGAAAAGTGATCGAGCGAAAGAAAGGGCAGTCGAATTAATCGAGCTAGTAGGTCTATCGGGATTTGAGAATGTGTTGCCGCGTGATTTATCTGGAGGAATGGCACAACGAGTAGCAATTGCACGCGCATTGATTCATGATCCGGATATGCTTTTATTGGATGAACCTTTTGGAGCTTTAGATGCGATCACACGTGATCGAATGGGGACTGAGTTGCTTCGTATTTGGTCTGCAAAGAGAAAGACGGTTGTGATGGTAACTCATTCGATCACCGAAGCGCTTTATTTAGCTGACAGAGTCTTTGTGCTTAGTCAGAGACCTGGTCGTATCATTTATAAATTAGAGGTTCCTTTTCCAAGACCGAGAGATGTATCCGTATGTTATACTTCTATGTTTGGTGAACTAGCGCAACAAATTAGAGCTTCAATAGGAAAGGCTTGATGTTGAACGAGAAAGTCAGAATAAAAAATTTTATATTCTTCTTAATCGCCATTACATTTCTTTTTTTATTAACTAAACCATCAATAGGGAGAGCACAGAATTCGATCGCATTTTCGAATATTGAGATCGATTTGTGGCCAGAATTTGATCAGCCATCAGTGTTGGTAATATATCGGATAACTCTTAAACCAACAGTTAGCTTACCATCTGAGGTGCGGTTTCGTATACCTTCAAATGCAGGACAGCCAAATGCGGTTGCTGGACAACAACCTGATGGGATTTTGATCAATATTCCCTTTACTCAAGAGTTGCAAGGAGATTGGAATTGGATTGTCTTTCAAGCAACAACTCCCGATTTGCAAATTGAGTATTATGATCCAGACTTGATAAAAGATGGAAGTTCTCGACATTTCGAGTATACCTGGATGGGTGATTTTAAGGTCGATTCCCTAATCATTGAGGTTCAACAACCTGCTGGGGCATCTATGATGCAAATCATACCCGAACTAACTAATCAAGAAGTTGGTACAGATGGTCTAAATTATTATCATATCGATGTTGGTTCATTGGTGGAAGATCAACAATTCCAAATATCAATTGATTATCAAAGAGATACAGAAGTGCTAAGTTTTGAAAACCTACCGATTGAGCCTTCTGAACCCCTAGATGAAAAAGTTTCTGGAAAAATGAGTATCAATACAGCATTACCGTATTTCTTAGGGTTATTGGGGATTGTATTATTAGTTGGAGGAGGAATTTGGTATTGGCGATCGGGACAGGAGCCAATTAAATTTAGGACTAAGGATCATCAAGAGAAGATTAAATTTCTGACCAAGGTTGATGATATGGAAGAAGATGAATTTATTTATTGTCATCGATGTGGTAAACGAGCTTTGCCTGGAGATCGGTTTTGTAGATCTTGTGGAACTGAACTAAAAAAATAAAAAGCGTAAGTAAAAAAGAACCGGTAAAACCGGTTCTTTTTCTATGTCTTTATTCCTGATTATTCTTGCACGACCTCTGGTCTTATCAACCCATTAACATCGTATCCTAGGTCTTGAAGAGAATCATACAAGATCTGTATGGTGTAATTGCTGTTGTGAGCGTAAGCGCCAGGATCTTTTGCAAACCATTGATAGTTATACGCGGCGCGTAGCAGTTAAGGTGTCCAAGAAGAATACTGGTTGCTGAAATTCAATTCATCGGGATCACCTTCTCCGTTTTCATTTATATCGATGAAATAGTATGGATAACTAGACGCCGACCATATGATTCCCGGTAGTCCCTGCTGTAAGGTGTAATCTTGCATTGCTTGGTATAAGTATTCGTGCAAGGTCTTGATTTCGCCCGCAATCCCTTCTACTTCATCCCCGTCAAGATCTAGATCACCTTGAGTCATGCGAATATTTTGGAGATCTTCAGAGGTGTCAATTCCACCGTGGCAGCTATCGCACGAATCTAGTTTCACTTCTAAGGTATGTGGTTCGTGGCAGGGCGTATCTCTATCTGAAAATTTGGGACTGGGCAGCAACTTCATATTATAGTTATGCTCCCGGTACTGCCAGTGCTCTTGCCCGTCTTCAAGCTACTACTCCTTATACCCAAACATTTTGGTGGTTAGAGGTAGTATTTGGGGGAATTATTCCTGCATTGATAATATTGGTTCCAGTATTTAGAAGGAATAATTCTCTTTTGATGGCAAGCTTAGCTTTTATAGTCATGGGTTTAGTGATTAATCGTTGGAATGTAACGCTTTCTGGTTTAGTTGTTCCTCCGGATTGGTCACCTGGCATAATGGGAAATATTTTTGCTGTTTCTTATAATCCTTCCATCCCCGAAGTAGCTGTCTCTTTGGGTATTCTAGCATATGGGCTTTTGGCGTTTACGTTGGGTGTCAAGTATCTAAGGATTTACCCAGGTCCAGATTTTGAAATTGAGCACCATAAAGTATAAATAATAAATTTGACGATAAGAGAGAATAACTCCTGGGAAGCAATTCCTAGGAGTTTTTTTCCTGAAATAGTATATGGTTCTTTTACAGTTACATTCTCATGGTTTTATTTATACTATCTCAGGTTCTATTAATCAAATTGTGACAGAATTTCACACAAGGCTTTGATTGGGATGATCAATGCTAGTTATATTATCGTGCTTGGAGGCTGCCTAAATGACAGTTAATTATTCAAACGAAGATAATACCGGTTCTACAGGTAGTATTAAGTTTATCGTTGGTGGATTATTAATTATTGCTGCGGTGATATATTTAATTGTATCTTCAACACAAGCGAATGCACAATACTTTCTAACTGTTGATGAATTGATTTTAAAAGACCAAAGTGTTCTAGAAAAAGACTTGCGGATATCTGGCGCGGTAATTGGAAATTCTATTGAATATGATCAACAAAATTTAGAATTGTCATTTACTATTGCTCATATACCTGGGAATAATGAAGAGATAGAACAGCTCGGAGGGCTTGCGAAAGTATTGCATGAAGCTGTAAGTAACCCTGAAAGTTCTAAGGTAAACATTATTTACACTGGTCCTAAACCAGACCTACTACGTGATGAAGCGCAAGCAATTGTAACGGGTCGTATAAAGGAAGATGGTGTCTTTTATGCTGACGAAGTCCTCATGAAATGCCCAACAAAATATGATGAAGCTTTACCAGAACAAGTAGAAGGATAAAGCAAAGCATATGATCGCAACTCTAGGTTATAGCTCACTTGTCGTTACATTATTGCTTTCCTTATATGGTTTGTTTGCAGCCGTTTACGGGGTAAAGAGGGAACTAGCTGCTTGGATAGAAAGCGCTCGTTTATCGATGTTATTAACTTTCCCACTATTGACTATTTCTGCGGTAAGTTTGATAAATTTACTCGTGACAGGTAGTTTTGAGTATGAGTTTGTACATTCGGTTACGAGTAGCAGTATGCCGCTTTATTTACGGATAACGTCCTTTTGGGGTGGGCAAGCAGGTTCGTTATTATTTTGGACTTGGCTTTTGGCAGCTTTTATGACTGCCGTTACCTTGCGCAAGTGGGACCGTGATCGCGAACTCTTACCTTGGGTTATTGCAGTTTCTTTATTTAATTTAGCATTTTTCCTGGTTTTGATCATTTTTTTTGAAAATCCCTTTACAAGATTTTGGAGCTTACCAAATGGAGAGATTTTTGCCTCGATGTTTCAACCACAAGGCGGTCAACTTTTCCGTCCAAACGATGGGTACGGGTTAAATCCTTTATTACGTCATCCAGGTATGATCATTCATCCTCCCATGCAATACCTTGGCTTTGTTTCCTTTGTGATACCTTATGCCTTTGCAATTTCCGCATTGATTACAAACCGAACAGATGATCGATGGATCAGAATCACTCGCAAGTGGACCTTGGTAGCATGGTTATTCCTTTCCTTGGGTCTGGTTTTAGGAGGTCGTTGGGCTTATGATGTTCTTGGTTGGGGTGGTTATTGGGGTTGGGACCCAGTTGAAATAGCTGCGTTCATGCCCTGGTTAACAGGCACTGCTTTCTTGCATTCCGTGATGATCCAAGAAAAGCGTGGTATGTTGAAACGTTGGAATATAGTTCTTATAGTGCTTACATATAGTTTAGTGATCTTTGGAACTTTCCTTACTCGCTCCGGTGTGCTATCCTCCGTACACGCTTTTGCACAAAGCGCGATCGGTCCATTATTCTTTGTGTTTATTGGGATTACTTTTTCAGCTTCACTTGCATTATTAATGAACCGATGGGATTCTCTAAAATCCGAGGCAAATTTGTCATCGATGTTTTCAAGAGAAGCGTTATTTTTACTCAATAATCTATTGTTTCTTAGTATTTTAGTGGTATGTTTTTGGGGAGTAATTTTTCCTCTAATTTCCGAGATATTCACAGGACAGAAAGTCACCGTTGGGCCTCCTTTCTATGAACGCGCGACCGGTCCATTATTCGCCGGCTTACTGCTGCTAATGGGTATCGCGCCTCTCGCTGCGTGGCGGTTTTCTACAGCGAAAACTTTAGGGAAGGCAATTTGGAAGCCATTGGTTTTTTCTCTAATAGGTGTTTTTGCTCCATTGGTTTTAGGAATAAAAAATTTGGCTGCTATCTTGGGATTTTGGTTATCTGCATTTGTTTTCTCTGTGACACTTTATGAGTTCTGGAGAGGCGCTTTAGCACGAAGAAAAACTTCTGGGGAATCTTTTATTATCGCACTGATTCGTTTGGCGAGTCGTAATCGCAGGCGTTATGGTGGTTATATTATCCATTTGGGTGTCGTTTTTATGGCTGTGGGTATTATTGGAATTGAACTCTTTCAGACAGAGACTCAAGGAACGATACCACAGGGAGGAAGCATTACTTTAGCTGATTACACAGTGACTTATGAATCCTTGGCAATTTTTGATACGAATGATGGACGAAACATTGCTAGGGCTGTCGTTAGTGTCTATCAAAATAATAAATATATTGGTGAGTTATATCCCCGACGTGATTATTTCTATGAAGCGCAACAACCAATGACTATCCCGGGTTTACGTAGCACTTGGGAAGATGATTTATATGTTGTTCTTGTGGATTGGTTACCTATTTCTACAGAGGGAGCAACTTTTAAAGTATATCGTAATCCTTTGGTGAACTGGTTGTGGACAGGCGCGTTTGTTTTTATTATTGGTACTTTAATCGCGGCGTGGCCTGATAAGGAAATTAAAGTAAAAAGAGTGAAATCCAGACAAACCTATGCAGGTGTTAGTGTGTAAAATGAGAAAGAGTACACAACTCATGCGACGAATAATATTATTAATAAGTTTGGGATTTGTATTTCTAAGTCTTAGTTCAATTGCTTTTGCTCAAGATCAAGAACCGAATGTACCTAGCGATGATGAGATTAATGCAATTGCCCGAAAAATGTACTGTCCAGTTTGCGAAAATACTCCCTTAGATGTATGTCCTACGCAAGCCTGTAATGAGTGGCGGGAATTAATTCGTTTAAAACTATCCGAAGGTTGGTCTGAACAAGAAATCAAGGATTACTTTGTAGATCAGTATGGGTACCGAGTATTAGCTGAACCACCCACAGAGGGTTTTAATTGGTTGGTTTACTTGGTTCCTCCCATTATATTTATAGTAGGAGTCCTCTTTCTTATCCGGGTAATTAAAGGAATGAAATCTTCAAAAAATTCATCCGACCAAATAATAATTGATAATAAAAATAATGATCCTTCTTCTTCAAATGAAGAATATTTTAAACGAATTGAAGATAGACTTAGAAATATGTAGGAGTACTAATGATAGAAACTGAAGAAAATGAATCTATGACAACCAGTCAAACCCAAGGACATTCATTTTTCGGACGTATTCTAGTCTGGGGTGGATTGATTTCATTGCTCGGATTGGTTTTTATTGGTTTGCTTCGCGCTCAGGATGGTCCTGTCCGTATTGGCAAGAAAGCTCCAGATTTCTCACTGGTGAGTTTTGATGGACAAGAATTCTCTTCATCAGAGTTGCGTGGTAAGGTGATTGTCCTAAATTTTTGGGCTTCTTGGTGCAAACCTTGCGAACAAGAAGCGGTTGATTTAGAGAATGCTTGGCAAAACTATAAAGATAGAGAAGATATAGTATTTTTAGGTGTTGCCTGGACAGATACCGAAGATAAATCATTATCTTACTTAGAACGTTTTGGGATTACTTATCCAAATGGTCCTGATTTGGGAACACGTATTTCTCAAGCTTATCGAATTACTGGTGTGCCGGAGACTTATATTATCGATCGCTCTGGAAATCTTGCTTATGTAAAACTTAGTCCATTTGTATCAGTTGATGAGATCAGGACGGCGATTGAACCATTACTAAAGGAATAAATATCTATGGATCTTGGCGCTTTTTTCTTTTTTCTAGCTCTATTATTATTAGTGGGATTATTTGTAGCACGTCCGATCTTAGAGGATGAATCGCAAACGAGACATGATCCTTCAATAATGCCACAAGATCATGAACGTTCAGCTTTGATGGCAAAAAGTGATCGAATTCTGGTTTCATTGAAGGAACTAGATTTCGATTATGCTATTGGAAAGATCAATAAGCAGGATTATACGCAACAACGCGAAAGTCTATTAATGCAAGGTGCTGAAGTATTGCAAGAGATGGATGAAGTTAGCTCAGGGGAGACAATTCCTGAGCTATCTATTGGTGAATCTGAGATAGGTGAGACAGATCGTTTTGAAGAAGATGTTAAACGAGAAAAGCGATATTCGGCTTCCATTGCAGATCCAGACGATGATATCGAAGTATTACTCGCTGAAAGGCGAAGAACTCAGAATGAAAAGGGTATGGGTTTTTGTCCAAAGTGTGGCAATTCCGTGAAAAAATCCGATATATTTTGTCCAAAATGCGGGGAAAGGATAAAATAATTTTAACTTCAGGCAATTATATGCATAACATACAATACATCATTAGCATCCTAAGCTCAAAAACGATTAGATTTCTCTTTTATTTATTGATTACTATAACCATATCTGCTTGTAGTTTTTCGTTAGCACAAGATATTAAACCCCCACAAGATTTTATTGCCACACCTGTTCCTGTTGAACCGAGTGTAGAAGTCGCTGATATTCTTTATCCACTTGTTTCACCCAACCCATCGAATGGTAAAGTGGTTTATGAAGATAATTGTGCCAGTTGTCATGGTTATTCTGGTCTGGGTGATGGTGAACGTGCTGCGGATTTTCCAATTTCAGTTCCCCCCATCAGTGATCCACAATTTATGAGAAATGCGATTCCAAGAGATTGGTATTTATTACTTGAAGAAGGTCATCTGGAAAAGTATATGCCTCCCTTTTCAGATCTGACAGATCGGCAACGGTGGGATGTTATTGCTTATGTATATCAGTTAGCTACAACAACTGAAAAGGCTGTTGTTGCTGAAGAGAATTACAAGAACTATTGTATTGAGTGTCATGGTGATGAGGGGCGCGGGGATGGTTCTCGGGTGGATAACCTTGACATCTCCAAAATGCCTGATTTTCATGATCAAGAATTTATGTCAACGATCTCACAGAGTAATATTTTTCAAGTGATATCCGAAGGTGTTTCACCCTATATGTCCGGGTTTGAAGACGAAATGTCTGAAGATGACCGTTGGGCTATGGCTGATTATATTAGATCGCTGAGCTTTTATTTGGAAAATGAAGCAGGTAAAGTTACACCTGACCCTAAAAGTACTTCAGAAGATGTTCCTGAAGCAAAAGTTACACAAACGGTATCGTTGTCTGATCAGGAGGATAAAAATATTGCTACCATATCTGGCGAAATAGAAAATCTTTCGGGGGGGATGCTTCCGGTTGGGGAGATTATCACATTGCACGCGTTTGATCATTTGCAATTGGTTTTTACAGATACAGTGACATTAGATGATATGGGAGGTTTTGTTTTTCAAGACATTGAAATTACTGATGGTAGAGCGTTTTTAGCTTCTGTTGAATATGAAGGAGCGATTTTTGGTTCAGATATAGTTGTAGCTAATCAAGATAATCTTGTTGAAGAATTATTGATCGAAATCTATGAAACAACAACGGACGTATCTGCCTTGACGGTTGATCGATTGCACTATTTCTTTGAAATAATAAGTGCAGAAGATCTAGAAGTTCTCAAAGTTGTGGAACTTTATGTGATTTCAAATTCTAGTAATAAAACACTTGTTTCAGCCTCGGAGGAAAAACCCGCTATTATTTTTTCTTTACCTGAAGGTGCAACGGCCCTTGAATTTCAAGATGGAGCTATAGGAGGACGATATACTTTAACCGAGGATGGATTTGGGGACTATTTACCGGTTAGACCTGGAGCTGGTCAACATCAAGTGATGTTTTCTTATCAACTTCCTTTTGATCATAAAATCGATTTTATTCGCCCAATGGTCTTGAATACGGATGCTATTGTAATTTTGGCGCCAGAAGGTATTCTGGTTAAAGGAAATGGTATTGAAGATGCAGGCACACGCGATGTACAAGGATTACTTTATCACATGTATAACGGTGAAGGTCTTGATAGAGGAGAAAAGATTAGCCTTGAGGTCTCAGGTCGCACATCGCTAAAACTCCCGATAGTGAATAGCCAGTTCAGCAATGAGTTACTATTTGGTTTAGGTACGTTATTAATTGCTCTTATTATCGTTGGTGTTTGGTTCTTCAATCGGAGACAACCAGAAAAACTAAGAATTATCGAAGATGATGATTTGCTTGATCAATTAAATGGTGAAAGCGCTGAATCACTTATGGACGCTATCCTTACATTAGATGATCTCTATAAACAGGGAAATTTACCAAAAGATGCTTATATCGAAAGACGATCTGAATTAAAGAACCGTTTAGCAGAGATGTTGGATGATTCAAACAAGCCTCAAGAAGAAGGATAAAACCCTTTGGATAATGGTAGCAATGTATTGAAAGGGTGAATAAATAAATTATCACTCTACTAATTACAAGATCTATGATTGAGATAAGAAGATTAGTGAAAAGATTTGGATATAAACGTGTTCTGCGAGAATTGGATTTTTACGCAGAACAAGGGGAATTTGTTGCTGTATTGGGACCAAATGGCGCTGGTAAAACAACTTTACTCCGAATCCTTTCCACCTTATCACGACCAGAGAGTGGGGAGGTTAAGATATCTGGATATAGATTACCTTCACAATCTACATCAGTGCGAAAATTACTGGGTGTAGTTTCTCACCAACCTTTATTATATGGAGATTTGTCGGCGATCGAAAATCTAAAGTTTTTTGGTCGCATGTATGCGATTGAGAATATTCAAAATAGGATCGAGGAAGTATTGAGCGTCGTGGGATTGGAACAGAGAGCTACAGATCTAGTGCGTACATATTCACGGGGAATGCAACAGAGGCTGGCTATTGGGAGAGCAATTTTGCATGATCCGATTGTATTATTATTAGATGAACCTCACACTGGGCTCGATCAAGATGCAAGTGAAATGTTAGATCAAGTCTTGATTGACGTTGCTTCGCAAGGACGCACACTTGTGATGACTTCCCACGATCTGGCTCGTTCTGCAAGATTAGCGTGGCGTTTTGACATTTTGGCGCGTGGAAAAATTGTAGCCTCTACGACACGAGCAGAACTCGAACCTGACCAGTTACTACAATTCTATAGACAAACGCTTGAAGTAGGATAGTGATGGGTTTTCACGATAGGTAGAATATCTCTGAGATTATGAACAATATAAAATCAAAGCCCAGCTATATGAAAGTGCTCTTCGCAGTGGTTTGGAAAGACATGATTATGGAGTTACGCAGTCGAGAAATGCTATCTGCGATGCTTGTTTTTGCTTTGTTGGTTGTACTGATCTTTAATTTTGCCTTTGAATTGGATGCTACAACGCGCGCAAATACTGCCTCAGGCGTGTTATGGGTGACATTCGCTTTTGCTGGGACATTAGGTCTGAATCGGTCAATGGCTATGGAAAAAGATTATGCTTGTTTGGATGGTTTATTGATGGCGCCAGTTGATCGCAGCGCGATTTTTTTTGGAAAGGTGCTTGGTAATTTTATTTTTATGGTTATTGTTGAATTGATCGTTCTACCGATTTTCAGTGTCTTGTATGGCATCAATCTTTTCCATCAAGGATTCATCTTTGTGGTTTTATTAGGATCATTGGGTTATATTATCGTTGGATCCTTATTATCTAGTATGACTGTTCAAACGCGTACAAGAGATATTCTCTTACCAATCCTACTATTTCCCGTTGCTATACCGATTTTTATTGCTGCCGTGCGAGCCAGCAGGGCTTTTCTGGTAGGAACTGAGATGGTAGAAGTGATGCCGTATTTGAATCTCTTGATTGTTTATGATATTGTTTTCTTCGCAGTTGCATACATGGTATTTGATTTTATTGTTCAAGAATAAATTATCCGAAAGCGTTTATAAATTTTCTATTCTCACCAGTGAAGGAGTCAGTTTTGGTACCGAAACCGCAATTATTAAGAATTCTTGATTTTGTAACTGTAGTCCTATTGTTAATCGCAACTGGATTGGTTTTTTTCTATGCACCGATTGAGGCGATTATGGGAAATGTTCAGAAAGTTTTTTATTTTCACGTCGCTTCTGCTTGGGTCGGGATGTTAAGTTTTATGGTTGCTGCTGTTGTTGGGATCCTTTATTTAGCCCGTGAAGAAAGGAAATGGGATACGATTGGTTTATCATCTGTTGAAATTGGTCTAATATTCTCTATAATAGCAGTTGTCTCTGGCTCAATTTGGGCGCGACCAATCTGGAATACTTGGTGGACTTGGGATCCGAGATTAACTACAACAACCATTATGATCTTCGTGTATGCTGCGTATTTCATGCTAAGATCTGGGATTGATGATCCTGATAAGATGGCACGTTTTACGGCTGTATATGCAATTATCGGATTTGTAAGTGTCCCGTTGACTTTTTTTTCGGCAAGGCTTTATAGAACAATTCATCCAGTTATTATTGGGTCTAATCAACCTGGAGCAACAAGTAGTTTTGAGATGACAGTTAGTATGCAATTTGTTTTTTTCTTTAGCTTGATTACCTTTACTTTTATTTACCTGGATCTGTTATGGCATCGTGTTCGACTGGGGATTCTTCAGGAGAAGATTATTCAATTGAAGATGAAACTGTACGATTAAGGAGAATGATATCTATGGCATTAATAGCTCAACAACCAGCTGAGACAACTGTCTATTTTATCGCTGGATTTTGTGTAATACTAGGTACGATATTTATGTATGTTCTTAGCCTCTGGTTTCGCTGGCATCAAAGCTGCAAGGATTTTAAAAATTTGCAGAATATTGATATAGTTGAGGAATTCTAGTTGTCTAGTTAACTAACTAAATTTTTCTTTCTAGTGAAAAAACTATTCTTGAAAGAAAGAACGCCGCGAATACACCGGCTAATCGGACTAGATTCTTAATTATTACTTGATTTTCACTAAATATCCAATCTGAGGATTTCGTAAATATTGCAAATAAGATTCCAAAGAGAATCCAACGAAGAATACTTCTTGCACCGAAATAGTTTTCTCCAAAGAATTTATATAACCAGTAAGTACCAATAGCAATAAGCGCTCCAATAATGATAATAAGTAGGAATACTAAAGCAAGAATCTCAGTAGGTGTCGATAAATTTTGGGGTTTCTGGATGATAGCGGTGAGTTTACCTGTCATAAGATAAGGTAATAATAAATTAAGGAAAGCGCTTGTTAGAACAAATGAAAAAACAATCGAACAACTTAAGATAAAAGCGCTTTTCTTGCTTTTCTTTAACATTTGAGTTTTGTTTTCCTAATCTTTTCTTGAAGTTTTTTACCTAAAAAAACGCGATCAGTTTATTTTTAAATACTTGATCGAGATTGTATCAGATTTCATAACCTTCTACTTGAAAATATTCAAGCAATTCAGTAGTTATTTGAGATCTTATCATTTCAGCTTTTCGAATTGCATTGTAAAGCCAATTCCCTTTGGGAAGAATTTCATATGCCTCGTTGACGCTAACCCATTGGAGTGTGGAATGTTCCTCTCCTAGTATGGGTTTTTGGTTGTTTAAAATTGAACATGAGTAAATTACACCTAATAATTCATTATCGTGTTTTTCACTTCCCCTGAAAAAATGGGTTGTTCCAATAATAAAATCGATTTTGGTTTTACATCCAATTTCCTCGTACACTTCGCGATGCAGAGCTTGTGTGTAACTCTCCCCTTGGTTGACTCTGCCGGTTAAACATTCCCATTGATTAGCCCCAAAATCCCTATGTTCAGATCTGAGTAAGATTAGATATTTCTTAATTTGAGGGTCATAGATACACGCGCCTACTCCTCCTAAAAAATGTCCAATGCTCATAATTACCTCTTTCAATTTGTCTTGATTGCTATTTTGACTGAGAATAATTTACTGATTTTCATGCTTTTATTCGAGTTTTAAGGGTGAGTTTAATAAAAAATCCCCTTTCAGGGAGGAAAAATTTTGGAGACAATATATTAATTATTTTCAAAGCGGTACTTTAATGCATTATAGATATAATTCTCCCATAATGGTTCCATAGTATCAAAAGTCAATTGGTGTGACGAGAAGGTTTGGATCGTTAATTGCCCACCCATACATACGGTTAATGTACCATGTGTAGATTTTTCAGTTGCTTTCGTACCTAGAAGTAAATCTGCGTCTCCAGATCCTGTTAATTTTACAAGATCTCCAATATCATAATCAATCACACCGGAATCATCCCACCAATAACTAGTGACATCAGTAAATCCTAATCCAGCGTTAGGTTCTTGTAAAACAGGGTGAGATGAATCAAGTGGAAACATGATCATACGAGCTGGGGGTATTCTAACCCAATCTGCTCCGAAGGCGATACCACATCGATCAAGTAGTGGGCCAGCTGTTCCGGAATAGGTATCGTTTAAGTACCAGACTTCCATGATCACAGAAGAACCTGCATCAAGCGCATCCATCACATATTCAAAAAACTCTCCAGAAATATTCGCTTTTGATTCATTGGCAACGATAACTAAGTCCCAAGGTTGACCATTTGGCGCACCGCTGTTGAGATCTGATTTTAACCAACCGGCTGCATTTCCGTCATCTTTATAATTCAAACCCATTTTTTCTAGAGTTTCTTTGACATAGCGGTTTGTATTCAGATTGGCAATCATATCTTCGTAGAGCAGAATATTCGCATTTTTCATCTTTTCTTGCAGCGCTTCCTCACTGAGACCGACAGGAGTTTGTGCATATTCCTCCATCGCTTTTTGAGTATCTTTAGCTGCTTGTGTAGCGTTGAGGTCTTCCGTAGGTTCTACTTTTTCTGTATTAGTTGGTTGTTGAGCAGGAGATTGGTTCGCGCTAATTGTTGGTTCGGTTTCAGGTGTGCCTTTAACACTTCCACCGCCTTGAGCGCGTAAAGTTTGCTCAACGTGGATTTCTAGCTCAGTTTCTCGCAACTCGGTTTGTTTGGCTGAATTATTATCAGACGAACCTTCGCTGCAAGCGATGAGGATGAAAAGGGATAATAATAGCGTGATGAACAGCGCAAGAAATTGAGTGATGTTCTTCTTTTTTTTCTCTTTCATGATCTACCTCCACACGTAGACATTTCCCGCGAATTATGAAACCAACTTTTCAATAACTACCAAGGATGCGAACCTTTAACGCGTTATAAATATAATTTTCCCATAAAAGCTGCATTGTGTTATAAGCAATTTGGTGGGAAGAAAAGGTTTGCAATGTTAGACGGTTGTTGATGCAATTTGTTAATGTCCCATTCTTGTTTTTGTCAATGGCTGATGTGCCTAATAATAGGATAGCATCTCCTGCAAAGGTTAATTGCATTCGATCGCCAATATCATATACCTTTTCACCAGAAGGGTCCCACCAATATTCAGTAACTTTTGTGAATGATAATCCGTTATTGGGTTCATTCAAAATTGGATGTGTGGTTCCTAAAGGAAACATCACCATTCTTGATGGGTGGATTTTTCTCCAATCACTTTGAAAAGCAACACCACAGCGTTCGAGGACTTCATTTGCAATTCCATTGGCGATTTGGTCAAGATACCCAATTTCCAGAATAATGGATATTTCCTTGTCTAAGGCTTCATTGATTAATTGAAAAAATTCTCCTGAAATCCCAGTCTTTGCTTCTGAAGCGATAATGATTAAATCCCATTCACCTCCACCCGGTACGCCACCAATCATATTGGTTTTTAACCATCCCTCAGCGCTGCCTAAATCTGTGTAAGGAAGTTCCATAATATCAAGTGTATCCCTAATATAACGTCTTGCGTTCCTATTCTCGACCATATCTTCGTAAAGTAGTATATTGGAAGATTTCATTTGGGAAATCAAATCATCTGTTTCTGAAAGATCTAGAGTTGGAGTTGTTGATGAGAGAGGTGAAATTGTCTCTGTAGAAATCGGTGTGGTTGGCGAGACAGGTTGGTTTAGCGGAGTAGATGTGAATGGTGTCGAGGTCGAAGCAGTGATTATTCGCTGAGTGACTGTGTTTGCAATACTCGTTTGGTTTATACTTAAAATTGTTATTGTGCTATCAATATTACTTGGGCTCAACGATGAAAGTATACAACTTAATTGTAATAGGGAAAACACGAAAAACGCTAATACGGTGATGAAAAAAAACCGTAAAGATATTTTTTGTGTTTTCTTGAAGCGTTGATCTCTCGCTCTCGTTCTAAGTACCATATAATCTTGTATAGAGAGGGATAATGTAAGCCCTCTCTATATTCTTCCTCATACCTAATAACTACCAGTCAGCCGAATTTTTAAGGAATTGTAGATCATATTCTCCCAAAGAGGATACATAATGTCGTAGGGGAAAGAGTGGCTGCTAAATGTCATCAATGTTAATTGACCACCCATGCAAACGGTGAGCACACCATCTTTATTTCCATCTTGGGCGTCTGTCCCCATCAGAATTTGAGCGTCTCCTCGACCTGTATAAGCGGTGTGAGAACCCAAATCGAAAGTCCACAGCCAAGTGTCACGCGCTTTTGTGAAACGTAAACCTCCATTTGGTTGTGATAGAAGGGGGTGAGATGACATTCCAGGTAAGGGCCAGACGATAACGTCGTTAACAGAACCTGTAGCTGGGAAATATGGATAGACTTGGACGCCACATTTAGTGAGGATTGTACTGACTTTCCCTTCGGAAACTTGGTCTATATACCAGGCTTCGACGATCACAGAAGTTCCTTGATTAAGCACGTCATTTAGATAGTCAAAGTATTCGCCAGAGATTTGTTCTCGCCATTCAGCGGCAATGATTATCAGATCCCATGGTCCGCCAGATGGAGAACCACCTAATAAATCGGATTTTAACCATCCCATAGCGTTCCCGTCGTCCTTATAGCGTAAACCCATTGTATCTAATGTTCGCTTTACGTAACGATATTCGGCTGGGATTTCAACCATATCTTCGTAAAGTAATATAGAAGCAGATTTCATCATTTCATCAAAATCTTGAGAGGCAACCGTCGGTTCTTGAAGGGGTGGTTGCGTGGGTGGGGGTGGTTGAGTGGCTTGTATTTGTTGTTGTGCTGCTGAGGTTTGTTGAGCTGCAAGGGCTAATTGGGTGGCTTCGATATCTACTTGTGGTTGTTGAGCGGCAGCTTCAGTTGCAGCATAGTCGATGGGTTGCTCAGATTGAGATGTTGCCTGAGAATTTTGCGCATCGATTGTGGCTTGTTGAGCCATAATTGTCTGCTGTAACTCCAGCGCATCTTGTGTTTTCTCGAGGTCTTCATCTTCCTCTTCCGCAATAAAATTACATCCTGATAAAGAAAGAGTTAATATAAAAATAAGACTGATGATCAGGATTATACGTGCAATTTTTCTTTTGTTTTCTTTCTCGATAGTGTTGCTCATGATTTCTCCTCCAAAAAAAACTAATAATCTAAAAAGCCTTTTGTGTACCTTTATTGATCAGATAGAACTTTGTTTTTAGAAATTTCTAATAATATTTTACTCTAAAATTAAC
>Ga0172371_10001750_pt1 | contig 34550 bp, 31 predicted proteins | sample Lak12m_FD_114543 | JGI IMG/M metagenome (GOLD analysis project Ga0172371, IMG submission 114543) | Freshwater microbial communities from Kabuno Bay, South-Kivu, Congo - kab_022012_12m | ecosystem: Environmental > Aquatic > Freshwater > Lake | place: Democratic Republic of the Congo: South-Kivu...
CTCCTTTTCTGTAATTGTCATCCACAATCGTAATCTCTTCTTTATGTTTGAGAATCTTATTACTAAGTCTCCTGACGAACATGTCTAGGGAGGAGTAGTCTATGAGATTTCGTTTTCCCGATTCGTCATGACAGGAACTGGTCACGTGCGCCTTGAAACCTTTCCCGAAAATGGGCATCGGCGCAACATCTTCATTGAGAAAGCCTTTGATGGTCTGCGGGTCCGTCCCTTCTGACGGTATTTTTCGGTAGACCCTTTCAATTTCTTCAGGCTCGGGTATCAAAACTTCTTCCCGCATGTGCCCCAGAAAGGCGTCTGACAGGACAAAAACAGGAGTCCTATACCTTTCGGCGTAATTGAACGCAGTGATGGTGTGATCGAACATCTCTTGAGGGGAACAAGGACAAAGGGCGATAATCTCATAATCCCCATGCGAGCCGTGTTTGGCCTGTACCACGTCTCCCTGCATTCCCACGGTAGGCATCCCGGTAGTAGGAGCTCCCCGCTGAACATTTACGATTACGCACGGTGTCTCAACCCCCACGGCAAAGCCTATGCTCTCCAGCATGAGGCTAATCCCAGGGCCGGAAGTGACCGTCATCGCTTTCTTGCCTGTCCAGGAAGCCCCGATTACAGACGCAATCGAACTTATCTCATCCTCCATCTGAAGGAACACTCCACCGACCTCAGGAAGCTTCATGGCGAGCCGATTCGCGATCTCGGTAGCAGGTGTTATGGGATACCCGGCCGCAAATTCACAGCCGGCAGCGAGCGCGCCGTCCGCGCAGGCTTCGTTTCCCATTATGAAGTATCGTCCCGTTTGAACTCTTTCCGCGCTCATTTCTTTACAATTCTTTTCCGTTTTTTTTCGGCGACAGCAATGGCCAGATCCGGGCAGAAAATCATGCAGTTCTCACATGACGTGCACGGTTCGGGGTCAGTTATTTCGGGAGGCCGGTATCCTTTGCGATTCAGCTCCGGTGACGGCCTAAATAGCTTTTGACGGCACACGCTGAGACAAATACCACACCCTTCAACGCCCTTGCACAACTCCCTATATATTCTCACCTTCTCAGTGCCAGTTTTCTCCAACATGCTCAGATCCACTCCATCCTTCACCTGCGGCGCTTGTTCGAAGACATCTCCGTATCGTAAGCGCTTCCGCTAATCCGGCGTGCGAAATCAAAAATCTCTGATGAATTATTGATTAAGTATATATTTCTTCACCTGGTCTCCAGCCTCGATGTAGGCGCCGGCCCAGTACTTGGCGCAATCCTCCGAACCCATGTACATTATCGGAGCGCCGTACTTCTTCATAGCTGAAATGAAACGGGAATCACTCTGGGCTTTGTGAAAAGCGTCTTGAAGAATTTTGACAACGCTAGGATCCATCCCCTTTGGTCCGAAGATCACCATCGGAGTATTCTCCACAACCTTGTATCCAAGTTCTTTTGCGGTGGGAACCTGGGGAAATAAATCGGACCTCTTTTCTCCAAATGTGGCCAAGAGTCTCAACTTCCCTGCTTCAACCAGCGGGACCCAGCCACCGCTCGTGGCAATCATGTCCACATGTCCTCCCAGCAGAGCGGCAGAAGATTCCTGGTCCCCTTTCGATGGGATATGCTGAAGCTTTAGACCACCTGCGCTATGCGCCGTTTCCTCCCAGGCAATGTGTCCAGCCGTGCCGACTCCGGAGGCCATATAAGTCAGCTTACCCGGGTTGGCACGGACATGCTCGATGAATTCACTCAGGGTTTTGAAAGGAGAATCCGCTCGGACAAGAACTCCATAAAGCAGCCCGCCAACCATTGTGACAGGCGTCAAATCCTTCACCGTATCGAAAGGCAACTTGTTAAGGTAAGAATTGCGGTGCAGGCTGTTCGTCGCCTCCGCGAGCATGTAGCCGTCAGGTTTCCTCCCGACGATGCTGCCCACTCCAATTGCGCTCCCACCACCAGGCCGATTCTCCACTATGATCGGCTGCCCGAGGATCTCTTTGGTAGCTTCACACAAGGCTCTAAAGGTGACGTCCGTAGCGCCTCCCGCTCCCCAGGGTATAATGAGAGTAATTGGACCCTTGGGGAAGTCAGCGGACAGAGCGACCATAGGGACAAGTAGCAGGCCCACCGCCAGGATGGCCAAGGTTAATCCGATCTTGGAATCACTTCTCATCTTTGCTATTCCCTCCTTTGATCGTGGCTCGAATTGGCCCTTCTTTTCTGCCAACTGAGCGCCTCTTCCTTCCGGATAGGCGCCTTATCGGCCGTCCCAGCGTCTATCCTTGCTCGAGGACCGGTTGTCAACCTTGTCCGATATTCCCTTTCGTTGCATGCCCCTTAATTGCGCCAAATAGCTGTCTCTGGAAAAAAGGAGATGGTCCGTTACGAGTTTTTCGAAGGCTTCCCCATCGCTGCGCTCAAGCGCGGCGATCATGGCCTTGTGCTCAAGGATGGACTGCTCTATGCGCTTGGGTAGATACCAGGCGTTGAATTTCACCATATGGGCTTTTGTGCTGAGGTGATCGATGATCTCGTTGAGATAGCTGTTGCCGGAGGCATGGAACAGCGCTCGATGAAACTCGTTGTCCTTCTCAATCATCTGGTCTGTTCTCTCAGTCTGGTGCTTCTCCAGTTCCTTGCACAGTCGTTTCAGGCGCTGGATCTCTATGCGTGTGATATTCTCGACTACAAGACCCGCGGCGGTAGCCTCAAGCCTTAAGCGGAGGAAAAAGATTTGTTCCACTTCCTCTGCTGTAAGGTCCACCACCACGGCCCCTCGATAAGGAGTGATCTTAACCAAACCTTTTCCCTCCAGCATTTTCAGCACTTCCCTTATTACCGTGCGACTCACGTCAAAATGCGCCAGCAAGTCTCGTTCGACAAGGCGTTCGCGCGGCTTAAAATAGCCTGACAAAATTGCATTTTCCAATTTCTGAAGCACCAGAGCTGAACTCACGCTGGTGGTCGAGACCCGGGCCCTATTAATATTTGTGTCCATCGTTATCAATTGCCCTCCGTTTTGTATGGTATTTGGTATACCATTTGGTAGATCACTGTCAAATATTTTGTATAGCTTCTTGATCGGCAATCGGAGGTGTTGTAGTGTCTTCGCGACATTTGAGGTAATCGGACGGAACCGGAGACGCGGAGTATAGTACTATCTGGATTGGTTCATTCAAGGGCGGTGTCGGTGACTGTGCGACAATTAACAAGAATCACTCTCGATCCGAAGGTTATGGGGGGCAAACCCTGCATTCGGGGCATGCGTGTCACGGTGGGAATGATAGTGGGCCTTGTTGCTTCAGGATATTCCACTGAATATATTCTCAGACTTTATCCGTACCTGGAAGAACAAGACATACGTGAAGCGCTGGCATACACGGTGTGATCCCCTCATGCGTAGACCGAAACGAACGAAATCCGGCAGCGGACGACTTGAGCAGATCCTTGGGGAGGCCCAGCGCGAACGAGAGAAACGAGCAGCGGGTTATCGAGATCGGGCCCTCAAGATATACCCACCGATTTGCGCTCGATGCGGCCGCGAATTCTCGGGCATACGGCTACGTGAGCTTACCGTTCACCACAAAGATCATAACCACGATAATAACCCCCCGGACGGCAGCAACTGGGAACTGCTGTGCATCTATTGTCACGACATGGAGCACCAGCGCTACGTTGACGAAGAGAACTACGGGGACGAGGGATCGCGGAGCGATGAGCGAGATTCTTCTTCCTCTTACCGCCCGTTTGCTAATCTCGGAGAGTTGCTGAAGGATAAGAAGTAGACCTAAACTCTTCGGTCAGTTCCCATCCCAAGAATTTGCCTCAGTCGGGCGATCAAAGGTGGAAGGTCATGTTGAATTATCTGCCATAAGATGTCCAGGTCCACTTGATCGTAACCGTGAATCAGGCGGTTCCTCAGACTAACTATTTCTTTCCATTGAATATCGGCATAATTCTTATGAGTCTCATTGGAAACTCTTGCGGCAGCCTCACCTATGACCTCCAACAGGCGCACCAAGGCCAAATTGAGCTGACGGTCGGTATCCAGATCAGACCGGGTCCGGCCTTGAACCATTTGGACAGCTTCTAATGAGTGGTCCAGCATATGACGCAGTCTTGGTTCATCATCATGCCGACTCATATTTGACTTCAGCCTCGCTAAGAATTTTGTCACGCAGGTATTTGCCTAAAAATCCCGGCGTGTTGAGATCCACCTTTCTTCCAAGAAGGTCGGAGAGTTCCAGTTCCATAGTAAAGAAATTCAGGCCCACCTCAGCGTCCGGTTCAAATTCGACCAACACGTCAATGTCGCTCGCCTCGTTAAAATCATCGCGCAAGACAGACCCGAAAAAGGCCAATTTCCTGATGCGATGACGTCGGCAAAAATCGGCTATTTTCTCGTCAGGTATTTCAAAAGTTAGTTCACTCATTGCTTGAGATTACCGATGATTTCGGCCCGTGGGAGTCGCGACCTCCACACTCGATGCGGCGGAACCGCATCGGTTTCGTGATTCGCGCTTTGTTCTGCCTATTATACTCCCTATCCTCCCTGTGCTGGATCAGTATTTCATTTTCCCGAATCTTCGACCGGATAGCTTTGCCTCATGCGTCTACCCCATGTTCCAACTTTGACATCGAAGGCGGTGGATCATCGCGGATCCAATCCAGAATCCATCGGCCCCCTTCTGTGATAGCGAACGTTGTCATGGGTCGACCACCCAAAGTCCCAACTCCGGCATCTTCAACAAGCCCTTTCGCAATTAAGGCGGCGCAGGCAAGATATAATGCCTTGAACGGCGTTGATCCGAAATGCATTGTCAGTTCGGCTGTCGCACGATCGATTTCTTGATCTGGTTCCTGTAGCGCCTTATAGGTCTTATAATTTTGATAGAGAGAAATAGCTTTTTTACTCGTTTCCGCTAGGCGAAGGATTTCAAACTCCAGTTCGGAGAGTTGCCCTACGAGTTCTACCGCAGATTCTGCCTCATCCCAAGCGGCGGCCCTTACCGCTTGTCTTGTCACTATCGCAGCGAACGCCTCTCGTTTCTTGACCGAACGCGTTCTAATTACTTCGCTGATGGTTTGCATGATGAAATCGTACAAAGGTTCCGACGGTTCTGGCGGTAATATAGCTGTTTGAGTTTCTACAGCTGAGAGCCGGCGATCAAGCTCTGAAACAAATGCCTCGAATCGTTCCATTTGCCATTTTGCGCCCAAGCCCGACAACATCATATCAAGTGAGCCGCCTAACGCGGGAATTGCTTGGACTGCCGCGCGAAGTGGATACATGTCAGCATATCGTCTGGACCACTCTGTCACGATGGTCGGGGCGGACATCGAATTTTTGTGGTCGTGATTGTCTTCTTCGGACGATTTGGCCACGCTGGTCTCCAATCTATACGTTGTGAATTTGTTCCACCCTAATATTCCTGAAAAAAGCCTGCTCATCTCCCCACGCCCTGAAGCCAATACTCCCGTGGGGATAGCTCACATCTATTATCGTGATTTGCTCACTATGTAGGGGCCAAACTTTTCTGGGCCCGGGTTGAAGTAGGCCTAAGTTTAGAACCTCTTTCTCTTTTCCGTCTAGAACTATCCAGGTTACGACTCTTTCGTTTTCAACACGAATTCGAACGCGAAACCATCTTCCCAGGGGTATCTGGAATTGTAAAGGAGCCCTTCTATTAAAGTCACGAAACCAATTTCCGCGGTCACGAAGAAAATGGGGCAGGATCTCTTTTTCCCTCAATTGGAGCATTACGTAGTTTTCCAGATCCATTGCTCGAATTAGCCATCCGCAGTCGCTAGCAATCAGTTTCGTGTCAAACTCAAAGACATAGTCTTTCCATGAAAGACACCATTTACTTATCCCACCAACTTCGGAGTCAGTGACGATTAAGGTTCTTCCTTCAACCAGATTCTCTAAAGACCATCCGCCCGAGAATTCCCAGTTTTCTAACTCGTGAGAAAAATGTTCTTCAAATTTGGTTGGATCACAAGGACGTAGCTTTTTGCTGAGCACCAGAATAGATAGCCAGCTTGCCAACAGAGCAGCCGTCCCGGTCAAGATTTGCACAAGGTTGCGGTCTGTTGATCCCAGAAGATTTCCGAGATCTGTATACGAAGCTATAACTAGCGCTTTTATTGGAAAACTGTAAATCACGGCCAAAACAACGCCTGAACCAAATACAATGGCGGAAGCAATCACCTTGCTCCAGACTGGATCATGCCACCTTTTCTTCAACCCTTCTGGCACATGTAGGAGCGCCAAGCTCACCCCACGGAACCTTTCTAAACGCGGATTAGCTAAAGGCGAAGACTATGGTGTCAATCGCTGACACGAGACTTGGTGCGCCCGGAGAGATTCGAACTCCCGACCTTCTGATCCGTAGTCAGACGCTCTATCCATCTGAGCTACGGGCGCTTAAGAGATGTGAAGTGATAATATCTTTAGACACTTTGATCGGTCTTGTCAACTTCGTGAAGAACAGGATCTCACCGCAGAGGGCGCAGAGATCGCAGAGACAAAAGAATCAGGTCCTGCGAAAAGCGTCATAATTTTGCAGCAGATTAATGTGGGGCAGGCGTTCGTCTGTGATTTTGGAAGGACCGGCAGGGACGCCGGTCGCTACCAATAATTGAGAGCCATCGACAATCTGTGCCAGCCATAAGTCTGAATCAAACCGCCCTTACCGATGGCTCCATCGTCGCACAGGACTCCGAACTGAAATCATGACGTATGCTGAACCAATTCAATGATCCGTCTTCAACTCACAACATCCCAGCCCGTTCCAGCCCGAATGCGTTTTGGATAACTTCGACATCCGGCGCGGCGCCGAGTTTCACGATTGCGACATCAAACCGAGCTGGGACAGGGCGGCGCACATGTTTTACCAGATAGAATTCCGCGGCGCGTATGACCCTTTCCTGTTTGCGCCGACTAATCGTATGAATCGGATTCACTGTGGCCGAAGAATGCCAGGACCTGACTTCCACGAAGACTAGGTCTTCTCCGTTCTGCGCAATTATGTCGATCTCCCCTACTCTGCAATTAAAATTGCGCGTGATTATCCGATAGCCGTTCCTTGTAAGATGGTCGCAGGCTATCTGCTCAGCCTCGTTTCCCTTTTGTCGTTTGTCGGTTAGTCTGAACATTGGGTTTAAAATAAGAATTTACCGCAGAGAACGCTGAGAGCGCAGAGAAGAACACTGGTCTAGGTCCCCGCTTTCGCGGGGAGAATTCTGGATCCCCGTTGCCACGGGAATGACGTTGAGCAGTGTCAGCATTGATCCCCAAACCATGTTGTACTTAGCTGTTCCCAATAGTTCTGTGGGAAAAGAATAGCACTGCTGGATGAGCCAGCAGTGGCGCCCACAAGTGAATCCGTGATTGCTATATAACAAACAAAAGAAAATCTCTCTGCGTTCTCTGCGAACTCTGCGGTTAATTCCTTAATTCTTAATGATTGAGCATCTTCTCGTGCAGCCTTTTGGCTTGCAGAGAAAACGCCTCCAGTCTCGCTTCGATTATTTGCGGGAAAGCATTCCCGTCCGTTTCGATGGCCAGGAAAGGCAATTTTCGATCTTTGGCCGACAGCGCCGCGGAATGGCTGATCGCGCTGTCTCCATTGGCTCGCTGGAGAAGCTCCAATTTCTCAGTTGTTGTGAACTTCTCGGACAGCACGGCTTCCGCAATCCTGCTGGGCATGCACCCGAACGGACCTATGGAAATTATTCCGCACGCTGGATGGAGGATCTCATGAAGCGCGGCTCCTACCGTGAGGATAGCCTCTCCGGTTAGTTTCGGAGAAATGAACTTCTCGCCGGCCTGGATAAGATCTTCCACTTTTATCACTTCGTTGAAGAAAAGCCCCGATGGGGCGAAAAGGTTCCTGATCTTTTTGTCGAAATATCTCTTCACGTAATAGCGAATCCAGAACGGGATATCCGTGTTGTCTCCTTCGATGCCGGTCTTTATCAACCAATCCACGTACTTGATCCACTCACTGGTCTGAGAAGTCCTGACAATGAAACCGCGATCCGCCATCTTTTCGACCAGGTTTTGCAGTGAAATAGGATCGTTACGCACGTATATTTCGCCTATAAGGGAAATTTTGGGAATCTCGTTGTAAGGCATTTTCAACGGGATGCGGGATAGTCGCTCCGCAGCGGATTCTATTTGAGCCCGAATTTTTTTCCACGAGAGATGGATTACCGAAACCAATCCTTCCCACTCCACAAAAAATGCTTTTACGGCTGATTCTCTATCCACAGCGGCAGCCATAAGAGTGGACCAGATCTCATACATCACATCGCCGATCACGATCGCACGCCACGCAGGCAGCGTGAACCGATCACCCAGTCCCATGTAACCGTTGGCGGCGTTCAGAGTCAGCACAGCGGCGTCCGGGATGCGGTGACGCTCTATCAAGCGCCGGGAGAACACATTATATTGGCCGAAGCGGCATGGACCTCCCGCTCCGGGCATAAAATAGGCCGACACCTCGCCCTCCGGACGATCTTTCCAGAAGTAATTCAGCATAGAGCCTACCGTGGTCTGGAGTGGCAGGCATTCTTTGCACGTGGAATTCCCTCGACCGATCTTCAGCACTTCTTCATCGGCCGGCGGCACAGCGTAGCCATTGATCCCGACTTTCTTGAATGTCTTCACAAGAATGTGATGTCCGAAACGGCCCATTGCAGGCACTATGATCCTCACGTCCGGGTCCGTCAGCGGGAGCTTGCGGCCATCCGCCGTTACCACAACGGGTTTTCCGTCAACGATAGCGCACCTCGCCGCCTCGAAGTCCTTAACTGCCGGTTTGATGCGCTTCTTGCTCTCAAGCTCACGATAATGCTGCACTATGTCCAGAAAAGCCTCGATGCGTGTTTCAAGGCCGGCGTCTGCCGTATGGCTATCCAATTCCAAGGTCAGAGAAGGCTTGCGCCCCATTTCGTCTCTGAAATATCCGACTATGAAAGAGTCAGGCCCACACGAAAAATTGCTTATATACGTGCCAAAAAGTTGCGGGTGATTTTTGGCCAGGCGCGAGCCTTTGAGAATCATTCGACCCATGGACCAGTACATGGTCGCCGCGTCATCGAGGGTCTGATCTTCGTACGGCAACATATCGAACGGGATTATCCGATAACCTCTTGACGCAAACTTTCCTGGGATACCTTTGTGCGCCTCTGCCGCAAAAGAATTGTATGGCCTGCCGAAAAGGACCACCCCCATTGCGGTGGAATCTTGCTCCATTTCCTGCAATACTTCGGCGCCCTTTGCTCGTAGCTCTTCCTTAAATGCCTTCTGTGCGGCCATCCCGGCATGGAAGGCGCGCGTCCCGTCGGCGTGCGTGAACCCAAGCTCCTCAGCGACTTGAGCGAAGTCGTTAATCTTGGCTTCAAATCCGCGGCTCAAATCCAAGTATGGCGTTATTATCTTCTTTGTTTTGGTGGCCTCAAAGGTGGTCCCAAGGTAATAGGCCTCACCCTGCACAAATACGCATGTGCAAGTGTTGGCGTTTTCCTCGTCAGTAGGCACGCCCCTGATGTGCGGGAGAAACAAAATACTTGGATCTTTTTTGAGAAGAGTTGAGATAAAGCCGTGAGCTATTTCCGCAGGAAAACAAAACGCCGCGCCCTGCTGATCGACACCCACAGGATCAATGCTGTCCGGCAGAACTACTCGATATCCCAACTCCTTGAAGAACGCGTTGAAGAACGGGAAATACGTGTTCACGAGAAAGGAACGATTCATACCAATCGTTGGTCGCTTGTCTTCGGGATCGTCCGGAGCGAGATCGCGAAATGCAAGGCGTTGTCGATAATCGACCATGTCCAGGGCCCGTTTATCGAATTCCAAATGCCGTATCAAATTCACGTAGCGGTTGCATGCGCCACCGAAGGGGTAGGTCTCGCCCTCAATTTCTATTCGGGCGATTTCACAGCGTCGGTCGCATTTCTCTTTTCCGCCGCCACACACGAAGGTCTTCTTGTATGTCACTTCGCGGCCGGCCAACCGATTGAGGTCGAACCGGGTCTCTTTCATGAGCCCGCGTTCAATGCGACGCTCCACTTCCAATGCGACGCCGAATGCGCCCATGAGGCCCGGTTCGGGAGGCACCACAATTTCCTTCCCGGTCAGAGCCGCCATAGCAGCGGGGATCGCCTCGTTGTAGCAGACGCCTCCCTGCATGAAGACCTTCTTCCCGACCGGTCGATTACCTTTCACCCGGTTCGAGTAGTTCATGCAAATGGAATAGACCAGACCGCCTACTATATCGGTTATCGGGATACCTTCCTGCGCGGCGTTTTTGATGTCGGATCCTATGAAGGCGGCGCACTGGTCATTAAAATTCGGAGGATTCGTCCCCATGTAAGCCGACTTGCCGATATCCGTGACTTTTAGCCCCAGACTCTCCTTGGCGGATTCTTCCAGGAACGATCCTGTGCCCGCGCTGCATGCCTCGTTCATGGCGTAGTCACTGGGGACCCCATTGGTTATGTACGTATATTTCGCGTCCTGCCCGCCTATCTCGAAGATCGTATCCACCTCGGGATCGAAATGAACAGCCGCGGCCGCGTGAGCTATGATTTCGTTGATCACTCCATCGGTCAGCGCGTGCAATCCCGCTATCTGTCTGCCCGAACCGGTCACGCCCAATCCGATGATTTCTATGGGGACTGTGATCTGTTCTGCCAGGCTTTGATAGACATTCCGGGACGCGCCTACAGGATCGCCGTCGGTGCGGAGATAATCCGCGGCCAGAATGGCCTTGTCCCGGAGCCTCATGATTACGCCCTTGGTGGTGGTGGATCCAACATCCATACCCAGGATTGTGCGATCGCCCGGCTCCGCGGTACCTCTCGGCCGCTCATTGAAATGCACCATGTGACGGAAGTCCTCGAGCGGTTTCAAGAATTTAAACGCGGAGCTTTTTTTCTTAAAGACATTTTCAGGACCCGTATATCGCGTGGTCGGATTATCCAAAGCCCACAGTGCCGCCCCCAATGCCTCAAAATACGGGGCCTCTTTCGGGATATAGAGGTCTTCGATCTCTTTCGCGAGGTAATGGATCATGGTTTTATTGCGCGATGATCCACCGACCAGCACAACGGACTTCTTGGGGAGCTTCTTCAATAACTCCACAACCTTGCCGGCCATCATCTTGGCCAGGCCCGCGACAACATGGCCTTTGGGGATACCTTTGTTCAAAGCATGAGTGCAATCGCTCTTACAGAACACAGAACATCTTCCGGAAACTTTATGCGGCTCCTCAGAAATTCCCAGCCTGGCCACATCTTCGAGGGTCAAATTCATCCTGCCGATTTGCTGGAGAAAAAATTCGCCGGTCCCTGACGCGCATTTATTTCCGGTCTGAATTCCCTGAATCTGACCATCTTCGTCCATGTGGTAGACAAGAAATGTCTCTCCGCCCGCGCTGACCACCACGCGATAGCGATCATGTTCAGGGAGTATGTGAGCGAAGGCACGTTCAACTGCTTCCGGCTCGGAAATAGTGGTCAGGTCTATAAAATTGATGAATTTGCGTCCGGTGACGGCTAAGGGAAGAGTTCCGATATCTGTAATGCCTGCTAATGCTTTGAGAAGAGTTTTTCTAGGATTGCCTTCATGAGTTATGTTCGAGGTCTCCGCCACCTCGATCCCATGCTCGTTTTTACGCAAACGGACCCAACTGAGCGTGGACGCTCCCAAACACATACCCAGCGATTCCATAAACAACTCTCCTTCTTAACTGAGGGCAGCCAACATTTGGTGAAATATAACTCTTAATTATCCGAAGGGGAAGACCTCCTCAATGGTAATTGTGTGGCCTTTGTGCGAGCATTCATTTACCTGCCGGGGCCTACCGTCTCGTTCAGGCCGTGCGCCTGAATCGCAACTTAATTGCAGGGCCGAGATGGCAAGAGCAATTGAGCGCTTATAATCCAATGATAGCGAAAATCGCTCAGTTGACAAGGCCGTGGACATCAAGCTATGATTTGGTAAAGATTTTCAGTCAGATATAAGGTCGTTACCAAATTAGGGAAACTTCAGGCTAGGATGGCGCATATCTTGCTGCCCCGGTAGCTCAGGATCGCGGCTGCCTGAAGATCTCCGCAAAAGGCGAACAACCATAAACATTACGTATTTTTAGTCAGATACGTTTGTTTGGCCAAAGCGAAGCTTTTCTATTTGAACCACTGGCTTGTTGCTGAGCATCCCCGAGAGAGAAATTTTCTTGTGGATGTTTAGATTCTACTCTTTTCTTGGGAGATTCAATGTCAAGACAGCTGCCGGACAGAATTTTGGATGTCCAGAGACGCTTTGATCAATATTGCGAAAGAGACCTCAACATGGAAATCTCATCCGCGGACGCAATGTTTGATCATCGGAGCGAAGGCAACTTAGACCACTACCTGAGAGTTGGTAGAAACGCCGTGGAAATCATTGCGGAGTCTATGATTCTGGCTGGTACAACCGATGCTAATACTATACTTGACATGCCTTGCGGACATGGCCGCGTACTCAGGCATCTTGTTAACTTTTTCCCGGAATCAAGTATTATGGCTTGTGATATCGACAAGAGTGCAGTAGATTTTTGTGGAAAAACATTTGCCATCGAGACTTCCTACTCTGACAAAAATCTACGCAGATTGGATATTGGCAAGAAATTTGATCTCATTTTCTGTGGGTCTTTGTTAACGCATCTACCAGAAGAATCGTTCCGTGATGCTTTGGATTTCTTAGCAAGATCACTGTCAGATCGCGGGTTAGCCATCGTAACACTTCACGGCAGGGCCTCCATCTGGATCCAGCACAATCGGTGCAACTACATGTCGAACGAGCTTTTCAGTGAAGTCGAAACAGGCTTCAATTTGACGGGATTCGGGTATGCTGACTATCGAGACGTGTCGAATTATGGAATCAGCGTGTCCGCTCCTTCATATGTCATGGCAATAATGGAGACCCTTCCCAATCTTCAAGTAATTCGGTACAGTGAAAAAACTTGGGATGATCACCAAGATGTATTGGTTTTTTCCAGGCGGTGGGAGTTCGGCGTCCGAGTCAATCAGCCTGATCTGGACACGACCGTTCTCCGGCGCAGATTACCAACATCGCCCTGGGCAAATTTGAAAAGGTTGTTTGCACGCTTCACCTCAAATTCTTGACACGTTTCGTACATGAACAGCACTCAGATCATATCCGCTGAGCCTCCCTCATATACTCTATTTCTTAGTCCTGTGGATATGCTGCGGGACCTGTACAAGCTGAGATCCATTATCAGGCAGTTCACCTGGCGCGAGGCGATGGGCCGGTACAAAGGGACCTATTTAGGGCTCATTTGGGCCCTAGTTAATCCATTGATGACATTAGTTGTTTACACATTGGTTTTCGGCGTAATCCTCAAGGTCGGCTTCGGATCCGGCGGTAACCTGTCAGTATTCGTAATCAACTTCTTCTGCGGCCTGATTGTATACAACGTTTTTGCCCAGTGTGTGGGAAGAGCCCCAACCCTGATCCGGGACAACCCCAACTATGTGAAGAAAGTGATTTTCCCGTTGGAAATATTGCCAGTGGCGATTTTAGGGTCAAGCCTTATTCATGGCCTGCTGGGGCTTGCCATACTGATTCCCGCTATTGTCATTTTCGGCGCGAACATATCCGGCGCCATCTGGCTATTCCCACTAGTTCTCTTGCCTTTATGCGCCCTGAGCTTGGGTATAGGCTGGTTTCTGGCGTCGCTGGGAGTTTTTATACGAGACATAAGCGAAGTTGTGATAGTGCTGCTTCAGTTACTGTTCTTCTTGTCGCCTGTTATTTATTCCGTGTCTGCCTTACCACCTCCGCTGCAACTCATTTTGCGACTCAATCCTCTGACAACCATATTGGAAGACGCGCGGCGGACGCTTATCTCGGGCCTCGCCCCGGAATGGGCCTGGTGGCTTGGCGTGACCCTGGTTTCGCTGCTAGTATTGCAACTCGGCTACATATGGTTCATGAAGAGCAAGAGGGTATTTGCCGATGTTATCTGAGACCCGCGCAAATGAAATGTCCGGATCATCCGAGGTCCCGCGGAATCTCCAAGAAAATGACATGGCTATCTCCGCGCGCGGTTTGGGCAAATGCTACGCGATCTACAACACTCCCAAAGATAAACTCAAAGAAGTCCTTTGCTTTGGCAGACGCAATTATCATCGAGATTTCTGGGCATTGCGAGAAATTTCTTTCGATATCAAACGAGGAGAAACAGTAGGCATAATAGGCCGGAATGGCTCAGGGAAGAGCACGTTGTTGCAGATACTTTGCGGCACATTGGCGCCCACGGCCGGCGCCGTTGAGATTCACGGCCGGGTATCGGCTCTCTTGGAACTCGGTTCCGGGTTCAATCCCGAATTCACAGGAAAAGAAAACGTTTACATGAACGCTTCCATTCTGGGCCTTTCCAAGGAGGAAATTGACTCAAAATATCAGGCAATAGTCGATTTCGCAGACATAGGCGATTTCGTCGATCAGCCGGTGAAGAAATACTCCAGTGGCATGTTTGTGAGGCTGGCGTTTGCCGTGGCTATAAATGTCGACCCTGACATATTAGTAGTGGATGAGGTGCTCGCCGTTGGCGACACTTTTTTCCAGAACAAATGCTACAGGAAGTTCCGAGAGATTCAGGCCGCAGGCAAAACGGTTCTGTTTGTAACCCATTCTACGGACCTGGTAGCGAAGCACTGCGGTCGCGGAATGGTGGTGGACAATGGCCAGCTTCACTATTGCGGCAGAGCTAAGGATGCAGTCAACGTCTACCTGGATCGGCTTTTCGGCACAAGGACGGACCACGACCATGGTAAAAAACGATTGACTCACAATACCGTCACAGGTAAGGCCTCGGAAAATAAGAAAATGGCTTTGCCTCGTGCCGGCGCATGGAATGACTTAGATGTGTTTCTGGCGGACCGAACCTTGGAGGACAATTTCCCTCGTCGTTCGTCCTATAATCCCAATGAATATCGTTATGGAGACGGCAAGGCTCTCCTGATAGATTATCTGCTGGCTACAGGGCACGCATTGGACATCGATGCCTGCGATTGTGACACAACACTCGACCTCTATGTGAAGATTCATTTTGATCAAGATGTTGAAGGAACCATTCTGGGCCTAACTCTACAAACTGTCGATGGCGTCAATGTCTACGGCCACAATTCTCGCGAATGGGGGATCGACATTCCACGTCAATCCAAGGGAACCTTCCTTGTCGCGAAGTTTTCGTTTGTCCCGAGGCTAATCGCAGGCACCTATTTTGTCTCATTGGGAATTGCGCAAGAGAACAAGGAAGGAGTGGCTATGGCGTTGGATCGTCGGTACAGCGCTATAGCTCTAAGAGTGAATAACGGCGCCAGAGCCTTTGGGCTGGCTGATCTCCGAATGACACTCGAGCTAGGACTCTAGCGGATGGAACACAATCGACGCTACAAATTTGAAGAAAGCGCCGGAATTTGGGTCCCAAGCACAGGTACACGTGACTTCGCTTACAGCGACGGCGAAGAATCCGAAGGAATGATTTTGGAAGCGGTGAGTAACGCGCAGGACAGGAGCGCTGGTAGCGACGAATTGGCTTCGCGTATAACAAGTTGGCCGACAGAATATCATTTGTCCCCGACTCGCTTGAATTTGTTGGCGCCGTTTCAATTCCAGGACCGCGATGTGATGGAGATCGGAGCCGGTTGCGGGGCCCTGACAAGATTCTTGGCCGATTCCGGCGCTCGAGTGACGGCATTGGAGGGGAGTCCCAGACGAGCGCGAATCACGGCCGCCCGTTGTCAGGGTCTCAAGAACGTAACGGTTGTTTGCGACAATTTCAGCGATTTTGAGACCGACCGAAAATTTGACGCTATGATTGCAGTGGGAGTCTTGGAGTATGCGCCATCTTTCTTCAGAGGACCCGACCCGGTTGACTCGTTCTTGACAAAGGCTCGCGGATTTCTCAAAACTGACGGCACGCTATTTGTAGCGATCGAGAACCAACTCGGGCTGAAATACTTCGCAGGCTGTTCCGAAGACCACACAGGCATGTTCTTCTATGGAATCGAAGATCGGTACAAGCAAGAGCGGTCTACTGTCACTTTTGGCCGTGCGAAATTCCTTAGTAAACTCAATCATGCAGGCTTCAGGCAGGTTGACTTTTTCTATCCCTTTCCCGACTACAAGCTGCCGAGGATAATATTCAGCGAAGCGGGAATGACTACGGGAAATTGGGACGTGGGCCAAATTATTGGTGAGTTTCCGGCGCGGGACTACCACCAGCCCAGGTTTAGTCTCTTCTCTGAGCAAGCTGCTTGGCCGGTAATTGCAAGGAATTTGCTCGCACAGGAGTTCTCTAACTCATTTCTGGCGCTGGCGTCTGCCAAGGAACGAGCGCCTGTTCCTGCCAGTGCCGATTGGTTGGCGCAGGCATTTTCCAGTTACCGCAAGAAGACCTACCGCACTGTCACCACATTCAGGAAGACCGGCGAGACTATAAAAGTCGCGAAAAAGCGAATGTACCCAGACCTACCTGACGGACCATCGGCCGTCGCCAAGCTGAAGATTCTGCCTGAAACTGATTTTCTGCGTGGAGAAACCCTGCAACACATGCTCGTCAAGAGGCTTATTAATCCCAAAACGGATTTTGGCGATCTTGTGGCTGTGCTAGCCCCGTGGGGTAATTTGCTGAAAAACAGTGTGCTGGCCCCGGGTGATTATCACTCAAAAGGCTTCCTGCCTGGTGATTTCATTGACTGCGTCCCGTGGAACTTGATCTGCGGTGAATTCGTTTCGTCGGACCTGATTTATTTTGACGCGGAGTGGGAATATCTACCCCCGCTGCCCTTGCACATGCCGTTCGTACGTGGATTACTTCATCTTGACATCTGGGCAAATGCCTCCGAATTTTTGCCAAAGATGCCCATAAAGGACCTAATCATTATGATTGGAGAGAAGCTAGGATTTTCCCTTTCCGAACCGAACTTGAATTCAATGATTGAACTGAACGCGGAGTTCGCGAGCAGTGTGACCTATTGTAACCAAGAACACTTCCTGGACCGCTTCAAGGACAGACTTGCTCACCCATACACAGTTCCGCAGAATTTCGATGAGTTGGTTAGGGAAAGGAACCGGCTTCGCTCTCGTCTCGCCGAAACTCAAGAACAACTGCGTTCAATGCTGAATTCCCACTCATGGAAAATTACCTCTCCGTTAAGGAGAGGATATGATTTGGTTGAGCGGTTGTGGAACCATTGAGCTATTGAGACGTAACTTTCGAACGACCATAGCCTTAACGTCAATTATTGCCTATGGCACGGCTTCGACAAAGCAGCATTGCCGAATCATAGGGGATGCTATTGGCCCTCACGGACGGACTAAGGTTTCACTCACGATCACATTTGGGGCAAGCAGCGAGGCATAGGCTACTGCATGATTAAGGTCTAATGCAGTGCCCCTCCAACGACTGGAGTTCCATGCCGTACGTCATTCTATGATTAGAGAGATTTTCGGAAAAGTATGTTCGAGAAGAGATCACCACGACCGAAATCCGTAGCCACAATTCAGAAACATTCGATGCTGCTTTCTCTCATTGTCTTTCTGTTGGCTTTAATCGCTCTCCTGTGGAGCGCTCCCGGATTGGATTTTTACTTGGGCAGCCCAGATCATGGCTACCAACTGTCGTTGGGCCACCAGATTGTCCTGGGCAAGTTTCCTTTTGTGGACTTTTTTTTTCACTATGGGCCGTTAACAGCTTATACGAGTTGTTTAAATTTCGTGCCCTACGGTTCTTTGGTATTTGAAACGATAATCTGTGCTACAGGATATGCGCTTGCGATCATGCTAGTTTTCTACTTGACTCGCTGTTACACATCGACTTTTTCGGGATGTGTAGCGGGGCTTATAGGGTTCTTGCTGTTAGCGCGCTTTTACAAATGGTATTACTGGCTCTTCCCTTTACTGGCCCTTTTTGTTTTTAGCCAGGTCCTCAATAGTAAGAAGAGCAAACAGATGTGGTGGATGTTGGCGGCTGGTATCTTTGATGGGCTGGCGGCCCTCTACCGTCTAGACCTGGGCTTAGCCTGCGCCTCTTTTCACTTAATTTGTTTTGCTGGATTGGCTGCGATTCCCATGCAATTTCTATCCGTGAGACATCTCCTGCTATTTTGTGTCACGGCATTGGCGCCAATTTGCGTATGGCTGATTCTTCTGGGAACGCAGGGAGGATATGATGGCATTTCCGATTTTTTTGGCGCTAGTCTCACGGGTGCGAAAGGCGCAGTAGAAGGAATGTCGGTCCCTCTTCCACATTGGAATCCAAATGATCCACTGACCACAGAATCGCAATCGGCTTTGCTATACATTCTGACTATTCTGACTTATGTCACGGGCATAATTACGGGTTTCTTGGGCATGCGTGGTTCGGCCCAAAAGAACGGCAATCAATCCAAATTTCTTATGGCCGCATCCATACTTGGTCTAGCCCTTTTCCCGCAGGCATTGCATCGGGCCGATTTTGGGCATCTACAGCAAGTGCTTCCGCCTGCGATAATCACAGCCGGCATATGCGTTTCTAAGGTCTGGAACGGTTCTCTATCGACTGAGTTTGATCGGCTAAACTGCTTCGTTCGGCGGCTTGTCGCTGTTACCTATCTAGGTTTGATCATTTTAGTACTCTTTGGGATGCGCAACGTGCTGCCAGTTGATCTAGCCTCCTGGAACTCAAATCCGTTGCCGCGTTATCGCCAGCTTGCGAAAGGCATTGATGTTAACCTCAGTAGTCCATTGACAAAGCTTGTAGCCGAAATCCGCAAGACCTCAACTCCCGACGATTGCATATTAGTAGCAGGAAATGCCCCTCAACTGTATTTTCTTGCAAATCGTCGAGTCGCGGGCATTTTTACTTTCTACGTGCCGGGAGTTTTTTCCGATAAGCATTGGAATATGAGAGACATCGAGATAATGAAGGCACATTCTCCCTTGCTCGTTATAGCCCCAAAGAATTTCATGACTGATTTACCGAAAGCCGATTTCAAAGAATATCGGCCGGACGTGTACGCCTACGTGCGCAAATACTATCCTAGGATTGTTTATGATGATGGATCGAGTTGGATGATTCTGGCCGCTCAACACAGTGATTTCGATCCCAAACATTGATGGTACTAATAGCCGGACAAGCAAGGGCCTTCCTGAAGGCATTAGGAATGAACTCTGAATTCTGAAAGATGATGATCGGCGCCATAGTGCTACTCAGTCAAGATCACCTAGTCTCCACCAGTTTGACTATGGCCTGTAGGAATTGATCTTTCCCGATTGATCTCCTCCACAGTCATCGCTCGCCTTGTTCGGAATTGCTGGACCAAATCATATGCTTTCCTCAGGGGAGCGGCTACCTTCCATGACTTGGAATTCAGCATTGAAGTAAGTTGCGCCTCAGTTTGGGCCAATTTCAGTTGAGCTTTGGCATACTGCTCAGCGGCTTCCGAGGACGCTCTGGACATGTTCAGTTGATTCATCGAGGAAGCTCTGGCTATATTCAGTTGATTCCTAAAGTAATCACCGAACAAAGGCATATTGGTAGCGTCCGAGGCGCCGGCGCCCTCCCGTCTCAAGCGAGCATAGAGTTGACTAGCGTTTATTGCTCTCCTGGTGGCATCAAGGTTCAGGTGTCCAAACTTGACATCCGGCTGCAGGTATGCCCCCTCGGCCCACTCGTTCCAAGCATTAATAATACTAGGCGTTCGTCTTCACCGTGGCGCTCTATAGTTTGGAGACAAATCTCGGTAAGCCACCACTCATAAATTTCGGGGGAGAAGTTCTCAAAAATGGAACCCGCTTTGCCTTGACGGGCCGTATTATCTCAGTGCAACATGACACCCCTGAACAGTTTGTAGTCTGGCTGAGAACGGTACATTGATTCGAGCGCCACAGAAGGATAATCCCAAATATTAAGCGTGGGGTCTGCCGCGGACTGTAGAAAAAAACCGTCCGGCTCTCGATGTACGATGGATCGGTGCGGTGGAAACTCGTAAGAAGCGTTAAAGCCCGTATCCTCAGGCCGGCTGCCTGCTGTTTCAAAACCGTGCTCGCATCTTACTAGAAAGAGATCTCCCAATTGCCGTTTCAGTGTCTCCTCACGCCACTGTTGAGTAACAGTTTTACTGTCCGGTAGCAGTTCCGGTCGGTAAACTAACAACAGTGGCCTCCCGTGTATTCGGATGTATCTGTCATCTTCAAGAAATGGGATGAGGTCCCCTATGAACTCACGCTCAGTCTCGCTCATGGCAGTCTGACTGATAAGGATTTCATTATCCAAGCCATCCCATCTTCGAGTCCAGTTCTCATTCGCCCAACAGATACAAAATGGGTAGTCAGGTTCTTTTGACTCCAGGACCGCTTTGATTGGCTGATCAAGCAGCTTCTTGCCGCCGAATCAGTAGTAATAATAGCAGAAGCCGTAGAGTCCATACGCTTTTGCTAATTCGGCCTGCATCTTCCTTGTTTCCGGAAGTCGCAAATCGTAATATCCCAGATCGGAGGGTAACCTGGGCTGATAATGATTCACATACAAGGGTCTTGCTCTGACAACGTTATTCCACTCGGTGAATCCCTTGCCCCACCACGCATCGTTCTCCGGGATAGGATGAAATTGCGGCAGATAGAAAGCAATAGCTCTAGCATTCATGTAAGTTCCTATTACGACCAGTCATGAAATGCTATCGATGCAGATGAATCTATGCGGCCCAATTGAAAAGATGTTTCGCGGCCGCTTTCTCGAAGATCAGGACAGCGCCACGCAGACGGCTCAATTTTCGACCCGAGCCCTGGCTTCATCATAAAGGTGGCGCTTGAGGCAGCAGCAATTTTGCGGAACCTCGGGGTTAGAAATAAGAGATCTTAGATGGCGGTGGTGATTCACCTCTGACTCGCCGCAATTTACACACGCAAAGCCCGGCTGTCAATGTTTTGACCTCAAGCCAGGTTTCTAAGACCTAGAGCCCGGGCCAATTATCAGAGGATGAGACGAACAGATAATTCTTCGCTCGCTTCCTTTATCTTGCTTCCGGTGGGAAAATGATAGCGAGGTGGTGATTGGATACGGCGCCCTTGAGGAAGGGAAGCCATAAAGACACTGCGCTTGGCCAGACCGCAGATCGAGTGGTAAATTGAAAGTAGTATTTGAGAATATTTGTCGGAAACTAGGCGCCCTTTTGTGGTGGGGCCGCGGACTCAGGTTGCGAATTGCCCAACGGTGTGACCTCGCATCCAAAACGGTATTAGTAGTTGACGCATACACATATTACCGTGAATGGGGATTGACGGCCACATTGCAGCGTATCGCCCTCAAAGTCCGTATTTGGACCAGGCGAGGTCTGGTGGAAGCCTCTTTGCGCCCCTCCGATCTGATAGACCTGCGTAGTACACAGCCGTTTACCGGGCCAACCCCTGGTAGAATCGCGGTTCATGTACACGCGTTCTATCCGGAACTGGTTATGGAAGTGGCGCAGTATCTTCAGCATTTGCCGTTCCTCTATGACCTGTACGTGTCTGCGCCCGATGAGAAGGCGCGGGCAGTCTGCCAAGAGGTGTTTTCTGAACTGCCCCAAGTCCGGCAATTGGAAGTACGAGTGGTGGAAAACCGTGGTCGAGACATCGCCCCGATGGTCTGCGAATTCGGGCGCCTGCTCAAGCAGTATGATTTCATTTGCCATATACATACAAAAAAATCGACGCACGCTGATGCGGCCATGGCAGGTTGGCGGGAATACCTCTTTCATCAACTTCTGGGGAGCGAAAAGCAAATTCGCAAAATTTTCAGTCGCTTCGCAGATAGTTCACGGTTGGGGATTGTTTACCCGCAAGGGTTTCATCGACTTCCATACTGGGGATATACGTGGCTGTCGAATCGGCCCCTGGCTCGAGAATGGCGCCACAGGCTCGGCATCGCGGACATGCCGGAAGGATATTTGGACTTTCCTGCCGGGTCGATGTTCTGGGCGCGAGGACCGGCCCTTGAGCCGCTTTTTGATGCGGGAATCACGTTGGCTGACTTCCCGGAAGAAGCCGGCCAGACGGACGGGACTCTTGCTCATTGTCTTGAGCGTCTGTTGGCGCTTGTTCCGAAACGGCTCGGCTTCCAGGCTGAAGTAATTCAAGACACCCGATATCCGAGTTGGTCAAAATGGCGCTTTGACCAGTACCTATCTCGCGACCAATACCAAATGGAAAGGATGATATCCTCCGCTTACGTGCATATGGTAGGCTTTGATGTTTTCGATACTCTCATCGTGCGGCCTGTCACTCATCCGGAAACGTCGAAGAAGATAGTCGAGCGGCTTGCATCCGCAACAGGAGAGAGCGGCTTTGCGCAGTTGCGTGGAATCGCAGAGAATCTAGCTGGGTCGCGCAGATCGCGGGATGTCAATTTGGACGACATATACGCAGAGTATCTGAAGCTTTCTGCCGCCGATCCTGGCGTGGTCGCTCGGCTCAGAGCCCTGGAGGAAAAGGTGGAATTGGGGCTCGCATCTCCTCGCCTTGAAAGCGTTGCGCTTTTTCAATACGCCATAAAGTCTGGCAAGGCGGTCGTATTGTTAAGCGACACGGTCCTGCCGCGGCCTCTCATAGAAGAGTTGCTGGCAGATCTCGGCATAAGCGGCTACGCCGCACTTTATCTTTCCTCCGAGATTGGGGTGCGAAAAGATTCGGGAGATCTGTATCGCGAGGTCGCCGCTCGAGAAGGAGTCGATATTTCAAAGTTTCTTATGATCGGAGACGATGAGTATTCAGACGTCCAGATCCCACATAATTTGAAAATGCCGTGTTGCCACATAATGAGACCTGTGGAATTGGCGCGAACTCACTCGCGAATCTCTCCATTGCTGGAAGCTGTTAACCGAAATGGAGATCCCCACCGGCAGGTAGCTTTAGGTCTAGTTATTAATCGTCTTTACCACCCTGTGTTTTACAACCCATTCGACTTGGCCGGCTTGACGCGCGGTGGAGTCTCTGAGATCGGGTATGCCATTGTCGGCCCTGTGGCCCTCGGGTTCGTGCTCTGGTTCATTGAGCGCGCCCAAGCTGACGGCATTCGCACTCTGTACTTCTTGGTCCGAGAAGCTAAAGTCCTCAAAATGGTTTACGACCATGTGGCAGCGCACGTTCCGGACGCGCCTGAATCGAAGTTCATTGACGTTTCGCGACGCTCCGTGGATGTAGCGATGATAAAGAATTCCGGCGACATCCATAGGATTGTCGAGGCCGCCAGCTATTGTTCAGAAACCCTGGAGTCTTTTGTCCACTGTCCTTATGGGATTGGACTTAGCGAGGCGGACTTAGACTTGCTAAAGCAGAGGAATGCCTGGCGCCAAAGCTGTAGGGTTGAGGCGAAGGACTGTGGTGGAATCCCAACGGAAGCGCTGAATGCGTTGCAGCCTCTTATACTGAAACGAGCCCGAAGAGAGCGCTCCGGGCTGACGCTTTATTTGCGAAGCATCGATCTGCCGAGCCCCGAGCCTGTGGCCTTGGTAGGCGTAGGGTACTCTGCCGCTCTTCAGGCCGGTTTGAATGATATCGTCGCTGATGGGCTGCGCGGGTATTATCTGCTGACTTCGGGAATAGCCGATACAGAATCTGAAAGCCATCAGGCATTCGCCAAAGGTTGTTATGGGGAAGAATTAGCGGGAAACAATGCCGACATTCCAGGAGCCCCCGCCCACTGGAGCCACAAACACATGCTCCAGGACTTGCTAGCCTCCGACAATCCCCAATTAATATGTTACGAGCCGGTGGGCGAGGGACAGTTCGCTCCCCGATACCATATGCAGTCATCCCCGGAACGGACGTCAACCGAGCTGCGGTCTGACATCGAGAAAGGAGCAGTTGATTACGTGGCCGACTTTCTTGCTCTCAAGCGGTCGGTTTGCCCTGACCTCACACTTTCCCTCGAATTGGCCGGTCAGATATACAGAGCATTCGCCGATGCGCTCTCCCCGAAGGAAACGAAGACAATCTCAGGTTTGATTAGCGCATTTCACGAGTGTGAGCGCGGCGGTCGGTGTGCGAAAAACCTGACCTGAAAGCCCTCCCAGAAAACTGGAATATGGCTCTTCGCAAAACGACTCAGAGTCCAGGCGCGGCTAACCTTGAGCCCATCTTCGAGGAATTACCGCCACAACACTAGCCCTCCTATAAAATCCTCTTTGCGAGCCTGAGCAACGGACCGGGCATTCGCTTCGCAATCCTGTTTAGTAGCATGTGGTCCTGAGATATGACCATGTGTTTGGCAGCCTCGACGAAAAACATGAATCTTCTTGATGAAAATTTTAGTTCCGCCGCCTTGATGCGCTCGGGTAATCTGGCCTTGGCCACGGCATTGTACCAGCGCTCGCGAGTTATCCTGTTCATGTGTCTGAGTCTGATCACTTGATCCTGCTCGGCATCAAGGTTTTTCCAAAGGTTTTCATATATGCTGTTGAGACCATTGGACCATGCTTCGGTAGTGTTATCCACAACGATTCCGGTCTTCAGGTCGGTATCTATATATGGAGGGGCGCCGCTGTAAACGGATGGGTGTCCGGACCCGCCAAAATCAACCATCTTTATATCGGATTTCCCGCTAATAAATTCCAAGGTGTCCTGGTCTGCCATCGTCTCCAGAGGGGCTATGCCTATCATAGGAGGCAGAGACGCCAAGAGCGCATGGTAGTGAAAATAGGATGCCCTCCCAAGGCAGACGGCGCTCTCAAACCAAGATGTTATAGTGTCTGTCTGGTCTCCTAAGTAATAAACCGGGAGCCGGCGCCGCTTCGCAAAATCGGCCAGCGCCCGCATTACTGATTCTTTGGACTCAGTAAGCGCAAGGTGGTCACTCGAAGCCAAGATCATGCCTTTGGGCTGCGCTGGTACTCTTCTCAGGGCAGGAAACTCAAATCCGTTGGGGCACGTCACTGCTTTCTGCATGATAGGCGTTTGGACATGTCTCCGGATAATCTCAGCCAGTCGCGCGGATGAGACGGTCAGCACGCTGCAGCGGTGAATGGAGCTTACTAGGGTATTCCTGTTAGGCAATTCATCACTTATGTACGATGGCTTGCCTATCAAAAAATCATCCAAATCCAGTAAGTATCTGCTACCGATTTTTCTTTCGAGATGCTCTATCAGTCGTGGAGTGGCGCCTCTTTGAAGCCACACCACATCAAAGGCAAATTCGTTTGGGACATCAAATAGGGTGGGATTCGTTATAAAATAGTCGTCGATGAGACCTTGCCTTCTCATGTTCAAGAGCGGCATTTCCAGTCTTGCCGCCTTGAGAAGGGTCTCTCTTGATATTGCTAATACACTCGGCTTCTGCGAGAGATTACTCAAGATATACTGTTCCAACTTTGGAGAATTTGCCAATTGGCGCCATTGTTGACTCGCGCCGGAAATATGAGCGACTTGCAGACTAGGTGTTTGGCGCCGCCGATCTGCAACAGAAAGCTGGCCACAACTCTACATGAGTTTGGCACAAAACGGTTATGGGAGCAAGAATCCGAAACGACTATCCTTATTGAAGGGTGTATCCATCGATGCCAGGTCAATGCCCTCACCAAACGTGTAGGCAAGCTCATTCGCAACCTCCTGATGTTCCCAAGTTCTGCTTCAGTCCAATAGACCTGAGCAATCTCACATTTCCGGCGTGCGAACTTACAATTTGTTGAGAAGTCTTGCCAGGCGGTGGGCAAGAAAAAAACGAAGCCGAAAAACAACGAACCATTTCTTCCTGCGTTCCAGAATAGTCGATATACGTCGAGCATCGGTCCGGTCGGCAAAAGACGCCAGATTGTCGATTACAACTCTTTCTTCCCACACATACCTCAGTTTCGTCGCCAATGCGATTCCACGGGAACTCTCGCTCCCTTTGTGCACTCGGAAAAGTCCCAAGGCTCTATCGATATAGTATGCGTCGGAAATGAACAGGAAACGTAACCAGTACTCGTAATCTGCATTCTGCCGCAAGCGGTTATCAAAATAACCGACCTCGTTGACTAAGGTGGAATCAAACATCACGAATGACGGTTCCGCAATATAGTTGAAGAATACGCCACCGCATTTGATGCAGTCTTCAAGAAATTTCCTTCCCGAATTCAAAGTATGTAGCACCCCTTTACGCCTCATTGGCGCCTGAAGATCCGCTAGATATGGGTAAAACTGCTCCGCGCGTAATCCGTCTTCTTCCGCCAGATCTCTCATGCTGAACACAATGCCCACGTTTTCGTGCATTTTGATGACACCTAGCATGCTGGATAGACAATCAGGATACAGGACGTCATCCTGGAACAGGTATTTCACATAACGACCGCTGGATCTTGCCATGGCGAGGTTCCAGTTTCCTGGAATACCCACACTCACTTCGTTTCGGTACAGACGTATCCGAGGGTCTCTGAACGAACGAGCTACGTCAAAGCTACCATCAGAGGACGCATCGTCATTGATAATCAGCTCGAAATCCTGATAGTCTTGAGTAAGGACGGATTCAATCGCTTCCGCCAAAAAACGCTCCCCGTTGAAAACAGGAATACATACAGAGACCTCATGCATTGTTCCCTCGCCCACGGCAGATTTTCAGTCCCCGTTCGGCCCACATTTCTTGAAGCCCACTGGTCCCACGGCAAACGGCTGTGTATTATCATTCGACAGAATTACTCTCCGATTGGCACGCCATCAGGCTCTGCATCATAGACTGCTTGGAGATCACGCATCATTTCTTCCAGGTTGAACAGACGCTGATTCTTCTCATGCCCACGATTTCCCATGCTCGTTCGCAGCGATTTACTCACGGCCAGCTCCAATAGTCTTTCGCAGAACTCGTCTTCATTTTTTGCCAGGAACCCGGTTTCCCCCTGGCGCACTAGGTCTCGGTTCCCTGGAATGTCAGTGGCTACTATCGGTTTCTTGAGAAATATCCCCTCCAGCAGACAATACGGGAACCCTTCCCACCGTGAAGTCAGGGTCAAGATGTCTGAAGCATTGAGTATTTCTATAGCATCGCTACGGAATCCCATCACTCTGACTCTATCTGCCAATCTTTGACTTTTGATCACCTCTTCAAGAGACGCGCGCAACGGTCCGGCGCCTACCAGCAAGAACAGCGCTTCCGGCGCTTGGTCGCGAGTCATCTCCGCTACATGAACGAGGGCCAACGGGTTCTTTTGTTGAACCAGTCTGCCGATCTGGCACACAACTACGGTATCGGCGCTGATACCCAGTTTCTTTCGTACAGTCTCTCTGTCCGACTTTATGTTGTGATGAATTTCTTCCGCATCCAATCGGTTCTGAATCACGCTGAATTTCTCACGTGAAGCGATCCCGGAATTCACCATTATTTCTTTTTGACTTTCCGAGATCGCAATGTACCTGAACGTAAAAGGAGTGAGGAAACGCCACATCTTGTGCAACATCCACTCAGCGGCGCCGGAAGGAAGATTGACAACTTGAGGAGTGAAAACGATTCTGCGCCTTGGGAACAGGATGGTTGGCGCATATCCCCAAAGCATGGATTGCAGGTTGTGGATATGGACTAGATCCACCCGTTCGCTCTTGAGGATCTTCGTGGCTTCAACGGCTCCTCTGACTGAAAAAAACTTGTTAGGCGGCGCCACCCTTAGATGTCCCGGTTGAAGAAGAGGTTCCAGCGCAGCGACGATACTGGGGTCGTTGGTGGAACACAAAACCCATGAGTCGTACCTGTTCGTGTCCAAGCGCCTCAGGATAGATGCAACATGCCGAGTGATCCCGCTGAAATACGGTTCATAGAATAGTTGGAGGATTTTGAGTCTTTTCATCTACCGCGGCCAATTGGATTGCGCGGGCCAACGCAGAAACCCAAGTTCCAGTTAATCAAAGTTATTACGAATAGATGAGAGAACTCGACGGCTTTTGCAGCCCTCCGAGTCTTTATACAAAACCACAGCGGGGCTAAAACCGCTAAGCAAAAAAACAAAGCTAGGGTTGTCGGTTTCCACAAGACAATAGCAATCAGCAACACAGCGGCTATCCCGAGGATTGGCGGCACATAGTGTAATCTACGAAAGAAGCCGTACTTGCGCACAAGATATCTCTGGGAAGCCCCGTAGCGCCTCATCATTGACGCAAAATCACGATAATTGCCGGGCCTGTAGTGGCCCACAACCGCTGCGGGATTGTAAAGTAGCGCATAGCCGCGACGCCGAATCTTCAGATCCAATTCAACATCTTCGCTGGGGAAAAGCTCCTCGTCAAAGCCTCCCACCTCTTCCAACACACTCTTTCTGTACATCACGTTGCAGGATGGATTGTGCTCGGTCTCCTGCATGATCGAGGCTGTTTTGATGTAGTCGGTCATGAAGCCGATAAGCTTCAAGAATTCTTGTATTCGCCTCCCCGTTTTCGTCTCGTCCTGGGGACTTTTCTGATCTCCACCTACCCCGACGACTTCCGAGCGGTCGAACCCCTTTTCCAATTCGGTCAGCCACCTTCGATCCACAATGCAGTCGCCGTCCGTAAATGCGACGAATTCTCCTTGCGCCTGCGTAATACCCACATTTCGCGCTCGGGAAGGGCCGCCTCGGTCGAGCCTGATGAGTTTCATTCCGGGAAAAGCTTCGCAAATCTCGGCAGTTCCGTCACCGGATCCGTCGTCGACAACAATTACTTCAAAAGAAGGGTGCTCCAGAACGGTGAGTGAATTAAGACATTTGGCGATGGTACCTCTGCAATTATAAACAGGAATAACCACCGAGATTCTTGGCCTGGTTTGATTCATCTCTTAAAACCATTCACCGCTGAGATCGCAGAGGGAGCGGAGAAATCACGTCTCTCTATCTTCTATTCGGACGATCTGAGGTTCGCCCATTCGTCAAGATAATGCCGACAAACAAGGGGGCCCACAGCTTATGCTGCAGTTAAAAGCTGTTTTTCCTCTCAGCGTTCTCGGCGCTCTCTGCGGTAAGTCATTCAAGTTCAATTATTATCATTTCTTGCGGCTTTCCGCCCGAAGGTAGGAAAGAAAGTTTGCGGCGCCACGCAATTTCCGGTACAGATCCGATCTGCTTCTGGTCCGCGCGAGAAACTTGATCATATAACCCGGCCTAAAGTAGAACCTCTTCAATCCATTATCTACAGCTCGGTTTACGCAGCCCATGCCGAGCCCCGGATATTCCACCACCGCTGCCTGCTCGCCGTTATCCAGCCACGCGTCCCATCGGTCCGCCTTCAGCAAACCCTTCTCACGACACTGATCGTAGTATCTTGTTCCCGGAAATGGCACAGCGGCCGAAAACTGCGCTGTATGAAGCCCCAATTCCAGAGCAAACTTGATAGTAGCCTCGATGGTCTCTTCAGTTTCGCCGGGGAGACCAAAGACAAAGCATCCGTGGACATCCAATTTTGCAGCTCGAGCAAGTTCCATGAATCGGACAGCCTCGTCAGTGCCCTGCTTCTTATTCACGTCGTCCAAAATCCTTTGATCTCCGGACTCAAATCCCACCAAAAGTTCGCGGCAGCCCGCGGCCTTCATGAATCGAAAAAGCTCCGGATCCGCGGTATCGACCCTGGCATTGACCGAGAAAGTGATTTTCAAGCCCCTGCTGAGGATCTCCTCACAAATGGCTATTGCATTCGATTTTACTGCTGTAAAAGTGTCATCCTCGAAAAAGAACTCGCCACCGCGCGCGACTTGAGGACACAATCCGATATCATATTCCATCTCATCGACGACTCTCTCCGGCGAGCGCAACCTGATTTTTCGGCCATGCATGACTTGAGGCCACAAACAGAACGAACACCCATGCGGACAGCCGCGGCCGGAAAAAATATCAATGTAAGGGTATAATTTCGAGCCATCAAAATACTTCATCAGATCCAAATGGCGCCAAGCCGGGAACGGCAAGGAATCCAGGTCTTCTATGAGGGGCCGGCTAGGATTCAGAACCGGCTTGCCGTCGTCCAGATAGCCGATGCCGGGTATCTGACTCAGGGAGCTGAAATTTTGCGCTACGTCAAGAACCGTGTAATCATATTCTCCGATACAGGCGACATCCACTGCGCCTTGAGCCATTTGCAGGGTTTCGGCAGGGAGCGCGGAAACGTGCGGCCCGACCATAATAACCTTGGCCGAACTGGTTTTCTTGCAAATGGCTGCGCATTCTATGTCTGAGTAGATCGACGGGGTGGTTGAATCGAGGACGACGAAATCGGGAGATTCAGTCTTGACCAGGTCCTCCAATTCGCGCTTGGTCCAGTCCATGGCAGGGAAATCGAATAGTTTGGCGTCGATGCCTTCTCTTTCCAATACTGCGGTAGCATAAGCGAGCCAATCCGGCGCCCGCAGAACTCGCCCCCTGGTGCGGGCAGCCCATCGTTGCGTTCGATTAAAGCCTCGCACATAAGGTTCATTAATAAGGAGGATTTTCATGAGTGAAGGAATCCCGGCTCCGCAACGTTGGTCCGAGGTCTTCACCCGGAAGATTCGTCTGGCCCTGGGCCTTTCGATCTCCCGAGCTTGAACATTCCAAGCAAGAAAGATGAAAAAACAACCTGGAATCCAATAGCTGTTACCGTAGTGGCCACGAAGACCGCGTGAGTCGATCCAAGAAATCCTTGTTTGCGCACCAACCATGTGGCAAAAATCGCCGTGTCCGCAAGCAGTCCCAGCCACATCAGTAAGGCGCCCAGAATGATTCCCGCCTCCAGCGTAAACCAGCTCATCATTCGGCTGAAAATCGGGCCGCTCATCTCGAATGATTCGTTCATGGCAAATGATTTAGCGAAAGCGCCTAAGGATAGGACCTGAAACCCGAGTAGTGAGCACATGCAGCCGAGCGCCAGCCAGTGGACCCCCATGTAAAAGCCTTTCAAAACTATGGGACCCCGCAGAAGCATCGCCTGTAATATCACCCCGACTATGAAGAGGGTGAACCCCGGTATAACGTAGAGATAGTCAGGCGCGTAAAGAAGCAGCAGTCTTACCGTTCGCCAGCCGTCCCGAAAAGATCTGAGGTGAGGCGCTCGGGAGCGTCCTGCGGTATGCAGAGTTATAGGAACTTCGCTTATTTTCATTTTTCTGTTATTGGCTTTGACCACCATTTCTATAGCGAATTCCATCCCAGCCGCCTGCAAATTCATCTTTTCGTACGCTTCGCGGGAAAAACCCCGCATTCCACAATACGCGTCACTGACACCGGTCCTAAAGAAAAAATTCATGAGACCTGACAGGAACGGATTGCCGAAAAAACGGTGGAGTGGCCGCATCGCGCCGGGGAGTATGGTTCCTTTGAGCCTCGTTCCCATAACAAGGTCATAACCTTTGCGCAGTTCCTCGATGAACTGGGCCATACCGCCCCAATCATAGGAGTCATCGCAATCGGCCATCATGCAATATTTGCCGCGTGAAGCGTGGATAGCCGCCTGGAGCGCCGCGCCGTAACCTCGCACCGGCTGATGGACCACGCGCGCTCCCAGCGATAATGCTATCTCGACCGATCCGTCATTAGAACCGTTGTCTCCCACCACTATTTCCCCGCGTACACCCAGAGCCGCAAAGCAGTTGACGGCCTTTTCTATGCATGTGCCTATAGTCTCCGCCTCGTTGAGGCACGGCATGATAGCCGAGACTTCTATGTCAGCTTCGGCGGTAGACATCCCTTAACTCCCGATTAGCCCCGGATACAAGAGTTCGGCGTGGAACAAGCGCATGTCCCGAAGAATCATTCGACGCCTTTATCGCATTTGGCAAAATGTGCAAAGCTACCACTCGCCGAGGGAAACCCTCAGCTTTCTCACTCTTTATCGTATAGCTGCTAGTGGCGGTACTTGCAAGAGGCAGGTAATGGGTCCGTCAAGATTTGAATGATCATTTGCTCCGGACAGAGAGGACAAGTCTATTCGGGCGTTTCGGAAGCTATGATTCTCTCTTGAATCAGCGGCGGCAGGTTCTGGTCGCAGTGCGCCACAAAATGTCCAAGCCAATGTCAACCTAGGCGTGAATAAGCCGATTGCGCATGCCCACGATCTGTGACCAGGGTATCTCTTTGAAGCGCTCTTGTGAACTGCGGGAAACCTTTGAGGCAGCTTCCCCGATTATCTCAATGGCTTTCATCAGAGCGAAGGCCAGCGTGGGATCGTCATCGAGATCGGCCCGATTCTTGTTTGCTACAAACGAGACCGCCTTTTGTCCTGCATCCAACATGTGGCGTAGCCGGATGAGGTCATCAATCCGCATACTGCACCTCGGCATGTGCAACAACCTCGTCGCGGAAATATCGGCTGAGGTCCTGAGCATCCTCAGATCCACTTTTCTGCCCAGCGTCTCGGAGAGTTCAATTTCCATGCCCGCAATCTCCAGCAGGCCCGGTATGTGTTCCGGATCGAACTCCACGAGGAAGTCTATGTCGCTTTCAGGTCCGAAATCCTCGCGCAAATGCGACCCGAAGACGGATAGCTTCTTAATGTGGCGCTTTCGGCAAAAGTCTTTGATGAAATTGTCAGGAATGATCGGACGCCCCTTGTTCATGGAATCTTTCCTCCCCTCTTAGGGCCTCTTGTATCGTAGCAATGTCCACAAAATATCCTTTTCAGGAATGTAAGGCAACCGAGAAGCATCGGTTGACATTAGTCCCCAAACCGAGTTCTTGACAAATGCCCGGCAAGCCTTCTCTTAAAGATTCTCGACTGATTCCGTCACAAATAAGTATCAATTCCCAGGAATTCTTTGCTAGGGGCCGTGTAGGCTGCCACGAACGTTGCCGCTCAGCAGATGGGTTCTTCTTGACCGATATTTTGTTCATACGCTATAAGAAACGCTGTTTCAGGATCATGAGTTGCAATTTCAGTAATCAACTTCTTCTCGCGCCACCCTCGACATAAGCAGACCGGGAGAATCCTGGAAGGGAGGCGATGTTGTTCAGCCATTAAGAAGATTAATCGCAGATGTCACAGATGTCGCAGATAAGAAGGAGAGTCGGCCGGCGCGGCAAGGGCCGATATGAGTCTCGATCAGCGACTCATGCTGGCCGCGGATCGAGGCGACCTGGGGCGGGTCCGGATACTTCTGGACAAAGGGGCTGATGTCAACGCGCAGGATCGCGAGGGTCAGACTGCCGTGAGCCTGGCTGCGACCGCGCGTCATTCTGAAGTCGCTCGACAGCTCAAGAAACGAGGCGCGATATTAACGTTGATTGACGCGGTCAGAGTAGCGGACATGGAACAAGTTCAGCTTCTTTTAAAGCAGGGCCATGATCCGCGCGCAAAAGAAGCTGATGGTGGTCGGACCGCTCTCGCGGAAGCCGCTCTCACGGGCAAATTGGAATTGGTGAAGTTGCTGCTCGAAAGAGGCGCTGAAATCAACACAACTGACTGCGCGGGCTATACTCCGATTAGCCTTGCCGCTCTCAGAGGTCATTTGGATGTGGTGAAATTGCTCGGAGAGCGCACAGCCCAACAGGCTTTAGAAGTGGCGGCCAGGCCGGATGATGTTTCATCAACGCAGGGTTTGCACAGGACCTCGATGAATGAGCCCCTCCGGTGAACGATGTGTTCATGAGCCGCCAGGAGCGAAAACTTACCGCAGAGGACACAGAGACCGCGGAGAAGAAAATGGCTTCAATAAACTATCTGAAATTTGGTTTCTCGGAGCCTGCCCCGGCCCCAAATCCGGGCATCTCTGCGGTGAGGCATTCAGCATGAAGTGGAAATTCCATGAAATTTAGACGCATTTGCAAGATCATAAAATGGGTCCTTCTGGTGGTTTTAGTCCTGATTTTGTTGCCATGCCTAGTGCTTGGGATCCGGATTTGGATGATGGCCCCCGTTCCTTCCGCGGACGAACAGCTCATACAAGCAACACATCTAGGGGACCCCGACAAGGCTAAAGCCCTTCTGGATAGGGGCGCTAACGTCAATGCTCGCGACCGCTACGGCGCAACGGCATTGATGGAAGCCGCTGACCAAGGCAATCTAGAAATGATCAAGCTGCTGATCGGAAAGGGCGCTGACATCAAGCTGAAGAACAAAAGTGGTCTGACAGCACTGATGGAAGCTTCCGCGAGGGGGCATTTGGAAGTGGTGAAGCTGCTTATAGAAAAAGGAGCTGATGTCAATGAGCAGGGCATCTATGGGACCACCGCTCTTAAGAAAGCTATCGATTATGGATATGCCAAGGTGGTGGAACTGCTTCTGGAAAACGGCGGCGACGTCAACGCTAAGCTCAGAGACGGCTCAACGGCTCTCATGTGGGCTGTCGTGTCCGGCAACCTAAGGGGTCAAAAAGGGGTCAAGTCTACTCTTGACTCATAGTTACGCATGGTGTTAGAGTCCAATCATGTCACGTCCGCTACGCATAGAGTATCCTCACGCATGGTACCATGTCATGAACAGGGGCAGACGCCGCGAAGCGATCTTTTCGGATCCGGATGATTATCTGCGCTTCCTGGATTTGCTGCGGCAAGCCTCTGCCATGTGGGCCGTTCGAATTGCAGGCTTCTGCCTTATGCCGAACCACTACCACCTCC
>Ga0172371_10001751_pt1 | contig 34543 bp, 29 predicted proteins | sample Lak12m_FD_114543 | JGI IMG/M metagenome (GOLD analysis project Ga0172371, IMG submission 114543) | Freshwater microbial communities from Kabuno Bay, South-Kivu, Congo - kab_022012_12m | ecosystem: Environmental > Aquatic > Freshwater > Lake | place: Democratic Republic of the Congo: South-Kivu...
ATCGTGTCACGGTGTCGGCCGGTTCAGGAATTTTGAGACAGTTCCTGCGTCTCCGCGCCGCACAAACAGGGGGACATCGGTCGCTGAGCATTTCCGCAATTCTCAACGCGTGACACTATAGCGCGGCCGGAACGCTGACGTGCTCGGAAGGGCGGGCTCCCTCAGCGTGGCCGGCACAGAATATCTTCACGCGTCTGCGGGGCCGAACGGGCGCTATTCCTTTCGGGCGTACCGGACCCTGCTGGAGGCTCGAAATCCCACCAGCCAACCGAGTGAAGCCACATTGAGGATGAGACTGCCGAACTCCAGCATCTTGGTCAACGCGGAATCGAGGAACCCCGCTTCCAGCATTCTCCCCAGGTGATAGATCAGCACGGGCGTGTCGATGGCAAGGAAAAGAATGGCCGCGATGACGAATTTCGTCTTCTCATTCCACAGCGCGTAACCGATGAAGAGGGCCGGGATGAGAGCAGCACCGAAATAGGCGGTCTCAATGATGGCCCCGGTGGGGTAGGGAGGGGGATCGAGACCCAACATGTAAAGGTAGCAGACGTACAGAAATGCCTTCAGATAACACCACAGGCCCACGAACCAGAGGACCAGGGGGAAGTCCGGTTCAAATCGCCTTTTGGGGAACAAGGAAAAGGGAAGCCACTGTCGTTTCGTTAACATGCCGAACCGTTTCCGTTCTGATCGTACAACGGGAACCTGTCACATAACTCTCTGACCTGCTCCCGTATGCGGGCGATGATCTTCTCATCACCGCGGTTTGTCAAGGCTCTGAAGATCATGGACGCAATGACGCGCATCTCCTCCGGTCCCATGGAACGTGTAGTCACCGCAGGGGTGCCGATGCGGATTCCGGATGCCTTGGCAGGAGGCAGACGGTCAAAGGGAATTGAGTTCTTGTTCACCGTGATTCCTGCCTTCTCGAGGGCCTCTTGAGCCTCAGCGCCGTTGAGTCCGTGGGACGTGACGTCGACGAGGATGAGATGATTGTCCGTACCGCCGGAAATGAGCGAGAAACCCTGTTCCAGGAGGCCTTCGGCCAACGTACGGGCGTTACGTACCACGTTCTTCTGATACTCGCGGAACTCGGGTCGTGCGGCTTCCCCAAGCGCAACGGCCTTCGCCGCGATCACGTGCATGAGCGGCCCGCCCTGCATGCCGGGAAAGATGCACGAGTCAAGGGCGGCCGCGAATTGTTGCCGGCACATCACAATACCGCCGCGGGGTCCACGGAGGGTCTTGTGGGTCGTCGTGGTAATGAAGTCAGCATGGGGAATTGGTGATGGATGCTCTCCTGCCACGATCAACCCCGCGATGTGAGCAATATCGGCCATGACCACTGCGTCCACTTCTCGAGCGATCTCGCCGAATGCCTGGTAATCGATAACCCTCGGGTACGCGCTTGCTCCGCAGATCACCATCTTGGGCCGGTGTTTGCGAGCCAGATCCCGGACCTGATCATAATCGATCCGATGATCCTCGGCTCGCACGGAGTACGGGATCACGCGATAGATCTTTCCGGAGAAATTCTTCGGATGCCCCATGGACAGGTGGCCACCATGGGCCAGGTCCATGCCCAGATAGGTGTCCCCAGGATTCATGATCGAGAAAAACACCGCCATATTTGCCTGTGTTCCCGAATGGGGCTGGACGTTGGCGTGGTCGGCTCCGAAGAGGGCTCGAGCTCTCTGGCGAGCCAGTTCCTCGATGACGTCGACGTTCACGCACCCCCCGTAGTAACGCCTCCCCGGGTAGCCTTCGGCGTACTTGTTTGTGAGGATGCTGCCCTGAGCTTCCATGACCGCGAGCGAAGTAAAGTTCTCCGATGCGATCAGTTCAAGGCGATGCTCCTGACGGTCCTTTTCGTCGGCGATGATGTTGAATACTTGCGGATCGGTCTGTTCGAGCGGGCTCATCGTTGTCCTTCGTAGCAGAGAGTACCCTGAGAAGAGCGTCGGTTCACTCCCGTGCTCGACGCCGGGCTCGGCTTGTTGATGCCTGTGCAGGGAACGGCACGGTGAACCTTCTTCGGAAACGACTCCGGTACGCTCCTAGCCGGTCGTGAACATCCGAGGACGGATTTCACCGGCGTCGAGCGCGGGGGCTTCGGTTTGTGGGCTCAGTGCTGTTCGATGAGATCGATTCGTCTCTGGTGCCTTCCCCCCTCGAACGGGGTCTCCAACCAGGTCCTCAGAATACTGAGGGCGAGCTCGGTCCCGGTCACACGACCGCCAAGCACCAGGACGTTGGAATCATTGTGTGCGCGGCTCATCCGGGCATGGAATTCCGTCGTGCACAGGGCGGCGCGGATTCCCTCGAAGCGATTGGCCGACATGCACATCCCGAGCCCGGTTCCACAGATCAGTATCCCGCTGGAAGCCTCTCCGGCAAGGACGCGTCTGCAGAGGCGCCGGGCCATTTCGGGATAATCGCATGAGGATTCATCACGGCATCCCACGTCGATCACGCGCACACCGTTCCGTGCGAGGTAGTCCGAGAGCAGCGATTTCAGGGCGAATCCCGCGTGATCGGATCCAATGAGAATTGCGTCGGTCATGACTCAGACCGCCTGAACACGAGGCTGGCGTTCTGTCCCCCGAAAGCGAAACTGTTGGACATCGCGTACTCCACGTCCCGGGTGACCGCTCTGTGGGGGGTGTAGTCCAAATCACATTCCGGGTCCGGCGTGTCCAGGTTGATGGTCGGAGGTATGGTCCCGGTTTTCGTGGACATAATTGTGTAAATGGCCTCCACTGCTCCCGCAGCCCCGATCAGATGCCCTGTCATGGACTTGGTGGAGCTGATGCTCACTCGGTTTGCCGCGGACCGAAAGAGCTTCCTCACCGCGAGGCTCTCGATCTTGTCGTTGAGGTCCGTCGAGGTCCCGTGCGCGTTGATGTAGACGACCTGCTCGGTCGTGATGCCCGCGTCTTCTATGGCGAGCTTCATGGACTGATACGCGCCTTCACCGTCCGGAGCAGGCATCACGTAATGGTAAGCATCGTCCGTCGCTCCGTAACCGACTATCTCTCCGTGAATTCGGGCTCCGCGGGCTTCGGCGCACTCGAGTGCTTCCACAAGGAGCATGCCCGATCCTTCGGACATGACGAACCCGTCCCGATCGGCGTCGAACGGTCGCGAAGCTTTCTCCGGCTCGTCGTTGCGACTGGAAAGAGCCCGGAGAGCATTGAACGCCGAGACTGAGAGCGTCGTGATCACGGCCTCCGCACCTCCGGCGAGGACAACGTCCGCCCGGCCTTCTCCGACGAGGCGAAACGCCTCACCGATTGCAGAGGAACCGGATGTGCACGCATTGACGACCCCGAAATTCGGTCCTTTGAAACCAAACTTTATGGAGAGGATCGCCGGCGCCAGATTAATCACCGCCATGGGGATCATGAGAGGGGGAACGCGCTTTGGGCCTTTGCTGCGGAGAATTTCGACCCCGTTCTCGATTGTGGCGAGGCCCCCCATGCCGGAGCCCACAATGACGCCGCACCGATAGGGATTTTCAGGTGGGCAGCGAAATCCGGAGTCGGCCAGGGCCTCCGAGGCGGCCACCACGGCGAACTGCTGGTAACGGTCCATCCGGCGGAGTTCCTTGGCGGAGATGCATCCCGCGGGATCAAAATTCCCGCGAACTTCTCCCGCAATCTGTGTGATGAACGACTGAGGGTCGAACAGTGTTATGGGACCTATTCCAGAGCGTCCGGAAGTGACGGCCTCCCAGTTGGCCGCAACACCTGTTCCCAGGCAGGTCACCATTCCCATTCCCGTTACTACGACTCTTCTGCGCACAGGGCCCTCCGGAATCGCTCATTTTCTCCGAACCGTTGATCAGGAAGCCTTCTGGCGTCCTCGGATGAAATCGGCAACATCTTGCACCGTCTGAATTTTTTCCACCTCCTCGTCGGTGATTTCCAAGCTGAACTCGTCTTCGAGGAGGGCTATCATGTCGTATATGTCGAGGGATTCCGCGCCGAGATCCTCGACAATCTTCGAGTTCAACTGAATATTCTCTTTGTTGGCGTCGACGAGTACTTCTGCAATGAGGTCTACGACTCTTCTGTCTAAATCATCCATGTCGGGTCTCCTCCAAGCTAATATTTCATTGGACTTTCGGCTGCTCTGCGCCCGGTGGCCATGGAGAGAGAGACTTATCTCACCCTCCGGTCCTCCCCAATGGAAAACTCCTCAGCTTGTCGTGGCCCGGAGAACGGTTACCTTCCGGGGCCCCGTCTATCGTAGCGCCGGCCGCTACGCTGAATCACATGTACAGTCCCCCGTTGACGCGGATCACCTGGCCGGTGATGTAGTCCGCCATGGGGCCGCTCAAGAAGAGCACCGCCGCGGCCACGTCCTCGGCGCGCCCCATTTTCCCGAGCGGAACATGGTCAAGGACCGCTTCAACCTGTTTCTCCGTGAGCTGTTGCGTCATTCCACCGATGATGATGCCTGGGGCCACAGCGTTCACGAGGATGTTCCGAGGGGCCAGCTCCCTTGCCAGAGCCCGGGTGAAGCCGATGAGGCCGGCTTTGGCGGCCGAGTAGTTGGCCTGACCGGCATTTCCGATCTCCCCCGCGGTTGAGGCCACGTTGATGATCCGGCCTCTGCGCTTTCGTATCATGGTCTTGCTGACCGTGCGACACACGTGGAACGCGCCGGTCAGGTTAGTCCCGAGGACTTCGTTCCAGTCAGCGTCTTTCATTCTGGCCAGCAAGGAGTCTCGGGCGATTCCGGCGTTGTTGACCAGGATGTCGATGGCGTCACGCGCGGCCAGGACTTCTCCCACTCCTGAGTTCACCCCTTCCGGGTCGGTCACGTCAAACCGCGCCAGCATCCCATCCGCACCCTGTTCCTTTACCATTTGCAGGGTCGCCTCCGCCTGTTCGCCGGCCGTCCGAGAGTTGACGACAACAAACGCGCCAGCGCGCGCCAGCGTCAGACAGATCGCCCGGCCAATTCCCCTGGCCCCGCCGGTGACGAGCGCGGTCTTGCCTCCGAGAGACATGGAATCACAGGCCGAAGCGTTCATGCTCCAGCACCTCGAAGGGCATTCAGGCCGTCGAGGTCCGAGACGCTGATTGCCCGGGCCGATCGCTCTATCCGTTTCAGCAGACCCGTCAACACCTTGCCGGGTCCCACCTCGACAAACATCCCCGCGCCGTGTTCCAGCATGGTCCGGATACAGTCGGTCCATTTCACGGGGTGCACAACCTGATCGATCAGGAGTTGCTTGATCTCAATGTCCGAGGCCGGGTGAGGGCGGGCCGTCACGTTGGACACGACCGGAAAGAGACCGGTCGCGGTGGACATCCGCGCCAAGCGGTCGCTGAGCGCGTTTCGTGCCGGCTCCATCAGGGAAGTATGGAACGCTGAGGAGACCGGAAGCATGACGGCCCTGCTCCTCTTTTCCCCGGCCAACGCATCCACGGCCCGTCGCACGGCCTCCAAATGTCCCGAGATCACCACCTGATCCGGAGCGTTGAAGTTCGCGGGTTCCAGCACCTCGGCCCCGCGTACTCCGGCCACGATCTCACAGACTCTTTCAGCCGTGAGGCCCACAACCGCGGCCATACCGCACGTGCCCGGCGGCTGAGCTTCATCCATGGCTTTGGCCCGCACGCAGATGATCTCCAGCGCGGTCTCGAAATCCAGAACGCCCGAAGCGCAGAGAGCGGAATACTCACCCAGGGAGTGGCCCGCAGAGATCGAGGGATTCAATGGAAATCGTTCCCGAATGATTTCCCACACGGCCATGGAGTGAACGAAAACCGCGGGCTGAGTATAGACCGTACGGTTGAGCTCTGCGCCACGCTCCCCGGACATGATCTTGCTGAGGGGGTACCCGACGATCGAGTCGGCGCGCTCGAGTAGCGCTCGAGCCGATGGGATTTCCCGAGCAAGGTCTGCGGCCATCCCCGGAAATTGGGATCCCTGTCCGGGAAACATGAGAGCCACGTTGTCCAAGTTCTGCTGTACAGAATCGGGTGACATGGCATCAGGTCTTTCAGGACTCAGTTTCCACGACGGCCTTGCCCTTGTAGAAACCGCAGCCCGGACAGATCCGGTGGCTCATCATCATTTGCGAACACTGGGGACACGTCACCAGGTTGACAGGAACAAGCTTGTGGTGGGTTCGTCGTTTGTCTCTTCTGGTTCGGGAAACCCGTTTCTTGGGTACTGGCATGACTCATCCTTTTTCAATGTGAAACAGCATCGGCTCAGGAGCCTGAACAGGCTAATCGCCCCTCCTCAGGGCCGCACGGAACGTGTCCTCTCCGAAGGCCCCGTTCTGTCGATGCGGTAGAAGCAAGCTCTCAGTTTAACACGGCCGGATGGCTCTTTGGAAGAGACTCCGTGATTGCCCGACTCAGGACCGTTCGGCGAAGCATGCACGCGACCCGCACGCTCTTCTCGAACATGAGGCGATTCTTCGCACGCGCGAGGCGCCGGCAGCCGGTGCTTTCTCGTCCGCTACCGATCATTACGACCGCGTCTTGCCTTTCAGGCGGTCCAGTGCGGCCCAGCGGGGGTCCCGAGAGGATTCCGGCGGACACGTGCATTCCGGAGATCCCTTCAAGGCGCCACAACGAGGGCACAGACCGGGACAATCCTCCCTGCACAGCGGCTGCATGGGCAGTTCGAGGAGGAGCTCCTGTGCGATCATTTCGCCCGGATCGAAAACCGGCCCTTGGATCACTATCTCGTTGCTCTCCAGAGAAGCGGTCTCTTCTTCAGTTTCCTCCTTGCCGGCCTTTCGGCGCAGCACAAAGTCGAGCTCCACCTCGGTGTCAACGTCGTAATCGGCAAGACATCGGGAGCACTGAAGCGTCACCTTGGCCTGAACGACGCCCGTCAGGAGAATATCATCCTCCTGATCAAAAAGCCGCACATATCCTCTGACCTCGGGTCGGATCGTCACGCCCCGGGGAGCGGGGATGGTTGCGAGCGCGTCGGAGAGGATGTCTTCCTCGCCGGAAAAGGTCAATTCGAGGCCGTCTGGCGGAATGTCGTCGATTCGGATTCTCATGGGGCGACCGCCGCTCCGCTTGTACAGCGTAAACTCAAAGAATATAACCTGTTGGTGAACGAAGTCAAGCAAAAAGGACCCAGCGCAGTGATCGTTCAGTTATTCGAGGAAGAAATTCTCTCACCTCGCGTAGAAAAGGGGGGAGAAGATTGGGTAGCCGTGGGTGTCAATCCAGGGCCTGCCCTCTCAGGGCAATGAATAAGGCTGCTCCCGATTCATGACTCGTCCCCGGCATTGTCATCCCCACCGGTGTCTGCTCCGGAAGCATACGCCAGGGCCTGGAGGATCGAATTGAACTTCGTCTGGCTCGTGTCGCCCCGTGAAGTCAGCACAATGGGAACGGTCCCCGGTCCCGCGGTGATGATTCCGCCGTTTTCCACTATGAGTCCGAGGCTCCCCATGGTCTTCGAGAGCATCTTGTAGAGCACGTTGGCTGTGTTGATGTCCGTGGCCACGAGGCAATTGGCGTTGCCCATGATCCGACCCTGGTAGTGTTTTTCCTCCGCCACGTCGGGAACCGTCGCAAGATCGAAGGACAGAGGCCCTTCCACGACCACGGGGCCGTACTTTTTCTCGAGTGCTGCCGATCGCTCTTCCACTTCACCCGCGAGAAGCGTGGAGGGGATGGCTGACGTCTCCTTTTCCACCGCGGTGATGATGGCTACGCGCAGCGGCTGCCGCGAGCGCAAGACCCGTCGCACCACGTCCAACTGATTCTCGACCACCTGGAGCAGGGCATCCGCGCTGCGGAACCCCGGATTGACCGCGGCGTCGGACAGGGCAAAAAAACGGCCGTCCGGCAAAACAAAGAGCGCCGTGTGGGAGGCAATTCTCTTCCGGCCCTTCTGATCGGGCAGAAGCGGCTCATCATCCGACTTGTAAATTGCCAGTGCTTCATGGAGCAGTCCCGCGGTGTCCACGCTCCCTTTCATGACAACGAAATCCGGATGATCGGGAAGGAATTTCCCGAAAACGTCGGCCATGGACTTCAACTTGTCGCCAAGATCGACGGCCAGCGGATCGATGGGGATGATCTCCACCCTCGGGTCGGAATGAGGAGAGAGGGGCACTTTGGAGCGTTCCACCACGGAATGCACCTCCACCGGGTTTCCGATGAGGGCGATTCTGTCCAGCAGGCCCCGGTCACGAGCGTTCGACACCGCGACGAGCGCGTCCTCGTTGTCCGCGCCGACGAGCACGAGGTTGGCCGGCCGGAATCTTCCCTGCGCGATAGAACCGACCACCTCGTCGAGAAGTCCGGCAAAGGAAAACGTCTGCACCCCCGTTCCACCGGCGCCCAGCACATGAAATGCCTGCCTCATGCTCTTCGCCTCAACCGTGAAGTGCAGTCGGCGGTCGCCTCTGGCGGGATTGACATACATCTCGAAGAGGTGATTGGCGATGAGATATTCGTGCTCCAGGGAATCGAGGCACATCATCGGCGTGAACGGATTGTCCACCCGTTCCTGGATCTTGGCGAAGAGTTGCCTGAAATGGGGGTCCAGAGCCATCATGCTCGTGATGACGACGAAATGGGGTCTCTCCGAGGGTCTGCTGGTCGACGCCATTTCCAACAACGAGGCCACTTCGCGGGCGTACCGATCGACCACGGCCATGAGGTTCCTCTGCAAGGTAGTCGATATCTTTGCTGATTCTAGAATCATGAGAAGCTCGCAGACTTCCTTGACCCCGGTGCCGACCTCCCGGGAGGCGAGTCGGAAGTGAGGCGGAATCGCAAAGTTCTCCTGCTTGAGGCAATCGAGGATTTTCCCGAAGTCGAATTCGATGAGTATCTTGTTGGCATCCTGAGCGGCCAACTCCCTGACGATGCGGGGGCCCGCCTTTCTGGCCACCGAGGCGAACAGCTCGTCCAGAGCCATGACGAGAAGGTTGAGGTGCTCCTGGTTGATTCGCTCGATTTCAGAGAGCAGGGCGGCAATGGACTTCAAGGGGGTCACTTTGACATAGCCACGCAGGCTCTGCCTGAGCTCGCGGGAATCCTCCCTGAAGAGGGAGCTGATCTCGTGCGGTCCCAGGGTGGTGAAGGAAAGGGGGCTGCAGAGAGAGGCGTTGATCGAGCTCTGATCGCCCTGCCGCAGCAGGAGGCTCTTCAGTTCCGACGCTACAAGGGCTCCTCGATTGAGGCTGCTGTTATGCAGCCGTTTCCAGGATTCATCCCTGACGGTGTCGGTGAGGACGTAAATCCCGTCGGGCAGGTTTCCCAGGTCGCCTCCGCCGCATACCACATCGGTGACTTCCGACAGCTTGACGCCGTTCTTCATCAGAAGGTTCGATGCCTGGAGTGCGAGGGCTTCGGGGGAGGTTCCGTACGTCAGGAAGTCTATCTCGCTCCGGAAGAGCACCTTGATGCCACGGACGGCAAGCACGTAGACAGCGTACCGCTTGGCAACAATAGCGACGGTGATCTTGCTGTCAAGACTGAGAATGGCTTGCCCGAAGCCGGTCCGGTCGAGCTCGATGGCCTTGCGGCGGGCAATGTTGGTGAGGATCGTCCGGATGATCGGGCTCTCCCGTCCCGGACTCCCGCACCGATAGAGGACGAGGAGGTATACGGAAAGAAGATCGCCATATACGGGAACGAGCTCCTTTTCCGTGCGGAATCCCCCCGAGGCAGCCAGGAGTCTCTCGACGAACACCCGGAGCTCGTCGAACTGCTCAGGCTCGGTTAGAATGCGCTCGAGTTGCAAGATCTCTGAAATCACGTTGTCCCGAAGGTATTCGGCAATAATCTTCAGTTCGTTTCGGGCCTGTCTGGACGAGTGGAGCGCACGGTCCACCTTCGCGGCCGCGAAGATCCGATCGCGGGGAGAGGCGGACGGGTCCTGAAACCGGGCTGGATCGAAAAAATCCGTTTCGAGCAGCCGTTGCCGTATTTCCCCGATTCTGGCCGTGATGTCGACGTCGTGAGGCATTCTGCAGTCCCTGTGGATGGAATTATGGGGTTGATCATTACAGTACATTCCGTGTACAGGCAAGGTCATGCTCGCGCAGCCGGACCGCCCCCTGCACGGGCTTTCGTCCGCGGACCGGGTTGGGACGCGGAGCACAAATCAGGTGATCGTTCACCGCGGAGGACGAAGAGCACGCGGAGGATGCAGAGAAATCTATTTTCTTCCGACTAGTTAGGGGATGAAGCTTCACCATGCTTGCCGGCTCCGGCGTCGCGTTGGGCGCCGTGTCCCGGAGTCAGTGGAGGAACCGGCTGCCGAGCATTCGAGCCTTCTTACCTCGGCGCTCTCCACGTTCTCTGCGGTGAATTCCTTATTCTTGCTCATCGGTTACCAAATCGTGTTTTGGTGTGCCTGATGCAGAGCACGGAGGTTCGTACAGACTCTCGGGAGGCAACGTGAAGGTTCTCGTCATTAATAGCGGAAGTTCGTCCCTGAAATACACGCTTTTCGACATGGCCGACGAATCGGTCCTCCGTTCCGGTACCGTCGACCGAATCGGCCTCGACGGCTCCAGCCACTCGTTTTCCGACTTCGGAAGAGACGATGAGGTCAGGCAGACTCCCATTGCCGGTCATGGCGAGGCATTGGACGAGGTCCTGAGCACTCTGGTCCACGGTCCGCTCGGATCTCTTGAGGACCTCGCAGCCGTGGCGCACCGCGTGGGGCACGGTGGGAAATACTGGCAAGCTGTTCGTATTACCCCTGACGTCATTGCGGAGATCGGGCGGATGACACCCATGGTCCCGCTTCATCACCCGGCCATGATACGGGAGATCGAGGAGTGTCTCGTCAGGATGCCTCACGCCGCGCACGTGGCGGTCTTTGACACGTGGTTTCACCGGACCATTCCGGATGTGGCGGCGATCTACGGTCTGCCGTATCGGTACTTCTCGGAGAAAGGATATCGGCGCACGGGATTCCACGGGAACTCCCACGCGTATGTAGCGGAATTGGCAGCACGGTTTCTCGGCCGTCCTCTCGACGATCTGAGAATGATTACGTGCCACCTCGGCAATGGCGCCAGCGTCTGTGCAATCGACCGCGGCCGCTCCATCGACACGAGCCTGGGAATGACCGCGCTGGAAGGCCTGATGATGGGAACCCGCTGTGGCGATGTTGACCCGGGTCTTATACCGATCATCATGGCGGAAGATGGCCTGTCTTCAGACCGGATGACCGAGCTCATGTTCAGAGAATCCGGTTTACTGGGAATCAGCGGAGTCAGCCGGGACATGCGTGAGGTGGAGTCCGCCGCGCTCCGCGGGAACGAACGGGCCGCTCTCGCCCTGGACGCGTTCTGCTACAAAGTGAAGCGGTACATCGGATCGATGCTCATGGTCCTCGGTGGCTGCGAAGCCCTGGTCTTTACCGGAGGAATCGGCACGAACAGCGCCACGGTGCGCCGCAAGGCGCTCCACGGAACAGCGGGCCTCGGATTCGAGATCGACGAAACTCGGAACGCCACGGGAAAGGCCACCGATCATGATCCCGTGAAAGAGGTGTCCGCGGCGTCTTCCGGAGTCAGAATTCTCGTGGCACAAACGTTTGAAGAAATCATGATGGCACGACAGTGCTTGAAAGCGATAGGAGAAGGAGCGGGTCGGTAAGGCCACGATGGCGTACATTCGGTCACGAATTTCCGCGCTGCGTCCCAGACTCAAGGAATGCCGTTTTCAGTCCGTCACTCCGGCGAATAGCGGGGCCTCCCGCGCGACGCGGGACTGTCAAGCTGCAGAGAATCGGAGTGCTCTCCACTGCTCCCGGCCATGCGGGACTGGATTCCGACTTTCGTCGGAATGACGGAGAGCTCGGCTTGGTTCTGGTCTTCCAGCCGAGTCGTAGGAGGTCAGGGTCCAATACGCCACCGTATTGATGAAAAGGAATGCGAGGGGATGCTGTGAACCGATCTAAGAGAAGATGGAGGCAGGGAAGAGCATGGGCGGCATGGAAGGCCCAGATTCGAAGTCCTCGTGACCGGACTTTACAAGCGAAAAAAAACCGGGCTGATTGTACCAGCCCGGTTTCAGTTTCATGCGGCAGGCTCGCCGCGCGGCTTCTTTCTTCTTGTCCCGATGCGGCCCTGCCTTGCAGTTTTGGAGCATGAGCGGGACAAAGACATTTCGTTCTTTCGGTAGCTTTTTCTTCTTCACCGGTTGACCTCCTCTTCGTATGTACGTGTGCTTGGATACCTCCGCAGCGGCGCGAGAGCGCGACAAACCGTCCCGCGTCTCATGGCCGGCACGGGGGGACTGTCGGGCCGCAGCACCGATCTCACTGACTACGGCCACAATCAGCGGATCCGGTCTCTACGGCTTGATCTTCTCCGCCAGAGCGGAGAGCGTCTTTGCCAGGAAGGATCGGGCATCCTTCGATGAGCTCGAAGCAACATCCTCCAGGTACGCGGCGGCTTCCTTTATTTTGGTCTTTGCGTCTTCGCTGAACGGCTCGAGGGCCCTTTCCACGGCCTGTCTTGTCTTCTGAGCCTCCTGGAGCGTATCCTGCAAAACGGCCTTGATGCTGTAGCCGCCCGCTGCCTGATCCGCGGGCTTCCAACCACTGATCGATTCGAACTTTCGTTTCAGGAGCTCTGACAATTCGGGCTTGTGGTTCATGGTGCTGCACCTCCTCACACGATTTCGATCCGGTAGACGAGAATTCTCGTGAATGGACTCAGCCGCGGACTTCTCCTCTGCCCACCTTGTACATAACGTTCTGACACCACGGCCACAATTTGTTCCCGGCTCGCTGCAGCCGAATCTACTGCGAGTCTCTCTCGTGCCGCGCCAGGAATTCCTCCCAGCGTTGATCGGTGAATTCCTGGAGTCTTCGGACCTGATCCTCGGAGATCTTCCGGAAACGGGTCTGGCCTTTGACGTAGTCAGCGACGGATTTCTTCCTGCCCTTTTCCGCGAGGGTGAGAGAGCGGGACGTCAGCTTGAACTTTCCGTCACGGATTTCAAAGAGCACGTGGACTCCGGAATCGACAGCGAGTCTTCCCATCCTGACGAGATCCTTATTCGGAAATCCCCAGCCCGGAGGACAGGGCGCGTGGACCTCGATGTAGCGCGATCCTCGGATGTCCTTCGCTGTCCGCACCTTGTCGTACAGATCGAGGGGAAACGCCGGAGACGCTGTGGCTATGTACGGAATGCGGTGCGCTTCCACAATCCGGATCATGTCTTTCTTGTGCTGAAGCTTGGCCAGAATCGGAGTCGTCGTCGTGATCGCACCGGCAGGGCTTGCGCTGGACCGCTGGGTTCCTGTGTTCATATATCCCTCGTTATCGTAGCACACGTAGATGAAGTCAGTGCCGCGCTCGAGGGCTCCTGAGAGGGCCTGAATCCCGATATCATAGGTGCCGCCGTCTCCGGCAAAGGCTACCACCGTGTAGCCGACTTTTCCGGTGGCCTTGAGGCCGGCCACGAGGCCGGACACCGAGGCTCCCGTGGAGGCAAAGGGGTTGTTGATGCAGATCACCTTCGCTGGAGTGACAGGATAGACGCCGTGCAGGACCGTCATGCAACTCGCCGGCACGGCCACGATGGTCTTGCCTTTGTCGAGTGCTTTCAGTGCGTGCCGATAGGTGAGCATGAGACCGCAGGCCGCGCAGGATCTGGTTCCAGGCAGGATGAATTCCTCGGTTGGTAGCTCTCTGGCTGCTTTCGTAGGCATGATACCGTTATTCCTCTTGTTGTGAGCGTCGAGGCATGTGCCTTACCACTCCCCGCGTACGTCAATCCAACCGTATGATGGCTCTTTTGCGATCGATTCCGACGCGGTTCGGGCCAACTGCTCCGGTCTGACGTCGCGTCCTCCCAGCCCTGCGACAAAGGATGAGACCTTCGGTTGCAGGTTCCGGTCAAAGAGCGCGGATCTCAGGTCCGTTGCAAGCGCGCCGCCATAGCCGTAGCTAACGTCCTTCTCGAACACCGTGACGGTCTCCGCACCTTTCAAGCCAGCGGCGATTGCGTCGGCAGGGAAGGGCCGATAGGACCGGACCCCCACCACTCCGGTCCGCAAACCTTCCTGTCTCATGAGGTCCGCGGCCAACGTGCACTCCGACGCCAGTGAACCCATGCTGACCAAAGCGTGGTGCGCATCTTCCATTCGATACGTCCAGACCAGTCCGCCTGTGCAGCGGCCGAAGACGGAGGCGAACTCCCTGTCCACATCTTCGATGGTCTCGAGGGTCCCCACGAGGTCTTGCTGTAATCGGTATCTGAGCTCCATGTATCCGGGTCTCAGATCACCGAAGGGGTCTTGTCGCGGTTCACTGAGAATAAGCGGATTTACGTTCATGAATGCGCCTTCTTCGATGCCCACTCCACCGGAGTACCTCGGGAGGAACCGGTCCACATCCTCCTGCGTCGGGATCTCGACCGGCGTGCTCGCGTGGGACAGAACAAAGCCGTCGTAACAGACCATGACGGGGATGCTTGCCTGCTCGGCTATCTTGTAAGCGTGGATGATGGAATCGAGCACTTCCTGGCTGTTGCGGCAGTAGAGTTGGATCCATCCGGTGTCCCTCTGGGCAATGGAATCCTGCTGGTCGTTCAGGATGGTCCACGGCGCGCCGACTCCTCTGTTGACGCAGGCCATGACCACCGGCACTCGGCTGCCGGCAGCCCAGTGGAGCATTTCGTGCATGTAGAGGAGGCCATTGGCGCTCGTGGCCGTAAACACTCTTGCCCCCATCTGGGAAGCGGCAATCACTGACGCCATTGCCGAATGCTCGCTCTCCACGGTGAGGTATTCCGCGTCAAGGTCCCCGCGCTCCACCATGGCGGCCAACTCTTCGGTGACCGGTGTCTGCGGGGTGATGGGATAGGCTGCCACGACCTGTATACGACACAGAGCCGCGGCGACAGCCGCGGCAGTGTTGGCGGTAATAATCCTGATTTCGTCCATGCAAAAACCTCTATGCCCGCTGTCGGGCGTAATGAACCCTGAGGATGGCCCTTTCGCGAGTGTCCGGGGTGGCGAGCAACAGGTGCCGACCAACGGGAGCCACCAATATATTTAAAGTTTTTGGAAGGGGGGCGCGGGGGGAGACCCTTTTCCAAAAAAGGTCTCCCCCCGCACTCGCCTTTTCATAGGCAGGTCCCTCCCCGGTGCATTTGTCCTAAGATGCCGCTTCTCTGCCTTCGACCATGTGTATGGCCTTGCGGGGGCACTCTTCAGCGCAAACGCCGCACCCTTTGCAATATTCCAGGTCGATTTCCAGGGGAAATTCACGGGAAATCACGCCGTCAGGGCAGTAGAGCCAGCAGAGCAGGCAGGTGTCTTTCTGCGAGCATTTCTCCTGGTCGATCTCCGGGGTCTGTGATCGCCAGTCGCCGGTTCGTCCCGCTTCTCCCGGAGCAGGGGTGGAAGCGGCAAGAACGGTTTCTTTTATCTTATCGCTCATGAATTCCTCAGCTTCGGGCGCGTGCGGCCATACCGGGCGCGGGGTACGGGAAGACGCGTGCTCCCTCATACGCAAGGGCCAGGGCCTTGAGATTCCTCTCGAGCGCCTCTCCTTTGAATTTCTTCCCGATTGCCTTGCGGATATTCTCGAGGCTCACCAGGCTGGATGCCGCGGCAAAGGGCCCGAGTATCGACGTTGATATGAGCACGTTGCCTTCCACGACAAGCCCGGCCTCAGCGGAAGCATGAAACGCGTCGGAGCACGCAATGGTGAACGGCCCCTCGAGACCGAGCTCACGGGGCGTGGCCGCAGTGTTGACGACAAGGAGGCCGCCTTCCTTCAGATTCGCGGTGACGTTGACCATGCCCAAGAGGTTGTCGTCCAGCACCACGGCAATATCGGGATAGAGAACATTGGAAAAGGTGCGAATCGGTTCCCGAGCCACCCTCGTGTGGACACTCACGGGAGCGCCGCGTCTCTCCGAAAAATACGTGGGTTTGGCGCTGACGCCCCTGAACCCTTCGTAATACGCGGCTTCAGTGAGTATTTTGGCTGCGGTGACCGCTCCCTGTCCGCCTCTTCCGTGCCAGATAATTTCATAGGATTCGTTCATGGGTCTCTCTGAAAATTTTTCATGCCCAATATTGGGCCTAACGAAGCATGAAAGTGCTCGCCTTCGGTGAACACTCCGTGGCTTCGCCCCGGAGAGGGACGGCAAGAGCGCCTCGATGCGCCATAATTTGGAGGGGAGACTCATCTCCCCTCCAAACCTCCCCATACGTGACCCCCTGGCCCGTTGCCGCACCCACAGGACTTTCACGTGAGCTCCCGCTGTCAAACCTTCCTAACTTAAAACAGGCGGCCGGATTCGTCAACATCCAATAATCGCACTGGGTTCACTATAGCGAAAACAAGCGCGGCAAATAGCAAAACTGTGTTCAAGGTGAACACAGCGCTGCGTGAGAATAAGATTTTCGGGTGAAATCAGGATGCGGAAAGGGCTGCGGTCGTCATACGGGAGATGCGTTCCATCGAGATTGCCACATAGGCTGGATCGATTTCGTAACCAACGAAGTGCCGTCCCGTCTGGAGGGCTGCGATCGCGGTGGTGCCGCTTCCCATGAACGGATCCAGAACCGCCTCTCCCTCAAAGGTGTACAGATGAATGAGGCGCTCCACGAGAGCCACCGGGAACGGGGCAGGATGACCGACCCTTCGCGCCGATTCCGGGGGAATGTGCCAAACGCTCGTCGTGGCGCTCATGAATTCCTCCCGGCTGATGGTGGATCGGCCTTTGTTGTGCCGGTCGAAACGATCCTTCGAGAAGATGAGCACGTACTCGTGGAGATCCCGCAGCGTGGGGTTGCCTGCGGACATCCACGATCCCCAGGCACAGGAGCCGGTGGAACCCTTCCCCTTGACCCAGATGATCTCTCCGCGCATGAGAAGCCCCAGATCGGAAGCCAGTGAAGCAATGTGCGCATTGAGGGGGATGTACGGTTTCCGTCCCAGGTTTGCCACATTGAAAGCGATGCGCCCTCCGGGAACGAGCACCCGCCTGGTCTCGGCCAGCACCTGTCTGAGGAAATCCAGATATTCGTCCAGCGTCAAGTCCCGGTCGTAATCCTTCCCAACATTGTACGGAGGAGACGTCACCATGAGAGCCACGGAGCAGTCGGGAAGCTCTTCCATGTTTTCGCACGACTGGGGAAATACCCGATCAAGGCACCGAGGGGGAATCGGGCTGATATTCCCCGTGCCGTCCGTGCACGAAGGTCGAACGCAGAGTCTCCTGGAGTAAAAGCTTGAGGAATCGTGGCTCTCACGATTCCCAGCGCCGAAGGATTTCGTGACCGTCTTCTTTCTCAATCCATCCCCGTGGTTCTCGGCCGAAGGTGTGGGTGGGAGCGCCGAGAACGCTGGGGGTGCGGATATCACGGCATGAAACTGCTGTCAATAAAATTTCCTTGTTAATCAGCATGTAATATCAAAATTATCATTCAATTTATCATGTATACATCAAGTCATTTGTATGGGAAACCGCAAGATTGCCTATGATTGCAGGGTTTTATCCCATGCCAACCTCGAAAGACGCCTCAGAGTTCCGCACAGCGCCCATTCGCCTGAAAGCCCACGGGGACGGGGGCCGCACCGATATCAGTCAGCCTCTCCCGCGAGAACAAAAGCACCCCAGAAGAACGGGTGATCCTGACCGCTAGCCCGGAGCTCCAACCGGGCGAGGGCAAGGGCTTCGCGCTTGTCCTTGCCATGGTAGAGATGGGTGAAGAAGCGCTCCACCAGCCGGACGGACGCCGCCTCATCGACGCTCCACAAGGTAATGAGCACGCAGCGCGCCCCCGCGTACTGGAACGCTCTGCCCATGGTCATGAGCCCTTCCCCGGAGACATACCGTCCGAGGGCCGTTTGGCAGCCCACGAGCGCTACGATGTCAGCTCTCATGTCCAGGCCCGCCACGTCCGACATCCTGAGGAAACCGTCGGCGCCGGCCGGCACCATGGTCATGGTGAGGGCAGGCTCATGGATTCCGGGAACCGCGGCGCTGAAGACACCGTGGGTCGCAATGACCACGTGAGAATAGCGGTCCAAGTGGGGAGCCACTTCTTGGAAGAAGACGCCCCGCGACGCCTGGAACCCGGAACAGATTTTCGTCTCACTTCCGTAGACCCGGGCAAGGCGCTCCGCGAGGCGACCGGTCATGGGGAGTCGAGGAAACCGCAGACCGGCGCAACTTTCTTTCCTAACCATCTCCATCAGATTGAGCTCGCTGCCGGTCGGTTCCGCACCCTGGATTTCGCCCTTTGATGCACCAACCCTCTCGTCGTCGAGGTCAAAGACGGGGTCCGCAATGACCAGCAATCGCTTGGCCGGCGGTGTGCTTTTCCGCAGGGTCCTCTGAAGAGTGAGAGCCGTCAGCGATTGGTAGTAGCTGACCGGGTGAAGATCGCCGAGATACGTCAACCCCACGGGAGTGGTGCCCCACGGCGCGAACTCCCATTGGGTCGTGCCTTGAACGACGAGGGCCTCAAAGGGGATCAAGGCCAGCACTCCATCGGGAATGACGGTGATCGGCGTACCCGCGGGGATGTTGGTGAGCACCGGGGCCAGCAGTCGATGGTACAGCTTTCTGGCGGCCTCGGGATCATAGTCGGACAGGGCCACTCTCTCCATCGGTTCACGGTACTTGCGCACATACGCTTCCAGGTCGTGCTGTTCCCATGGCACGAATTCTCCCGTCACGAGGGTCTTTCCCTTGATGAGCTTGACGCCGACTCCGTCGGAGAGCACATCGAATACCACCACGTGCTCAGTGGCACGAACGGCCGAATTTTGCAGCCCCACAGGTCTGGGATACTTCACCGCGGCGTAACGCCGGTAGTCCCGCCACAGTTTCTCGATGAGCTCCTTATGGTCCGTCTCCGCACTCTCAATAGCCACGGTGAGGTCGCGGTGGTACGTGGGGTTCCGGTCTTTCCGTATCCTCAGTCTCAGCTTCTTGAGTGCGGCAATTCGTGTCAGCAGGTCCTCTTCCTTTTTTAGAACCGATTTGGGAACTACAGCGCGGCCTGCTCCCGGACCCTGGGAGATTCTATCGGCGAAGGCCCTCGCACGAATGGATTCACTCGGAGAAATGGCTTCTTCACACAGTCCCTGTTTGAACCGCACCGACACCAGTCCCCTCGCGGGATCCGCTCGTCCGAAGCCACCGATCTTCACTTCGAAGAAGTTTCTCCGTTCCGCGGGGAGCAGGCTCGATCGGAGCTCTTCAGTGAGCTCCATGGCTCTCTCGTAGAATTCGGCGGACTTTCGGAATTCCCCCGTCGCCTCGAGGGTCCTGCCCAAACCCGTGCACGCGGTCAGGAGATCGTCTACGTTTCCGGTCTCTTCCGCTCCTTTGAGGAGCAATTCATAGTGCTTCGCCGCGGCCCGGTTATCCTTTCGGACAAGAGAAAGGCGACCCAACAACGCTTGGGAGCCGATCTTTCGAGCGAACGGCTCGGCCTGGTCCGGTTTGCCCAGGTCGAGGTAAAGCCCGGCGATGAGGCCCTCGGGTTCTTGAGGGGAGGCCCCGATTCTCTCCAGGATGGCCCTGGCCTCGTGCAACTTCGAGAGGGCTTCCCTGTGTTCGCCCTGTTGCGCCATTAGGGCTCCGATGTGGGTCAGAAGGACCGCCTCAGACTTTGGAATGCCCAGGCGCCTTGCCAGTTCCAGTCCCTCCTGGAATCGTTCCAGAGCCCGGCTGTACTGGCCCCAGAACGCGTAGAGCTCCCCAAGGCTGTCCAGCACCGCGCACCGGAGCTTCGGATGACCGATCCCTTGTACGAGCGAGAGGCACCTTTCCCCGTAAATGACGCTCGCATCGTAGGCGCCGGAATCACGATACGCGTTGGCCAGATTGTTGAGGGTCTCGGCTTGTCCCTTGACGTCCTTGAGCTTCTCCCTGAGCTCAAGGGCCGTCCCGTATGCCTCGATTGCTGCTGCGAGGTCTCCGCGAGCCTTGCGAAGTAGGCCAAGGTTGTGGAGGGTGCGGGCTTCAAGGTTCAGATTGCCGGAGGCTCTGGCGGCATTCAGAGCGCTCAGACACGATTCTTCGGCTTTGGCAAAACGGCCCAACTCCGTGTCGAGAACCCCGAGGTTGTTCATGACGGAGGCTTGTCCGGCCGAGTCGCCTCGTTCCTTGTGGATCGCCAGCGCCATCTGATACGTCCGTTCCGCGTCGGAGTACGAGCCCGAAACAAAGTATGCATTCCCAAGGCTTATGCAGATGTCGGCCTCCAAGCGTCGATCGTGAGCGCCTGTGACGATCGTGAGAGCCATTTGAAAGGCGGCGAGGGCTTTGCCGTGCTCTCCGCGGTTCTGGTGAGCGATGCCGAGTAGATTGTAGGTTGCTGCAATGGCAGGGAAATCGGAGAGAGTCTCCCGGATGGTGATGGATTTCCGGCAATACTCCAGGCAGCGACGGTAATCGCCTGTTTCGTTGAAGACCGTGGCCATGTCCGCGAGAACGATGGCCTGTGCTTTCGGACGCCCCATGATCTCCGAGGTCTGCAGGGCCTGCTCGAAATAGTGGAGCGCTTCGGGATAGCGGCCCAGGCCGGTGAGGGCCGCCGCGAGAGCGTGCAGGCGCCTGCCGAGGGCTTCGATATCTCCGCTTTCATGCAGCTTCGCGAGCGATCGCTCGTAGGTGTCAACCGCTTGCAGCAGATCGTCCGCGGAATTCGCGCGCTTGTGGAAGCCAGCCGCGGTTTCGAGGAGCGTTTGTGCTTCGTCCGGTGGCGAGGGCTGTTCGGCAGGGGACATCGTGCAGAGAGCAAGGCACAGAACGGCCGTCAGAGTGAGCACTATCGCCGAGCGGCTCATAAGAGGCCGGATAATCACGGAAGTTCCGACCTCAAAATCAGACCACCAGGAAAATGTCCATGGCTGTGATTTTTTCGAGGTCGAAGACTCGGGGTTGGCCTTCGCCGAGCGCCGCGAGGATGCACGGATCAACCTCAGGTTGGGCGGGATTAATGGCATAATGATCCTGCAGGATATCCAGGAAGCTCGTGGTTTCCGGGACGCCCATGAGAAAGGATGGCGGCTCTTGGGGGAGCCCTTGACCGAGACTCTGGAGCATCTGCATGAGCGGCGTCAGGGGAATCTCGATCCCGGTCGGTGGCATGTCTATCGGGAAAGAGGTTCCGGAATGGCTTCCTGTGCTTCCACTCGCGGCGTCAGGGCCGAGAAGTCCCGCGGCCGGCTCAAACAGGAACCACCAGGGGAAGGGGCCGGGAATGGATCCGGGAAGTGCGGCCGGATGGGAAAGCGGGTAGGGCCCGAAATCGATTGGCGCTCCCGCGTCAGGCACGGTGTTCAAGGGATTGGCGCCGCCGCCCGGACGAGTAAGGCCCTCTCCGGACGGCCAGCCGAATCCGCCCTCGCTCCACACGTGGAACGGGATGGGCGCCAAAGAAAGCCCACCCGCGAACGCGGACGACCCCGCGACCGCCAGCGAGCCCAAGTCCTCGGGGATCTGGCCTAACACCATGCCCGGCGGAGGCACAAACGGTGGAGGAGTGTAGAACTCACCCGCGGCGACCGCGATCTTGAACTCCTCCACCGCCTGATCATTCCACTCGTTGATCGCATCTATGACTTCCTGGGAGTCACCCGCCTCGGGTGTATTCTTCACGAATACGGGCACGACATCCATGCCCGTGAGAGGGCCCGGCAATCCCGTCTTGCCGAGGTCGTCGGCAGTGACGGTGATTGTTGCCACTCCGTAATATTCGGGATCGGGAATGTAGGTGATTCCGTTCATCGCGTTTGTGGCGTTCAGGCCGGTGGCTCGGAAGCTGAGCGTTCCGTCCGATCCGTCCGAATCTCCATTGGGCGCGGTGAAATCAGCCAGCGCATCATTCCCGAGGGTTATCTGCCCGTGAGTGGCTACGAGCGTGACCTCGATCTTGCCGTCTCCGGTTTCTGCGGCATCGACGTCTCCAACCATGATTTGATCGAACCACATGCCGGGACGGGGCAACGTGAGCGAGGTGTCCTCGTCGATGATGGCGTAAGACGGAGCGTTCACTTGCGGCGCGGCGTTGACTGCCTGCACGGTTATCGTCCCGGACGCCGAAGGACCCCAGTCAAGGCTATCCTTTATCTGGTATTGCAGGGTAAAGGTTCCGTACCAATTCATCTTCGGCGTGAGTTTCACCAATTCGTTCGTAGTGGCATCGGTCCAGTTGATTAATTGGCCGGCGGTAATCTCTTCGCCAAAGTTCCACTGCCCGTCGTGGTTGCCGTCAAGGAACAGCACGCCTTGAGTCGAGAAATTGGGAATGCCGCTCACGATCTTCATCTGCAACGGCTCGCCTCCAAGGCCGTAAACAAAGTCCCAATCGTCTATCGTGCCGGTCTGATTTTCGAGGAGAGAGTCGTCAGTGAAATTCTGCGCCTTCGGTCCGTCCAGCACTTCCGTCACGGTTATCGAAACTGTTGCATCAGCCGCCGCCCATTGGTCGGTCGTCTTTACATTCCAAGTGAAACTGTCCGTGCCGAACCACTCGGAGCTCGGGAGGTACTTGATTTTGCCTCGGTCGGCCCACGCTATGGAGGTGGACGCGGCGATGGCCTCACCCGCATCCACGCGACTGTCGTTGTCGATGTCCTTGAAGAGGGTCCCGTGAGTGGGGATGTTACGAATGAAGAGCGTATCGGGAACATCGCCGTCGAGATCGTTGTATTTCCAGACCGACGAGCCTGTTCCCGTCGTGATCACCGTGTCCTCGAGACCACTCAGAGACCAGCTTTGGAGCGTCGGCTTGTGGAGGATGTCGAAGTCGTCCACGTCCACATGGGCATGGCATATTGGAGTGGTTTTGTTACCCAACGCCCGGATGTCCAGCCACACCGTCTTACCCGCCTGCGCGGAGATGTTCACGGTGTACGATGTCATGGTATTTTGATCGGTGGAGCCGGAGTGAACGTAGAAGAGATCCTGTAGGATACCGGCATCGTTGGGTGTGGCCGCGGCGCCGTTCCTGAGGCTGAGCCGGACGTAATGCTGGTCCGACCAGTTATACACGTCGTGCGCGTACGACATGTCCCAGTTGATCGCGTACGCGGAGCTGTCGAGCGTAATCTTCTGAGCAGCGATGACGCCCCATTGATTGCCGGCGATCAATGTTGCCATCTTTGAGCCGTTGGTCGGGTGGTAGGTGTACGACGAGCCGTACCACCAGAACGACTCGTTCCTCGCGTCCTTGAAGTCATAGTAGGTGTTGTACGTCGAGAGGACGTTATTGTTCAGACCGGTGGCATCCAGCGTTGAACCGGGCTGGGAGCCGGGCGCGTCGCGTCCCGTCACCCCTGACCAGACGCCTTGATACATGTACCAACCGCTATAGTTGCTCTCGAAGCTCGGGTTCGTGATGGTCGAGTCGTTCAGACTCACAACCACTCCGTCCAGCGCTGATGCGTCGAGCAAGTAACCCGCGGCGCTCTCCGAGGTACGCACTTCCAGGTCCCAGTCTGCGGCAGGTCCGCCTCCTGTCGTGTCGTCGCTTGCCCAGACGGTCGCGGCGGTGGTTTGGGCGATGGCTGTCACTAGGCGGATGCCGTTCTCGCCGGCCCCGACATCGCAGCCGTACAGGTCGATTCGCGCGCCTTCCGCGAGCAGGGAACCGAGCGCCTGCCAATCCGCTGCTTCATCGATCACCCGGTCCGGGCCGATGGTCTGGATGTCGCTCAGATTGAGCACTCCGGCCTCTCCGTGGCTCGCGATGGCCAGGTGGTCGATCTTTTGGCCGGTGGAATCCACGATGATTTGCAGCTTCGCTGTGATGGTGGGAAGCGTGCCCTGCTGCGCGTCGTAGACCACGACGAAGGCCCCCTCGGCAGCCGCGGCGGCTATGGCCGGAATGTTCCCCAGGGCGTTGGAGATGAGCACCACGTTGAGGTCCTGGTGAAAGACCTGCGCCACGGGATCGGTCTGTGGAGCCGCTGCCTGGGCTGAAGTGGCCTCCGCAGTAGTCGCGCCGGAAGATGCAGCCACGTCGGCAGGTCCAGCCGAGTCGGCCTGCTGGTCGGGATAGTCCTGCGTCGTGGCCGGAACCGCGGCGTCCAGGACGATCCGCTCTTCGAGCTGTTCAAGGATGAACCTGTGCGAATAGAACCTCGGCCCTTTGCGAAACCACCCCCACATGGCAACCCTCCACAGGTGACTGGGTTCCTCAGTCTTGTCAGGCTTCTAACCCGACGGAGCCCATCCCCTTGCTGTGTGCACAACTAGTAGATCGGTCCAGAATTACCTTTACGGCCTTTCATGGAGACCACGATTCCGGAGGGGCGACCGGCGGTCGCCCCTACACAGCGCGTCAGGACCTGTGAGCAAACGTAAAGGTATTTGCGAATCGCTCTACTAGAAATGTGGATCTGTTTGGACCGCCCCCGTGAGCAGAAGGTCCCCCCATGTTTTCATTCAAGTCTACAGGTTTACTTCTAACGGACGACGCAGGAATCGGTCAAGAAGAAAATCCCGGTTTCAAGTCGGTTTTCGGTTCGCGGAGGCTGTCGCCGCCACATGCTCCTCTGAAGGTCTGAATAAGTTCTTCAATAGATACTCTTTTAATTAATAATAGTTATATCAAAAGTCACGAAACGAAATCAGATAGTTCCTAGACTTTTCTGAAATTTATTGATATAACTGACACAATCGGCGCTACGGGCCGGTCCAAAACCCGAGGTGAACCCATGCGATACCGATCCCCGAATCCCGCACTGAGAACGGCCGCAACGCCGCGATTCCTGACGCTCGTGGCGGCAATCGCTCTCCTGCTCACCCAAACGCCGGCTTGGGGGCTGTGGCTTCCGTGGGCCACTGAGCAGGACAAGATCCAGAAGACCCTCAACGACGTGTGGCAAGGGCTGGTGGAGAACAATCTGGTGGCCCTGCAGCACATCCTTGCAGGAAACGGCATTGGGAGTTTCGTCCAGCAGGAAAGCGATCTGGTCAAATCCCAGGGGATCAAGAAGTACAACTGCACGGTCAAGAAAATCCAGTTCGATCCCACCACCGGGAGCTGGGCATTCGCGGAATATGAGAAGACGGCTACGATGGGCGACGATAACGAAGTTACGACAAACGCGCTCGCGGTCTTGCAGAAAATCGGCGGTCAATGGAAAATGATAGCGAGGACCAAAGACAGGCGCAAAGCCGCGGAAAAGAAAAAGACGATGGAAGAGGAACGCTCGCGCGCGACCGCGGTCGGGGCCACGGGGACTCTCGATCTCCAGACGGCTCGGTGAGGGTAGTGAGCATGACCGTTTCGGTCTCAGACTGTGTATTCTGCAAAATCATCGCCGGAAAGATCCCGGCTTTGAAGGTCTACGAAGATGAGCTCGCCGTTGCGTTCTGGGACGCCAACCCCGTTGCGACCATTCATGTCCTCATTGTTCCCAGGGAGCACATACCTACGCTCAATGACATACCCGCGGACAATTTCATTCTCTCCCATCTTGGGCAGGTGGCCCGCCAGGTAGCGGAGCAGTTCGGTGTGGATCAAGCGGGGTATCGGGTGTTTGTCAACGTGAACCGGGGTGGCGGCCAGGTGGTATTTCATCTTCACATGCACCTCGTGTCGCGGTCCAATCCCGGAACCCGATGATCCTGCGTGAAGGAACCCTCCCCATGGCTGATTGCATCTTTTGTGACATCGTGTCCGGAAAGATCCCTGCTCGCAAGGTTTTCGAGGACGACGATGTGGTTGCCTTCCGGGATGCCAATCCCGCGGCGCCGATTCACATCCTCGTGGTGCCTCGCACGCACATCCCGACGCTGAACGACGTTCCCGAAGGAGACCCGCTCGTTTGCCACATGGCTGACGTTGCTCGAAAGATCGCCCGGGATCTCGGCATAGCCGAATCGGGTTACCGGTTCTTCATCAATGTGAATCGGGAAGGCGGGCAGGTGATATTTCACCTCCACGCACACGTGGTCGCGGGGTATGATGTCGGGACCTTCTTCATTCACACCGGGATTGCCGCGTCGATTCTGTGGAGAAAGCTCCTCGGCCTTTTCAGCCGCGGGGAAGGCTGATTTTGCGTCCCAAACGCCTTCGCCTGCCGTCTCACCCCTCCTTGGACGGGGCCGGCGCCTCCCGTCCCGTTTGAGCAGACTCCTTCCCAAGGCAAGCCTCCCAAAGCATGGCATTGGTCTTCTTGTCCACGGAGGCTTTGGTCCAGGCGTCTCCTCGAAACCGTTGAGTGAGCATGAGGCACATCAGCACAATGGAAATGGTCATCGCCCACCATATGCCGGTGGCGCTCGTCCGAAGCACGTACATGACGCCGAGGATGAGCGGGATTCTCAGGAGCCACATTCCGGTGAAAATGATCCGCATGGTGGCCAGCGTGTCCCCCGCGCCCTGCAAGGCCCCCGATAACGTCACTCCCAGTGCCAGGAAAGGCATGCCGATCATGTTGATACGGAGGTACCGGGTCATTTCGTCGAGCACTCCGGGATCCTCGGTCAGCAGGCCCGAAAGCACGGGTGCGAAAACGAAAATGGCCAGCGCGGGGAGAAACGTGATGGCCAAACAGAGTGTTGCGGTTGCTTTCGCCCCCGAGCGAGCGCCCGCGACGTCGTGCATGCCCAGCCTGTTTCCCGTCAGCACCGCAGCAGCCATGTTCAAGGCAAAAATCGGAAGAAAAATGATGGCTTCGATGCGCACGCCCGCAGTCATGGCTGCCAGGGCCGTGATTTGGCCCCCTTCCAGCCGGCCCACGAGGAAATAGACCACGAGGGTGCCGGCGTTCCACGCGGTCTGTTGGAGCGCGGACGGAACGCCCAACCGTATGAGGTTTCTGACGCACTGTCCCATCGGGTTGGTGAACGCCCCCAGAGTCACGCGACTCGGCCCGTGGACGATGTGGAGGAGATTGAGGACCATTCCGAACGTCGTCCCGATTGCCGTGGCCCAGGCAATTCCCATGTACCCGAATCCGGGAAAGGGGAGGCCCCAACCGAGGCCCAGGACGAGATCACCGGCGACGTTCGCCAGAGCAGCCGCGCAACTGTTGAACATCGTGACGCGGACCCGGCCGGACGAACGGAGAATCCCACCCGTAATAATCATGACGTACGTGGGGATGAGGACCAGGGAAAAGACCTTGATGAAACTTTCGGCGATCTCCTGTATTCCGGAAGGCATTCCTGCCAACCGTACGATCGCTGCTGGGTAGAGCTGGGCGAGAATCGTCAGTGCCCCGGAAATAGTCACTCCCATAATGAGGGCGTTGGCCGTAATGTTTCCCACCCCCCGGTTTGACTTCGCGCCGTACGCTTGAGAAACCATCGACACCGCGCCGACGGTGATTCCATTGGCCAGGATAGCGAGCGTCCAGTATAGCTGCGCCACGTATCCGACCGCGGCCAGGACTTCGGTGCCCAGGAATCCGGCCACGTACACGTCGGTTATCCCAATGGAGAACTGGAAGAACATGATCAGGATCATGGGCCAACCGAGCGCCCACGATTCTTTCAGAAAACCTCTCAGCTCTTCGTAGTGGGGGCCTAATCGCATATTGGCCTTCTATCGACAGTCGTGACGTTGCTCAAAAGATAATTCCTTAGTACAGGATTTCGCAAATACGGTCGCGCACTTTCGTCCCATGAGATTGCTTCGTCACTCCGCTCCTCGCAATGACATTTCCCGAGCCTGTCATTGCGAGCGAAGCGAAGCAATCTCTCTTGGACAGGAAATCCGACACCGAACTTGCGAAAAGCAGTACTCAGTGATCGAATGCTTCGTCTCTCCGGCGGAGCTCTCTTGCCGGACTTGTTTCCTGAGGGATGACCATGTTACAGGTTCTGTGTGCCCCGTGTCGAGCGTCATCCCTGAGGAGCTTCTCGTGGAACGAACAGTCCGAAAATCTGAGGTGGTCCTGAAGGTGCAGGCTGAGCTCGATTTTCTACCGGTGGCGACATCGTTCGTGGAAAAGGCTGCGTTGGCATTCGGATTGGGTGAGGCGGAGGCTCTTGCCCTGACCCTCGCCACCGAAGAGGTCTTCGTCTATCTCTGTCACGGAGCCGGTCCCGGCGCGGATTTTCAGGTGATCTGCCGGTCTCGGGGGTATTTCGTGGAAGAGGATTTCCAATTCGAGGCCGAGCACTTCGACATGAGCGTTTTCAACATCACTTCGTCCGTGTGTGTGACGCAGGAGGGCGTTCCGGCGGAGACGGGGCTCCTGTTGGCCTCGCGGATGGTGGATCGCTTCCGGCTTTTTCGGAAGGAGGATCTGCTCCACCTCATCGTGGTCAAGGAGAAGTCGTACCCCACTTCGATGGATACCCGGATTCCGGAGGCAATCCCTCTACGGGAGCTCACGATCAGAACCCCGGAGCCGGAAGAGCTCCCATTGCTTGTGCGCATGATCAATCGGCACTATGTATCCCCTTCCGTTCCCCCGAGTTTTGTATTTCCGGGCAAGGTGAGTGACATGGCGGCATGCGGTGACTATCACGCAGCCGTTGCCGTGGACTCCGCGGGGCATTTGGGAGGTGGGATCTTCTGGCGCTGGGAAGCACACCGACTCGTGGAGCTCTTCGGCCCGTACGTCCTCAACCAGCCTCCCGAATCAGCCGTGGCAGGCTCTCTTGTCGATCACTGTCTCAACGCGATTGCGCGAACCCGTGCCCTTGGCCTCATCAATCGATATCCCACACCGGACCTTCCCTCCGAATCCTTCGAGCCGTTGGGCTCGCTCACGTTTCAGAGACCCGACGGGGGACAGGCCGACATCGTGGCCGCGTATCGCCATCTCGAGGAAGACGCTGGTCTGACGGTCTGGGCGCACCCTCTGCTCGAGGAGTTTCTCCAGAGGGAATTCGCCCGGCTCTTTTTTGCCCGAGAAATCAACCTGGTGCAGGACGAAGGGGAAAAGTCCTCCCCTTACACCGTGCTTTCCGCTGAATTCGACCGGAACGCCGCGCGGGCCACCCTCCAGCCGGTCTGGTTCGGGGAGGATTCCCGCGACGCGCTCGTGTGTCACGTGGAGACACTGCTCCAAGAGGACATCCCGAATATCTTTTTCGAGATGGACTTGGGGGTGCCGTGGCAGCCCCGGTTCTCTCCTGGGCTCGTGGAATCGGGATTTGAGCCGCGACTCGTCCTCCCGTACGCGGGAAGGGGCGACATCGTTGTCTTCCAGTATAAGGCGGTCTGATCATCGATGAGCGGATGGTCTTTGGACAGAATTCTTCCCGATTATATCAAGCGGTTCGAGCCTTACATCCCGAGCAAGCCGGACCTGGAGCTCATGAAGCTCTACGGCTGTTCCCGCCTCTATCGGCTCAACAATAACGAGAACCCGCTGGGCCCGCCGCCGGCTGCTCAGGAAGCCATGAAGGGCTTCTCCCCGCGGAGAGCGGCCATGTATCCCAGCGGCGACGCCTACTACCTTCGCCGTCGGCTCGCGGAAAAATTCAACAAGCACCCGGACCAGTTCATCGTGGGCAACGGCGCAAACGAGGTCATAGCCTTCGTGATCAAGGCATTCTGTGAGCATGGGGACAATATCATCACCGCGGACAAAACCTTTGCGGTGTACGAATGGGTTGCGGAGTTCTCCGGCTCCGAGGCGAGGCTCGTTCCCCTGAAGAATTTCGAGTTTGACGACCGGGAGATGCTCAAGCAGATCGACGCGCGGACCAAGATTCTGTTCGTTTGCAATCCCAACAATCCGACCGGAACGTATTGGAGCCTGGCGAGGCTTCGGCGCTTTCTCGACGCGGTCGACGGTCGCCGGATCGTCGTCCTTGATGAAGCCTATTGCGAATTTGTCGAGGCCGACGACTTTCCCGACGGCATGTCGATGATCGACGAATACCCAAACCTGGTAATATTCCGCACGTTTTCGAAAATGTACGGGCTCGCGGGATTGCGCGTCGGCTATTTGGCTGCGAGCTTGCCGACGGTGGATGCGATTCGTCGAACCTGTATCGTCTACTCGGTGAATGCGCTGGCTCAGGAGGCGGCGCTTGCCGCCGTGGACGCTGACGAGCACGTCCGGGCCACGAGGGAGCTTGTCCGCGAGGGCAAGGAGTTTCTCAGGCAGGAGCTCACATCGCTGGGGCTCCCCTTTGTGATGGGGGAAGGGAATTTCGTCATGATCAAGCTTCCCATGAGCGATACCCTGGCCTATCGCAAACTCATGACCCAGGGGATCATGGTCCGCGCGATGACGGGCTTTCGGTTTCCCAATTACATCAGGGTCTCTCTGGCTCCCATTCCCGTGCTGGAAGCTCTCGTCGAGGCGCTTGGAAGACTACATGCCCAGTCGTAATCTGGGAGCCTTATACCGTCCCGGCCTGATGGGCAGCGGCAAACGGGGCACACTCTCCGATCGTGTGGGAACATGAAAGAACGAACCGCCGAACCGCAGACCGCCGGCACTTCCGTATCGGGTTTCCCGCACGACGGGCCTCTCAGCATCGGTACGCCCGTTCCGAGGTTTGACGGATTTGAAAAGGTGACCGGCAAAACGAAGTTCGCAGCCGACTATTACGGCAAGGATCTGCTCTGGGCCGGGGTCAAGCGGGCCGGCGTACCCCATGCGCGGCTGAAGGCGATTCACGTTGAGCAGGCGAAGAGCGTGCCGGGAGTTGTCGAAGTGCTCACCCACGGGGACGTTTCCGGCTCCAACCGCCAGGGAGTGATCAGGAAAGATCAGCCCGTGCTCGTGAACGACAAAGTGAGGCATTACGGCGACGCGGTGGCGCTCGTTCTCGCCGAGAACAAGACAGCCCTCAAGGAGGCCCTCGACAGGATCGTGATCGAGTACGATCCGTTACCGGGTATTTTCGACATGGAGGCCGCTCTCGAGGAAGGCGCACCTCTCGTTCATGAAGATCATCCGGCCGGGAACGTTCTTCTCAAGGGCGATCTCACCTTCGGGGCCGGTGAAGCCGCGGAAGCCGAGTGCGACGTCCTCCTGGAGGGGTGCTTCTCCACTCCGCGGCAGGAGCACGCGTACCTGGAAACCGAAGCGGGTTGGGCACGCGAGGGCGATGGGAACAATCTCGTGATCGTCTGTTCCACGCAGACGCCGTTCCGTGACCGCATGGAGGTGGCCGAGGCGCTCGGGGTGGACTTTCAGCGCATCCGAATCATAGCTCCCTACGCGGGCGGCGCCTTCGGCGGCAAGGACGGATTGACCGTTCAATCCCTGCTGGCCCTGGCTGCAATGCACGCTCAGGGAAGACCGGTCAAAATGTGGTGGGATCGGGAGGAGTCCTTCATCTCCGGGACCAAGCGGCACGCCGCGCGGATGTACTACCGTCTCGGAGCCAAGAAGGACGGCACGCTCCACTACCTGAACGTTCGCCTCTACCTGGACACGGGACCGTACGATCATCTCGGCGGCGTGGTGCTTGCGCTCGCGCTGGAACATGCCGGCGGTCCGTACCGCATCCCGCACGCCGTGCTGAAAGGACGGGCGGTCTACACCAACAACCCCATCGGCGGCGCTTTCCGGGGATTCGGCGTTCCCCAGGTCAGCGCCGCTATCGAGCAGATGGTGGACATGGTGGCCGAGCGGCTCGGAATGGACCCGCTCGATATTCGGCTGAAAAACGCGGTGCGGAGAGGCGACAAGAACTGTGTGGGAAAAACCCTGGTTTCCTCCACAGGCATCGTGGAATGCCTCGAGACGGTCAAGCGCCATCCGCTCTGGACGGAGCGAGAAGCCTGGAAGTCAGTTGCCGGACCCTTCAAACGCCGAGGAGTCGGTGTAGCCGCGGTAATGCAGGCGTCCGGATACGGCCCGGTAGTCCCGGACGTGGGAAACGCCAAGATCGAGCTGACCGTTGACGGCAAAATCCGAGTGTACTGCGGGGTTGTTGACATGGGCCAAGGCAATGCAGGCGCCGCGGTTCAGATCGCGGGGAGCATCCTCGGACAGGACACGCGGCACATGGAGCTCGTGCTTCCGGATACGGAGAGAACTCTCCCCAGCGGGTCTGCGTCCGCCAGTCGGTGCACGTACACCTTCGGCAATGCCCTCATCGGGGCCGCGGAGATTCTCAAGGGACGGATTTTGCAACGTGCGGCGGATCTTCTTATGGCACGCAGCAGAGATGAAGTGGTCCTCATTCCGGGTGCGGTGCGACATCTGGGAAGCGGCCGGGAGTTTTCGCTCGCTCAGGTTGCCCGGTTCCTCGACCCAGCCGAACGGATCGCGACCAATCATTTCAGAGCGCCTATTGCCCTTGACGACGTCGGAGCTCCAGCGGACCTCAAATTGCACGGATTCCCTCACACGCTCTTTTCCTACGGCGCCCATCTCGCGCGTGTTGAGGTGGACGAATTGACAGGCGCTGTGGACGTACAAAGCTACCTTGTGGCGAGCGACTGCGGCACCGTGATCAACCCGCAGACCTACGAGCAGCAAATTCACGGCGCAGTGGCTCAGGGATTGGGATTCGCCCTGTCCGAGAATTTCGAAGTGGAGGAGGGCAAAACGCTCACGCCGGATTTCACTACGTACCTTGTCCCCACATCGTGCGACATCCCGGAGATTGAGTCGATTCCCGTGGAAATCCACGAGCATACCGGGCCCTTCGGACTCAAGGGGGTAGGGGAGGTTGCCACGAACGGCCCGCTGCCTGCTGTGGCCAATGCCATAGCCGACGCGTGCAAGACGAGGATTTTCGCCGCGCCCCTGACACCGGAGCGAGTGCTGAAAGCCCTTTTGTGAAAGGCACCGGGGAGGGACTTTTTGCAAAAAGTCCCTCCCCGGCCCCCTCTTCAAAAACTCCAAATATAATGGCGACTCCCGCTGGTCGCCGCCTGGTGCTTGCCAATCCGGACGTGGCGGCACGTGTGGATTTTTGGTGCCTTTTCGTGCAGGAAATGCCGGGGAGAGTCTTTGAGAATGCCTTCCCGGTAAGGCTTTTACGAAGGATTCAGATTAGGAAGGCAACTCTTGATGATACATTTCACGCTGAACGGAGAAGAGATCGGCACTGACGCTCCTCCCGATCGCCGGGTGATCGACCTTCTTCGAGAGGATCTCGGGTTGACCGGCGCCAAGGAGTCCTGCGGGGCCGGAGACTGTGGAGCGTGCACGATTCTCGTCGATGGCGAGAGCCGTTTGTCATGCCTCATGCTCGCGGCGCAGCTCGAGGATCGTGAGATCACCACCATTGAAGGATTGGCTAATGGTGAGGAATTGCACCCGATCCAGGAGGCATTCGTGCAGCACGGGGCCATTCAGTGCGGGTTTTGCATTCCGGGCATGGCACTGGCTTCGGTGGATCTGCTGAATCGTAATCCCAGCCCCACACGGACCGACATCAGGCATGGGCTCGCGGGTAACCTCTGTCGATGCACCGGGTACCGGAAGATCGTGGACGCGGTCGAAGCCGCGGCACGATTGCGGGAAAACGAGTGACCTCATGAGACACGTTTTTCTCCCACGGACCATGCAAGAGCTCTGGGATATCCTGGAACGGGAACCGAAAGCAGCAATCTACGCGGGCGGAACGGACCTGCTCGTCAAATTGCGCGGCGGACTGCTCGATCCTCCCGCGCTCGTGTGTCTGGAACGCGTGGAAGCCTTGCGAGGCATTCGAGACCATGGTGAAGAGATATTCATCGGAGCCGCCACCTCGCACCGGCGCATCCTCGAGCATCCGGCGATCGGGGAGCATTTCCCCGTCTTGGCCAAAGCCATCGCCGTCCTGGGATCTCCGCCCATTCGCCACATGGGAACCATCGGCGGGAACATCGTAACCGCGTCGCCGGCCGGAGATACGTTGCCGCCTCTCTACGTGCTGGACGCTGAAGTCGAGGTGGCGTCGCCGGCCGGAACGCGCAGCGTCCCGGTTTGCGATTTCATTCTCGGACCGGGCTCGGTGAACCTTGAACAGGGCGAGGTCCTTGCCGGCGTCCGGCTCCGCAAGGCCCCTGTGTGGCAGATTCATCACTATGAAAAAGTCGGGCGACGCAAGGCTCAGGCTTGTTCCGTAGCCAGCTTGGCTGCTCTCCTGGCCTTGTCGGAATCCGGTACTGTGAAAAGAGCGCGGCTCGCCTGGGGCAGTGTCGGGCCGACGGTGGTGACTTCAGGCGAGATTGAGGAAGCCCTGATTGGCAAGCCGCTCACCCGGAAAGCCTTCGAGCAGGCAGCCGTTATGGCCCGTCGGGCGGTCTCGCCCATCGATGACATCCGGGCCGGCGCCGACTATCGCCGGCATGTGGCGGGAGCGCTCCTGTTCCGGTTGACCGTGTAACAGCAAGGAACATGACGCAGGAGCACAGCACGATTCTTGCCACCACGAACGGCTCGGCGACAACAGATTCCAATTGGTGGCGCGAGTCAACCTGGAAAAATGGACCGACTGGGCGAAATGAGTGTCCTCACCGACGATGTGTAAATCACGAGGTGTGGCTGCCATCAACAAGAGCCGTATTGAGGGGCCAGTCCGATATTAGGAGTTCTCATGAAGTCCTCTCGGCGCAGCAACCGGTGTGGGTCGGCGTATGGGGAGGATTGGAGGGGGCGGCTGCGAAGCAGACGTTATGTTGCCGAAAGCCTGGGACGCCTCGCAGTTGACCTGGG
>Ga0172371_10001752_pt1 | contig 34517 bp, 30 predicted proteins | sample Lak12m_FD_114543 | JGI IMG/M metagenome (GOLD analysis project Ga0172371, IMG submission 114543) | Freshwater microbial communities from Kabuno Bay, South-Kivu, Congo - kab_022012_12m | ecosystem: Environmental > Aquatic > Freshwater > Lake | place: Democratic Republic of the Congo: South-Kivu...
CTGATACTGATGCCACCATTGCTAGTGTGGAATATCAGATGGATGGTACCGGTGGTTCCTGGACAGCCTGTACGGCTGACGATGGTACCTTTGACGAAGCCAGTGAAGCCTTCACCTGTACTGACTCACCAGCTCTCAGTGATGCCGCTCACACTATCTATGTTCGAGCGACTGACTCCTTTGCTAATACCAGTACTCCTGAGACTGATGCCTTCACCATTGATACCACGGCGCCGACAGCCGCTGCTATTACAGCTCCAACTAGCGCCAACTATATTAAAGGTGGTACAGATTTTACCATTACCTGGACTCCGGCTGTTGATGATAATTTTGGTTCCGAACCAATTTTTCTAGAATATTCTTTACTGGGTGATTTCTCTGATGCGGTTACTATCGCTACTACCACAGCCAATAATGGCTCTCATATTTGGACTACCCTGGCGACCACTTCTTCAACTACTAAGATTAGGATAACGGCCGTTGATCAAGCCACTAATTCAACTGCCTCAAGCTCTGAAGCTTTTGCTTTGGATAGTGGTTCTCCTAGTTTATTGGATAAAAATTTAGGAACTATTAGTGGAGCCACTGCGCCAGCGGTTAGCGTTTCCGATGATATTGATTCCATTAGTGAATTAACCTATGTCTGGACAACAATTTCTTCGCCCGCTGGTGGTTCAATTGTCTTTTCTCCTAATTCTAGTACCGCTGATCCAACCATTTCAGCCGATGCTAATGGCAGCTATACGGCCCGACTAACGGTAACAGATCAAGCTGGCAATTCTGCCTCCAGTACAGTTAGCTTTGATTGGAGTACCGGTGGAGGCGGCGGTGGTGGTGGAGGCGGCGGTGGCGGTAGTACGCCACCCCCAGATAACCCCAGTGGCATTACCTATTGCACAACCGTTGTCTATAGTGGCTGGGGAAGTTGTTTAAATGAAGTTCAATCTCGTACTTTTATTTCTCAATCACCTAATAACTGCACTTTAACTGCCAGTCAGCTCACTGCTCAATATCAAAGTTGTAGTGCTTTAGATAATAATGGTTTAGTGTTAGGACGAGATGCGACCAGCACCAGTCCGATTAGTTCTTCATTATTTGATACTGATTCTCCCCAGATAATGCAGCAAGCTCGAGAGAATTTTACTAAAACTGATAGTAGTATAGTGCGCAATGTTAAAGGCAAAATTTTGATTCAAGTGGAAGATTTGGGTCGTGCTTGGTATGTTAACCCATTAGATAGCCGTAAATATTATCTGGGTCGACCCAGTAATGCTTTTCAGGTGATGAGAATACTAGGAGACGGCATCTTTACTCGTGATTTACAAAAAATTCCAGTGGCCGTTTTGGATGATAGTCTAACGGATGCGGATACGGATGGTGATGGTTTACCCGATCGTTTAGAAAAAGGCTTGGGAACCGATTGGCAAAAGGCGGACACGGATGATGATGGCTACACCGATGATGTGGAAATAAAGAATGGCTACAATCCCATCGGTCCAGGAATAATAAGTACCAACTCCTCTTTTACTAAAAATAATGTTGGCCGCATCTTCCTCCAGGTTCAACAGAACGGGGAAGCCTGGTATGTCTATCCTGGTAATAATCGTCGCTATTATCTGGGTCGTCCTTCGGAAGCACTAGCTATTATGAGAATATTAGGGCTAGGGATTTCTGATAATGATTTAAATAAAATACCAGTCGGTCAGTTTGATCCTAAAAAAGTACAATAAGTTATGTTTAAACATAATTTCTTAACCTATAGCGGAAAAATAATCACTCAAATTCTATGGGAAATTTTTTATTTTCCTCTCTGGTGGTATAGCGTTGGTTTTGTTAGAACGGCTAAAAATGCCTTTAAATTTTGGAATAACCAACAAAAAGCTCTAGGTTTTTATATTTGGGTAAAAAATATTTTTGTCCCCATGTATGGTCAACACGATTGGGCTGGCCGTCTTATCAGTTTTGCGGTTCGTTTGGTGCAAATCATTAGCCGAGGCATAATTTTATTGTTTTGGTTATCAATAGTTTTAGTAATTCTGATAGCTTGGTTGATATTACCACTGCTTTTATTATTAGCTTTAGTATTGCAAATTAGTAAATAAACTATGGCCGAAGAAAAAATTATTTTTAGTGCCGATACGGACAGTGGTCGTCAGGGGGCCTGGTTTTTGGGTTGGTTTTTATATTGGAATCAAAATTTAAGAAGATCGGTTATTCTACTAAATCGCACCAAAGGTAAAATTAATCATTTATTGGAAATTATTAGTTGGTTAATTGTTTTTGCTGGTTGGTTGGCTCTTGTTGCCTGGATAATTATTAATTGGGAAACTTTATGGGCCGATCCGATTAAAATTTTATTTTTTTGGCAGAAAAAAAATCTTTTGATCCTATTCTTTTTAATTTCCCTGTGGTTTGACTGCTTTTTGATTTACAAAAAGAGTGAAGCTAGAGTAGCTTTGAAAAAGATAAATTATAATTTATTTGATGAAACTAAAATAAAAAGAGGTCGACAGAAACGAACTAAACGATATAATATTGGTCAGACTTTTTCCCAGGAAGCTCTGGAGGTTGTGGAGGATACCTATTTATTAGCCAATAAATTACGTCAGGAGCAGGTGGAAGTAATTCATTTGTTCCGAGTTCTATTGAGAAATCGACAGATTCAAAATTTATTTATCCGCCTAAACGTTAATGCCAAGAAATTGGTTGATCTGGTGGATCGTCGATTGGTTAAACCCCAGGAAATTAATTTTCATGGTCACAGTGAATTATCCACTCCTTTACAGGAAATTTTAGTATTGGCTTTTTTAAGTGCCCACGATTTAAAACAGGATAGCGTTGATGTTTTAAATTTAATTTCATTTTGCTACGAGAAGGATCCTGTTCTGGCGGAAATTCTCTATGAACTAGAAGTTGATAAAGATAAAATTAATAATACGGTGGAATGGTTTCGAGTCAATCGACGGTTAATTGCCAACTATCATAGCTATAGTCATCTAGCTCTACTGAAACCGGGTAAGGGAATGAACCGAGCCTATACCGCCATTGCTACCCCCACCTTGGATCGTTTTTCCCATGACCTGACGGTCAAGGCCAAATACGGTGGTCTGGATATTTGTGTCGGCCGACAAAAGGAAATCACTTCTATTTTTGAAGCCTTTACTGGTGGTCACCACGGAGTGATGTTGGTTGGTCCCAATGGTGTTGGTAAAAGTACCATCGTGGGCGGCCTAGCCCAGCTGATGGTGGAGGAACGGGTACCGAAATTTTTAAAAGATCGACGTCTCGTCGAATTGGACGTTTCCCGCTTAGTTAGTGGAGCTGCCCCAGCCGAAGCAGAAGAAAGATTACTACGATCTATTAGTGAAATCAGTCGTTCCGGTAACATTATTCTTTATATTGATAATATTGAAAATCTAATTGGCATCAGTGCCGGTACCCAGGAAAGTTTAGATTTGTCAGAAGTTTTAGCCGAAGCCATCGGTCGAGGAAATTTATATTGCGTTGCCTCAGCCGGCCGGGAAAATTATACTAGACACATTGAGGGTAAGGCTTTGGGTGATATCTTTACCACTGTTGGAGTGAAGGAACCGGAGCAGAATGAAGCTATTCAAATTCTGGAAAGCAAGGTTGGTTTTTGGGAAAGTAAATATGATATTTTTATTGTCTACGGCGCCCTGGAGCAGGCGGTAATTATGTCTTCCCGTTATTTACATGATAAATTTTTACCCCTGAAAGCCATTGATTTGTTAGAGCGGGCTGCTTTGATTACGGTTAAGGCTGCTAAAAATAATCCTGAAAAATGTTTCTGCGGCAAAGAAGAAGTGGCTTTGGCCATTGCCGAGTTAACCGGTATTCCTGCCCAGAAAGTTAGTGTTTCCGAAAGAGAAAAATTATTAAATCTGGAAGATGAAATTCATAAGCGATTAATTGACCAGGAGGAGGCCGTTAGAGCAGTGTCAGCCAGTCTGCGACGGGCCCGGGCCGAGTTAAAAGAGACCAAGCGGCCCATTGCTAGTTTCCTCTTTTTAGGCCCCACTGGTGTGGGTAAAACAGAATTAGCTAAATCAGTTTCCGATGTTTATTTTGGCGATGAAGAGTATTTGATTCGTCTGGATATGAGTGAATATCAATATCCAGATAGTGTTCGAAAAATGATTGGTGATGTAGACGGCACCCTAGGGTATCTAACCGAAGCAGTTCGCAAGAAACCATTTGCCCTGGTGTTACTGGATGAAATTGAAAAAGCTCATCCTGATATTCTCAATCTGTTTCTTCAACTTCTTGATGATGGTCGCCTGACTGATGGTCAGGGACGAACCATTAGTTTTAGTGAATCAATTATTATTGCCACTTCCAATATTGGCGCTGTCTATATTCAAGAACAGATCCGCCAGAAAACTGATATTAATATTATTAAGCAGGAATTAATTGATAATCAATTGAATAAGTACATGCGTCCGGAATTAGTCAATCGTTTTGATGGGATTATTGTTTTCAAGCCGCTTAGCCAGGAAAATGTTTTTGATGTTACGGCTTTAATGTTGAAGAAGATTAAGAAAAATCTTAACAGAAAGGGAATTGATCTCAAGGCTGATAAGTCGGGGGTAGCTATTTTAGCCCAGCAGGGTTATGATCCTAAATTCGGTGCCCGCCCTCTACGACGTCTCTTGCAGGACAAGGTTGAAGATCCCATTGCCAATAAAATTCTGGCCGGTGAATTGAAGCGTCGCGATGTGGTGGTAATTAATGAAAAAGCTGAGGTTAAGGTGGAAAAAGCGCCTGAGTTATAGACTATGATTTACTTATATATTTTCTTAATAGCCTTTGTTTTAACGGCAATTTTGACCGCTCTCGTCAGAAAAATCGCCCTTTATTTTAATATTATTGATCGGCCGAATTTAGTAGTCGGTTCTCGAAAAATTCATTCCCAGGCCATTCCGCTTTTAGGTGGTTTGGCTATTTTTATTGCTTATTTTTCTGTTTTATTTTGGCAAAGCGATTATTTTTTGGCTGGTAATCTAGCCTGGCCTCAGCTATTAGGGTTTTTTAGTGGTGCGATTTTATTGGTTATCGGCGGATTTTTGGATGACAAATATAATTTGTCGGCTAAAATTCAAATCATTTTTCCCCTATTGGCTATTTTAGCTGTCATTCTGGGAGGCGTTGAAATCGCTAAAATTACTAATCCCTTTGGTGGAATTATTAATTTACAAAGTTTAGTGGTGGTTAGTCCGTTGTTAATTATTTTTTGGCTCCTGGGTATGATGTATACTACCAAACTCTTGGATGGTGTGGATGGTCTGGTTAGTGGCGTGGGAGCCATTGGCGGAATTATTATTTTTCTATTTACTTTAACCACTCGCTATTATCAACCAGATATTGCTCTGGCCGCCCTGATATTAACGGCCACTTGCTTGGGATTTTTATTATTTAATTTTAATCCAGCTAAGATTTTTTTGGGCGAAAGTGGCTCTCTGCTGCTGGGCTATATTCTGGGCGTACTGGCGATTATTTCCGGCGGTAAAATTGCCATCGCTCTCCTGGTAATGGGCATTCCGGTTTTGGATGTTATTTGGACAATTGTTCGTCGGTTAATAAAAGGGAAGAATCCTTTTAAAAATCCAGACAAGCAGCATCTACATTATCGTCTATTGGATTTAGGATTAAGTCAAAGACAAACGGTTTTAGTATTTTATTCATTGTCTCTACTATTTGGTCTGGGAGGTTTATTTTTGCAAAGTCGCGGTAAATTTTGGGCTTTAGTGGCCTTACTGTTAATTATGTTGGCCATGGTTATCTCTTTTAGTTACCTGGATTTAAAAAAGAAAAAGGCTAAAGTTTGATTATGATTTTTTTAAATAAATTATTTAGCAGAAAAAAATTATTGCTTCACATTTGTTGTGCCCCCTGTGGTACCTATATTAGTCGGGATATTTTACAGCCCCGCTATCAATTAACTTGGTATTTTGATAATCCCAATCTTTGCTGCCGCCAAGAATACGAAAAGCGTTTGGAGTATGTTAAATTAATGGCCGCCAAATTTAATATTCCTTTAATTGTTGAACCCTATGATCATACTGGCTGGCAACAAAAGATTCTCGGTCGAGAAAATGATCCCGAAAAAGGGCCACGTTGTTTGATCTGCTACGAAGATCGTCTAACCAGAACCGTTCGATTGGCCAGAGAACAGGGGTTTGATTATTTTTCTACCAGTTTATTGGTTAGCCCCTATAAAGATACCGAGGCCATTAGAATAATTTCTAAAAAATTAGCCAAAAAAGAAGGAGTGAAGTTTCTAAAAACTGATTTTCAAAAAAACAATGGCTATGGTCGTTCCCAGGAATTGGCTAAAGAATTAAATATCTACCGTCAAAAATTTTGCGGTTGTGAATATTCTCTAAAACAAAAAGCATGATTTTTTCTAAAAACAATTTAATAATTTTATTAATTTTATTCGGCGGCTTTCTGTTCTCTGCAAACTATGTTAGGGCCGAAGAAATTGATACGGACGGTGATGGTTATGGTGACCAGTTAGAAATCGCCAACGGCTACTCTCCCTATACGGCCGAACCGCTTAAATTAACTGAACATGATGCCGATCAGGACGGACTGAACGATTATTGGGAACTACAATTCAAAACCGATCCCCAGCTAGCTGATTCCGACGGTGATGGCTATGACGATGGTTTGGAAATTGATTATGCCTATGATCCTCTGTCAGCTCAAACCCAAAAAATATCCCAGAGAGTGGAAATTAATTTATCCCAGCAGAAGTTATTCTATTTTGTGGGTGATCAACCCTGGAAAGAATTTTTAGTCTCTACCGGTAAGCCCAGCATGGCCACTCCCCAGGGTGAATTTGAAATTATTAATAAAGATCCCAAGGCCTGGTCTAATAGCTATAAGCTGTGGATGCCCTATTGGATGGGTTTGGGTAATGGCAGTTTTGGAATTCATGAATTACCTCTCTGGCCCAATGGCTATCGGGAGGGTGAAAATCATTTAGGCAAGCCAGTTTCCCACGGCTGTATCCGTCTGGGAATCGGTCCGGCCCAATATTTGTATGAGCGATTGGAAAAGGGCATGAAGGTGTTGATTAAATAAACTATTTAATTTAAGAAAATCCTTTGTTTTCCGGAGGATTTTTTATTTGTTTTTTAGCGTCCAAGATGATATAATAAAATTGGCCAATTTAGAGCTAAATTTTTTTAGTTATGTCAAAAAAAATATTTGAATTAAGCTTGATTTTAGTATTAACCGCCCTGGTTTTAAGCGGTTGTACTTTGCCCTGGGAAAAGAAAAAAACTTCTATTATTGAAGAGCCGGTGATTGAAGAATTAGTCGTTGAAGAAGAGACCGTTAAAACCAATGATTTGAAAAAATTTACAGATTTAACAGAATTACAAAAATTTCTCGAAGAAAATTCCACCGGCAATAATTTAAGTTGGGGCACGCCCCTATCCCGGGGCGCAGCCGAATCTTCTTTGCAGACCATGGCTCCGGTAGCGGCTGCCAATGATATGGCCGTCTCCGATTCTAGTAGTAATTTAGATTATTCCACTACCAACAATCAGGTGGTCGGCGTGGACGAGGCTGATATTATTAAAACCAATGGTAATTTTATTTATGCCCTGGTGCGCAACGACTTATTTATTATTAAAGCTAGTCCTGCCGAGGACATTCAGGTGATTAGCAAAATCACCTTTAAGTCTCGGCCCCTGGATTTATTTATTAGTGGTAATAGTTTAGCTGTTTTTGGCAACGATGACCAAATTTTTACCTCGGAACTGTACCAAAGCTTTCGTCGACAGAATAGTTATACTTTTTTCAAGGTTTTTGATGTCACCGATCCCAGCAACCCCCGCCTGGTTAGGGATTTAGATTTTGAAGGATATTATTCCAATGCTCGGCTAATTGATAATTATGTTTATTTTATTACCAATAATGCCGCCTACTACCTTGAAGGCGAGCCTTTGACACCCCGTTTAATTTCCGAGGGCGTTGTTTTACCGACGGAATGTGTGGGATCAGCTCGTTGTTTCGCTCCCGATGTTTATTATTTTGACATTCCCTATGACTCCTATAACTACACTTCCATTACGGCCATTAATATTCAGGACAACAATGAAGAAATCAACGGCCAAGTCTATTTAATGAGTGGTGGTCAAAATCTCTATGTTTCTAAAAATAATATCTACATTACTTATACCGAATACCTCAATGAATATGAATTGGAACAGATTATAAAAAAAGAATTAATTCTTAGCAGTTTGAGTGCTAGCGATCAGGATAAAATAACTCAGATTGAAGCCGCCCCCAATTTTATTCTGACCAAGGAAGAGAAAAAAATGAAGGTGGCCATGATGATTGACCGTTACCTAAGTTCCTTATCAGAAGCTGAGCAGGTAGTCTGGCAGGGTAATATTGATAATGCCTTAGCTAAGAAATTACAACAGAAAGCTAAGGACATGGAAAAAACTGTTATTCATAAAATTGCTATTTCTGGCAAAACCATTGAGTATAAAGCCAAGGGAGAAGTCAGCGGTCAAGTGCTTAATCAATTTTCCATGGATGAAAATGGCAGTTATTTCCGATTAGCCACCACCCGTAGCCAGCTGTGGTCACGATTGTTCGATCGCCCCCAAGATTCCTATAGTAATATTTATGTTTTAGATGCCAATTTGCAAATTGTTGGTAGTCTGGAAAATCTAGCTACCACGGAACGGATTTATTCCGCCCGTTTTATGGGTGATCGTCTTTATTTGGTCACCTTTAAACAAACCGACCCCCTCTATGTTATCAATCTAGCTGATCCCACCAAGCCGGAAGTGCTGGGAGCAATTAAGGTACCCGGTTTTTCCACCTATCTTCATCCGGTGGATCAGAACGGCACCAAATTATTGGGTTTGGGTCGCGATGCCGTGGAAGATGGCTCCGGTGGTGCCACGGTCAAAGGCTTAAAACTATCTCTATTTGATTTTACGGATCTTAGTCATCCTCGGGAGCTGGATAGTTATTTGTTGGGAGATGAACGTAGTGATTCCATTGCCCTCTACGATCACAAGGCGTTTCTCTATTCCGAAGACAAAAATATTATCTCCATCCCGGCAGTACTTCGAGAAAACAATGGTCGCCTTTCCTTTGCCGGCGCTTTAATTTTTACTTTGGAAAATAACGTTATTAATCTTAAGGGGCGGATTGATCATTCGGCCAATGGACATTTTACCCAGGCTGACTACTGGCGAGGCTTTGATTATTTTGATAATACAGTTAAACGTAGTCTCTATATTAATGATAATCTCTATACTTTTTCCAATAAATTTCTCAAGATTAACAGGCTAACCGATTTAAGTGAAGCCAAAAGTTTGATCTTGACGACCGGCGATGATGATTATATTATTACTCCGCTTCCATCTCCGGAGCCAGAAATTCCCAATGAAATCATCGGCGAGGAGACTACTTCTTCGGGGGAGGGGGTTTCCGGTGAAAATATTATTGAAGAAATTATTCCTCCACTCGAAGAAAATGCTACTTCCACTGGACTCTAATTTATGAAATTAAAACACTTTTATCCATTTATCGTCTCCCTGGTTCTCTGGCTGCTGAGCCAAACATTTTTGTTATATCCCCGGTTTTTTTATTTTGCTCTGCCCCTCGGCGGCCTGTTGATTATTTTTAGTGTTAAATATTTGGCCGGTCAGCGGGAAAAGAAACGCTGGTTTCTGTTTGTTTTCGCACCGCTTATATTTTTTCTAAGCTTTTCCAGCTATTCGGCCATTCTTTTTAATTACTATTGGATTCAATTAATTTTTATTCTGGTGGCTTGGTTTATTTTTGCTTATCTACGTAATCTCTATTATTACCTTACCTACCAGGCCCCGGAAAGAGCGGAAAAGGTAGATAGCTTATTGTTAGCCGGTGGTTTTTTATCTATTTTTGCGACCGCCTCGGTTTTATATGGCTTGCCAATATTTCTAAGTTGGCCCTTCGCCGTTCTTCTGTCAATTTTTATTCCCATTTCTTTTTTGTCATTAACTCATTTTTTACCTCTGCGTCAGCTGGGACTAGGTTCCCATCTTCTTTTTGTGATTATTGAAGTGACGATTTTAGCAGAATTAGCCTGGGCTCTTTCCTGGCTACCCCTCAACTTTACTATTCTAGGATTTATTTTAGCTATTTTTTATTATTTTGCTCTAATAGTTTTCCGACTTTATATAAATAATGAATTAGGGCGTCGGAATCTAAGATTACCATTAATTCTAAGTTCGCTTATTTTATTAATTCTACTGCTAACCGCTCGTTGGCTTTAAATATTAATTTTTTTTTATTATGTCTGCTAAAAGTCCAGGACGTTTTATTACCATCATTATCATCGCCGTTCTCTGCGGCCTAGTGGCTGGTATTTTGGGAGAAGTGGTTACCCGAGTCTATATTTTAAAGGATTTTAGTTTGCCCTATTTAACCAATGAGGTTAATTTGGTTGATTTAAATTCCCGTCGTTCCAATCTAATTATTCAGGATGCCAAGAAAGTAGTGGTTAATCAGGACGTCAAGGTAGCGGAAACCATTAATTCAATCCGTCCGGCTCTTTTGGGAATTTTTCGTAAAATCAACGCCAATAGCGAAGCCTATTATCGATTAGATGATCCTCTATTTGTCGGCTTAAGTATTACCTCCGATGGTTGGCTGGCCGCCTCCTTGCCGGATGATCTAAAAAATAACTTTAGTATTAAAAACTATGTAGCCATTTCCAGTGATCGCAAGATTTATGAAATTGATAAAATTTCTGACTTTAAGAACTTATCCGGTGATTTGATTTTTTTCCATCTGACTAATGCCAGTAACTTGCCGGTTAAAAAAATGGTTTCCCGAACAGATTTGTCCCTGGGCCAGGCAGTGGTGGTTATTAGTGATTTTAATAATGCTCTATTATCCTCTTTGTCATCATTCCAAAAAACTTCCAATTTATTAAGTAGTGATACGATTAATGCTCGTTTAGTTTTAGCCAGCGAATTAGGCAATACCTTTGCCAACTCTTTTGTCTTTAATTTGGCCGGCGATTTGGTAGCCGTTGTTAGCAGTGATCGGGAGGCAATTCCCGCCTTTTCCTATAATTACTATTGGCAAAGTCTTATTGAAAAGGAGGAATTAGCTCGTCCTTTTTTGGGAATTAATTATTTAGATCTTAGTCGAGTCAAGTTGCCGGATATTAATTTAGATAAGGGGGCTTTGATTTATTCTACCACCGATCGCCAGGGAATTGTTAAAAACAGCCCGGCTGCCCAGGTCGGCTTAGAAGTTGATGATGTTATCATCTGGATAAATAATCAGGAAATTAATAACACCAATGATTTGGCAGATTTAATTGCTACCCATCGAGCAGGTGAAACCATTACGATTACCTATTTGAGAGATAACACTAGAAAAGAAGTGGAAGTAAAGTTAAGTGAGTTTAAATAGATATGAAGATAAAATCTTTAAAGACAGCCAAAAATTTATCTCGAAAAAAAGTTTTTTTGCGGATTGATTTTAATGTTCCCCTGAAGAAAGGCAGGGTCGTTGAGGACTATAAAATTAGGGCTGGCCTGGAGACCATTAAATTTTTGTTAAATAAAAATTGTCGTCTGATTATCGCCACTCATTTAGGTGAACCGGGTGGACGAGCCCTGACTAAATATTCCACTAAACCCGTGGCGGCTCAATTAAAAAAGTTACTAGGCCGGTCCGTTAAATTTATTCCCCAGGTTAGCGGCCCCAAAGTTCAGGCGGCGGTCGCCAAAATGAAACCGGGTGAAATAATCTTTTTGGAAAATCTGCGTTTCAAATCCGGTGAGCTAGACAATGATCCTCGGTTTGCTCAAGAATTAGCTAGTTTAGCCGATGTTTATGTGGGTGATGCCTTGGGTGTTTCCCATCGTCGACAGGCTTCCCTGGAAGCTATTAAAAACTATTTGCCAGTCTATGCTGGGCTACTAATGGAAAAAGAATTGATTGCCTGGCAGAGAGTAATAAAACCCAAAAAACCGCTGGTGGTTATTTTGGGAGGATCTAAAATTAGCACCAAAGCACCTCTGGTTGCCAGGCTCTATGGGTTAGCCAGCCAGATTATTATTGGCGGCGCTTTAGCTAATAATTTTTTTAAATTTAGAAGGCAGGAAATCGGTCAGTCACTCTATGATCAGGGCAGTAATAAGGACGTTAAGCCATTTTTTAGTGATTCTAAACTAAAATCTAAAATTATTTTGCCCGTTGATGTGGTAGTTAAAACCAAAACTGGCCAGGCGGTTCTACGAAAAATTGGTGAAGTCCAAAAAACTGATTGTATTTTAGATATTGGGCCAGCCAGCATTTCTTTATTTGCCTCTTTTATTAAAAAAGCCCAAACCATCATTTGGAATGGACCTATGGGGAAATTTGAAGAAACCAGTTTTAAACACGGCACCCTGGCTGTAGCTCGGCTGGTGGCTTCTCGGGCAACCGGTCCCGCCTATGGTCTGGTGGGCGGTGGAGAAACGGTGGCCGCCTTAGAGCTTAGCAAAATGGCAGAATACGTGGACTGGGTTTCTACCGCCGGTGGCGCCATGTTAACCTATCTGAGCGGTGGAGCCATGCCCGGCCTAACAAAAATAGTTAGTAGATAAATATATGTCTAAAATAAAAAATATTCAGGCTCGAGAAGTTTTAGATTCTCGAGGCAATCCCACAGTGGAAGCCAGAGTTACTTTAGATAATGGTCTCTGGGCCAAAGCTAGTGTGCCCAGTGGCGCTTCCACCGGCGTCCATGAGGCCGTTGAATTGCGAGACGGTGATCAAAAACGCTATGGCGGCAAAGGTGTTCTCAGAGCGGTGCAAAAGGTAAATGAAATTATCGCCCCCAAATTAATTGGCCAGGAGATTAGCAAGCAGCTAGAAATTGATCGTATTATGATTGATTTGGATGGTTCTAAAAATAAAAAAAATCTGGGAGCCAATGCAATTTTGGCGGTTTCTCTAGCTTGTGCCCGAGCTGGAGCTTCGGATAGAAAACAGGAATTATTCACCTATCTTCAGGAAACTTTTTCCTTCGCCTCGCCCCGGATTCCGACTCCTCTGTTTAATGTCTTTAACGGTGGTAAACATGCTGACACTAATTTAGATTTTCAAGAATTTTTAATTATTCCCAAAACCCAGTCGGCGGACAAAATGATTCAAATGGGCGCTGAAATATTTCATCAATTAGGAGAAGAACTTAGAGCGGCCGACTATGATACAGATACCGGCTCCGAAGGCGGCTATGCTCCGGATTTAGATTCCAGCATTGAAGCCATGGAATTGATTTTAGCGGCGGCCCATCAGGCTGGCTACCAACCGGGTCAAGATTTTCATCTGGGGATTGATGTGGGATCATCGGTGTTATTTGAGAGCGTCAACAAGCGTTATGTTTTTCCTTTGGATAATGCCTACTTTACTTCAGTCAATCTCATTGGTCTCTATGACGAATGGCTTAAAAAATTCCCCATATTATACCTGGAAGATGGTTTAGCTGAAGACGAATGGGCGGCCTGGCAAGAATTAACAGCCGAATTGGGTAATAAAATGTTGATTGTGGGCGATGATTTGTTTGTAACCAATACCGATCGTCTACGTCAGGGCCTTAAGGAAAAGGCGGCCAACGCTATTATCATTAAACCTAATCAGGTGGGTACCTTGACGGAGGCAGTGGATTGTATTAAATTAGCTCAGAAGCATAATTACAAAATTATTGTTTCCCATCGGAGCGGCGAAACCACCGATGACTTCATTGTTGATTTAGCCGTAGCCAGCGGAGCTGACTATCTCAAAGCCGGATCGTTGTCCCGGGGAGAACGATTAGCCAAATACAATCGTTTATTGGAGATTGCCGAAATTATTAAATAATATGTCTGATAATTTAGCTACTAGCAGTGAATCAAGCGAACCCCTGCGACCCAGGCCGGTGGTTCTTTTAGTGTTGGATGGCTGGGGGATTGCTCCGGCTAATGAGGAGGTTAATGCCGTGGCCACTGCAGATACGCCGATTTTTTTAAAGCTAGTCAAAGAATATCCAGTCGCCCTTTTGAATCCTGGCAATAAAACTTGGAATGCTCGCTATTTATCTCTGGGAGCCGGCCAAGAATTAGCTGATGAAGAAGCTCAACCGGCGGCTACTTTAACTAAGATTATTGCCGATAATAATTTAAAACAAATAAAAATTACTGAATCAGAACGTTTGGCTGCCCTGACCCATTTTTTTAACGGCCATTCGGAAAATCAGCTGATGGGTGAAGAGTGGGGTATTGTTTCCTCGGAAGCCGGAGATCATGGTAGTAAACCAACCCTCGCGCTCCGCCGAATTATTCGGGAAACCATCAAAGCTATTAAAAGTGAACAATACGATTTTATAACCGTAGTTATTCCGACCATTGATTTGGTGGCTTTGAGCGCTGATTTTGGAGCCGTCAAAAAAGCCGTAGAATTGATTGATGATAATTTAGAAAAAATTGTAACCGACGTTTTGGACAAAAAAGGAGTGTTGATTGTAACTTCGGCTGGCGGTAATGGCGAACGGATGAAAAATTTAGCTACCGATTTACCGGATCGAGAATTAACCCTTAATCCCTTGCCACTAATTATTGCGGGAGAAGATTATAAGGGACAAAATATTGGTTTAGAAGATCCAGTTAATAATGATTTAAGTACGTTGCAACCGGTAGGCACCTTAGCCGATGTGGCTCCCACCATTTTAAGGATTATGAATTTACCCCAGCCAATCGATATGTCCGGCGAGAACCTGATTGACTAATCTTGACTAATTATCATAATTAGAGTAATTTAGAAAGTTAGAAATTTAACATAAACAAATATAAAAAAGGAGGGCATCATGATGCACAAATTAGTGTTGACTGAGCGTGAGAAAGAAATTCTCGCTCAGTTAAATCAGGATTTGGGGCTAGGAATGAGCTCCGAAGAGCAAAGAACTAATCAGGGTATACGACGGATAGCAATTGCTGTCCATAGCCAAGAATTATGGAGCGAAGACAGGCTTCATGATAAAGGGATCGCCCTGAATAGCCTGGAAAAAATTTTTACCAAGGCAGTTGGATTCCGCTGGTTCATCCCCAGTAATTTAGTTCAACTTTTAGGAATTCCACCGCGGCCAAAAATTTCAATTTTCATGGCTAGATTAGCAAAAACCCCGGATACATAACCGGGGCTTTTTATTATCTAAATTGAGGATTTGTTTAGAATAGCCAATAGCCGACTAAACTGGTTAGGGCACCGATAATTGCTCCAATCGCTACCTGCAGAGGGGTGTGACCGATCCTTTCTAATTGTTTAGGATAGCTGCGATCTAGAAAATCATCTTCCTTAAGATCTTTAACTAAAACATTTAAGGTTTTACCATGTTGTCCGAGATAATTTCTAAGACCGATAGCATCAACAATTACAATGGAAGCAAATACCAGAGCAACAGCAAAGAGCGGTGAGCTGATTCCTAGTTTTAGGCCGATAATGACGGTAACAGCGGTTACCACCGAAGTGTGGCCTGAAGGCATATCCGAATAGGCAAAAATATCATGCCAATTGATTCGGCGGTGCAGGGAACGGAGAAAGATTTTTAGACCCTGAGCAATTGTGAAGGCAATTATGGGGCAGAGAATATAAATATACATATATTAGATATCTAAGTTTTGTACTTTCTTAGCATGGGTTTGAATAAAATTTTTACGGGGAGCCACATTGTCGCCCATTAACATATCAAAGATTTGATCAGCCCGGGCGGCGTCCTCTACGGTAACTTGCTTTACAATTCTTCTGGCTGGATCCATGGTGGTTTCCCAAAGCTGTTCGGGGTTCATTTCACCCAAACCCTTGTAGCGTTGAATGGTGATTCTAGTGCTTTTCTTTTTATCCTCTTCACCTTTTCTGGTTTTATCATTTTCAGTTTCCACTTCCAAGGTTTCATTTTCATCAGTTTCCTCACCTACTTCAACGGCTTCTTCTAGATTACCACCCAATTCACTAATGATTTTTTCTTTTTCCTCATCGCTATAGGCATAGTGAATGCTTACCCCTTTCTTTAATTGATAAAGAGGGGGTTGAGCAATATATAGATTGCCGTTAGCTACTAGAGGATTGAAGTGGCGGAAGAATAGAGTTAATAGGAGGGTGCGGATGTGGGCACCGTCCACATCGGCATCGGTCATGATGATAATGCGATGGTAGCGTAATTTTTCTAGATCAAATTGATCATCAATATTCGTGCCCAGGGCAATAACTAAATTTTTGATTTCATTATTAGCTAACATTTTATCCAGACGAGCTCGTTCTACGTTAAGAATCTTACCACGTAGAGGCAGAATAGCCTGAAAACGACGGTTGCGGCCTTGCTTGGCGCTATTATGAACAAAGATTCCGCTGGTTAGAGCAAAGTTATGCGTTCCTGGAACCTCCAAATCATAGACATCAATTTTTTTCTTGAGGGGGATAATTTTTTTGATTTTATGATTATAAAGTTCAACTGCCTCCAGAACTTTATCATTATCACCGTTAAAAAATTTTTCGCTAAAAGTTTGGAATTTTAGCAAATTATTATTACGTTTTTCTCGGCGAATTGTTTCGTACCAAGCGATGGTTCCGTATTGATCAAATATTTTTTTCAATAGAGCCATGGCATGATGGTAGTAGGTTTTATTGTAGGCGATTTTTCTTTTTTCTCTGAAAGATGGAGTCCATTGTCCTTTGGTTTTAGTGGATCTCCAGGTTAATAAGTTTTTATCACTCCATTCTTTTAGAGCTTTTTCTCGTAATTCTTCCTTAGCCCCTGGGTTATCAATAAAATATTGTTTAACCCTGGCGGCCTGTTGTTTTCGATTTTCTCTAACAGACCAATATTTTTTTTGGTTTTTATCTAGGAGTTTATTATTCTTTTCTTGATAGTCGGGATTATTTTGATAGAAATCAAGAAATTTTTCTGTCATGTATTGTTTATATTCTTCGTCTTGCCATTGTTTTTTAGCTCGTTCGCTAAGCATTTTTTTCATGGCCGGAGTAGTCATGATAGCTTTTACTTTATTTTTATACTCAACAGTTTGGTGAGCCCTTTTTGCTTTTTCAACTACATCAGGACGATGCAGAGTATTTTCTAAATTATCATGGTGACATTTTAGATGTTCGGCGCGAGAAAGCCTTTGAATATTTGTCGGATTATTATTTAATTTATTAAAATCTATATGATGGCGATGTTTTCCATCGGCTGATTTATAGATATTATTATTAAGATTAAATAAATCAGCTAACACATGAGTATAAATCCATTTTTTATTTTTTGGATCGAAAACCATTTCATAGCCGTCCAGAGAACATCTATTATTTTTCTCCGAATATTTTCTGTATAGAGGGGCTAGATTGTGTTTGGGAGTTAATTTTTCAGCCGCCAAATAAGTCCCGTTTGCTAATCTAAATAAATGGTCGGGTGTGCAAATTAATTCGTCGTTTGTATCTAAAATTACTTTTATTACTTTAGCATTTCTTTTGGTTAGACGAGGGTTCAATATGGGGGCAATACCAATATGTCCATTATTATTCATGGTGTAGCAGAAATTTTTCTTTCCCCGCTTATATTCCGCAATTAATTTTTTAAAAGATAAATTACGGCCATCAGCTAGAGCTATTTTTGTTTTTCCATCCCAGCAACCTCCGGCTGAATCGCCTTCCACTATGTATAATTCACATTCTTCGGGATGACGGCTGGAACAATCAGCTAGTTTGCCCGGCAGAGTCATACCTTCCAAGGCGCCCTTGCGTAAAATAGTAGCTCGGGCAGTGCGGGCCGCTAGGCGAGCCTGGGCAGATAGCACACATTTACCAATGATGGCCTCGGCTTCCTTGGGATGCTCTTCTAGGAAGGTGTTAAAAAATTCACCAAAGACTTGTTCCACATAGCCTTTCATTTCAGCATTACCCAACTTACCCTTAGTCTGCCCTTCAAATTGAGGATCCGGCAATTTAACACTAATAATAGCGGTGAGACCTTCACGGACATCATCACCGGTGAGATTTTCCTGTTTATCTTTAATTAGATTTTTATTGCGGGCGTAATTGTTTAAAGTTCTGGTGAGAGCGGTGCGGAAACCAACCAAATGGGTACCGCCTTCGGGGTTATGGATATTGTTGGCAAAGGCCAGAACAGTTTCATTGTATTCATCATTATATTGGAGAGCAATTTCCACCTTGGAGCTGTTAATGTCCTTGTCTACATAGAAGACGGTTTCGTTTTTAACAGTTTTATTACGATGCAGGGACTTAATATATGATTTAATACCACCTTCAAAGTGAAATTTATATTTTTTAGGACGATGTCCAGCACGCTTATCAAAAACATTAATAGTAATACCTTTGGTGAGATAGGCTTGCTGGCGAAGGCGATCCAAAATCTTTCCCCAGCTGAATTCTAGTTCCGTAAAAATAGTGGCGTCCGGTTTAAAGGTAATGGTGGTGCCAGTCAGTTTAGTGGTGCCAACAGCTTTAACTGCTTTCAAGGGTTTGCCAACTTTGTATTCTTGCACCCAAACTTTTCCTTCGACATGGACTTCGGCTTTCAAATATTCACTGAGAGCATTAACCACGGAAACACCGACACCGTGAAGACCACCGGAGACTTTATAGCCGCCATCGCCGAACTTACCACCGGCGTGCAGTTTAGTTAAAACAGTTTCTAGAGCCGAAACTCCAGTGACTTTATGTTTCCCCACCGGAATACCGCGGCCATTATCTTTGACTTCCACCAGGCCGTTAGGCAGGAGGCTAACCGAAATTTCCGTGGCATAACCGGCCATGGCTTCGTCAATGGAGTTATCAACTACTTCCCAAATGAGGTGGTGTAGACCAGCCGCCGAAGTAGAACCGATGTACATACCAGGACGACGTCGGACTGGGTCAAGACCCTCTAGGACAGTAATGGCATCGGCGCCATAGCCGTTACCTTTTACTTTCTTTTTTTCAATAGTTTTAGCCATACAATCAAAACAAAAAATTCCCGATTTTTAGGGTATTTTTATGACAAATTTTAATTAATTATCTATCTTTATTTTAGCAAAAAAATAGCCGGAAGGCAAGGGCAAAAAGCGGCTAAAAATAATATAAAATAGAGAGATATTAATTTACAAATCATTGACATAAATTAAATAAAATGATTTAATATTCTAATGCTAAAAAAGGGCATTAACCCAAGTCCGCCGGGTGAATGGTGGAAAAATAATCTTACATTAAAAAGAAAGGAATTGACCATGAATTACAACATGCTCAAAGAAGCACTCTCTGAAGTAAAGGGACTGCTTAATCAGTTATTTACCAATATTTGTGGTAACGACGGAGAAGCTTGGTTGGAAGAATTTAAGAAATTTTTGCGCAAGGAACCCTGTTGGGTGGTAACGGAAAACACCGTTAAAAAAATAACCAATAAACTTCTCACCCCCCTCGGCCTATCAGTCAGCCCAGCTACCACTGAAAAATTCGTGGCTAAAGAAAATTTCGTGGTTGACATCAGTGAAACAGCGAAAGTCAGGATTTCGTCTATCGGCAGTAATTTTTCCAGCTGGTTCCTCGATAAGATTGAGGAGTCGAAACCAGAAACCACCCTGCGGGGGAGTAAACTCCTCAAGCTATCGATTGACAAACCGATTATCGTTGAACTGGGTGGTGAAGACGTAGTTGAGACCACGCTCCAGGATATTTGGAATAAAGTAGCTGCTCAAGCTAAGGGTGAAAAGGGAGATTTATTAACAAATGGTTGGGCAAACATCTTCTACGTTCGGGATATCACCGGCACCCTTCGCGCGGTGCGCGTGAATTGGTTCGATGTTGGTTGGAGCTTTGAAGCGCACTCGGTTAAGAGTCCGGTCGAGTGGATCGCCGGTTGCCAGGTTTTTTCTCGCAATTTTGAGACTCAGAATCCTTGACTCTTGATTTTTTGAGTCTTTGATTCTTTGATTCTTAATCCCAGTTTTCTACGGAAGACCGGGATTTTTTTGTGGAGGGGGGGGTTGGTCTTTTCTAGAATAAATTTTTTTGATATATTATTATGAAATTATAAATTAGAGGACGGCCATGGCTTTTTTCTTATGATTTCAAGAATCTTCATCTGAGAGCCGTGTTGGGTACGCCTGGTGCGGGAGGAGATAAGATTTCTTCTAAAAAATACAAAAATTGGTGTCGAAAACTGGTGGACTTCTAAGTCCCGAATAAGATACAGCTCCAAGAAAATATTCAAGGAGCAGTGCTAATGAAGGTTTCCGGCACGAAAAGCGATGTTTCGCGCGGTGAACGTGAATTGGAACGATGTTGGTTGGAACTTTGAAGCGAACTCGGTTGAGAATCCGAACGAGTGGAACGACGGTAACCAGGTTTTTTCTCGCAATTATTGTCTTTCTCCCGTCTTATCGGCGGGAGTTTTGTTTTTCTAATCCTCTTCTCCAGCCGCCGAGCATCCGGCCGACCTCCTCTAAGCGTTCCGATAAATCAGCGTATTTTTGGTTCGGTAGACATTTATTTTCCCAGGCCAGTTGCAGAAAAAATTTTAATCCGTCCAGTTCAATAATGGCATTAGATAACTGTAAATATTTTTTATCTGGCGACAGATAAACAGCGCTAGAAATTATTTCTAGCATTTTTAAAAAACGCTCCTCGATTTTTCCGCCTAAGCCGTAGCGATGGGTTTTGGGGAAGTCGCCGATAATCTTAAACCAAAGCGAATAAGCAGCTCTGGTTTTTTCTAGGACTGACGGGACACGAGGAGTAAGAGCCATAGAATTATTATGAAAAAATTTAATAAAAAATATCAAGAAATCATTACTGTACCAAATTTATTGTTGGCTTGGAAAGAATTTCAGCGTGGCAAGCAAAAAAGGAATGATGTAATTATTTTTCAGAATCGGCTAATGGATAATATATTTAATCTTTATCAAGATTTAAAGAATAAAACTTATCGGCATAGTGCTTATTCGGCTTTTAACATTTCCGACCCTAAACCACGTAATATTCATAAAGCGACTGTTCGCGATCGCCTACTTCACCATTTACTTTACTTAGAAACTTATCATTATTTTGATCGGCGTTTTATCAGCGATTCCTATTCTTGCCGAGTAAATAAAGGGACGCACCTCGCTAATCAAAAGTTAGTTGTCTTTATTCGTCAAGTTTCATTAAATAATAAACGGACGGTTTGGGCTTTAAAATGCGATATCCAGAAATTTTTTGCCAGCATTGATCATCAAATTTTAAAAAACATTTTAAATAAGTATATTGTCGATCAGGATTTAATCTGGCTATTTAATCGAGTAATTGACAGTTTCAATACGCTCGGTAAAATCGGTATTGGTTTGCCACTTGGTAATTTAACTTCCCAACTTTTAGTTAATGTTTATTTAAATGAATTTGATCAATTTATTAAACATGATTTAAAGATAAAATATTATATTCGTTATGCCGACGATTTTATTTTTTTAAGTACTAATAAAAACAAATTAACTAATCTCCGGCTGCTAATTGAAAAATTTTTAAAAGTTAATCTTCAATTAAAACTTCATCCCCAAAAAGTTTTTCTTAAAACCGTCGCCGTTGGCGTTGATTTCTTGGGTTGGGTTCATTTTTATGATTATCAGATTTTAAGAACCAATACTAAGAAAAGAATGTTTAAAAGAATTATTTTATATCCAACGCTAGAAATGATAACCGCTTATCAAGGTTTATTAAAACAGGGGAATACTTATAAGCTTAGGCAAGAAATAACTAAAAATTATAACATTTTTTGACTTTTTGTACAATAGTTGTTGTTTGTTATTTTTTGATTTTGTATGCTATTATAATATATATGTCCAAAATACTGGTGACCGGAGGAGCTGGTTTTATTGGTTCCACCCTGGTCGACAAATTAATTTTAGAGGGGAATGAGGTAGTTATAATTGACGATCTCTCTTCGGGTAAGAAAGAATATCTAAATCCTGTCGCTAAATTTTATGAGTTAGATATTTGTTCTAAAAAAGTAGCTAGAATATTTAGACAGGAAAAATTTGATTTAGTCTATCACCTGGCTGCCCAAATTGATGTGCGAAAATCAGTGGCCGATCCAGAACTTGATAATCATATTAATGTCTTGGGTGGCTTGAATATTTTAGCTAATTGTCATTCTCAAAAAGTAAAAAAGATTATTTTTGCTTCCACCGGTGGCGCTATCTATGGTGAAGCCGAAGAAATTCCCACCACCGAATATTATTCCACCTATCCGGTTTCTCCTTACGGCATTCACAAATTAACTCTGGAAAAATATCTCAACTACTACTACCAGGTCCATGGTTTGAATTATACTACTCTGCGCTTTGCCAATGTCTATGGCCCCCGACAATTCAAGGGCGGGGAAGCCGGCGTGATTGCCATTTTTATTGATAACGCTGTTAAAAATTTAGCTAGCACTCAATATGGCGATGGTCAACAGACTCGGGATTTTGTCTACATCGATGACGTGGTTAACGGACTCTATTTGGCTAAGGAGATTGATTGTCGGGGAGAGATAAATATCAGTTCTGGTCGAGAAACCAATTTATTGGAAATTAGAAAATATATTGAACAGGCCCTGGGACATTCTCTGGAGGTGATTGAGGCGCCAGTTAAACCCGGCGAACAGCGTCGTAGTTGCCTGAGCTATCAGCGGGCCAAGGAAGTATTGAACTGGGAACCAATCATTAGTTTGGAGGAGGGTATTAGGAAAACCATTGAGTGGGCTAAATCACAAAAATAATATGAAGAAATTAATCATGGCTAATTGGAAAATGCAATTAAGCTATCAGGCTAGTTTGAATTTGGCTAAAAAATTTAGTCAAAAAATCAAGTCTAGTAAATATGAGGTGGTCATTTGCCCCGACTATTTAGCTTTGCCAGCCGTGGCTGGGATTCTCCGGAAGAGTCGATTGGTTTTAGGGGCCCAGGACAGCGGCTTAGCTGATCGGGGAGCCTATACGGGGGAAGTTTCCCCAACTAATCTTAGGTTTTTGGGTAGCAAATACGTTATTCTGGGACACAGCGAAAGACGTAGTAATTTAGAAGAAAATTCCCTAATTATCAATAAAAAAATTCGAGCCGCTCTAGTCGAAAAGCTCACCCCCGTAGTGTGCATTGGGGAAACTATTTTGGAAAAAAAATCAGGGCAGACTAAGGCAGTTTTGACTAGACAGTTGCGCCAGGTCTTGAAAGAAGTTACAATAAAAAAAGCTCAGGATTTATTCATTGCCTATGAACCGATTTGGGCCATTAGTACCAACCGATCCGCCCGTCCAATGTCCGCCTCGGAAGCTGATGTTATTCAAGAATTCATTGGTCGCCAGGCGGCTAAAATTCTCAGAAAAAAGGTGGCCGTTATCTATGGTGGCAGTGCTGACGCTCATAATGCGACTGATTTTCTGAAAAAAAAGAATATCGCTGGCCTGCTGGTTGGTGGAGCCAGTTTGAAATTTGATCAATTTGTTTCCATGTGTAATTAATTAACTATGCTTACCATCATCTCCATTGTTTTAATAGCTATTTGTTTGATCGTTATTTTGGCGATTATTTTGAAGAAGTTTCCGGCTTTAGCAATTTTAGATGTGGCTAATATGCCGGGCGCCAAAGAAGCTAAGTTTAAGGATCAGATTATTAAGCAGCGGGTAGAAAGGGATTTGGCTCGCTGGGGAGGAACCTTAGCTCGTTGGTGGTTGTATTTCAGTAAGCGGTTTTCTGCTTTTCTAAAAAAATCCCATGAACAATTAAAGAAGATTCAATTGAATTATCGCGTTAATGCTAAAATTCCTTGGCCAGAAAAGCAAAAGAAAATAAAAGAACTATTTTTAGCCGTTGAAGATTTGTTTAAACAGGAAATGTTTGATCAAGCTGAAGAAAAATTAATTGAAATTGTTAGCTTGGATCAAAAAAACTTGAGTGCCTTTTTCAAACTAGGAGAGTTGTATGAGTTAGAAAAGAAATATTCGGAGGCTCGTCAAACCTATGACTATTCTTTGAAGCTAGCTCAACAACATCGGGATGATAGAGAAATTATGGGCGACATTACTATCCAGGAAATTTATTTTTCTTTGGCTCATTTAGAAAAAGAAACTGGTAACTTAGAATTATCCTTAGAACATATTCGTGAAGCCTTAGATTTAGAACCAAACAATCCCCGTTATCTTGATTTAATTTTAGATTTAAGTATAATAAAAAAAGATAAAAAACAAGCCACGGAATATTTGGAAAAATTAGCGATCGTTAATCCAGAAAATAATAAGTTAGTTGAATTAAAGGACAAGATTGAATTGCTATAATTTTATCTTCGGCCGCCTTCAGGCGGTTTTGTATTCATTTGCCGTTGTAGCTCAGTTGGTAGAGCATCTCCATGGTAATAAACGAGTCTGTTTATAACTCTGTATTTAGACTAGGATTAAATCTTTTTTGGAAAAAAGTATCTGTTTAGTCCAGGAAACGGGCACGGAATTAAGGTGTTGGTTAATAATTTAATATGTTTGCCGTTGTAGCTCAGTTGGTAGAGCATCTCCATGGTGGCCTCGAAAGAGGCATGCCCCTTGATTGGGAAATCAATCATTGAATCCCGAATTACGGTTAATAGCCCGCGCAGGGCCAAGACCGTGGCGCTAAGCGCCCGAACGACTGACAAGGGAGGCTAAGTCTCGCAGGAGATATGCCTGATATACAGTCTATTCCTCTAATAAGCGTTTTAGAAATAGAGGTAGAAAAGAAGGAGAAGGTCACCGGTTCAAGCCCGGTCAACGGCTCAGAGATAATTCCCTAATATTAGGGAATTATTTTATTTTAATCTATTATATAATAGCATATTATTGACAAAATTACTGAAAAGTGATATAATACCTAGAACACAATGAGAGATGGTTGCCTTGGCAATAGTCGCTCTTTGACAACATATATTCACAGAAATTAAAGAAAAACAAACATAAAAACAATTGAATCATGAACACACAAGTCAACTTCGTTAGAGGCGGAAGACTCTGGTTTTTCTTCTTCCTGGTCGCTCTTGTGGCCACTTTACTTTTCACTCTGATTATAACTTTGCCATTCCGTTTATTCCTGGATTGGCAGGTAACTATTTTGACCATCGTACAGATTACAATCCCTTTGTATTTCGTTGTGGTGGCAGTTACCATCATCAAAGCTTGGACCCAAGTACCGGAAAAGTATCAATATATTGTCGAACGTTTCGGTGATTATATTGATAAGCCTTTGGATCCTGGCCTGCATATTATTTTCCCCTGGTTTGGTTGGGTCACCATTCGTGACGCTCACTTCATGGGCACGCAAAAAATGGAACTCTATTTGGACGAAAAGGCGACTGATCAATATGGCGGCGGAGATGTCGAATTCAAAGATTGTTCCAGTCCTATCAGTGCCTTTTTCTACTTTGAAATCAATGACGCCCAAAAAGCGACCTACAACATTGATGATGTCCTTTCGGGCATTGAAGAAAAAGCCGACCATCTGCTCAGAGCTTTTCTGGGCATGTATCCCATTGATAAGGCCATTGTCCTTAAAAGTAGCTTTACACCAGCTATCATTGCCTCCTGTATTGATCTGGTTAAAAATCCTGCTACCGTAGTCACCCAAGCTCAGTTTGAAACGACCGAGTTCTACACAACTCTTCAGGAATGGGGAGTGACGGTCAAGGATTTTGTTATTTCAGATATCAAGCTCCCGGCCAGTGTGAAGGCGAAAAGGGAGGAGATCCTGACTGCTGAGAAGGATTTGGAAATTGCCGAGATTGACAAAAGGACGGCGGTGGCTAAAAAACAAATCACCATCACCAATGCTGAAGGTACCAAGCAAGCTACTATTCTGGAAGGTCAGGGAGAAGGAGAAAAATTGGAAACAATCCTCCAGAAAACTGGCGCTACCGGAAAAGACGCTATTGAGCTGATGATCCAGCAAACTAAGTGGGATGCTGTCAAAAATACCAAGGGTAGTGTAATTATCACGGCTGGAACCGACATGCCTTCCCTGGGGGCTGCTTTCGGAGCCGGTCAGCAATTAGTTCAACAACCTTCAACAAAACCGTAAATTAAACCACCATGAAACCAAAAAAAGTAACCTTAGCAAGTGGCCCAGTTAATTCTCAAACTTCCACCACTTCCAAGTCATCGGGTGGTTTTTGGAGAAGTTTGTCTGATCTGTGGAAAAGACTTCCCGTCTGGCTGAGAGATGTTCTAATGGGAGTTTTGTCTCTTTTCCTGGGTTTGTTTTTCAGTTCCATCGCCGGCAGCTTACTTCCCGGTGGACTGAATGATTTTGTCAAAATTGCCCTGACCTTCTTGGTCGCTTTACTCCTTCTCTGGATTATCGGTTCGGTACAAAGAGAAAAGTCAAAGTTGCAAACCGGAATAATCGTCACCTTCGTGTTGATTTTTGTTCTCAGTGTGACTCAGCGTTATTTTGTAAATACAGCTGAATCTAGTGAGGCAAATTATGAAGCTGCCGATTCAACAGTTTTGGCAAACCGAGCATTAGCCGGGACATCTTCCTCGCACTATCAACTGCTTTTAGCCGGAACCTATACTATTGGTCTGGCTGACGGAGAGATATCCAATTGGTATGAAATACCCTGTAATCACTCCTATAATTTTGAGGGTGAGACAGCTACCTTCTATCTGGAATACTCCGATGGCAGTTTGGCTAAATCCTGGGAACCGGGAAAATGGCCGAATAAGAGCAAATTTAGAATTCACAACCTGAGCTCCGAACAACTCAAAATGATTGTTCGAGCTGTATAGGTATTAAGGGTTAATCCATGCGGATTGACCCTTTTTTATTTTTTTTCTCTATGATATAATAAAATTAGTAATATAATGCTTTTATGAAAAAAATTATTATACTTTTTTTGGTTTCCTTTTTTATTTTAGTCCCCTTCGTGTTTGCCCTAGCTCAACCAGGTAATCAAAAGACCGAATCTGATCCTATTCCTTGCACCGACTGTCTGGACAACCCTTTGTCCATTGATTCGCCCCAAGCTTTGATTGGTAAGGTGATTAATTCAGTATTGGGCGTGGTTGGTTCCATCGCCCTATTGATGTTTGTTTATGGTGGCTTGGTTTGGATGACCTCTTCGGGCAATCAGGAGAAGGTTAAAAAGGGACGGGATATTATTGTCTGGTCAGCCATTGGCCTGGCGATTATCTTTGCCTCCTACGGATTGGTTCGGGTCTTATTGCTAGGTATTAAATAATAATTTTCAGTCATTGATTACTAATTAAGATCGCTGCGGCGAAGGGATTAGTAATTTTTTAATAAGCGTTGACAACCATTAATATTTTCTTTATTATTAACTGGTAATTAGCAAGTTTATAGGGGTCGGTACCAAAGCGGTCAACTGGGGCAGACTGTAAATCTGCTGGCCTTGCGCCTTCGTTGGTTCGAATCCAACCCGGCCCACCACTATGCCTTTACTTAATCCCGACAAAATTGGTTTAGGATTATTAAAAATCTTTGCCATTGAAATAATTGCCTTGGTGATTATTTTGGTGGCCATATTTTCTCTCTAATATGCCTGAACTTCCGGAAGTAGAAACTATCCGGCGTGATTTGGCGACTAAGATTCTTAATCAGCCAATTATTGCCGTTAATATTCTAAACAATAAAACTGTCCGCAACTCGGCGGCTTTTTTTGAAACCAGTCTTCTTCATCATAGCTTCGCCGATATTGATCGTCGGGGTAAGTTATTGATTTTGAAAATTAAGCTGGGTGATTATTTGCTGATTCATCTAAAGATGACGGGGCAACTTATTTATGTTGATCGCCGCCATAAATTAGCTGGTGGGCATAGTTTAGCTGATTCATCTTTTGAAGAAGCCGTGGGCGGACCCCTACCCAATAAATATACCCGGGTAGCTTTGAAGTTTAAAAACGGTGGTACCTTATTCTTCAATGACCTACGCAAGTTTGGCTATCTGCAAATCGTCAATGCCAGCGAATTGGCAAAGATAATTAAAAATAATTATGGACCAGAACCCTTGGCTGCTGAATTTACCCTAGAGAGTTTAGAAAAACTTTTAAAGAATCGAAAAACCAAAATCAAAGCCTTGCTACTCAACCAGAAAGCAGTGGCTGGCCTGGGCAATATTTATGTGGATGAATCTCTCTGGGCAGCCCGGCTTAGTCCGGAACGCTTAGCTAATAAAGTGAAGGCTGAGGAAGTAAAAAGATTGTATCAGGTCATTAATCGGATTATTAAGCGAGCCATTGATTATCGGGGAACTACCTTCAGCGACTACGTTGATTCCGCCGGTCGCAGTGGTAATTTTTCCGACCTGCTCAAAGTCTATGGTCGTCAGAAACAACCCTGTTTGAATTGCTATCAGCCCCTACTGAAGAAGAAAATTGCTGGTCGAGGTACCCACTATTGTCCCCATTGCCAGAAATAAGCCAAATTTAGCGGTAAATTTGACTTTTTGGCGATTTTTTTATATTGTTAATAATAGTTTTAATAATTTTAAGAAATGAACATAGACAATTGCTGGACTATGTCTTATAGAAAATATGTCGCAAGATAACATGATTAAACTGGAGTGTACTAGTTGTAAAACGACTAATTATCATTCCCATAAAAACAAAAAAACTTTGAAGGAGCGCCTGGAGATGAAAAAATATTGCAATAAATGCAAAAAACATACTCTTCATAAGGAAACTAAATAAATAATTAGATTTTTATTATCCCCTTCGCTAATTTACTTAGCGGATAAAAATCTAGCAACAATATGCCTAAAAGTCTTACCAAGCCATTTGTTTTAATTCTGATGCTCTTGGTATTAATTGGTTGTTACTTTGTTTTTAGGCCTTTTTTGAAAGAAATTCTGATTGCCGTGATTATGGCAACAGTTTTTTATAATCCCTTTGAGTGGTTAGCTAGAAGATTGAGAGGGCGTCGTAATTTAGCCGCTCTAATCATGTGTCTATTATTGGTATTAATTATTATTATTCCTGCTTTGCGAGTTTTAGTCTATGCTGGGCAGAAATCAGTTGTTGCCTATTCCCAAACTGTTCAATTTTTTGATTCCCACGACCTAAATGATGTTTTTCGGGGTGAAGTTTTTCAAAACAGTGTTTTTAAAAATATTGATTTAATTGGTTTTGGTGAACGGAATGAACACATTAAAAATGTTTTTTTAGACACCTTAAAGCAATCTAGCAATTGGTTATTGTCCGGAGCTACTTTAGCGGTTAAAGAAACCACTAATTTTATTATTTCTCTGGTGTTGATAATTTTAACGATGTTCTTTTTCTTTGTGGACGGCAAGAACCTCTTGAATCGTCTGATGTATCTGTCGCCTCTGCCCAATAATTATGATAAGGAAATCTTTAAAAAATTCCGCAGTGTCAGCTATGCCACCTTTATTTCTATTTTCGTAACGGCGGCCGCTCAGGGTGCCGTGGGGGCCATTGGCTTTGCCATTGTTGGTTTTCCAGCTCTGTTGGCCGGTGTAATTGTCGGCTTACTGTCTCTCTTGCCCTATCTGGGTTCTATGATTTTCTATATCCCCATGGTTATCTATTATCTCTTGATCGGCAAGATTTGGCAGGGAATTTTCATTTTGTTGTGGGGCCTATTCATTATTGGTTTCATCGACAATATCATCCGCACCTACATGGTTAAAGGCAAGGCTGAAGTTAATCCCATCTTTGCTTTCTTTTCCATCCTAGGTGGTATTACTCTCTTTGGTTTCTGGGGTATCGTTCTGGGTCCGTTGATCCTGGCTATTACCGTTACCATCTTCCATATCTATGAACTGGAATTCTGCGGTTCTCTGGATGGCTGTGATCCCAATAATCCAGTAATTATTCCCAAAAAGAAGCAGCGAGAAAAATTAATTAAATTAGATTAATAATTAAATAAAATAATAATATGTTAAGACCAAAAACTAAAAAGAATTTGGAAGAGGCCTTTGCCGGTGAATCCATGGCTCGCAACAAATACGACTACTTTGCCTCAGTGGCTCGCAAGGCCGGCTATGTACAGATTGCCAATATTTTTGAAGAAACGGCTCGCAATGAGAAGGAACATGCCAAGCTTTGGGCCAAGCATTTAGAATTAATCGGTGAGGTGGAAGCTGATCTCATGGCTGCCATCAAAGGGGAGCTCTATGAAAATACGGAAATGTACCCCCGTATGGCTAAGGAAGCCCGGGAAGAAGGTCACGAGGAAATTGCTCAGTTGTTTGATTATGTTGGTCAGGCCGAAAAAGCCCACCAGACTCGCTATGAGAAGTTATTGGAGAATATCAAGAAGGGAGAAGTCTTCAAGAAGCCGGAAGTGAAGCGTTGGAAGTGTAATAATTGCGGCTACATTCATGAAGGGGCCGAAGCGCCGGAAATTTGTCCTTCCTGCCAGCATCCCCAGGCTCACTTTGAGGTATTTGTTGAGACCTATTAATATAAATTATATAAATATATGAGTAATCGAGTAGGCTTAGTCTATTATTGTTCAGTTTGTGGCAATGAGGTAAAGTTTGAAAAGGATGGTGGCGGGCAGTTGGTTTGCTGTGGTCAGGACATGCAGTTGAAGAAGGAAGAATAGTAGCTAAGGATAATTGCGGGATTGGTGTAGTGGAAACATACCTCTCTCCAAAAGAGTAGACGGGGGTTCGATTCCCTCATCCCGTGCATCATAGGAATTAAAGAGGCGAAAGCCTCTTTTTCCGTAGTGTTTATGCGGGTTTGAGGCAGTTTTAACCGATAATATAAACTTTATAAAATTTTACAGCATTGACTAACTTTATAAAGTTTGGTACAATGGAATTGTTAAAATAAAAATATGAATTTACAAGAAAAATTAAAAATAATTCAAGGATTATCCGGACTAACTCAAACCGAACTGGCTGCTAAAATTGGGGTGTCTTTTGTGGCATTTAATAATTGGTGGACGGGTAAATCTCAGCCTCACGCCAATAAATTAGTAATTATTGATGATTTATATAAAGAATTAACCGGTCAGAAAATAATCCCGGATAATATTTTAATAGCTAAAAAGTTGTTAATTTTAAAACAATCTAAAAAGTATCCCAATATTTTAAAAAAGATTATTTCTAGTCCAGATATTTATGATCAATTTCTTTTGTCTCTAACTTATAATTCAAATAAGATTGAGGGATCAACTTTGTCGGAGAATGAAACGGCCGATATCATGTTTGATAATCGGGCCTTGCCTAATAAGAGTTTAATTGAGCAATTGGAAGTTAAAAATTATCAAGCGGCTTTAAATTATTTATTTAATTATTTAGAGACTGATAAAAAAGTTAGCAAAGAATTAATATTAAAATTACATGCCATTTTACTAAATGGCATTAGAGATGACGCCGGTTTTATTCGAAATCATGGCGTTCGTATTGTCGGGTCTAATGTACCGACGGCTAATTATCCAAAATTGACAGAATTAATGGACGATTTGATAAAGGATATTAATAAAAAAAATAAAGATTCGATTGCCTTAGTGGCTAGTATCCATTCTCGTTTCGAGCAGATTCATCCTTTTGCCGATGGCAATGGTCGGATTGGTCGATTGATTATGATGGCCATGTTAATAAAAGTTAATTTTCCGCCCGCCGTTATTAAACAAGAAATTAAGAGACAATATTATACTTATTTAAGCAAGGCTCAGTTAAAAGGAGAATTTAGCCAACTAGAAGATTTTATTTGTGAGGCGGTATTCAAGGGGTTTGATATAATTAACAGGAAATAATTATGTTTCTTTTACAGAATCACAACAAGATAGATTATGAGGCGGTTATTGAGGCCATGCTTGATAATGCAAAAAATAAGCATTATTGGTTGGATTGTGCTGTCGGGTCGGTAATTTTAGAATCAAATCAAAATAAAAAAGTCAGCACGGATAAATTAAAACTAGAAAAAGATCGTTATTTTTTAATCCCGAAAGTTAATGATTTTGATCGTTTATCATGGATGATTAATTATGTCCGGGACATAGTCGAACATGAAGATAAAAAATTAAGCGTAAAATTACAAAAAATTGTTCAGGAACCAAATCAATATAAAAATTTTATCAATGCGCTTAAGACGGCTGGCGAGGAGTGGTTGTCTGGTTGGGATTCTTGGGAAGGCGATAATGCTTTTGAAGAAATGAAGGAATGGCTTGGGCTTTTGCCAATTGAAATTAAAGAAGAACTAGTTCATTTTGATAATTGTCCAATTTGCCAAGCGACAAAATCTGACAATAATTCGGAACCAGCTTTAAAAGACGCTTTTCGGGAGGCTAATTTCAGAACTGTTTTAAATAATATTAATCAAATAAAAAATGTGATTGTTGATAATATAAAGTCAGCCTGTGATTTGTTGTTATCTAAAAGCTATGAAGAAATTTGGCATCGTGGCGAAGATTATGCCGATCAGAAAAGAATTAAAGTTATTGAAAATTCAGATAAATATTTGGTCGCGGTGGCTGCTGGCGGCCAAAATTATCAAGTTCGCCTGGAATTCAAGGGCAACGGTTTAAGCCGTCATTGTTCTTGTCCTTATATTGCCTCTCATTCTCCTAAAGCTATTTGCAAACATATGGTAGCAACCGCTATAGTTTGGGATGAGTTACGAGGATTGGCCCGCCCCAATAATGAAGCTGTGGCTGAATATACAATTGCTCCAGCTTTATTTCCTCGATCAGATATTGACGATATGTATAATGATCCGCTGAATGTTGATTTGGATATGTTGAGAGTTTTATCAGATGAAACCGCCTTGGGCGGTCGGCCACGGCCTCACGCTGATTTACCATTGGCGCCAAAGTTTAATGACAATGAAAAGGAGCCTTTATCGTTGATTGAAATAAATAAGGCTCTAAAAGAAATAGAAAGTTGGTCGCATCGGCGCAATTACGATTATTATTTTTGTGCCGGGGAGATGGTGGCGGCTTTTTGCGAGATTTTAAGAATGGTTGCTGTTAGATTGTTAGCTACACCCAAAGATATTAATTATAAAATTATTAACCGCTTATCAATTTTTAATGATAAATTAATAGGAGAATTAATAGATGATAGTAATGGTTTACATGAATTTACTGAAGCGCATCTTGAGAGCATAAAGGATTTGATTAAAAATTAAATTTTTTTACATAAATCCACCCCTCATAACCCAATATTTCATTCCGAACCGCCTTTATCAAGCGGTGCTAAAAATAACTTCAAATCCGAAGTTATTTTTGTTATAATAACCATATAATACTATTAACCAACAAACGTATGGGCAGTGTAATTGAAATCAATGATACCTTACAACTAACTACGGAGCAGGGGTTTCCTGGGGAGCTAGACTATGAAAAACATCAGGTTAGTCCTCTAAAGGCTGAAGATTTTGCTGATCGGGTTTTTGAGTTTAAAAATAAACCTCAAATCAGAGTATATCAATTGCCACCGGTGAGGAATTTTCTAGCCCATAATGTTAATGGTCAATGGAGATATTGGGGCTTGATTCATATTATTGAAATTACCCATGATAATCTAAACAAAACTACCTCCGGTAAGTTTAAAATCATCCAAATATACACCCCCGAAGAAATTGATAAAGCTCACACCTATCTTCACCCCGTTGATTAATAATCTATTATCATAAGAGTTTTGACTAATAAAAAAACCGGAGTAATCCGGTTTTTGGTTGACTTCTTCATTTGTTGATGAAGGCAAACCTGGCCAGTTCCGAGTTTTGGAAAAACACTTGGCCTGATTTGAGCGTAATTTTTTTCTGGATTATTTCATTGAGCACTAGGCTCTGGTAGTTGTGCTCTACTTTCAGGACTCGGGTGGCCAAACTGCTGGCATCATCTTCCGGTCTGATAAGGACTGGTATGCGGACAATGCCGACGCCCTTGTCATATTCATCATTGACGAAATGAATGGAGACAGCACTTTGGGTGATTTCACCCCGTCGGAAGGCAGCGATGACCGCCTCGTGGACATGGTGTCCGTAGAGGCCGGGGCCGCCGAATTTGGGAAGAGGGCCAGGATGAATATTAATAGTCATCCTTTCAGGCAGTCCTCTGACCGGTTTTAGCCAGCCGGAACACATGATATAGTCGGCATCAAATCTAGCCACCATGTATTGATAGTATTTAGCTTCAAAGGGGCCGGTAAAGAAGATAAAGGGAATCTTTAAAGCCAGAGCTTTTTTATAGACTCCGCCACTGGAGTGATTGGAAACCACCGCGACGATGTTGGCGTCTAAGATGGGCGGGTTGGTTCGAGACCTTTCCACCATTTCCTGAAATCCACTGCCGCCACCATTTTTATCTCCGGAGGCTAACACTAGAATATTGGGTTTTTTCATGGTTGATAATTTAAAGGACATTAACTTATAATGGTCTAGAAATTCCATACAGATTTTAACCCGTTAAAAAGTTGATTCCGAAATGGTATAATAAGACCATATGAATCAACCAAAACAAAAAGTATCCAAAGAAGAAAAAGCCAAGATA
>Ga0172371_10001757_pt1 | contig 34477 bp, 28 predicted proteins | sample Lak12m_FD_114543 | JGI IMG/M metagenome (GOLD analysis project Ga0172371, IMG submission 114543) | Freshwater microbial communities from Kabuno Bay, South-Kivu, Congo - kab_022012_12m | ecosystem: Environmental > Aquatic > Freshwater > Lake | place: Democratic Republic of the Congo: South-Kivu...
GGACAAATTTCAGGGTAGAGACAGCGTTTGTCGGGGCACGCGCCGCTCTTCAGCTTCTTTGCGCATTCGATTTCATACATGTTGGCAGTGGGTCCGCTCAGGTCATTAATGATGCCTTTGAACTTCTTGTGGCGGGTCATCCCTTCAGCTTCGGACAGGATGGAAGCCTGACTGCGGGATGTGACCGTGCGTCCCTCGTGGACGGCAATGGCGCAAAAATTACATTCGCCGTAACAACCGCGGTGTGTGGGGATCGAAAAGCGGATGGTCTCAAGCGCTTTTACAGCACCTTGCCTTTCATAATAAGGATGCTGCTCCCTTTCAAAATCCAGGGCATAGACCTCGTCTAATTGGTCCTGACTCAGGGGGAAGGCGGGAGGGTTTTGCACCAACCAGCGATCCCCTTTTTGCTGGACGAGCCCCATGGCCGTGAGGGGATCGTTGTTCTGGTAGAAGGTCTGATACATGTTGATAAACGCATCAGGGTCATCGTTTACTTCTTCAAAAGAGGGCAGGGACGCGAAATCCTGCGGAGGATTTTTGGAGAGATAACATAACCCACGGATATCAAGAAGCGAAAGATGCTGTTTCAGTGCATTGGCCAGTCTCACCACGCTGGATTCCGCCATACCGTAAAGCAAAAAATCCGCCTTGGAATCAAAGAGGATCGGCGCGCGCAGTTTGTCGTTCCAATAATCGTAATGGGTGATGCGACGCAGACTGGCTTCAATGCCGCCCAGCACAATCGGCGCATTGTTCTTAAAGGTGCGTTTGATGAGGTTGGTATAGACGATCACGGCGCGGTCGGGACGGCGGTTGTTGAGGCCGCCGGGCGTAAAATCATCCGAGCGGCGTTTGCGCAGTGTGGCCGTGTAATTGGCCACCATTGAGTCCACCGCGCCGCCGGTGACGCCCCAAAATAGTTCGGGTTCACCCAGGCGGGAGATGTCATCAGGACTTGAGACATCCGGCTGGGCAATGATGCCCACGCAAAAACCGGCTTTCTGCAATACCTTGCCGATCACAGCCACACCGGAATAGGGGCTGTCAATGTAGGAATCGCCAGTAACCAGGATGACATCCAGCTTGTGCCATCCCAGGGATTCCATCTCATCTTTCGTCGTCGGCAGGAACAATTGCTACTCCTTCAAATTGGAAATCCAGTATAACATGCAGTTAAAAAGACAACGTCCGGAATTTCCGGACGTAATTTCAAGAAAGTCATATTAAGATTGGTAATGGTTGCCCAAAAAGAAACGACGCCAACTACCCTGACTTTTTTGCAAAGCCAGAAAAACATAGAGGGAACCGGTAAAAAAGCCCAGTGTCAACATGAGGATCACCCAAAGAACAGACATGGCTACGTTTTTTTCACGATAAATTATCCACATCGAAAAAAGAGAAAACCCAACATACAGGTCAACCAAAGAGACTATCCCCCAGGGCATGGCCAGTAATTTGGTGCCTTCAGCAGAAAAATTCCCGCTGATAAAAGCCCAGGCAATCACCCCTGCCATGGCCAGGGTTCCGAGCAAGGAAATAATCCTGGCTGCTCTCATTTTTCTTCTCCTGATGCAACCTTTTTAGGGAACCAGGGGATAAACGCGCTGGTGGATTCCATATACTCGCGATAACCCGGTTTGGTTTCCTTCATGGTTCTTTCCAGCATGGCAACCCCAGATACTTTGACCAGGAAGAGTGTCATGAGAATGGGACTGAAAACGGTCCACCAGCCGCCTGCGGACGACGCGATAAGGAAATATGCCCACCATTGAGCGGAGTCACCGAAGTAGTTCGGGTGACGAGTATAGCGCCAAACCCCAGTGTTCAGCAGGCGTCCTTTGTTTGCCGGGTTTTTCTTGAAGCTGGTCAATTGCAAATCTCCTGCTGATTCAAAGAAGAAACCGATGACCCATAGAGCTGCTCCCAGATAGTCCAAAAGTCCGAGTTTTGCCGGTAGAGAAGAGATTTGGGCAGCCATAAGTGGTGTGGAGATGATCCACATCAACAACCCTTGCAGCAGAAACACCTGGAAGAGACTCTTGATCCACCAGATCTTTCCCGATTCTTTGCGCCATTTTTGATAGCGGAAATCTTCAGGTTTGCCCCAATTTCGGGTCAGAATATAAAGCGTCAAGCGCAATCCCCAAATGGTGGTAAGTATTGCAATCAGCAGTTTTCTGATCAAAAAACCGTCGGGGGTCAAGGCATAAAAAAGCCAGGCTGAGATGACAAAACCAAACCCCCAAAAGATATCCACGATGCTGGAATTCTTTAGCAATAAACTGAGCAGCCACAACAAGATCATTGATCCGAAGATGACCGCTCCGCCGACAAGAAGGACGGAGATTGTGTTCATTTGTTTTCCTTTTACTATTTAGGCGCGGTCACCACCACAAATCCAACCGCTCCCGGACCGATATGAGAGCCAATCACAGGGGTGACTTCCACAGAATAGGCTTGAAGGACTTGCTCAACAATGGATTTGGCTTGTTCGCGCAGCATTTCTGCCCGGTCGGCCGCATGGGTATGGACCAGGGCAATGGTTTCAAACGGCCCCAAGGCTTTCAGGGTATTAAGAAGATGGTTAATGGAGCCTTTGCTGGTTCGGGCAGCTTCCATGCCGATCTTGCCGGCATGCATGCGCATAATGGGTTTGATCTGTAAAACACTGCCAAAGCCTGCCTTGAGCTTCGAAATACGCCCACTGCGCTGCAGGAATTTTAAAGTGTCAAGGGCAGCGAACGTATAGGTTCGTTCGTCCATATTTTTCAGTTTGGCGAGGATCTCCTCCAAATTTTTTCCGGCTTCTGCCATTTTAGCGGCGGCTTCCACGATCAAACCGGTGCCCAGGCTGAGATTCCCCGGATCGAAGGTCTTGATGACAAAATTCTCCATCGATTCAGCCGCCAGGACAGCCACATTATGAATTCCGCTCAGAGCTGAAGAAATATGGATCGAAAGCACTTCTGTGGCGCCATTATCAAACAGCTTTTTGTAAGCTTTGGAAAAAGTACCTATCGCCGGTGCGGAAGTGGTTGGGGGCGTGGCATATCCAGGCAGTTTTTTATAAAACTCCTCCCGGCTGATCTCGATGCCGTCCAGGTAGCTTCCGTCCGAAAAATTAATATAAGCTGGCACAACGGTAATGTCATATTGGTCGATGACTTCCTGAGGAAGGTCGCAGGTGCTGTCAGTAACAATTTTTAGGCTCATTGTCCCTCGTCATAAATCAATAGTAAACTTAACATTATTATACAGGGACTCATTTCAAATAACATAAATTGTATAAGGTTTGTATGATTTGATGCATGGGTTGAGGTGCTATGGAATTAGAATACTTGGGACAGGCCGGATTCATCCTTTCGAGCAAAGAAGAAAAATATATGATCGACCCTTATCTCAGCAACTATGTGGTCACCAGCGGGATAGGGGACGAAAAATTTTTTTCAAGGGACTTTCCGCCTCCAGTGGCTGTAGAGACCTTAAAAGGTATCAAAGCCATATTTGTCACACACGACCATGCGGACCATTGCGACCCGGAGACGATCCTGCCGGTACTGGCGAACAATCCAGGCTGCCTGGTGGTCGGCCCTCAACCCGCGCTGGACCTTATAAAGCGTAAAGGAGTAGGCGAAGACCGTTTATGGCTGGCGCCTGTTATGGAGTGGAAAGAAATCGGCGGGGTGCGTTTTACGTCATTGCCATCGGCGCATTACCAACTCGACCGGGACGAAGCAACAGGGAATTATCCGTATTTGGGGTTTGTGCTGGAGGTGGAAGGCAGGCTGATCTACCATTCGGGTGATACGATCCTTTATGACGGAATGGCGGACAGTTTGCTGGAAATTTCCGGTAACTATGATGTCTGCTGTCTGCCGGTGAATGGCAGGGACGCGGAACGTGAAGCGCTTGGGATCGTCGGGAACCTGCAGCCCGAAGAGGCATTGTGGCTGGCTGACAAGCTGCACACGGGTGTTTTAATTCCGACGCACAATGACCTGTTCAAGATTAATCACCTTGAGCCAGAAAGGTTGGAAGAGCATAAAAAGATGCACTATCCCGGACAAACCGTAACCTGGTTAAAACCTGGCGAGAAACTGAAGATATAAAAAAAAAGCCGCTCCAAAAGGAGCGGCTCTTCTAAACTAGTTATCGTGGCAGTGACAGGACTCGTCGTCGCAATCACAGTCGCCGTCACAATCGCAGGCATCGAAATGGATATGCCCGTGTTCAAGCTCTTCAGCGGTCGCTTCACGAATACCGACGATCTTCACCTTGAAATTCAAGTCTTTTCCAGCCAGCGGATGGTTGAAATTCAGGGTAACGGTGTCAACACTGACTTCCTCGATAAACGCGCCCATTTCTTCACCATTTTCATTGGTGACGCCGATCTCAAGGCCGATCTCCAATGGAATATCCTGCGGAAATTCCGCTTTGGGAACTTCCATCACGCTATCCTGATCATATTCTCCGTAGGCTTCTGCGGCTTTCACGAAAGCTTCTTTGGACTCTCCAAGGGCTAACCCTTCAATCGCTTTTTCCAGTCCTGAAATGATATTCTCATGGCCCTGAAGGAATTGAATGGGATCTCCGGGATCGGTAGCATCGATGATTTCACCATCAACGGTCAATTCATAATCCATGCTGATGACCAGATCTTTGGCTACTTTGGTTAACTCTTTATTATCGCTCAAGGGAACTCTCTTTCTTTTTATTAATAGAAGCGGCATTATAACATGGTCAGCAGAAAAAAATATTAATCGTTTATTAGAGAATTTTGATTACTTTTTATCGGGATTGGATCATTCGTTGAAAAGCACATCACACTTTGCAGGCGCCGCTGCATGAATGATCTGGTCCATGGCGAGTGTGATGGTGTTGAAAGGCAGATCGGTGTAAAAATGGTCTGGCAATAATTGAGACCAGTTGATCGCATTGAAATACGAACCAGCCGATCCGGATGAGACTGTTTGGCAAAATTGCAGCCAGGAGGTCTCCTCGGAAAACAACAAACCTTGCGTTGGCTGCCCGGTTTCGTCGGTCAAAGGTAACGGACTGGATTCCGTTCCGGTGAGCCAGAGGTTGGAAAAATTGATGGCCGTGTCATCCGCCAGGATATAACCGTCAACCTGAATTTCGTAAACTTTTTTAAGTTGTGAGAGGAATCGGCTGCTCAATTTCTTTTTGGAGTCCAGTTTAAAAGCCTTGCCGATCAGGTCATCAGCAAATGAGTCTTGTGACGGGTAAACCGGTAGGGTCATAAGCTGAGGGGGAGTGGAGGGATAATCAAAAACCACCCATACGGAAATTAACCGGGGGCTTTTCACTGACAAATCATCAACATGGATAAATAGATAATTCTGTTGGAGAGGGATGGGGGTGGGTTCCGAGGCGGTTAAGTTTATGGAAGGAACGCGGTTGGATGGCAGGAGCTTCGAAGCAGCCTTAAAACCAAAAAAGGCGAATACTCCAAATACTAAAACGATCAGAATGATTGCAATTTTTTTCATGACTGACTCATCGTCCGGTTCTCGAGACTAATGGCGATGATCTATTTTACCATTTGGCTGTTCCTCTGGAATTTTTTCAGACCTTTCCTGAAAAATCCTAGGAAAGAAGCAGGCTCAAAGTAAAGAGAAGAAAACCACTGACAAAACCTGCGCAAGCTACCAGCAGTCCAATGGTTGCTTTGCGCTTGAGTTGTCCGGAATGATAAAAATTCAGCGTCTTGGCAGTAATGTCGCGCGCCCGTGATGATGAGGATAGAAAGGGGATCACGACATCCCAAAATTTAAGCTCGATCTTCCTGGAAAAATTTGAAGCCATGTTTTCCCCTATCTTGACGTGGATATTTTCAGGATCCTGCCGTCTTCGTCTGCGGTCACTCTCACCGTGCGCGGGATGGTCTTCCCATCCACAGCCTTTGCCTTGCCGTGGAAGATCAACTGGTATTTTCCACCTGGCAGAGATGAAACGGAGGGATTCGCCCCTCGTACTTCAGGGAATTGGATGTAGACGGAGCTGCAAACACGTTTTTTTGAGCCGGCGTCCATTTGAGTTTCTCCTAACGCACCTTGCGGCGCAAAAATGCCGGAATATCCAGATCGTCCAAACGGATTGGGATTTCAACTTGTGAATCCGGGCTGGGCGTGAATGGATTTAGCATGGGGGTTTCTTCTGTGGTCAATTGTACAGGTGTGGCAGGCTCATGGATCTCTTCCTCCACGGGAGTCTGGTGAGTATCGACCGAGGTTGCGCCGATGCCGGTCAGCACGAGGATGACCTGCACGCGGTCTTCCATCATCTCGTCCGTAATGATGCCGGGGATGATCTCAGTTTCTGCACTGGTGCGCAGCTGTAAATATTTAAGTGCATCCGTTACTTCCATGAACGACAGGTCGCTGCCGCCTGTGAAATTGGCAATGATCCCGCCAGCGTCTTCGAGATTTATGGTCTCAAGCATGGGGTGGTGCAGCGCCTGTTCAAGCGCATTGATGGTTTTGCCTTCACCGGAACTTGTACCGATGGCCAGCAAGGAGCCGCCGCCGTTCTTCATCATGGTTCTGATGTGAGAAAAGTCAACGTTGATAAGTCCGGGCTGGGTGATCAGTTCCGAGATCCCCTGAACGCCCTGGCGCAAGATGTCATCCGCCATACGGAAAGCCATTTCCAACGATACGTCACGAGGGGCGCATTGCAGCAGCCGGTCGTTGGGTACGGTGATCAACGTGTCCGTAAAAGGCTGAAGACTTGCCAGACCCTGCTGGGCATTCTTCTGCCTGCGGCCCACTTCAAAAGAAAATGGCAGGCTTACGATGGCAATCACCACCGCACCCAGGCCTTTGGCAACCCTGGCGGCAACGCTGATCGAACCGGTGCCGGTTCCGCCACCCATCCCCGCGGTGAGGAACACCATATCCGCGCCTTGAAGCGCCGAGGAAAGCTCCTTGACGCTCTCTTCCGCGGCAGCTTCGCCCACTTCCGGATTTCCGCCTGCGCCCAACCCTCTTGTCAATTTTGGGCCAAGCTGGATCTTCTTTTCCGCCTGGCTGGATTGGAGTACCTGGGCATCCGTATTGGCAGCGATGAATTCAACACCTGAAAGTCCAAGTTCGATCATGCGATCGACTGCGTTTTGTCCGCCGCCGCCCATTCCAATCACTTTAATGACTGGGGGTTTGGCGTTGATCGGAGTATGTTCAATTGGGGTCATGGGAATTGTCACGTTCATACGATCACCTCTCAAGAAGCAATGTTGCAATAGTTGTACCATCGCCGCTGATCTGATCCACAACGCAGCCGCCGTTACGCAGGCTGCTGATCTGTTCGGCGCTGAAATCCTTGTCGCCGCCGATAACGGTCACTTTTTGTGCCAACGCGGCTTCTTCCAGTGAAAAACCGACCGTTGGATGGTATTTGCGCACAAAGGGGCGGATTACTTCAAGATGCCAGTCGGCGACTCCCCAATCGTAGAGCGGCAGCAGAAGATAATGCGCCATGGGTCTGGTTTGGCTCGGTGCTTCCGTTTTTGGTGAAGGCGCATATTCGGGTTCAGCTGCAGGTGTAGGCGCTGAAACCTCGGCCGCAGGAGTCTTGACTTGCCTGGCTTCTTTGGCAATCGCATTCACCGCCGGCATTTCTTCCGTTTCAGATTTGATCCACGCCTGCGCATAATCCTCGCTATCCGGGTCGGCGGCAAGCAGCCAAAAATTGATGGCCAGGACTGAATCTTTTGTTTTTGAGATCATGGCCTGGACGATTTCTGAATGGACTTCAGGAGAAAAATAAGAAGAAGGCTGTTTGATGCCCGCGCCAAACAGAAAAACCTGCATTTCTTCCAAACCGGCGCTGGCAGCAATGGATTTTAACCAGACATAGTTGTTGAATCCGCGCTGGTCTTGTGCGCCTTGAGGCGTCAGATAAGGTCTGGTCTCAGGCCAGACCTCGGGTCCGCCTTGACCCCAGGAAAGGTCGTGGTCGAAGGTATAAGCATAGGAGCCGGCAGCCATGTTGGTTAATACTTCCTGCTGTCCGCGGCGCTGGAGAGATTGAATGGATGATTTGAAGAATGAGGTGTCCCAATAGTTCCCACCCGGCATGAGCGGAGGAAAAACCGGGATCAAACCGTTCCGTAAAGCCTCAACGGCCAGCGGTAGAAAGCGGTCAATAAACCTTTCCACGAGGTCCTGATGAGACCAACCCGCCGCAGACCAGCTCGAAGAATCGTTGGGTTTGTCAAAAAAGACCACATATTTGACCCCCCAGCGGGCATAAGCGGAAAGGATGGGGCTTAATTCAGATGCCGAGGGTGACCCGGGCAGGGGAAGTTTGAAATGGATGATCGGATCGATCCCTGAATCGACCAGTTCCGTAATGAACTGTTCGGGGATGGCTCGCTCGGCGTCGGAAAGGAGCACCACCCAGGTAGCGTTCAAGCTGGTCAATTCAGGCAGCCAGGTCGCCAAATCCTGGTTGGAATAATGCAGGGTATCCTGATAATAATGAAATCCTATGGTGGATGGTGAGAGGGATTCGGTTGAATTCGTCATGGCTTTGTCCGACCTGATCAGTTCAATAATAGTTAAGGGAGATGTAGCAAGTAACGTGCCAAAACCATTATTCGACTGATTAAACGTCTGCTATAATACCTGCCATGATATTGGTTACCGGCGGCACAGGGTTTATCGGCACGCATTTGATCAAAGCTCTGGTGGAAGGGGGGCACAAAGTGCGTATATTGCTGAAGCCGTCCGCGATTTCCCCCAATTTCCCAAGGGGAATCCCGGTGGAGGTGGCAGTCAGCAGCCTGACAGACCAGCGCGGTGTCCGCGCCGCATTAAAAGACGTCAACCAGGTTTTCCACCTGGCGGGCGCCGAACGAAAGGGCAGCAAAGGGGATTTAAACCAGGTGGACGTAGAGGGAACCTCTACGCTGCTAAGAGCTGCCAAAGACACACACATTGACAGGATCTATTTTCTCAGTCATCACGGCGCTGCCAGGGCGTCTGCATACCCCGTACTAAAAGCGAAAGCGATTGCCGAGAACTGGATCATCAACAGCGGTATTCCCTATACGATCCTGCGCACCGGTTCCGTTTTTGGACCGGGAGACCAGTTTTCCGTCCCACTGGCAAAACTAATCAAAATGGTGCCCTTTTTCTTTTTTATGCCGTCAAAGGGGCACGTCCTCTTGCAGCCGATCTGGATTGATGATCTAATCAATGTCATGCTGCTGACCATGGAAGATGATAAGGCTGTCAATCGTATCTATTCCATCGGGGGGATGGAAGCCCTGCCTTATCGGGAAATCGTTAAAATAGTCATGCAAAAAACCGGCAACAAACGCTATGTGATCCCCACCTCGCCGGCAACGCTGCGTACTTTGACTTTATGGATCGAGCAGCTTTATCCCAATTTTCCGATTTCGATCTACTGGCTGGATCATCTTGCGGAAGACCGCACGGCCAACCTTGACAGTCTTCCAAGGGAATTCGGCATCATCCCGGCCAGATTCCATCAGCATCTGGATTATCTGGTAAATGAAATTGAGAAAAGGAAGTAATTATCCGTTATGCCTTCCAAACATTATCTTAGCGTCCATGCCCATTTTTACCAACCCCCGCGGGAAGACCCATTAACAAATATCATCCTCGACGAGGAAGGCGCAGAACCGTTCCGCAACTGGAACGAACGTATTTTTGCTTATTGTTATCAGCCGAATATTGAGTTGGGAAATTTCTCCAAGGTCAGCTTCAATATTGGACCAACGCTTTCCAACTGGCTTGAAAAATATCATCCGGAAGCCCTGGCCACCATCGTCCGGGCAGACCAGGAAAACGTAGCCCGGTATGGTGCAGGGAATGCCATTGCGCAGGCCTACCACCATACGATCCTGCCCCTGGCGAATCGCCGCGACAAACAAACCCAGGTGCGCTGGGGAATCCACGAGTTCCAGCGTATTTTTAAACGGAAACCGCAAGGATTTTGGCTGCCTGAAACCGCCGTGGATATGGAAACCCTGGAAGTACTGGCTGAGAATGAAATTGAGTTTACCATCCTGGCGCCCTGGCAGGCGGAGGAAAATGATCTCGATCCGCGCAAGGCTTATCAGGTCATCCTTCCGGGTCATCGATCGATCAAGGTATTCTTTTACCACAGTGGATTGAGCTCGCGCGTCAGTTTTGATCCTTCTGCCACAGAAAACGCGGATCAATTTATTCACCGCTTCGTTAAACCTGAATACTCCCAAAAGGACGAAAACCAGTGGCTATTGATGGCTTCTGACGGTGAACTTTATGGTCACCATCAGTCGTTCCGCGACAAGTTCCTTTCTTATCTTCTGAATGGATCTGCGGCTGCGCAGAACGTGGAATTCTCATTCCCGGCGCTTCAATTGGCAAAACAAAAGGTTTTTCCGTTAATAAAGATCAAAAACGACACGTCATGGAGCTGTCATCACGGTGTTCAGAGGTGGCGCGGCGTGTGCGGATGTACACCTAATGGCGAATGGAAAAAGCATCTGCGCGAGGCTTTGGAATTGCTGCAGGCGGAAATCGACAATACTTTTTTGGAGGTTTGCGAGGGTTTGCTGCCTGACCCTTGGGGAGCCAGGGACCGGTACATTGAAGTCTTGAACGGCAGCCAGGTATTCAGCGATTGGATCCGGCGCGAAACCGTTGTTGAACTAACCGACCTTCAAATTCAAACGTTGAGAAAATTGTTCACGGTTGAACTTGATTCACAACGTATGTTTGCTTCATGCGGATGGTTTTTTGAAGACCTAAACCGTATCGAACCAAAGAACAATATCAATTATGCCGCACATGCGGTTTGGTTGATCCAGCAGGCAGTCGGAAGAGATGTCTCGACAAATATTCTCCCCGACCTGGAACGGAGCAAGAGTTGGAAAGCGGATATCACTGCCGCGGATTTGTTCCGGCAGGCGATGAAACGCTTTGCGAGTTTCGCCCCCAGATATTAATTGATTATTCCGCGTTCTTCAATAAAAGATCCACTTGATAATCGGATTCCTGATCGAGAGTTTCGATCTTCTTCATTTTTTGCTTGAGATCTGTGATTGTCTCAGCCAGGGATACCCTGTTGGAGGTTTGGTCGGATTGATGCTGTAAAATGGCAACGATCTGCATCCACCACAGGAACTCCTGGAATGATTCACGGTTATACCACAAGACCTTTTCGAACAGGTTCACTTTCAGGCACGCGCGAATATCCAACGAAGTGAACCAATTTTTTAGGATGGTTTTAACCGGCTTTTTCCCATATTCCTGGAACCAGTTCTGATGGCGGATCGCCAGAGACAGGAAAGAAAACGACTCCTGGATTTCCTGTTCAGGGACATTCATCTTTCGCAGCGTTTCGCCGAGCGGTTGATTGAGACACCATTCATCCAGCCAGGCCAGGCTGGTTTCCGGGTAGCTTGCATAAGGGATCAACTTGCCGAGCCTGCTGATAAGCACCCAGGTCACCAGCGTGCTCCAGCGGGATTTATCCCGAAGTAATTTTCCTGTTAGCGCAGAGAGATATTTTCCTGTCTTTTGCATACCCGCGTCGGTGTACGCCTTATCCAGCCCTGGCAGTTGAAGCAGAGCTTGCATGAGACGGCATATCTCTTCTTCAAGCGGTGAGTTATAGCCGGCGGCATTGGCGAACTCTTTGCCTGCTCGCACAAACTCGCGGATTTTCTCTTTAATTTGCCTGTTCAGTTCCAAATTGCTTTGCGACTGCAATGCATTATGGAATAAAGTATTCAGGAATTCATCATTAACGATGTCGGTCAGCGGCTGCAAAATGGGCAGCAATCGTAATCTTTCAAGCGCCTGTTCAATATCGGGGATGCCTGAATGACCAACCGACTGGTACAGTTTTTCGTAGTCGCGCGTTCCATCCGAATGCACAATTTGGAAATCCACAAAGACGTGATGTTCGTATCCGTTCAGGTGGATGGTAAAACCGTGCTGTTTAAGTTCGCTGACTGGACGAATGAAGTATTGCAGTGTTGAAAGGTCGAAGAAGCGCAGGAACCCGTCTTCTTTCCCTTGAAGCCCAAGAACTTTTACAATGGATTGAGAGGTTTTCGATTTCGAATTCTGTTTATCTTTAAATTGCGGATACGAATCAAAAAGGCTGCCCTGTGTCTCTTCAAAGGCATTGTTATAAACAACAATGGTCTTCTGGTTCACCCATTGGTTCGAAAAAGCAAAGACATTTTCGTTTACGCTTCCGTCAGATTGCCAGAAATCGAACAACCTGAAGTTCTCGACGCCCGCGAATAATTCTCTTCTATAAAGGAGAGGGAATATTTCAGATTCGTGCCTGCGCATCAGGTTTTCGTCTATGTTTTCGTCCATCAGTGCGCGGCTGTATTCCATCCCGTATTTTTCGCTGAACCCTTCAAACTGGCCGTGTCCAAACATGGGCAGGCCGGGCAGGGTGGTCATGAGTGTGCAGATGCCGAAGTATTTGTCACCGTTGCCGAATTGGTCCACGGCGGTGCGTTCGTCCGGATTATTCATGAAGTTCACGTAACGCTTCAAGATCTCGGGATCGAAATCAAGGGTGTTCTTGATCAAAGTCCTGTAACCTGCGTTATCTTCATTGCGCAGCATGTGCATGAAGGCGCTGTTATAGACGCGGTGCATGCCCAATGTGCGCACGAAATACCCTTCCATGAGCCAAAAGGCTTCAGCCAGCAGGAGTGTATCAGGGACCTCGGCTTCGATACGTTCCACCACTTCACGCCAGAATTCTTTTGGCATCGCTTTATTGAATTCCTCTTTGGTGATGGAATGAAAAGACCTGGAGGGAATGGCTCCTCCTGCTCCGGGTTCTGGGTACCATAAACGCTCGATGTGTTTCTTTGCCAGGGTCATGGCGGCATCGAAACGGATAATGGGGAACTTTCGCGCGACATTTAGAATGGTTTGAATGACTTGTTCTCTGACGACCGGGTCCAGATAATTCAATTGGGCGGTGTCGTTCCAGGGCATGGAGGTGCCGTCATTGCCATGATAGATGTATTTCACCTGGCCGGTACGCTTGTCTGTCCGTTTGAAGACCACAGCCGCATCCGACCGGTCGTAATAATGATCCTCGATCTGAATGGACACGTTCTCATCCGAAGACAGGTCAGGACCGTTGAACTGATAGGCGGGGAAAGGTGATTCATCGAGCGATAGGAACCACTCGGGATGCTGGATGACCCATTTGGAATCAATGCCCATGTGGTTGGGAACCATGTCGCTGGCCAGGCGAATACCGTAACGGGCGGCCTTGTTGCGCAACTTCTCGTAGGCTTCTTCTCCTCCCAGGGCGTCGGAGATGCGGTAGGTGTAAAGGGAATAGGCAGAGGCGACTGCATCGGGGTTGCCGCATAATTGTTTGATGCGGGCAGAAGCCGGACTGCGCTGCCAGAGCCCGATCAACCATAACCCGTTGATGCCGCGCCGGCTGAGGGTTTCAAGCTCCTCATCAGGGATCTGATCCAGCCTTCTGATCTCTCTGCCGTAATAGCGGGATAATTGATTAAGCCAGACAAACACATTCTTGGCGATGAGGACCAGCCTGGGCATCCAGTCTTTGTCTTTGCTGAACGCGGCCAAAGCATTGTCTGCGCCATAGCCGCTTAAGATTTCTTTGGCATCATATTTTGGTACAGGCACGGGGCCGGGTCCCATGAAGCCTGGCTTTTCTTCTTCCTTGAGGATATCCAGGCCCCTCAACAGGCGCAGCAGATAATCTCCCAGAAGGAAGGCCCAATGCTGGCGGATGTAATCCAGTTGACCGGGGATCGAATGGGGAACGAAAGCAGCCGGGGATTTGAGCATTTCGATCAACGATTGATTGTGCGGGCCAAATCCGGGCATTTCAGAAAAGAATTGTTCGGTATTTTTCAGGAACGAAGAAAAGACCTCAGAATTGGTGATCTCCGGTTCGAAGATCAATTCTACAAATGGTCTTAAAGCAGGGTTTCGGATCGCCACCCCGAGGAGGATCAGGTTTTCAAGAATAATATCGGAATTCGACACGTCAGAGGTTGAGCCTGACAGGAATTCACGCGCTTGAGCTGTATTTTGAATTCCTTGGGATGGAGGAAAATTGACCACATAGGATATCAGGAGACTTTCATAAGATTCCTTGCCGAGGTTTTTCTCCAGTTTTTCTGTCAACGAGGAAAAGATCTTGATGCCATTCTGTTTTTGATACTGCTTTATCACATAATGGAAAATGTCATCAATTAGAACAAATCCATTGATCTGGCCGGTTTTGAGGGATTTTTCAGGGTGGGCAGTAAATTCAGGGTGTTGATTGAGATGAAAAACAAAATTATATAGAGCCGGCAAATCAGAGGATCCATCGCGATATTGATAGGGCAGAATAGACTCTGAAATTTGATATTTCTCACGAGCGCGTCGATTTATGAGTAGTGTCATTCACATCTCCAAAGAGCAGCTCAAACGATATTTTATTATATACTTACTAAAGGTCGATTGTTTTTAAAAATGCCCCGGAAAACAACCAATAAACAATATTTTTAAGATTTACTGTTATCCGATCAGTTCGGTCAGGCACGCCAAAGGTATTTTTGAATCTTCAAGCTCAATAGACTGGCAAATGACCCCTGATCGTTCGAGTTGTTGAAGCGCATCTGCGGTTTGGATTTCAGTCCATCCAAAAAGCGACCTGATTTGTTTTGGTGTGGCGGCTCCGACCGAATTCATGTAAAGCCTTGCAAGTTGTACTCGAGCCTGTTTTTCAGTGAGATACCTGCTTTTCTCAAGCAATTCAGGATGATAACGATGGGTCAGGTCATAGACAAAGGCGTAATGCCAGGTGCCTGCATCCGTGACGGCAACCGGTAGTACTTTCAGTTCCTTTTGAAGAAGATCCAGGGCTCTCGTGAACGGCGCGTTGGATTTTTGGCCAGTCAAATGTGCTTCCCGGCGCAACGTAATGGAATCGAGCGGCCCTTTTTCAAGGAGCGTCTCGAAGATCGATTTGGCCTCCATGGGCAGCAGGCCTTGATAATACTGCTCATTAATTTCTGCTTCCGGGTCGCCGAAATTGTTGGACAAAGCGTAGAAATATGGAATGCTATCGTTCGAAATCAGAGTGTTCCTTTTCTTCAGGATGCGGGCGTAATACCAAACCCGTTTGTCGAGCAATTCATCCTTCCAGCTCCAGGTAACGTGAGCGGGGTCATCATGTTCATCCGGGACGGGGCGGTCTCCGGCAACTGCGCACCACAGACTCGGCATGACCACGCCTTTTGCCGGCCAAAAGAGGATGAACCCACGCTGTTCAACAAAACGAACCGCCTCACTCGCGTTTCGCAGACGCAATGAAGCAGAGGTTCGGTGAGTTTGTTCGCGATATTTGGTGAGGCGTTCAGAAGACAGGGTTTCCATACGGCAGACCGGTGGGTTACGCTCCTCGGGATGATTTCCCGATCATTATACCGCCTGTAAAATGTGGGTAATAATGTTCGATCCGCTGCCGCCGATATTCTGCGCCATGCCGATACATGCGCCGTCCACTTGCGTGCCGGTTGCTTCTCCGCGCAATTGCTGCACCACTTCCACGATCTGATACATACCGGTTGCGCCCACGGGATGTCCGCGCGCTTTCAGCCCGCCCCTGGTAGCAACGGGGATCTTTCCGGTTGGCGTGATCTCGCCATCCAGAGCCAGGCGGGGACCCTGGCCTTTTTCGGCAAAACCGTTGGCTTCGAGGGAGAGGGTTGCCATGATAGAAAAGGCATCGTGCAATTCGAAGAGATCAATATCTGACGGGCTCACTCCAGCTTGCGCATAGGCTTTCTTCCCCGATTCGTAGGCAGCTTTAAGCCACAGAGGGTCTTTGCGGTGGTCAATGGCAATCGTGTCGGTCGCCGCGGCGGATGCCGCAACCTTGACCATTTTTCTGCCAGCCGATTTCACCAGCTCTAGGGGGACGAGCACAGCGGCCGCCGCTCCGTCGCCAATGGCTGAAGCATCCATTAAATTGATCGGCTCAGAAATCATGGCAGCTTTCATGTAGCGCTCGATGCTGGTGGGTTCCTGAAAACGGGCATAGGGGTTATGGCAGGCATTGGCATGCGCATTTACGGCAAAGGGAGCGAAAGCTTCTTTGCCCCAGCCGAATTCATGCATATAGCGCTGCATGATCAGCGCATTCAACGCCACAAAAGACAGACCTTGTCCGGCTTCCCAATCGGCGTCTGCCGCTGTCGCAAGCTGGGCTGTAATTTCATCGCCAGGTGAATCGGTCATTTTTTCGACCCCGACTGTCAGGGCAGATTGCACCTGGCCGGAAGCCACCGCCATTAAAGCAGTGCGAAAACTGGCCGCTCCAGAACTGCAGGCTGCTTCAAGCCTGAAGGCTTCCGCGCCTCTCATGCCGATCCAGTCGGCAATATAGGCTCCTAAATGCTGTTGATGGTTGGCAGACCCGGACATCATATTTCCGACATAAACAGCATCAACCCTTTGAAGTCCTGAATCAAGCAAAGCCGCCAGAGCAGCGTCACCTGCCAGTTCACGCAGGGATTTATCCCAATTCTCATCGACTTTTACTTGACCAATTCCGATAACCGCAACTTCGATCATGAGTTTTCCTTCTTGTTTTATTCTTACTGCATTATAGCCTCGAAGCCTATCAGGAACTATCAGATTCGACTGAATTGGTGATTGATCTTGAGGTAGCGTATAATTTGGCTATTCAAATTTATAAGGATCTTACCATTTTGTCCATGAAAAAAATAAGAAGTACTTTTTTAGTGAACTTATTCGTGATCCTGCTTTGTTCATGCAGCCTGTTACCGCAAAATGTCAGTCTCTCAAGTACGATAACAAATAGTCCATCCGAGACCAATATCCAGACCAATACGGCCATCACTGCATCCAGGGATGCCACTGCGACGCCTACGCCCTTCCAGCCGGTCATTGACCCGAACCAGTTCTACTGGTCGAAGGCAGTGCCTCAGGAATGGGTGGAGACGGTTGAAAACCTGAAACCTGCCGAAAACGCGCAAGATGCCGACCTTGTATTAAGCGTTTTAGCGGCTGAACAAAAAGAAGAACTGCTGGCCGGTTTTCAACGAATTTATGCGATCGGGGCGCCTTTTCCGACTGTGACGGATAATATCAGTCTATTCGATGTAACTGATATCTGGTCTGGTGGAACTTCGTCCGGCAGTGAGTTTAAAAACCTTTACCTTGCACCGGAAACCCTGAACGTTTTTTCCACATTATGGGGAGCGCCTTCCGGCGACCAGGTCAAAGTCGTTGATAATGAGGCTTTGGTTGATGAAGTATGGAACGCAAGTGATGCACTGGTGTTGGTTCCGTTTGAAGACATCCAACCCAGGCTGAAGATCATGAGAATTGATGGTATCAGTCCGCTTGACCGTCCAATGGACACGGGCGCGTATGGGCTGACAGTGAATTATTCCCTAAGCGCTAAAGCAGGAGTCAGCCAGAAACTCAAACCTGAAATTGACCAATTGGTAGCCTCCATCCCTTCAACAAATCGCGACGAATCAAAAATGGCGGTTGTGGTCATGAGCGGTACCACTGCGCTGGCCAGGGTGACGCTGAAGAAGATCGAGTTGAACGGTTACGAATATCCGGTGAAAGAAATCAAAAACTGGTTCCTGTCAGCCGACCTGCGGCACGTGAGCAATGAGGTCTCTTTCGATGAGAATTGCGAGTATACAGACCCGTATACCATGCAGTTTTGCTCCAAAGTGGACCAGATCAAAGTACTGGAAAACCTGGGTGTCAATGTGGTTGAATCCACCGGAAACCATCTGAATGATTACGGCAGTAAGTATTTTGCCAATACACTGAAAATGTATGCAGAGAGAGGCTGGCTGAATTTTGGCGGCGGTTATAACGCCGGGGAAGCGAAGCAGCCTGCCTTGACAGAAGTGAACGGCAACAAGGTGGCTTTTATCGGATGCAATCCGGTAGGGCCGGCAACTGATTGGGCGACAGACAGTCGCGCAGGTTCGGCAAATTGTGATTATGCCTGGTTCTATCAGGAGATAAGAGACCTGAAATCGCAAGGGTATATTGTCATTGCGACTTATCAATTCACTGAAATCGACAAGGCAATGTATGAAGGGATCTATCGGGATCCATTCCAGGAAGCTGCCGGCGCCGGTGCGGATATCGTGCAGGGATCTCAATCTCACGTGCCGATGGGCTTTGAATTTGTCAACAACTCCTTGATCCATTACGGACTTGGAAACCTGCTCTTTGACCAAATGGAACCCGTTAACATCCGCGAATTTGTTGACCGCCACATCCTGTACAATGGTAAATATATCAATACAGAACTGCTCACGGCTACTTTAACCGATTGGTCCAAACCGGTGCCGATGAACCAGAATGATCGACAGGAATTATTGACCGAAATGTTTGATGCGAGTCAGATGAGGTAAAAATGAAAATATTTGATGTTACAGTAACGATCCACGTAGGGATGCCGGTCTGGCCGGGTGATGATCCGGTCGTCTTGGGACGCAGGACGAAGATAGAAGAAGGCGCGCACGCCAACGTCTCATTTCTCAGTATGAGTGCACATACAGGCACTCACGTAGACGCGCCCTTTCATTTTTTTGAACATGGATCGAAAGTAAATGAAATGCCGCTGGATGTTCTGGTGGGGCCAGTCCAGGTCGTGGAAGTCCCCGAGTCCACCCCTGTGATCAACGCGGAAGTGATCGAGGGTTTACAGGTCGAAAAAGATACAAAAAGGATCCTGTTCAAAACACGCAATTCACAATATTGGGGTATGACGGACGAAGTCTTTCAAACCGGTTTCATCGGTATTGATGAAAGCGGCGCCTTAGAACTGGTTAAGCGGGGCATGCGGCTGGTTGGAATCGATTATCTTTCCATTGCGCCGTACAAGCAGAGTAAACCCACGCACGATGCACTCCTGGGGGCCGCCATGGTTATTATCGAAGGATTGGACCTGCGGACGGTCAATGCCGGTTTCTATCAATTGACGTGCCTGCCGATGAAATTGAACGGAACGGACGGCGCTCCGGCAAGAGTGATCCTGACACAGGATTAACTTTTCTGCTACCCAGGTTTCCATCACAAGAGTTCGTTTTGTTATGGGAGTGTATCTTTATGCGCTTTAAAACATCATATTATTGGTGGTTCCATGAGAAACGCATAGAAATCTGCAAAAGTAGAATCGAATAAGGACCTAGAAATCACCAACAATATCGCACAATATGGGAGCAAGTCATGGATAAGATCGAAAAAGTTGTTGTTTTGGGAGCAGGCCCTGCCGGACTTTCCGCGGCTTTATACGCCGCGCGGGCTGAATTAAATCCCCTGGTGCTGACGGGAATGCAATTGGGCGGACAGGCTTCACTGACCAATACAATTGAAAATTACCCGGGTTTCCCGGATGGCGTTGGGGGAGCCGAACTTGGCGAATTGTTTCAGAAGCAGGCGGAGCATTTTGGCGCAAGGATCGAATTTGATTCTGTGACCGGTGTGGATTTCAGCAGCAAGCCGTTCAAAGTAAAAACCTACGATAAAGAGATCGAAACCCAGACTGTGATCATTGCGACAGGCGCCAGCCCGGTCAAGTTAAAGGTCCCGGGCGAAGATGAATTTCTCGGAAAAGGCGTCTCTTATTGCGCAACCTGTGACGGCTGGTTCTTTAAGGACAAGAAAGTGGCTGTGGTCGGCGGCGGAGATAGCGCCCTTGAAGAAGGGTTGTTCCTGACACGTTACGCCAGCGAGATCACCATCATTCACCGCCGTGACGCATTCAGGGCGGGAGCCTTGCTTCAGAAGCGAATGCATGACAACAAAAAGATCAAACTTCAACTGGATTCAGTGGTCAAAGAGATCAGGGGTAACGGCAAGGTTGAAAATGTGTTGGTCGAGAATGTGAAGACCGGAGAACAGTCTTCACTAGAGGTTGATGGTGTTTTCATCTTTATCGGCCACACACCGAACAACGACCTCTACAAAGGTCAACTTGACTTGGACGAACGCGGTTTCATCAAAGTGGATCCAAAGATGAGAACCAGTGTTGAGGGAGTCTACGCGGCAGGTGAAGCTGCAGATTCGGAATTCAAACAGGTCGTGGTGTCCGCGGGGATGGGGGCCGCGGCAGCCATCGAAGCCGGAAGGTTCCTGGCAGATTAAAAAAAACGACTCCCGGAGCTTTTCGGGAGTCGTTCATTTTAAGGTTAAGGGGTTGGCGTGGTCGCGGTGGTTCCGCTTCCACTGCCCGTCCATCCGAACACACGACTGGTGCTGACTGTCCCGTACTGGACGTAGATTGGTTCACCATCACTGGTGGAACCGTCCTGGCGGACGGCGACCACCGTCCACCTGAAGATGTGATTGGTGTTATCCAGGGGGCGCATGTTGGCCGGGACGATGAATTTGGTTTCAGTAACGTATTGGATCAATTTCTTTTCACCGCCTGAACTGACATCCTCAATGGTGACGGCGTAGGCTTCATTCTCGCGCAGCGCGCCCACTGAAGACCATTGAAGGGCGATGGTATCGTTCAAGCTGTTATACACCGTGCCATCCGCTGGAAGCAGCAGGCTAACCTGGGCATAAGGCGGCGGAAGTGTGGCCGTGGGGGTTGGCCCTGCGGTGGGTTTTCTTTCACATAATGGCAAAGAGAGTTGCATGCCCTGCATAAGGTTATCTGATGATAACCCGTTGAAATTCTTGATGGATTCCATGCTGATGTTGTAATTCAGCGAAATGCCCATCAGAGTATCGCCATCCTGAACCACGTACGGCACGGTACCGCATGCCTGGGCAGTCGCTTCGGCTTCACTGAGCGTAGCGGTGGGCAGCGGCGACGCAGTGGCAGTTGGCACAGGGACCAGGATCGTTTGGCCTTCTGTCAGCGTCAGGCATTCAGGGTCAAGATTATTCAGGTCAACAATGCTGTTTACAGAGACGTGATACATGGCCGCGATCAGACTGCACGAATCCAGGGGCTTAACCGTGTAACTGATTGGCGGCATGTTTGTAGGAGTCGGCGCGGCGGTCGGTTCGTCGGTTGGCCGGGGTGTATTGGTGGAAGTCGGGGTCAGGGTGATGGTGGGGGTGACGGTCGGTTCTGTAATCTGGTTGGTCGATTTCAAGATCACGTAGATCAAAGCGGCTCCCAGGCCGAGCACGAGAACAACCAATCCAAGGGCTGCGGGCAGGCTTAATTTAAGCTCGGGCAGTTTCGGGCCTTGAACAGGGCTGGGGGTTGCCGCTTTAGTTGAAGGGGTAAGGTTGCGACCGCAAACCAGACAGCGGGTGGCGTTTTCACTCAGACGCGTACCGCAGGTTGGACATACTTTGTTTTGTGAAGTTGTAGATTCAGGACTCATGTTTTTTTGTCTTTCAGTGTGGTCAGAAGTGAGAATTATATCATCACAAATGACCTGTATTCCTTTGCAAGGATTTATGGGTGTGTTATTCTAGAAATCTATGGCAGCTACGAGCCTTTATTTTCATATTCCATTCTGCAACCGCAGGTGCGGTTATTGTGATTTTAACACATTTGCGGGCATGAAAACCCATATCCCGCAATATGTAAAGGCATTGTGTCAAGAGGTGAAAATCACCGCTGAATCCGCCCCTGAAACGATCCCGGTGGGCACACTGTTCTTTGGGGGCGGGACGCCTTCTCTGCTTTCGGTCGAACAACTGAGATCGGTTCTCGATACAACACGGAACCATTTTGCGCTGGATAAGGAGGCAGAAATCACACTGGAAGCCAACCCCGGTACGGTCAGTCGCGAGTATCTGGCCGGATTAAAGGAGATCGGTTTCAACCGCATCAGCTTCGGCATGCAGTCTGCAAACGTGGATGACCTGCGCATCTTAAACAGGCAGCATCACCACGAAGACGTCATCCAGGCAGTCGCGTGGAGCAGGCAGGCTGGGTTCCGGCACATCAACCTTGACCTGATCTTCGGCATTCCCGGGCAATCACTGCAGCGCTGGCAGCAGACGCTGGATATGTCGTTGCTGGAAAGAGTGGACCATTTTTCGCTTTATTCACTTATCGTGGAGGAGGGCACCCCTTTTCATTATTGGGTGAATCGCGGTTTGATCCAGCCGCCTGACGATGACCTGGCTGCCGAGATGTACGAAACTGCCATGCGGGTATTGGACGAGGCCGGGTATGAACAATATGAAATATCCAATTGGGCGCTCAAGAGCGACGAGAACGCCCACTGCCGGCATAACCTGCAGTACTGGCGCGGATTGCCCTATCTGGGTTTCGGCGCCGGCGCACACGGATTTTATGGTGACATGCGTACGGAAAATGTTGGAACGATCGATGAGTATATCCGTCTGGTAAATGAAGCCCGATCAATGCATTTCCCGACAGGACCTGCCAGTATTTCCTCCATCCGGCTTTCAGATTGGGAGCGTATGCAGGAATACCTGATGGTTGGCTTCCGTTTGACCAAAGAAGGAATATCCGCGACCGAATTCGAAAGAAGATTCGGATATTCTATGCAAGTGTTGTTTGAAAAGCAGTTGCATTATCTGCTGGAAAATAAGTTGATCGAATTCAGCCCTGATAACAGCGACCGTCTGCGCCTTACGAAAAGGGGCATCCTGCTGGGCAACAAGGTTTTCGAACAGTTTGTGGGGAACAAAAAACCGGCCGTATTGGAGACAAAACCCTAGAATACGTGCACCAGCGTGCCAAAACCGGTCGTTTCCTGCTGACCGTTGATGGCTTCCGGTGTTGACCAGCGGTAGATCCAGCGCGCTTCATCCGTCTTCATGTTAATGCAGCCGTGGCTCTTGGGGACGCCGAAATCCTGGTGCCAGTGCGTACCGTGAAAAGCAACGCCGTGTTCCATTTCGAAGAACGACGTCCAGGAGACACCAGGCAGCACGTAGGCGCCATCCTTGTAATTGGTGTAAGGGGTCTCATAGCCCATGTGCTTGGAAAGCATCTTGGACTGGATGTGAAAGGTCCCCGTGGGGGTCTTCCAGGTGGATTCGCCGGGGGGAGTGTAATCAAGACCCGAAGAGATCTTGGTATGCAGCACAACCTCGCCGTCTTCGTAGGCTGTTAATTCCTGTTGGTCCAGCGATACTTCGATCAATTTCTTTTCCGGCGGAACGTCAATTGAAATGGGGGACATTTCAGACGGGGTCAACTGGCGGGCGTGTTTGGCGGGGATGTAATAATCCATGTTGGCAGCGTAGTCGAGCATCTCGTCCTGGATGCGGTACCAGCCCTCTCCATCCGGACCTTCTTCGATCCCGACCGCCCAATAGACTGTATCGTAATAGAGGCGGTAACCTTCGGTCCATTCACCGGGTTTGCGCTGGAAGTAGCTCTGGGTAAAGGGCACGGTCACTTCGATGGCGGTCAACCCTTCGGGGAGGTGCCCCGGGACCTGGTTCAACTGCACCTTTACCGGCTGAACCTGCGCACAGTGGACATAGCCGCCCCATACCCTGTACCATAGCGGGTTGTATTTCGGTTTTTTGTCTGAATGGACTTCGTAATATACCGGCAGGATCTCATCGCGATAACGCTGAAACCTGATCTCGCTCTCTTCGTCCGGTTGGCTGTAAACACTCAGGGATTTTGAAGAATCGATGGCAATGCGGATCAAAGGACCATTATCTTCCAACTCAGCGAAATTGAAAGCAGGTTTAAATGCCAGGCTCGACAGGGTCAAGCCGGCGAGTTTGAGAAAGTTGCGCCGGGAAAAATGTTGACTCATAATGTCGGAATTATACCAAGAGTTTTAGTCAATTTTTGGGAGCAGGTTTTCGGGGGAGGTACGCAAGGTATAACGTCTGAAGGCTTCTACCTCGGCAAATGCTTTTTGCAGACGTTTCTGAAGCTCTTTTTCTTTTTCGTTGTCTTTCACGCCGCCGGCTTCAAGCGCTGCCGTTTCCTGATAGAGATAATCGATGGTAATGTCTCCTCTGGCGGCCAGCCATTGCAGCGTCAGCCGAAGGATTTCATCGCTGGTTCCCAAGTTGGCTGCCATCGTTTTTGGGTCAAACAGATGCTGGTTATCTTCCAATCCGCGTTTGATCTGACGGGCAACCGACTTTAAGATGACTTCAATTTCTTTGTCCATGTGCGGATCCCCGAACCAGTAAACCTTCTGGGGTTGCACGTTTTGGAAAATCTCCTCCAGCACCTTTTGTGAGGGGGGGATGCTCCAAATGACCAGGTTCGGATTCTTTTCGAGTTCGAAACGCAGCTTGCCGGGTGTGGATGGGATATCCGCCCCTTCACGGTAAATCTCGGGGTCTACCTGGCTGATGAGTTCATGCAGCAAGACGATGCGGTCTTTTCTGCTGCGGTAATCGATGTGCTCAACCGTTTTTTGTTTCCCGCTGGAAATGATGAGGGTGTCTTGTTCCAGGGTGCGGAAGTCGAGCCATTCCAGGCTGACCTGGGGCTGACCCTTGTAATTCGAAGCGTGCGCGTTGAAGGCCAAGTCAAAAGGCCCCTCAGGTTGGGGCATTCCGGCTCCCTGCCACCAGATGAACCTGGAACTGTTCCCTTGCTCATCTTCCACCATCACCTGCAGGTGTTCCTTCAGTTTGCCAACCGGAACGGCGCTGACCAGACGCATGTTACGCGCGGCAAACACGGGCGGCGGATTGCCCGCACCGAAGGGCGCCAGTTTTTCAAGTTGTTCGAGCAGGGGCAGGTCGATGGACTGCGGCGGATGCCAGGCGTCGATCTGCAGCTTCCGTTCGATCGGATGGGCTGCAAGTTCGCTCTCCACAAAACGGTCCAGTCCCCTTTGGAACTGCGTGAAATTGCTCCCATCGAGCGCCAGTCCGGCCGCCATGGGATGTCCGCCAAACGAGGTCAGCAGATCGGCCTGCTGGTGGATGGCGGCGGTGATGTTAATGCCCTCAATGGAGCGCGCCGAGCCGCGCATCAGTTCGTCGGGAGGAGAGACAAACAAAATGACCGGACGATGGTAAAGTTCCACCAAACGGCTGGCGACAATGCCGACCACCCCCGCCCGCCATTCGGGGTGGTGCAGGAGCAGTACAGGATGGTCGAGCAAACCGGGCTCGCGTTTGATCTGGTCCAGCGCGCCCTGGAAAATCTGGTCGCAATACAGCTTGCGGCGTCCGTTCAGTCCTTCCAGGCGGTTGACTGTCACCGCGATCTCGGCGGGGTCATCAGAAAGCAGAAAATCCACCATGGCGTTTGCATCATCCAGGCGGCCGACCGCGTTCATGCGCGGCGCCAGGGCGAACGAGATGGATTCTTCGGAGAACTGGGCGGCTTCCAGTTCGGCGGCCTGCAGCATGCCTTTGAGGCTAGACCGGGTGGAGGTGCGGATCAGCTCGATCCCCGATTGGGCGAGATAGCGCGCGTCCGCTTTCAGTACGGCTACGTCGGCTACGATTCCTAGGGCGGCCAGATCATACAATGAGGCGGCAAAATCCGACTCTCCACAGGCTTCCAGCAGGGCCTCGCCGAACTTGCAGGCCACGCCCACACCCGGCAGCGGTCGCAGCGGATGCGCATCAGGCACGCGCTGTGAGTTGATCACCGCCAGCGCTTCGGGCAGCCTTTCCGGCAGGCTGTGGTGATCGGTAATGATCACGTCCACGCCGTGGCTTTGCGCCCAGGCCACGGATCCCGCCTCTGAAATGCCCGTGTCGCAGGTGATCAACAGGCTTACGCCAGGCTTGACGAAGCGTTGCAATACTTCCAGTTTAATGCCATGAGATTCGGGGCCGCGCACGGGGATGTGATAGATCACGCGCGCGCCAGCCTTGCGCAAGGCCGAGGCAAGCAGGGCTGTGGAGGTTTGGCCGTCCACGTCAAAGTCGCCCCACACGCCGATCAACTCTCCAGCCATTATGGCTTTCACGGTTCGCTCGATGGCAGGCTGCATGTCCGGCAGTTCATAAGGCGAAGCGGGGGAATAGCGCCTGTGGTCCATAAAAGCGTGGGCTTGTGCTTCCGTCTGCATGCCCTGACGCTGAAGAAGGCGCAGCGCCAACTCAGGCAGTCCAGGCAAAGAGGTCAAGCCGTCAGGAAGTGCGCCGGCAGGCGGGTCGATCCAGATCTGTTTCGTGGCGGGCAGGGATGATCTCATGGATTAGAGGGCGTCAAAATCAAGGTCAAAAGCATCCAACAGGTCTTCTGATTCGAATTCGGGGTCCGCAAAACCGGCCGTAATCCCCCGGTCGCAAAGCGAACGGTAGCGGCAGTAGGCGCAGGTCTTTTCCCGATCCGTTTTGACAAAATCTTTTTCCTGGCTGGCTTTGATCCTGTCGATCAGGGTTTCAATTTCGTGATGGTCAGACTCGAACATGGAGGTTGAGTACTGGAATTCGATCGGGCTTTGCGGAAAAGCCGGATACCAGTAGACCATGCGCACTGCCTCAGCGGAAGAAGGCTGGAAGATCTTAGCCTGCGTGACCATCAGCGCATACACTTTGCTCTGCATGCGCGACAGCAGCGTTTGGCGCTTGGGCTGGCGCTGCGAGGTTTTCCAGTCATAGATGACGACTTCACTGTCAGGCGTACGCAAAACCAGATCAAACTTGGCTGAAAGGCGTAGCCCGGCAAAGGGGACCGAGTACAGTTTTTCGACGGCGCAATCTGATGGGGCTGGTTTAAGGTTAAGGGCCAGGAAATTCTGCCACCACTCGGCCAGTTGCGGGTCGCTTACCTGTTCGTCCAAAACGTCAACGGGGATGCCTGAGAAATACTGCTGGCAGAGCAGGTGAAAACGGGTGCCCAACTGCATGAGTGCTTCCTGCTCTCGGATGGGTTCGCTCTCTATGGCCGGCCACTGAAGTTTTTGAATTTCTCGCAGGTAGAAACGATACGGGCAATCCACAAAATCCTGCAGGTTTTGTTGGGTAAAGGTGAAGTTGTCAGGCAGTTGCATCGGATGCCTCCAGGATGGCTTGCAGGGCTTCCAGCGGCAAGGCCATACGGGCTTCCTTGCGGCGGCCGGTGTTCCAGGTGATGATGAGCGATTCCCTGGCGCGGGTGATGCCCACGTATAGCAGGCGCAGGCGCTCGGCTGAATATTCCAGGCGCGCCTGTTGGGTGGCAAAGCCCGTTTCCATGAACATGCCGGGGACGTCATCCGCCGTGAGGGCTTTCAATTTGGCCAGCAGTTCAGCCTCAAGGTTAAGATGCCCCGCGACGAACCATTTCTCGCCTTTATACTGGTCATATTCCTGCGCGGATGGGAAATCGTAGTTGTTGACCGACAAAAGGTAGACGCGGTCCCATTCCAGCCCTTTGGCTTTATGGAATGTGGTCACCAGCACTTTGCCCTTATGAGCTTGGGGATCGAACCCCGTATCGTCCTCGCTGAAACCGGTGAATTTGCGATCATTTGAAGCGATCTCGGCCAGGTCTACGGCAAATTGGGGCAGTTGATATTCAGGATGGTTGCGCGCGCTGAACTCCAGCATGAGCGCCAGTTTATGCGTCAACGCCAGGTCCTGCGGTGCTCTGAAGAGGTCTCGACCGATGGTTAATATCAACTGATCCACGGGCAGGGGAGTGGCATTTTGCCAGCGTACCATGTGCATGAGGAAATTTTCAAAGCGGATCTCGAGTTCTGCTGATATATTTTCAACTTGCAAGACTTCTTTCCAATTTTCAATCCCGGATGGATAGAGAAGGTCTTCCAATTGGCGTACTTTTTTAAGCTGGTTTACAAGCGCGGTGACCTCGGATTTTTGATCCTCAAAGTCGGGGTCATCCTGTATCAGCAACTGGAACACGGCGGCGAGTTTGCTCACGGAAGAAGGATCGGCCAGGCTCAACAGCACTTTTTCCAGCAGGCGGGTGACGCGCCGCGTGGATTGGGTACTCTTGAGCATTTCCACGACCTCGATGCCGGAATCCTGCAAGGCTTGCACCACTTTTTCGGCATGGAACGCAATGGGGCAGAGCACCGCCAAAGTATTGTCAGGGTGATCCGGCAACCAGTTTTTGATGGAATCCGCCACCATCCTGACCTCCTGGTCGGAATTTACTGCCGATTTCAGGATGAATATGGACTGCGCAGAGTCGGGCGGGTTTGGCTGCGGATCGCCGGGCGGGGCGGGTACGATCAGCGGCAAAGTGAGCGCGCTGCGTAATTCCGGCACAGGATGTGCCTCCTGTGTCCATTTGTTGAGTGAATTGGCAAGGCGGATGATGTTCTTGTTGGAGCGGCCTGAATTGGCCAGGTCCTTGGCTGCCACATTCTTTTCGTGCAGAAAGTTGCGCAGGAAGACGGGACTGGCGGTGGTAAAGGTTTCATAGATGGCCTGGTTGGTGTCGCCCACGCGCACCCAGTTGCCGTCCGCGCCCGTCAGCAGGCGCAGGATCTTTTCCTGCACCAGTGATGAATCCTGCGCTTCATCTTCAAGCACGTATGACCAGCGGTAGCGAAGACGTTCAAGGAATTGGGGGTCTGCAAGGAGCGCCTGATAGGCCAGCCGGATCAGGTCCGAGAAATCCACCGCGCCGCGGTAGTTCAGTCCCCGCTGATATTCAAAATAGACTTCCACCGCCATATCGAGCAGCGGATCGTTCAGGTGATATTTTTCGATCTTCTCGCGGATGCCGGCCGGTTCGATCTGCAAGTCCTTGGCCTGGCTGATGAAATCCGCGTTGAGCGCAAGTATCATCTCGTTCCAGGCTTTTTGTGTTCTGGGTTCGTTATGCAGGTCGATCGAGGCGTCCACCAGACCTTCAGCCAGTTCGGGGTGTTCGCGCAAATAAACGGACGAGATGGCTTCGATCATGCGCGAGGTCTCATTCTCGTCCAGGATGGTGAAGCGTTCTGAAAGGTTGACCAGGTCGGGCCTCTCGCGGACGATGTCGTGGGCCAGGCCATGCAAGGTGCGTACGCGGTAGCCCATATTTTCAAGCAGACCGGATTCACGCATGAACCCGGCAATGCGGTTGGAAAAATTATCCACGGCCGAGTTCACCAGGGTCACGATGAGGATCTCCTGGTCGTCATTAATGTGTCCGTGGGTGATGAGTTGGGCTGCCAACGCCGAGAGGGTGGCCGTCTTGCCGCTGCCCGGCACGGCCGCCACACCCATCATGCCCGAGCGGTATTTTAGGATCTCAGCCTGCATTGGGCGGGGTTTAAACATGGCTGCCTCGCGATGCCGCGCTCAAGTTGCGCAAGATGGACTGCATGGCCATGATCAGGGCTCCCCGTTCTTCGTTCCCCTGCTCGTTGACGCCCAGCGAGCACATATAGATGTGGTCCCTGCAGCGGCGGATGAGCCCGCTGGTGATCCTGGTTAGCGACAACTGGCTGGTGGATTCCTCCTGCGCATTCGTCCAAATGGCGTCAGGGTTCCAGTTGCGGTTCAGTACGTAGGGGTGTGTGAGGGGCTGGTCAAGGCGCGTCCACCAGCCCTGCGAGCCGACATCCAGCCAGAACTGGTAGCGCACGGGGTGGTTGCTCATCAGGAAGGAAAATGCGGGAGAGACCAGCACCGATCCGAGGCGGGACTGGGCGGACCAGTCGCCCATGTATTGGGCCGAGAGAATGCCGCTTTCAACCAGTTTCAGGTATTCCAGGTTAAGCTCGGTCTGGTTTGGCAGCCCACCCGCCTGCATGACCTGCCTGAATTTGCGCGCGGATTCCACCAGGCGGCTGACCGCCGCCGCGGCGTCAAAGTTGTCGTGGAATTTATAACCGGGCTGCGAAAGCAGTTCACCGAAGAGTTTGCTGATAAAAATATCCAGTTCGAGTGGCTCTTGCGTGGTGTTGGTTTCAATCCACTTGCGCAGGTTCTCGAATCGCTCGCCCAGCAGGTAGGTCAGGCGCTGCTGCATCTCCTTCTTGATCGGATCAAAGGGGCGCAGGCTGCCGTTTGAGGTGGAATACAGGATTTGTGCGAGAAGGTCCGCGCGGATGTAGTCGCAGCCTTCAAGGGTGAGCAGAAAGGCGTTGCGCATCTCGTCGCGCGAAGGTTTGATGCCCCAGTCAGGGTAGGCCAGTTTGGCCAGGGCAAGCACGGCCTTGACGGCAGGTTCGTCCCGCAGTCCGCGTGACGGGCGGAAAGTGCTGAGCGTGAGGCCGGCATCTTCAAAGCGGGTATTGATCGAATAGCGCAATGCGTCGCTCAGGAAGGGCGTCAGGATAACAATTTCTTCCGGCGCAACGCCTTGCTCTTCAATGAGCGATTTTATTTGGGAGACGATCCAGTCCATGCCCTGGGGATAAAAGCGGAACGACTGGATTGAATAAGACTGCTGAATTTCAGGCGAAAGGTCTTCAGCGAAGCGCTGATGGCTAAGAGCGCTGGAAAGGGCGCTTTCAAGATGTTCGAGAGGGGCTGATTTCACAAATGAGTTCTTAAAGTTAATCTCCTGGTCGCACTCCTGCCTTAAGCCTGAGGCAGAGGAGGGGTCTGCGCCCATGAAATAGCGGAATCCGCCGCCTTCGTCAGCGAGGAGCAAGGCCGAGTCAAAATCAGGCAGCCACGAGCGCATAATATCGTGCGCCACCGGATAATCCTCTTCGCAGTTGTCATAAATCAAATGGCGATAAGTGGTTTTCAATGTTTCCCTGCACAAGAGCGTGTTCCAGAGCGAATTGGCAAAGACGGAAAGCTGCAGCGAGAAATCCAGCAGGTTGTGCTGCAGACAGAAATCCCTGAAGAGCAGGGCGCATTCCTGCGCCTGCTGGTAAATGATGGATTGGGTCGGTTTGCCCGACCAGGCGCGCATCAAACGAGCGGAGATCTCCTGCGGGGGGAAGCCAACCACCGCCGATTTGTTCAGGTTGTCGATGATCTGGCTGTACAGTCGGTTTGGGTCCACCACCACGCTTTCAAAATAGCCCTTTTGCAGCAGGGGCTCCACCAAGCCGGCCAGGTAATATTGGGCGGTTTCAAGGGTCAGGAAGCGCGGTGGCTGCGCGGGGGATGCAAACCCTTCCGTTTTGGCGACCAACGGCCAGAAGAGCGTCAGCATGCGCTGCGCCAGGCCGCCGATGGTCAGGATGGCGGGTTCGCCGCCGGCTGAGAAATCGGGGTGGTGGATGACCTCCCGGTAAGGTTCGGCCAGGCTGCGCTGCGGCACCAGGATCAGGATGGATTCGGCAGGTACGCCGCTGTCGATCAGGGCCAGCATGCGCCGGACGGCTGCGGTGGTCTTGCCGCTGCCGGCCTGTCCGCGCAGATACACCTTGCCTGAAGCAGGCAGGTCTGCGATTTTTTTCTGGTCCGCTGAACGAGTCAAGTCCTTCAAAGAAGAAACCCTTCAAACATTAGTAGGGCAGCCCGGCGATGCTGTGCAGTACGGCGCGCGTCAGCAGGGAATCCGCCGTGGAGCGGTGCGCGTTTGGCAGTGAGATGTTGAAAAAGCTGCCCGCTTCCTCCAGCTTGAAATAGCGCATGGACCCCCGGGCAGGGTTCCAGATGCCGCGGAAATCGGAAAACAACGGCAGAACATCCGCCATATTGAAGTTCTCGCGCCAGGGCAGCCTGTAGCGTGCGTGGGATTGCTGCATCATGCGCAGGTCAAAGGGCGCGTTATAGGCCGCGATCATGCGTCCGTAGAGAAAGTTTCGGATGGTAGACCAAAGGATGGGCCAGTTTTGGCTCGAAGACACCATGTCGTTGGTGATTCCGTGGATGCGGGATGCGGCGGCTGGAATAGGCCGGGAAGGCTTGACCAACGAGGAGTACAAAACACTTCCATCGGATTCGACAATTGAGAATTCGACGATCTCGTCGCCGGATTCAAGCCCCGTGGTTTCCGTATCGATATAAACAGGTTTTTCAGCTACCCATCTCTTGGAGTTGTTGACCGCGTTGTCTTTGGATGCTTGCGAGGAGGGAAACATGAGGTTTTCCTACTGCACCCAGGCCAGCAGTTCCTGCAGGTTGACCGAAAAATTGGATTTCTCGCGGGCAGAGACGTAAGCGCCAACGTGTCCCTTGTTGGGAATGGCGTCATCCGTAAATTCCTTTACCAGGCTGCCGTTGATGTAGATCTTGAAATGATCGTTGATTGCCATCACTCCCAAACGGTTCTCCTGGTTTTCTCCTGCCTTGATATGTGTATCGGGCGTCCAGCCAACCAGGTTGGTGTTGTTGCCGGCCAGATCAAGACGGTCCACGATATAGCTGCCGTCGCAAGACATCCCAATATAGTAACCCAGGCTGTCGTTATAGGTCGGCACGCGCATTACCAGGCCGTAGTTGTCTTTTCCGGCGCAGGAAAGGGTCTTAAATGTTCCTTCCAGGTAGAAATTGGTGGGGTTAAAAGCACTCAACCGCCAGCGTTTGCCGAGGTTGATGGCTTTACTGGTGAAATTGAGACCGCCCACCTGATTGGTAATGGTCACAGCATCATCATTGTATGGATTCTTCACCACGCCAAACGGGTCGCCGCTGCTGGCAGCGCTGAATATAAAATCCGGGCTCCCCAAACTTAATTTGGGGTCTTCGGGCGAGGTGGTGGGCGTGGGGGTTGGCGTCGAGGTTTCTGTGGCTGTGGCGGTCAGGGTGGCAGTTTCAAGCCCAACAGTGGGCAGGCTGCTGCCGGATTGCTGGGTGTTGGTGGAGATACCGGCTGCAGCCAATGTTGCAGCGACGCGCGTGGCAACCGCGTTCGTGTCAGGGGTGGCTTTGCCAATTGGCAGGTTGCACGCGGATAAAATAAAAATCACAAGGATTGAAACAAGCATTAATTTTCGCATTTTTTCCTCTCTTCTTCGCGAATAATTATAGCCTTTCAAGGGGTCCCTCCGCAACAGGTTCGCGGACAAAGTTGTATTTTTGCTTGCCAGTTTTGAAGTCTTTGATAAAAGTGCTTCAGGTATAATCTAACTGACAATATGAAAACCCACGTGATCCAGCTTGAAACGCATGATGACGTCATCTCCATCAAAGACAAGATGACCTGGCAATCCTGCCGGCGCATTGTTCTGGTCTGGCCGAAACGGGGCAGGATTATATCCAGCGAGCTTGATCTGGTACTGCTGGAAAGAACGGCCAAAGGGCTGGGGGCTGAACTGGCCTTGGTGACCCACCATCCTGTGGTGCGGGAATGGGCGCTGGAAAAGGAAATCCCGATCTTTGCCTCCATCTCGGCAGCCGAACGCAGCGCCTGGCGGCCTACGCCTGCGACGATCCAGGAAAAGCGCATCCCGCGGGGGGTGGCGTCCGTCCGCAATGAAAAAGAGACTTTACAAAAAAATTCGGATTCCGGTAAGAACCCGGCAGTTGTTAAGACGGCCGCACTGATACTTAGTTTGGCGGCTTTGTTCTCACTGTTTTTCGTGCTTGTCCCTTCGGCGAAAATCGTTTACTACCCTGAAGTCAGGCCGCAGGAAATTGAGATCGGGATCACAGCTTCAGAAAATATCGGCGGAGTCAATCCATCCGGCGGAATCCCTGCCGTACCGGTTTATACAGAGGTGAGCGGCGAACTCTCGAAACCCAGCAGTGGGAAATCCACAGTGGAGACCGAAAAAGCCGGCGGGAAGGTAACGCTGACCAATTTAACCGAACAAACTTTAAGGATTCCAAAGGGAACCCTGGTGATCGCGAATGATGGACAAGATCTTTTTTTCTCACTAAATGATGACGCAATCCTTCCGGCGGGGATCGGAAAATCTGTTGAGGCAAGGGCAGAAGCGCTTCTTCCCGGCGTTGAAGGGAACGTGGAGTCCGGAAAAATCATATCGGTCGCGGGGGAGATCGGCGCCCTGGTGAGTGTGACCAATGAAACGGCTTTTAGCGGCGGACAAAGCGTGGAGGCGCCCGCCCCTCAAGAATCTGATTATTCAACCCTGACGAGTCAACTTCTTGAGCAGTTGAAGAATGAGGGCCTGGTAAGCCTGGCAGCGGAACTCCAACCCGGAAGCGATCTGATCGACGGAAGCATACAACTGGAGGAGATCCTCGTCGAAGACCAGGTGAACCTGATCGGCAGCCCGTCTGACGAAGCAGTGCTGCGCATGACTGTCAGATTAAAGGCATTAATAGTGCAAGAAAGCGATTTGAAATCCATCGCCAGCCTGCTCCTCGGCGCCAACCGGCCGGATGGATATCAACCGTTGAATGATGACATTGAGATCCAGCGTACGGGAGAAGTATCTGTTTCGCAAAACGGCCAGGCCTCATGGACAATGAAAGCCTATTGTTTGATAACCCCGCAATGGGATGCCAACCAGGCGGCAGTGGCTATGTCGGGTATGCGGGTGAAAAAAGCCAAGGCCTGGTTTGAAAAACTTTTTCTCCAGACTCAACCTGCTGATTTTAAACTAATTTGGCCCTGGATGCCTTTCCTATCCACACGCATACAGTTTATAAACGGAGCGGCCCAATGAGCGGCAGGTTAATGGCGGTTGACCCGGGTGAAAAGCGCATCGGTCTGGCGATAAGCGATGAAACCTGCACCCTGGCAAAGGGACTGACCGTGATCGCCCACGTTTCCA
>Ga0172371_10001758_pt1 | contig 34464 bp, 22 predicted proteins | sample Lak12m_FD_114543 | JGI IMG/M metagenome (GOLD analysis project Ga0172371, IMG submission 114543) | Freshwater microbial communities from Kabuno Bay, South-Kivu, Congo - kab_022012_12m | ecosystem: Environmental > Aquatic > Freshwater > Lake | place: Democratic Republic of the Congo: South-Kivu...
GGTGGCCTACCCGCGCTTCGGCGGGCCGGGCTAGTAGGCGATCCTGCTGTGCAGCAGGATTTTCTGGAGTCGCGTCTCGCCCGCACGCGGGCGGGTGGCAGCCGCGACCTACGGGGGCCTCACCGCGAGCCTGACGCCGGTTTCCTGCAACAGCCCTGTCCCCCGGCTCCCGCTCCGTCGGGGGACAGCACGGTGGCCGGCGCGGGCGGTCGCTCGCATGGCTCCCATGGCTCTCATACCTCACATCCCCTCCGGCCCGGCGGCGCCCATCCCGCGCGGGGGACCCATGGGAGGAATGGGAGGTCTGGGCCCCATGGGACGCCGCTGCCGCCGGCAGGCGAACCTACCCCAGCGAGAGCCCGGACCCATCACCCCGCGCGGCCGTAGGCCCGGTAGTAGGCCAGGCCCTCGGCAAAGGTGCGCAGGTTCTCCCACGGCACACCCGGGGTGACAGAACTCGAGGCGGCCAGGAAAAGGCCCCGCGGCGGACCGTAGCGCACCAGCCACTGGAGCTCCCGGCGCACCTCCTCCGGCGACCCCAGGGGCAGGGTCCGGGTCACGGAGACCCCGGCGACGATGAGCAGGTCCTCGCCGTGGCGATCCTTCATCCGGCAGATGCGCTCGTAGTCCATGCCGTCCTCATACTGGAAGCCCTGGAAACCGCAGAGGCCCACCTCGAGCAGCCGCGGGACCATCTCCATGAGGTCCCCGTCGCAGTGCCAGATCACCTGGACGCCAGCCCGGAAGAGCGGCTCCATGGCGCGAGCGAAGTGTGGGAACCACAGACGGTCCAGGGAGCGGATGTCCACCAGCATGCCACGGCTGTCGGCCATGTCGAAATCGGAGCGCAGCATGGGCGGCAGGGCCCCCGTGGCGTAGGCCTGCGCGGCGGCCCGGTTGATGCGCACGGCCAGGCCGGCCTGCAGAGCAAAGTCGCGCTCCATCAACTCGGGGAACAGGGCGTAGGCCATGAAGTAATTGACGTAGCCATACTGACCGTAGCGGAACACGGGAAAGGTCGCGACCCCGTAGGGCACCTTCAGGATGTCCGTCCCGAAGAGGCCCTGGACACGCTGCTCGCCGGCAAGGACCGCCCGGGTGTGGGCGGCCTCGTCGAAGCTGGCTGTTGCCTGGGCCAGCCGGGGGAGGACGACGCGCTCCAGGTGCTCGGCGACGGCCTCCGGGGAGTCGATCGCGATGCCATCCAGGACGACCTGCGCGGCGCCGGTGGTGGCGCCCTGTTCCCGGCCCTCGTAGCCATGGGTCCCGATGGAAGCCGGGTTCGTGGGTATCCACTGATCGATCATGCAGGCGCCGATGGCCTTCTGGGCGGCCAGGTAGACGCCCTCCTGGTCGCGCAGGTAGCTCCCCTGCGGCGTGCCTGCCAGCCGCTCGAGCTGGGCGTGCTCCATGATGTTGAGCATCCAGGTCGGGATACCCCGGGTGGGGCGCCGGTAGATCGTGTCCAGGGCCAGTTGCGCGTTGGCCCCCAGCGGGACTGGCGTATCCTGCATGAGCGTTCCTCCCCCAAGCTGGATAAGAGGCCGGGCCGGGCCCGGCGGCGAGTCCTGCTCGCGCCGGCATCGCCGCGCGGGAGACCCGGCAGGGCTCAGCCTACCTCTCCAGCCATGGATCGACATGGGCCCGGACCGCCGGCGCTACGGCCGGGATCTCCACCGGCCGGCCGCCCCGCCGGACGGGGTGCTGGCAGAGGCATACCATTGCCTGGCGCCGGGAACTCCGCAACCGGCTCGCGTTCGGGCGGCTGCAGAGGCGGTTGGAACGGTGTCCCGGCACTCCTATGACGGCGCCATCCGCTATGGGGCAAAATCCGCCGCAGCGCTCTCTGACAATGGGCCAGCAGCGCTGCGCCCCAAACCGCCAGGTGGTCCCCGGGCCTCTGGAACGCGGCATCTCCGTATGCCGCGGCCGGGATGCGGCCATCCCGGCCTCCAGGGACCGTCGGCGCGCAGGCCGCCGGCGTGGGGCCTACGTAGACACCAACGGGACCGCTGCGGCGAAGCCGTAAGTCTCCCGTTTATCGGAGCTTCCGTCACTGGCAGACGACGGCCAGTGAAGGAGGACCCGCCCGGGCGCTCGGGGCGGAGACCCGGGGTCGTCGGACGTCACCGTTCCCCGGCCCAGATGGCCCGGATCGTCTCCTCCTGCCCGTAACCCCTGGGGCAGGCCGGACTGCGGGTGTTGGCCTCGTACCATGCGAGGCCGTCCACGGGGTCTGCCAGGCACCGGCTTCCCGGCATCTGCAGGAACCCGTTGGGGTCGTTCTCCCGGACCCATGCCGAGGCGTAGCGCAGCCACGTGTTCCGGTAGGCCTCGGGCTGGTGGGCGAACCAGCAGATCTCGTCGTAACCCCAGGTCCAGTACGCCATGCCGCCCTGGCCGGCCTTGCCGCTGGAACCCCAGTTATCGAGCTCCACCAGGTAGGGCAGGCTCTCGCAAGCCCAGCCGCTGGGGGCGAGGCCGCCCTTGCTGCGCCGGAAGATGCTGTCGAGGTAGCCGACCTCCAGGACCGCCTCCTGCGGCCGGCCCGCGATCTCCTTGATGCGCAATGGGAACGAGTGGAAGTCAAAGAGCAGCTTTCCCTCGAAGCGGGGCCCGCCGTCGGGGGTGTGGGCATCACAGAGCACCACGTGCCGGCGGGCCTGCTGCGCGGCGTAGGCCCTGACGCGGCCGAGCATGTCGCGCCAGCCCGCGAGATCCGGGTCCCGGGCGCCCACCAGGGCCACCTGGCCGAAGTGGATGCCCTCCATGCCGGCGTCGATGTACTGGCGGGCCAGGAAGAAGAACCACATGCGGGTCTCCAGCTTGCCCATGTCGGGGACCGACGCCCCGGGTTGCCAGTGGTTGTGGAACTGGCCCTGGTCGAACCGCATCGCCTCGTAGCGGAACGTGCGCGTCTCGACGGGCTGGTCGAACTCGGCGAAGACCCACTCGGGCACGGCCAACTGGCCGACCTGGGTGGTCACGATCTCGAAGATGCCCGCCTGGAGGATCAGCTCCGGGTCCGCCTGGTGCGCCTGGGCGGCCACAGCCCGCGCGGTGGCCAGCTTGGCGGGCAAGGCCGTCTCTCCACCCCAGAGATAGAGCGTGCGCCCGGCGAACTTCGCGCCCATGGCCCGGAGCATGCGCAGGTCATCCGCCGCATCCTTGCGGCCGGTGCACAGGTCCATCATCGTGATGGAGCGTGCCAGGTAGCTCTCCAACACCGGCCGCGAGATCGTGCGGTCAAAGCGGTAGTCGGGCGTCGCGGCCCCCGCGGCGGCCGCGGTCGTGCACGCCAGTACCAGCGGCACGGGCAATCCGATGGACGTCATGGTCGGCTCCTCGAGAGGGGTCCCTTCGTGCGTGGCAGTCCAGGCAGAGTATAGCCGCGGCGGCGAGGGATGCCTGGTCCGCCAGGTTGCGGAGGACCCGGCCTCGATGCCGCGCTGGCTGCAGGAGTCCCCGATGGCAGACGTGAGGCGGGTGTGAGGGGGTGCCGGCGCGGGCTATCCGGGCCGTTCTCTGCGAAACGCCTTGGCCCCCTCGATCAGTGCCACCAGGTTGGCCACGGGCACGTCCGCCTGCACCGTGATGCCTGGCTCCAGGATGTACCCGCCGCCGCGGCCCATCTCGGTGGCGACGCGTACAACGTCCGAGCGGACCTGTTCCGGGGTGCCGTAGGGCAGCAACTGCTGGGTGTTGATGCCGCCACAGAAGGTGAGGTCCTGCCCGAACTCGCGTTTCAGGCCGAGGATATCCATGGCCTCGGGCTGGATGGGGTGCAGGATGTCGAGGCCGATCTCGACCAGGTCGGGGACGATCTCGGTGATGTGACCGCAACTGTGCAGCATGGTCCGACAGCCGTACCGCCGCCCCTCAGCGAGGATCATGGCCAGGCGGGGCTTGATGAACCGGCGCCAGCTCTGCGGGCTCATCATGAGGCTGCGCTGCAAGCCATAGTCGTCGCTCAGGAAGACGGCCTGGGGCTTGTACTTCACGATGCGCCGGAGCGTGGTGAGGACGTACTCGGCGATGCGGTCGAGGAGGTCCTCGACGAACCGCGGCCGGTCGTGGAGGTCGAGCAGTAACTGGTCGAGTCCACAGAGGAAGTTGGCGCGCTCCCAGAGGTCACCCACCACCGCGACGCGGAACCGGTCCGGGTGTTGGAGCGCCTGCTGGGGGACACGTTCCCAGCGACCGGGAGCAAGCGGGTCGGGCCCTGGGTAGCTCAAGAGGTCGGTAGCCTGACGCAGTGGGTGCGTCACGGGGTACCCGCGGTCCAGCTCCGACGTGGCCCAGACCACGCCCCACGGGTCGGCGATCGTCGGGCCGTACTTCCCGGGGTGCGCGTACAGGGGCTTGTCGCCGCACCCGTAGAAGTAGAGGTGCGAGCCGACCCAGGCATCCTGGTCCTCGTCACCCAGGTGCGCCTGCAGCCTCATCGCCGCCGGCGGCGAGAGCATGAGGTTGTACGGCACACGCTCGGTCTCCTCGTGGCGCAGGGCAGCTTCCACGAGATCGACAGGCGAGAGATAGGGACTCATGGTGTCACCCGCACTGGCGCCGTCAGGGGGACGCCGCCTCTGCTACGGGAGGAGCGCTGGGCGGTCAGCCGGCCTACTTCACGCCCAGGGCCGCCTCCAGGGCTGCCAGGCCCTCCGGACAGACGACGTAACTCACCTGGTCAGCGACCGCGGCGCCCCCTGCCAGAGGATTGCCGAAGAGATCGAGCCGCTGCACGGCCGCCGAGCCTGGGAGCGGACACGGCGCGTGGGCGACCGCGGGACTGACCACAGCCACCGCGCGCGCCGGACCGCTGAACAGGTAGGCGTGGACGCCATCGGCCAGCGCCGCACGCCTGACGTACTCGGTATCCTCCAGCAGCCACGCCAAGGCACTGTGCGCCGCGGCGGTGGGGTGCAGGAAGCCGTCGGCCGTCACCAGCGTGGACCACTCCATGGGCCCCCCGAAGGTGCTCTGGCCGTGCATGGTATAGAGGAAGGCCTTGCGCTCGCCGGTGGCACGGCGGCTGACCACGTAACGGGCCAGGCGGTCCGCCATGCGCCAACTGTCCTCGCCGTTCTCGTAGGGCAGTGTGTGGCGGTAGAAACCGTTGGAGGGATCGCCGGACAACGGGGCGCCTTCGCTCATCCAGACCGGCTTGGGCACCTGACCCAGCTTCTCGACGATCGGCCCCACCGCGGCCTGGTAGGCCTTCTCTGTGGCATCGCCCGGGAATCCCGTCAGGGCGCTCTCGTAGTGGTGGTAGGAGATCACATCACAGGTCTCCAGTCCGCCGGACTCGAGCACCTCCCGCGTCCACGTGGCGCCGTTCTCCGCGCCATAGGTGTTGAAGCCGACGATGGTCACCTGGGGGTAGACCTCGTGAGCGGCGGCATAGGCGGTCTTCTGCAGGCGGGCGTAGTCGGCCGCGGGGGTGGCACTGGGCACGAAGTGAGCCACGTAATCGCTGCCGTGGTTCGGGTCGAACGTCAAGCTCCAGAAGGCACCGCCCCACGGCTCGTTCCAGATCTCGTAGGTGTCGATCACGCCGCGGTAGCGCGAGACGATAGTGCGCACGGCATGGGCCCAGTCGTCCAGGCTCAGCGGCTCCATGTAGCGCTCGAAGTAGCCGGTTGCCGGCTTGCCCCAGTTGCTGGCCCAGCCGGGACTGGTGGAAAGCAGGCCGAGGATCTTGAGGTGGTGGTCGCGATAGCGCTTCAGGTCGGCGTCGCGAAACCGCCACTGGCCCTTTTCCGGCTCCAGGAAAGACCAGCCGATGTACGCGGTCCCCGCGTCGTGCAGGCGGACCCAGTTGCAGCCGACCGCCTTGGCCATGGCCAGGTGGCGGGTGGTTGACAGCGTGTGCGTCCCGAAGCAGGAGTTGGGCGCATCCTGGCCCCAGTAGCGAGGGCGGTTCAGGCGGTAGAACACAAGCTCGTTCACCGCGCTCGCGGCCGTCCCCCCGGCGTCCTCGACCCAGGCTTCCAGCCGGTACACGCCGAGGGGATGCTGCGCGACGGGCTCGCAGGCGAGGGACCCGGCACTGGCCCCGTCCGCGCCCAGCCTGACCGACGGCAGCAGCTCCTGGTCCCCGTACAGGGTGACCAACCGCGCCCGCAGCACCGCGCCGGCACTGGCGCCAACGACCGCGTAGCGGATGCTCAGCGGCTCCCCGGCGAAGATGACCCGCGCCGCCGAGGCGTCCGAGGGCGGCAGCGCCAAGGACACCTCGGCCGGCCGCTGCGGGGCAAACGCGCTCGCCGCGGTCGCGGGTTCCACCTGCAGCCGGTCAAGCCACAGCGTCCCCTTGCCCTCGAGGCGCAGATGATGGGCCGGAGCCAGCAGGATCGGCTTGAAGCTCAGCGCGACGCGCTGCCACAGCTCCCCGCTGAGCTTCAGCGGCTGGCTGGCGCAGATCTCGCCCCGGCCGCCGGCCACGATCAGCAGGCCTTCCCAGTCACCCCGCACATCCAGGCTGGCTACGTGCGTCTCGAAACTCCAGGGCACGGCGAAGGGGGCGCTGTAGACGCGGATGCCATCCGGGGCGCTGATCCGCAAGGCCGCGATGCCGCTGGGGCCGGGCACGGCGGCATCGCTGTCGACCTGTACCTGGTCGCCGTCGGAGTAGTCGCGGTCGATCGACCAGCCGCTCTGCAGACCCAGTGGGAAGCGCGAGAGTCTGACCAGATTGCCGCTGCCGGCGGTGGGGTGCCGGGCCTTGATCTCGTCGATCAGGTCGGCCTCGGAGAGCCTGACCAGCGCCAACCGGCCCAGATCGAGGGTGCCGTTCCCGGCCAGGTAGACGTAAAGTCCCAGGCTCTGGTCCTGGGGCGTGAGCCGGAAGTCATAGGAGAAGTCACGCCACTGGCCATCCATGGCCGGGCTGGCGGACCAGACCGTCGTATAGGGCCCGCCGACGAAGCGGACCCCGAGGCTGCCGCCGGCGAGGCTGCGGGCGCTGAAGCCGAGACGGTAGTAACCTGCCTCCTTCTCAGCCCCCGGCAGCGCGTGGGTGAACTGCAGGCCATCGCCGGAGGTCTGCGAGACCCGCAGGAAGCCCCGGCCCCCTTCGGCTGTGGCCGTATACTCAGCCACGACCTTGCTCTTCCACCCGGTGTTGTCGCTCCAGCCCTCGGGCAGGGCGCCGGTGATGCGGTTGCCCTTGGCCGTGTCGATGTCCGAGAAGGCCTCGCCCGGTGAGCCGAAGTCCGTGTCGATCAGCACCTGCGGCGCGGCGACCGCCGCACCGGAGAACAGCAGTGCGGCGGCAGCAAGCATCGCCCGGGTCCCCATGGAGCACTCCCACTGTCGCCCACACCGATTGCGGAGTCACCCAGCCAACTTACGGTAAGGATACCGTCCAGCGCAGGCCGATGCAATGGCCCCGCGCACTGCCCCGGAGACGCTGTGAGGCCGATGCCAGACCGCTCAGGGGCGAACGCCCCCGTGGCCATGCCCACGAGGCCCTGTCTGCGTGTACCTGCCTGCGCCGTGCTGGTCAGCCGATCCGCGTCGAAGCCTGCCTCTGCGGGGCTGAGCCGGGCCCACGCGTCCTCAGGGAAGACCAGCCCCTCCGGCAGCACCCGCTCTCCGGGCCCCAGGACCTCAGCCGTCCTGCCAGCGCCGCGATCCACTCCCGCCCGCCCGCCGGCGCCGCTTCAGTCGAGTACGGCGTGCTCACCACGGCGGTCCGGTTCGCGCGCCCAGTTCAGACGCCGCAGGTGGAGGGCCTGACCTCCGCGGCTATCTTGGGGCCAGTCGCGAGGCCCGTCACCATGCCTGACCTGAGGTCTCACATGCGAAGCCGTCCTTCCTGCGCGTTGCTCGGGAGTCTGCTTCTGGCCCTCCTCGTCACGGCACCCGCGCGGGCGGTGCCGAAGGGCCTTACGTTCCATGTCTCGTTCGACACGCTCGTCACTGTCGCCGACGTCGCCACGGGCAGTCCGCAGTCCACGTTCTCCGCCAGTCTCGAACTGCGCTCGCAGGATGGCGTCAGGGGCGCCGGGCTGCTGCAACGGAAGGGCGAACGCTGCACCTACCAGGTCCCTGGTAACCTCGACACCTCCCAGGGCACGTACTCGGTGTGGGTCAAACCGCTCAACTGGGACGGACACTCGGGCAAGTTCCGCCATTTCCTCACCGTCAGCGCCGACCCGAAGGAGTGGAACGGTATGGGCCCCACGAGCTATGCCATGCTGCTCTACCTCTACTGCGTCGGCGATGAAGCGGTGCTCAACTACATCCGCACGAACGCCGACACCGCCACCGACGCGACCTCACGCGCCGGGGCGCCGGTGGACATCCTGAAGAAGGGCGAGTGGACCCATCTCGTCTCAACCTGGGATGCCAGACTGCTGCGGGTATACGCGAACGGCAGGAAGGTCGGCGAGGGGCTGACTTCCGGCCTGCTGCCGAAGGTGACGCAGGGGACGTTCACGATCTGCCCGGTCGAGTACTGGGGCGGCAGCCAGTGGTCCGACCCCGAGGAGCGGACCGTCTGCGACGAGGTACGGCTCTTCGACCATGCGCTGACGGAGGACGAGGTGCTGGACCTGTATGCGCTGGACGTGCCGGGCGGGCTGGCAGAGCTCAAGCCGGCGCTGACGGTGGACCTCAAGCCGGACCACTCTGGCAGGAAGCTGGAGGTGAGCCTTAAGCCCGCGCACCTCGATGCGGCGTGGCAACAGCGCCTGCCGCAGGCAACGGCGAAGCTGACTGTGGCCGCCCCGGACGGGGCGATCATCCATGAGACCATGGGGCCGCTGACGGACAAGCCCGTGAGCGTCACGGTCAAGGCCTGGCTGGATGGTGACTACAAGGCCACGGCGACGCTGACGGCGGCAGGCGAAACCCTGGCAGGCGAGACAAAGGTCAGCAAGCCGCCGACCCCCTGGCTGCCGCAGGTGACCGACTGGCGGGCGGACCGGGTGCTGGCGCCCTGGACGCCACTGTCGCTCGAAGGCAGCACGGTGAAGTACTGGAATGGCGCGGTCTCGTTGCCGGGGGCACTGCCGACGCAGATGACGGTGGCGGGGCAGGACATCCTCGCTGGGCCGATAGGTCTGGTCGCTGGAAAGGCCGCTACCTGGAATGCCCCGGAGATCGAGGAAAATGAGCCATTCCGCGTCACCGTGAAGGGTAGCGGCGAACTGGCGGCGATGACCGCATCGTACCAGTCACTGATGGAGTTCGACGGCCTGGTACGCAGCGATATCACGCTGACGCCACCGGCAGCGGGGGTGGAGCTCCCGTCCCTGACCCTCGAGATTCCCCTCAAGCCCGAGGTGGCCAGGTTCTACCGCAACCCATTCTGCCAGGAGTTCGATGGCACGTCGCTCGCCGAGAAGGAGTTCCTCCCCTACGCGTGGCTGGGCAACGAACACCGTGGGTTGTCGTGGTTCATGGAGTCGGCCGCCAACTGGCGGCAGGGCAAGGACCAGCCCGCCATGACCTTCCGTCGCGAAGGCGGTGCCATGGTTGTCCGCCTGCACCTGATCGGCGAGCCGACCAGGATCACCCAGCCCATTGCCTACACCTTCGGCTTTGAGCCCACCCCCGTCCGCCCGCCGAACCCCGATCTCTACGACCTGCGCTTCGCCAGTGGCCCGCAGTTCAGGGGCTCCAACACCTTCGTCTACGGCTGGGCCCCGCAGATCTCGGCGCTCAATGCGACACTGATGGCGCGCGAACCGGAGGCCGAGCGTAGGCTGGTGGACGGCTGGCGTGCCAGTGGCAAGCACAATCTCGACTACAGTTGCGTGCAGTGTACCGCCAACATCTCGCCCGAGTACCTCTTCTTCGGCGAGGAGTGGAACCAGCCCTACGGCGGGAGCTTCTCGGGGTACAAGCGCGTGCCTGACAACGCGCCGTATAGCATGGTCGCCGTCTGCCCCAGGAGCAGTTTCCCCGAGTACCTGCTCTGGTGCGTGAAGCAGAACCTGGAGAACGACTGGAGTGACGGCATCTACACCGACATCGATGGCGCGGTGCCCTGTGACAACGTACGGCATGGCTGCGGCTTCACCGACGCCTTTGGCCGCGGCGGACGTTCCTGGCCGCTCTACGCGCACCGCGGCGTCTCGCGGCGGCTCTACGCGCTTTGCCGGGATCACAAGAAGCTGTACTTCAGCCACGCGCACAGCTACTGGTACAGTCTCTTCAACGCCTTCAACGACGGTTGGTGTCCCGGCGAGCAGTACAGTTCAGCGGTGATCGGCAAGCCGCACTTCTACATGACCGATATCCCCGATCGCACCTGGCGCACGGAGCTCTTCACGCCTACGACAGGCGCCCCGGCGTTCCTGTTGCCGGAACTGGGCCGGCTGCAGAGCGACGCGCTCAAGGACCGGGGCCCCAGTGAGTGCCTTCTGGCTGCGGCGCTGTGCTATGGCGTGCCACTGTGGGCGGGGAGTTGCCGGCAGGATGTGGTGGAGGAGGTCTGGACGGTGCAGATCGCCTTCGGGATGAAGGGCGCGACGTTCGTGCCCTACTGGGAGCAGCAGGAGTTCAGGGCGAGCGACCCCGAGGTGCGGGTGAGCTGCTGGAACCAGCCCGGCAAACGGCTCGTGGTACTCGCGAACTTCACCGACAGGGACCGGCCCGTGACCCTGACAGCGAAGGCCGGGACGGTGCTGAAGGGCGCCTGGAAGGCCGAGGGGATGAAGGTGGACGGCAACACCGCGACCGTGACCGTGCCGGCATACAACGGGGTGCTGCTCACCACCGAGGGCCTGTAGTCCGGTACGCCCTCGGCGTTGCTTCGCGGGCCCCGAGGGTCAGGCGGCGGCCAGCCAGAACGTCGTCGTCCATGTGCTGGGTGTCGAGCTTGACGAGTACGGCTACACCGCGGTCGAGAGGCGGTCCATTCTGCTACCGCAGTTGTCGGCGGAGGACGGCTGGCGGACGGGCCAGCGGATAGTGTCGATCCGCGAGGGGTTCGTCAACGCAGTTCGTCAACCCGCTGATCAGCTACATCGCCAAGGTGTCGCGGCGGTATCTGACGCCGTAAGGAAGGCGGCCGCGGAGCGCACGGTCGGCACGGGTGGCCCAGCCCTGTGATGCGGGGCGCTCTTGAGTGTCGCCAATGCCAACGCCGAAAGCCCTTGGCCTCGCTGAGAGACTCTGACCCCAATGCCACCATGGAGGCGACGCAAGTGACACGGATCCTGGATTCCCACGTACACCTGAAACACGGCGACCTGGCGCGCACGGAGTACTCCCCGGACATCGTCGTGCGGACCATGGACGCCGCGGGTATCGAGCGCGCGGTGGTCTTTGCCATGTCCACGACCACCTCCGAGTCCATCGCCATGGCGGAGCGAGCAGTCAGGGCGTTCCCCGACCGGTTGATCCCGTATGCGTATGCCCTCCCGAGCTACGAACGGCCCGTCCTCGCCGAACTGGAGGATGCCATCGCCAACCGCGGTTTCAAGGGCATCAAGATCCATGCCGGCGAATGCGCGTTGCGCGAGTACATCGTGGACCCTGTGCTCGCGCTGGCCGGGCGGCTCGGGGTGCCCTGCCTGATCGACGCAGCCGGGAACCTGGGCGCGACCGAGCGCCTGGTCGCCGCCTTCCCGGGGACCACCATCATCGTCGCGCACATGGGCCAGTACCTGTGCACCAACGGCCGGCTCATCGACCAGTTCGTCGACCTCGCCGTACGCCATGGGAACGCGCTTCTGGACCTCAGCGGCGTGGTCCTGTCCTGGAAGATCGAGGACGCGGTCCGACGGCTCGGCTCGGAACGCCTTCTCTTCGGCACAGACGGCCCTGACAAAGCCCCGGATACCGCCTCGCACGCGCGGCTGGAGCTGGCCAAGATCCGGATGTTGGACCTGTCCGCAGCCGATCGGGAGAGCATCCTGGGCGGCAACCTGGTCCGACTGCTGCGGCTGCCGTAGCCGCGACTCGGGCCGGAGCGCCGTTCCAGCGGCCACGGGCCGGCCGGACCAGCCCGCGGATCAGCTCCGACGGGAAAGCGTTGGTGCCGTCGCGGTAGGCGCCCGGCCGCGCGCCGTTGGTCTTCAGGGCATCGTCACCGTCGCCGCACGGGAATCCGCGTGGGGATTGCCTCCGGGGCGATCGAGGGATAGTGTTCCCGGTAGGAATGGAGGTGCTGGAGGGCGGCACGCCGTGATGGCGCAGGCGGTCCCGGCTGAAGGGAACGCCGAGCCGGCGGCTGAGCCGCCGGTGGCCGCGATGCACGGGTCTGGGGGGCACTGCCATGGCGAGCAAGCCGGTTCGGGCGGTTGCATGGCTGGCCCTGGGTCTGGCGGCGACCAGTGGCGGCACCGAGTTCAGCGTCACGACCGAGACGGAGTTCAGGACGGCGCTGGTGGCCGCCTCGACGAACAGCGAGGACGACACCATCTCCCTGCCGGCGGGCACGATCGCTGTCTCCGGCGGGCCGCTGGCCTTCCAGCCGGGGGCTACGTGGGAAGGCTTCGGAACGGACAACCACTCGCTGCTGATCCAGGGGGCCGGCGCGGGCCTGACCGCCCTGGACGGCCGTGGGGCGACGCGCCTCCTGCGCATCGTCAACCAGTTGCCCTTGGCGGATGGGACTCCCGTGCAGATCACCCTCCGGGGCATCCGCTTCTGCAACGGGGCGGGGGACTTTGAGAGCGGCGCCGTCTGGGCCTACGCGGACTCCGTCGACCTGGCCGTGGAAGACTCGGAGTTCGTGAACAACCAGGCCCAGTCGTGCGACGGCGGCGCGTTGGCGCTGCAGAGCGCGGGCGGCACGGTCACGGTCCGGCAGTGCCGCTTCTCCGGGAACTCATGCCAGGGCAATGGGGGCGGAGCGTTCCTGCGCGCTCGCAGTGTGCTCCTGAGGGAGAGCCGTTTCGAGGGCAACCGCGCCTCACGGGGCGGCGGCGCGCAGGTACAGGCAGGCACAGGCGGCAACGCCCTGGTGGAGCGCAACGTCTTCACGGGCAACCGGGCCTTCGAGGGGGGCGGCCTCGGCGGCGAGGTCGAGGGGACTACGGACATCCTCAACAACCTCGCGGTGGGCAATGCGGCGGGCCTGGGATACTCGTCAGGCGGCACGGGGGCCGGGATGTACATCGCGGCAGGGGGAGCGATCTCCATCGCCCTGGTCGGCAACACCGTCTCGCGGAACCTGGGGCGCTATGACTCAGGGGTTCGTCTGACGGGCTCGGCAGACGGTGCGGTCGTCGCCCACATCTACAACAACATCCTCTGGGACAACCTGTACACGTTCCTCCCGGGGTTGACGAACCTGTCCCTGACGACCCATGGCGGGGCCGTGAACGTCTACAACAACGACATCGGGCCGGCCGACGAGTTCTGGCCCAGCCCCAACATCAACCTCGATCCCCGCTTCGTGGACCCCGGCTCCTGGAACGACAACGGGACTCCCGGGGACCCGGCCGACGATGTCTGGACGATCGGCGACTACCACCTCCAGGGCGGCTCTCCCTGCGTCGACCGCGGCACCCACAGCGTGCCGACACCGCCGGGGCTGCCGCTGGTGGACCTGGATGGCGATCCCCGGGTCCTCAACGGCACCGTCGACATCGGCGCGGACGAGTTCTCGATCTCCGGGCCGCCGGCGCTGACGGTGGACCCGCTCGCGCATGACTTCGGCAGTGTTCGCATCGGCACGGCGGCGAGCCGGGACTTCGTGGTCCTGAACCAGGGCGGCGAGGACCTCCTCATCCGCACCGTGACGCTCGCCGGGGCCGACGCAGGCGACTTCGGGAAGGCGAGCTCCTGCGGCGTGGTCCCGTCGCAGGGGTCCTGCACCCTCAGCATCACGTTCCGTCCGTCCTCGACAGGCCCCAAGGCGGCAGCTCTGGAGATCGGGTCCAACGACCCCGTTGCGCCGACGACGTCCATCCCGCTCGCGGGGAGCGGCAAGGTGTGCGATGTCTTCAGGGTGGACTTCGCCAATGGGCATGACGGGAACGACGGCACGGCGTGGGATCGGGCGCTGCGCAGCATCGACGCGGCCATCGGTCTCGCCGTGGACGGTGACGAGGTCTGGGTCATGGGCGGGAGCTACTACGTGGGCTTCGCGTCGTCCGGGATTCTGGTAGACAAGGCCGTTGGCATCTACGGCGGCTTCACCGGCAGCGAGCAGCATCGGGAGGAACGGGACTGGGTGCTTCACGAGACCCTCATCGACGCCAACCTCTGGGCCCAGCGCTGTTTCCACATCACGGCAAGCGCGACGCTGGATGGTCTCACCATCGCCCGCGGGAACGCCCCCAACTACCCGAGTTTCCCGGACAATGCCGGGGGGGGTGTCTATGTCTCGGGAGGGGCCTCGCCGGTGCTGGCGAACTGCCGGGTCATCGAGAACCAGGCGGACTTCGGTGCCGGCATCTACAACGAGGGCGCCGGGCTTACGCTGAGGAACTGCGTCGTCTCCGGCAACTACGCCCATGAGCTGGGTGGGGGCATCTACAATGCCTCCGCGATGGACATGGTCAGCACGACGGTCACCGGCAACAACTCCGACGGCGACGGCGGCGGCATCCTCAACGACGCGCAGCTCCTGGTCATTGGCTCCGTGGTCTCGAGCAACACGGGCCTCTCGGGCGGCGGGATCTGTTCCCGTGACCTTCCTGGCACAGCCCTGACGATGGTGCGGACCAGCGTCAGAGCCAACAGTGCCGACTGGTCGGGGGGCGGTGTCTGTGCGACGGGTGGTGCGGTGAGAGTGATGAACTCGGTCTTCTCGAGCAACGCGGCCGTCTCGTACCGGGGAGGCGGCGTGGAAGGCCACGGGGAATTCACCAACTGCGTCTTCGCCGGGAACGCGGCCAGCGGCACCGGCGGCGGTTTCTACAGCCCGGGCACCCTCTATGCCGCGTGCCTCACCAACTGCACCCTCGTGGGTAACGGGGCAGCGCAGGGCGGGGGCGTGGCCACCGGCCTGGGAGACCGCCCCCTCCCGCCCCGGGTCACGAACTGCATCCTGATGACGAATACGGCCTCCGGCTCGGGGCCTCAGGTCTACCCCTCTGCCACCGTGGTCCAGTACTGCGACGTCGACCAGGAAGGGTACGCCGGGACCAATGGGAACATTCGCGCGGACCCGAAGTTCATCGACCTGGCTCGCGGAGACCACCACCTGCGGGCCCTGTCGCCCTGCATCGACGCGGGCGACTCCGGAGCGGTGCCCGCCGACCGCATGGACCTGGATGGGGACGGCGACACCGCCGGGCGCGTCCCGCGGGACATGGCGGACAAGACCCGCTTCTTCGATGGCCCGGGGACCGACACCGGCAGCGGCCCGCCGCCGCTGGTGGACATGGGCGCCTATGAGTACGTCGGCGACGACGACGAAGATGGCATCTCAGACGAAGACGAGATGGGCCCCGGCGGCGACAACCCGACCTACGACGGCAACAGCGACGGCCTGCCCGACCGCCTGCAGGCCAACGTCGCCTCCCTGCACACGGCCGTCGGGCAGGGCTATGCCACGGTCGCAGTGCCGGCCGGATGCGTGCTGTCCGGCGTGACCTCAGAGGCCAACCCGTCCCCTGCGGATGTCCCGCCGGGAGTGGACTTCCCGTACGGCTTCCTCGGCTTTGACATCACCGGACTGGTGCCCGGCAGCGCCACCACGGCGACGCTCTACCTGCCGGCGGGGTATGCCCTCGTGACCTACTACCGCTACGGCGCCGAACCAGGGGACCCGACGCCCCACTGGTACGAGTTCATGGACGACGGCACGACCGGCGCGGTGATCACGGGCAGCGTGGTCGCACTGCACTTCGTGGACGGCCAACGCGGCGACGATGACCTCGCGGCCAATAGCATGATCGTCGACCCCGGCGCCCCTGGACGCCTCACGGCAGGTCTGCCGGCGAACCTCACGGGACAGTGGTCGGATCTCTCGGGCACCGCGGTGAAGCCACCCAGGAAGTACCTTGTCCAGGGCACGCTGACGATCCGCAACAACGGCTTCTCGCCCGTCGGCGCCAAGGCCAAGATCGTGGTCTACCTGTCGACAGACACGGTTGTGAACAAGGGCGACAGGAAGCTGGCCTCGCTCACGGTCGCCACCTTGGATCCGGGGAGCACGCTGACCTTCGCCATCTCGAAGAGGGTTTCCGGCGCGCCTTCGGGGAAGCATGTCCTGGCGGTCCTGGACGCGACGGGAAAGGTGGCGGAGGGCGACGAGACCGATAACCTGGTGCTGGGGACCATCCCCTGAGTACCGGCGCCGTGCCTGTCAGCGGCCACCTGAACCCGGCGGCCGGCCACACCGCCCGATGTCCTCCGGGAGCGCGGTTCGCCGGTTCCCCGTCGGGGACCCGATCGGGCCGCCGCCCCTGGTTCGGCCGCGATCTGGCGTCTGGCCCAGGAAGACGTGTGCAGAACCCGGCTCGATGTCGGTGTGCTCATGTTGCGCCGCGTTGTGCTGGCCTGTCTCCTCGCCGGGCCTTGCACCGTCTGGCTACCGGTACCTCGACACAACGCCCGTCACAGGCACGAAAAAAGGACCTACGGCGCGGTGCCGTAAGTCCTTGATTGCGTATGGCGGAGAGGGAGGGATTCGAACCCTCGGAGCCCCAATGGGGCTCAACGGTTTTCGAGACCGCCGCCTTCGACCACTCAGCCACCTCTCCGCGCCAGAGGATGGAAACGGGCCACCAACGGGCCGCTGACGGTCCCGTCGGGACCCCGGCCAGCATGGAACCGGCCGGGAGCGAGTGTTCGCGTACTATATCGCGAGGCCCTGCAGTTTCCACGCCGGCGGTCCTGCCGCAGGCGGTGGTCGGCCCCCGGGCTGGGGGTCACACGGGTCTGCCGCCCCTGGTCCCCGGAGCTTCGTGCCTGGGCCTTCGCTATGGGTCTACTGGCCTCGATCCCTGGACCTCCGTGGTCGGGCGGTCATCCTGGGCCACCGGCAGTGCCGGGGTGCCGGCTGGGATGGTCTGGCTGGCGTGGACCATGGCCTCGACGATGCCGAAGGCGATGGCGCTGGACATGAGTGAACTGCCGCCGTAGCTGATGAGGGGCAGGGTGATGCCGGTGGGCGGCATCAGTCCCAGGTTGACGCTCAGGTGGATGAAGGCCTGCGTCACCAGCATGCTGGTCATGCCGAAGATGACGGCAGCGCGGAAGCGATCCCGGCTGCGGCAGGCGTAGTAGTGACCGTAGACGACCAGTGCCAGGATCAGCACCACCAGCGGCAGCATGCCGAAGAAGCCGATCTTCTCGGCGGCGCTGGCGAAGACCGAGTCGCTGTAGCCCAGGGGGAGGTAGGCGGTGGACCAGAGCCCATCCTCCCAGGCCCTGCCGAACAGACCCCCCGAGGCCAGCGTGCGGCGGAACTGGATGATGTGCCAGCCGGCGGTCTGGCCCAGGGCATCCGGGCTGAGGAAGGCCACGAAGCGCCGCAGGACATAGGGGTAGCGCCAGCACACCAGCCCCACTGCCGGCAGGGCCGCGGCAAGGCCTATGAGCAGGTGCCGAAGCCGCCCGCCGAAGCCCCAGTACACCAGCAGGAAGGTGACCAGGTAGACCAGCAGGGTCCCGAAGTCCGGCTGCAGGGCGATGGGCAGCCCCCAGAGCCCGGCGAGGCCCACGGCCGGCAGGAACCCGCGCCGCCACGAGGTCTGGGCCGCGGCCGCGCCGTCGAGGACCCAGGCAAGGCTCAGGACGAAGGCGGGTTTGGCCAATTCGCTGGGTTGCAGCAGGTAGCCGTGCCAGGCAAACCAGCCGCGCATGCCGTGGATGCGAATGCCGAGGAAGAGCACCAGCACCAGGGGAACGTAGGCGCCGGTGCAGATCCACGGCAGCCAGCGCCTGTAGAAGCGCTCCGGCAGGTTGCCGCAGGTGACCAGCGCCAGGGCCCCGAGGAGGATCCAGGCCACCTGCCGGGCCACGAAGTGATGGCCCCCCTGCCCGGCCCGGGTGGCGTTGTAGATGGCCCAGCAGCCCCAGCCGCTAATGCAGAGGAAAAAGGCCGAGGCCCGGGACAGGCGCAGAGACCGGCACTCGCGCAGGCGCTGCCAGCACCAGGTCATGGGGGGCCGCCTTCCGCCAGACGCACGCGCAGTGGCAACTGGACATCGTATCCCGGGCGCAGTTCGCTGACCTTCTGCCAGGTCTCCGGCAACCAGCGGCCTTCCTTGTCGAGCATCACCTCGAAGACCCCCGGCCGGCCACGCAGCACCTCGTCGTGCTCCTGTTCGAGGCCGCTGAGGCCGACCTCGCCGCCGTCGGCCGCGCGCCCGACACGGCCGAGCAGGGCCTGCACCCCCGCGTCCCCTGCCAGGTGACGGCGGAAGACCGCCGAGACCTCCAGGCCACGCAGGGCGTCGGCGAGGGGTTCGAGCTGGACCGCCCGCTCGACCTCCAGGCCCTGAGCCAGCAGCACGCGCACCCCAAGCCAGTCCGCGGGTAACGGCTCCGGCAGGCCGGCGGTAAGCCAGGGCTCCGCGCCGAGGAGGGCACGCTCGCGGGCGGCCTGACCGGCGTCCCGCGGGACCTGCCAGTGCACAGAGAAGACCCGTTCGGACCACGCCAGCACCCGGCCATCGCGGTCGAGAATACGGCCCCGGGCGGCCGGCACGAAGCCGCGGAAGACGGCCTCCCGCTCCATGGCCTCGACGGTGCGGTCCCGCTCGAAGATCATGAACTGCGCCATGCGCAGCAGGATGATGCCGGCCCAAAGGCAGAACACGAACAGGAGGATGGTCAGACGGTTGCCGACCCGGGCCTCGATCAGGGCTGGCGAGTGGGAAGGGCGCACGTGCGCACCAGAAACAGGGCATGCCGGCTGGCCAGATCCGGGCCAGGCGTCGGTACCGGCCTGCCGGCGAGGTGACGACTCCACTCGCTGAGCTGGGTGCGCACCTGCTCGAGCCGGGCGCTGCGCTGCCGCAGTTCCTGGGTAATGTCGCGGGCACCCGTCAGCATCAGGGCTGCCAGGGCAGCCAGCAGGCAGACGCCAAAGCGCTGCTTCCAGGCTTCAATGTCCGGTCGGATACTCACGACGAGCGTCTCTGTATTCGGGGCACCCAGACGGGGCCGCCGGGGATCACTCCGTGGCGTCGGGCTGCCGCAGCTCCGCCGCCATCTGCGCTTCGCTGCGGCGACGGGCATGCTCCATCACCAGGCGCATCTCCTCGTCCCAGCGGCTGGCGTTCCAGACCTCCAGCCGGAAACCGCAGCCCACCACGGCCACCTCGGTCCCGGGCTCCAGCCCGGCGATGGTACGGAAGGAGTGCGGGATGGTCAGGCGCCCCTGGTTCGAGACCCGCTCAGGCTCGGTCCATGGCCAGACGGTCCGGCCCTGCCGCCGCAGACGCACGTCCGTCAGGGTCTGGCGCACGGCCTGATCGTCCTGCCGGGACATCTCGTCCCAGACGCACTGCGGGTAGACCCCGAGCGCACCCTCGGGATGGAGATGCAGCATCACCGCAGCGCCCAGCCGCTCGAATTCGGCGGCGAAACGCGGGGTGAGGCGAATCCTCCCGTTGGCGTCGACCTGGCAGTGGTCCTGGCCGGCAAACTGCACCATGACCGCACGCACTCTCCGGGCCTCAAGCACGAATCATCATCCAAGACAGTCCAAAACATAACAGGTTCTGTCCAAGAAGGCAAGCCGACGGGCTGTCTTTCCGACAGCGGTCCGGCCGCCGGATATGGCCGCAACGGGTGCGTTGACACTGGTGACGGACGGCGCGATATTGGGCCCCACTGGTGGATTCGCTAGCGGCCTTGAGGATTGCGGACCCGCGCGCGGGCGAGGAAGCCAACCAACGTCGGAGAGAGTGCCATGCAACACGTGCTGATCCCGACCAAACTGGACGCCATTGCCCGGGAGCTGCTGACGGCCAAGGGGTACACGGTGGTCCAGGATGCGGAGACGACGCTGGCCGAGTTGGCGAAGCGGCACCCGCAGACGGAGGCCCTGATCGTGCGCAGCGAGGAGGTGACGGCAGAGGTCATCGATGCGTTGCCGGCGTTGAAGGTGGTGATCCGGGCCGGGGCCGGGTACGACACCATCGATACCAAGCATGCCCGGCGCAAGCGCGTGGACGTGATGAACACCCCCGGCGCCAACGCCAATGGTGTGGCCGAGGAGGTGTTCGCGCTGGCCCTGGCCCACTACCGGCACGTGGTGCAGGGCGACGTGAGCACCCGGGCCGGGAAGTGGGAGAAGAAGAGGTTCATGGGCCGGGAACTGCATCGCAAGACCCTGGGCATCGTGGGCCTCGGCAACATCGGCCAACTGGTGGCCAAGCGCAGCACCGGGTTCGAGATGAAGCTACTGGGGTACGACCCGGTGGTCAGTGCCAGCAAGGCCGAGGACCTCGGGGTGAAGCTGGTGGACCTCCAGGCCCTGTTCGCGGAGTCGGACATCGTGACCCTGCACGTGCCGGAGAACGCCGAGACGCGCGGCATGGTGAACGCCGCCCTGCTGAGCCGCATGAAGAAGGGTGCCGTGCTGGTGAACTGCGCCCGTTCGGGGATCATCAACGAGGCCGACCTGCGGGCCGCCAAGAAGGACAGGGGCCTCGGCTTCTGCAATGATGTGTATGAGGCCGACGAAGCCGGCCCCAAGAGCGTGGCGGACATCGCCGACGTGATGCTGCCCCACCTGGGGGCCAACACCCATGAAGCCAATGCCACCGCGGCTCGGCGCGCGGCGGAGCAGCTCATCGCCTATGTCGACAAGGGAGTGACCACCTACGTGGTCAACAAGGGCGTCCCGGACGGCCTGGCCGAGGAGTACCAGCAGCTCGCCTACCATGTGGCGCTGGTGGCCCGTCACTATCTGGGCGGCGGCCGGCCGGTGCACCAGGTCCGGTGTAGCTTCTACGGCAGCCTGGGGCCCTACGCCAAGTGGTTCCTGCCCCCCATCTGCGCGGCGCTGTCGCCGGAGTTCGACCCGCTCCAGGGCCCGGAGGAGGCCCAGATGTTCCTCGCGGACCGCGGCATCGCCGTGGAAACCCGTGGCGCCGACGAGTCGAAGCACTACGGCAACAGCATGACCATCGACCTCGCCGAAGGCGACAACGCCATCGGCCGGGTCAGCGTGCGCGGGACCATCGCCGAGGGCAATATGATGATCTCGCGGATCAACGACTTCGACCGGCTGTACTTCGTGCCGAAGGGCCACGCCCTGGTGGTGCAGTACGCGGACCGGCCGGGGGTGCTGGCACGGATCACCAGTGCCTGTGCCGACGCGGGGCTCAACATCGACGACATCCGGGCCCCGCTGGACAGCACCAACCAGAAGGCGCTGGCCGTGCTCAAGACGAATGGGCCGGTGCCGGCGGCCGTGGTGGCGCGCATCCACGCCGAGATCCGGCCGGAAGCGGCCTTCGCCATGAGTATTCCCTGACCCGCGCGCGCCGCGGGACGCGACTCCTGGGGGCCCTGCTGTAGAGCGGGATGCCCACTGGCCCGGCCCACGCGGCCGCGCGGACCGCGGTCTTGGAGCAGCCCTCAGGGCGGTTTCGAGGAACTGTTGCCAGTCCCGCGGCCGCGGGGCCGAAGTCCGTTCGGCCCAGGGGTCCCAGTCGGAGCGGGGACCTGCCGCCGTCGGCGCGCATGTGTCGACGCGCCGACGGCGGTCTTGGAGCAGCCTTGGGCAGCCCTGGGGCCTGGTTGACACCGTCTCCCAGGGGACGTATGGTACCTGTCAGGCGCCAAGGTCGGCGCTCATCGATGGGGTCTGACATGGAACGAATTCGACTTCGCGTCGTTGTTGTAGGAGGCCCGGCGGCAGTCGCTGTCGGAGTCAAGTCCTGCTGACGTGCGCGTCGGATCGTGACGGACAGTACCCCGAGAGACAGGAAACAGCGCCCTCGCCGCCGAGATGACGGCGAGGGCGTTTTCGCATCGGCGTCCTCGGCGTCCGGGACGCAGCGTGGAGCGCGGGAACCAGGAAAGGGACGGACCATGGCAGAAGCAAAGGCATCGGCCCGCCGTACGGCGGCGAAGGCAGCGACCCCCATCAAGGGCGCCGAGATCGTCGTCCGCTGCCTGGAACGCCATGGGGTCGAGGTGATCTTCGCCTACCCTGGCGGCGCCTCCATGGAGATGCACCAGGCCCTGCGGGACTCGTCGGTGCGCGTGATCCTGCCCCGGCATGAGCAGGGCGGCGCTTTCGCCGCCGCGGGCTATGCCCGGGCCACCGGCCGCACCGGCGTGTGCATGGCCACCAGCGGCCCCGGCGCCACCAACCTGGTCACCGGCATTGCCGATGCGTACATGGACTCCATACCCCTGCTGGTGATCACCGGGCAGGTGTCCCAGAAGTTCATCGGCAAGAACGCCTTCCAGGAGATCGATATCATCGGCGTGACGCGCCCGATCGTGAAGCACAGTTACCTGGTGTTGGACCCGGCGGAGCTACCGGCGGTCATGGCCGAGGCCTTCTACCTGGCCTCTGCGGGGCGGCCGGGACCGGTGGTGCTGGACATCCCCAAGGACGTGCAGCAGAAGCTCTGCGTGCCGGAGTACCCGGAGGGCCCCTGCCTGCGCTCGTACGCGGTGCAGACCGAAGCCGCCGATGCCGACGTGGAGCGCCTCCGCAGGGCCATCGCGGCGAGCGAGAGGCCCTGCCTGTACGTCGGTGGCGGCCTGATCCACAGCGGTGCCCACAAGGAGTTGTTCCAGGTGGCCGAAGGCTACAACCTGCCGGTGGTGACCAGCCTCATGGGCATTGGCGCCTTTCCGGAGCGGCACCCGCTCAGCCTGAAGTGGCCCGGCATGCACGGTACCTACTATGCGAACTACGCCCTGAACGAATGCGATCTGCTCATCGGTATCGGCGTGCGCTATGACGACCGCGTGACCGGGGACGTGGCCAGCTTCGCCAAGGGCGCCACCATCGTCCATGCCGACATCGACCCGTCCGAGATCAACAAGAACAAGCGCGCCGATATCGGCATGGTCTGCGACGCGCGCAGCCTGCTGGGGAAGCTGGCGATGGACCCCATCCGCAAGGACTACGCCGCCTGGCATGCCCAGATCCAGCGCTGGAAGGCGGAGCACCCCCTGGCCTATCGCCAGAGCGGGAAGATCCTCCCCCAGGCGGTGGTGGACAAGCTCTGCCGACTGACCGAGGGCAAGGCCACCATCGTCACCGGCGTGGGCCAGCACCAGATGTGGGCCGCCCAGTTCTACACCTTCGAGCGCCCGCGGCAGCTTTTGACCTCGGGTGGCCTGGGGACCATGGGCTTCGGACTGCCGTCGGCCATCGGCGCCAAGATCGCCCGTCCCGACGACCTGGTGGTGCTCATCGACGGCGACGGCAGCTTCCAGATGAACATCCAGGAGCTCGGGACCGTGCTCTGCGAGGATGTGGACGTGAAGATGATCATCCTCAACAATCAGCACCTGGGCATGGTGGCACAGTGGGAAGACCGCTTCTACCACAGCCGGCGCGGCAACACGGTCCTGAGCAGCGACAAGACGGACCGGCCCTACCCCAACTTCCCCCTGATCGCGGAGGGCTACATGATCCCCGGCCGCGACGTCTGGGCCCTGGACGAACTGGAGCCGGCGCTGAGGCAGATGCTGGCGAGCAAGGAGCCCTTCCTGCTGGACGTGCATGTCGAGTATGAAGAGCACGTGCTCCCCATGATTCCGGCCGGCCGCAGCTACAAGGAAATCATGGAGGAGTGAGGGCCTTGCCGTGGGTGCAGAAGGCCCTCGCCTGGGGCGCTGGCCCCCGGGCGCCACAGCACCTCGTGCTCTGCGCCAAGGCGCGGGCCGCACTGGCGGGCTCCTACCGGGTCCGGCTCGAGGATCTGCAGAGCGTGGCTCCGGACGTGCTGGAGCACCGGCTGATCCTGACGTTCCAGGCCGAGAGTGAAGGCCTGACCGGCCGGGGGGCTGGTGTCGCGCCTGCTCGCGGAAGGGCCCACCGAAGGCTGACGGGCGGTGGCGCGCAACGTGTTGGCGTGGACGCCTGACGGCGTGTATGGTGGGCGTCACAAGGGGCCAGCGAGGGGGCGGGGATGGCGCCATGGCACCGGGTAGACGCGGGGACACGGCAAGGTCAGGAGAGGGTCCTATGAGTGCACACGCAGGCCTGTCGCGGCGCCAGTTCCTGGGGCGTGCCGCGGTCGCCGGTGCAGCGGTCCAGATTCTACCCAGCCGGCTGGTTTTCGGCGGTCCCGATGCCCCCAGCAACGTCATCACCCGAGCGGTCATCGGCACGGGCGGCATGGGCATGGGCCATGTGACGGCGTACCCGCAGACGCTGGCCGTATGCGATGTGGACAAGGCCCACCTGGCGAACGCCATGAAGAAGGCGGGCGGCGAGGTGAAGGGCTACAGCGACTGGCGGGAGGTGTTGGAGCGGGACGACATCGACACGGTCCACGTGCCGACGCCGCCGCATTGGCATGCGTTGATCTCGATGGCGGCGGCGCAGGCGGGCAAGGATGTGTACTCGGAGAAGCCCGCCACGCACACGATTGCCGAGAGCCGGGCGCTGGTGCGGACGATCGGGCGCTACGGGACCGTGTACCAGGTGAACACCTGGGGTCGGCAGATTGGCCATTGGGCGCGGAAGGTCGTGGCCAGTGGCATCCTGGGGGCGCCGCTGAAGGCCTACCTGAACCCCAGCAACTGCCCCACGGGCTTCAAGATCCGGCAGTGGAGCGGCAAGCCGAACCTGGAGGTGCAGCCCATTCCGCCAGAGCTTGACTATGGGATGTGGCTGGGACCGGCGCCGGTGAAGCCCTACCATCCGCACCGTGTGCACGGCAGTTTCCGGGGGTACTGGGACTACGATGAGGGCGGTTTCGGTGACATGGGCCAGCATCACATTGACCCCGTCCAGTATGCGTTGGGGAAGGACGACGCTCTGCCGGTACGGGTGGAGTCGGTAGCCCCGCCGCAGCACCCGGACGCCTGCGGGCTGTGGCAGACGGTCCTGCTGACCTACGCGGACGGCACGTCTCTGACGATCGAGAGCTGGGAGTGGGGGGAGAAGACGACGGAGGGCCGGGCCTGGATCGAGGGTCCGAACGGGAAGCTGTGGCGCGACGGCAGGCTTGAGCCGGCGAGCCTGGCCGAGGAGCTGAAGCGCTACCCGGACCCGCCTGAGTTGCAGTCCTGGGAGCAGGCGGTCAGGACGCGGCAGGATAGCCACGGTTTCAAGCCGAATGTCCACCAGGCGACGCGCTCGGCGGACCTTCTGCATCTGGCGGCGATCTCGATCCGGCTGGGGCGGGGTCTGGAGTTTGACCCGGACCGGCGCGAGTTTGTGGGTGACGACGAGGCGAACCGGCTTGCGGCTCCGCCGCTGCGAGCCCCGTGGGTCCTGCCGGAAGCGTGAGGCCAGTCTGCGAGGGGATAGCCTACCATGAGACGCCTGTGTCTGGCGCTGCTGGCGGCGGGGCTTGTGACCGCGGTGCGGGTGGGTGCGCAGTTCCCTGAGGAGACGGTTCGCGCCGCGGTGGAGGCGCTGGCGACCGCTTCTGTGGCTGACCTCGGTGGCTGGTGCGACCGCCTGGTGGAACCGGCGAAGCGGCCGGGGGCGGACGACACGGAGGCCCGGATGGTGCTGCACGGGCTGACCATGCGGGCCGGGGCGGTCCCGGCGTTGCGGGGGAACCTGGTGGCGGCCTACGGCAAGGTGCTGGCCTCGGACCGGCCCGCGTCGGTCAAGGCCTTCGTTCTGGAGCAACTGCAGTATGTGGCCGAGGCCGGGGTCCTGCCGGTCCTGGAGCCGTTGTTGAGGGACGCCGAGCTGTGCGATCCCGCCTGCCGGGTCGCCGTGAACATCGGGGGCGAGAAGGCGGCGGCGCGGGTGCGGGGGGCCCTGACGGGGAGTACTGGGCCGGTCCGGGTGGCGCTGGTGCAGGCGCTGGGGCGGCTGCGGGACGTCCAGGCAGTCCCAGCCCTGGTGCAGGATGCGGGTGCCGGGGAGCCGGACCTGCGCGTGGCGGCCCTGCGCAGCCTGGGCGCCATCGGCGACGCGCGCGCTGCCGAGGCCCTTCTAGCCGCCACGCGCGATGGGTCGCGTTTCGTGCGCTCGCAGGCGGACGAGGCCTATGTGGAGCTCCTGGTGCGGCAGGTGTCGGCAGGGCGTGCCGGCGAGGCGGTCACCCAGGCGTTGGCGTGGGCGGCCGGTCGCAGCGGGGATGCCCACATCCAGGCCGCGGTGATGGACGTGTATGGCAAGGCTGGGACCGATGCCGCGGTGGACGCGGTGCTGGCCGGCATGGCGAGCGAGGCGGCGCGCGTGCGGCAGGCGGCAGGACTGGCTCTGCGGCGGCTGCCGGGAGAGCGCACGGCCGGCAAGCTGGCCGCCCTGGTGGGTCAGACTCCGGCGGCACGGCGAGCGGACCTGCTGCTGGCCCTGGCGGACCTGAAGGCGACCGGGGCACTGCCTGCCGTGAAGGCCCAGGTGGCGGCAGAGGATGCGGCCGTGCGGCGGGCTGCGGTGCTGGCTCTGGGCGCCCTTGCCGGGGCGGACGCGATTCCTGACCTGGTGGGGCTGTTGGCCGATCCCCGGGAGGGGGGGGGGGGGGCGGCGGCCGCCGCCTTGGCGGGCTTGCAGGGCCCGGCCGTCGGGGCGGCTCTGGGGGCGGCTGTGGGCGGGGCCCAGACGCCGGTTCGGGTGGCGATGCTGGGGGTGTTGGCACGCCGGCTGGACACGGCGCAGGCCGCGGTGGCTTTGGCGTGCCTTGGGGACGAGGCAGAGGACGTGCGCCTGGCCGGCTGGCGGGCGCTGGAGAACCTGGCTGGCGCGGAGCACCTGACGGCCGTGCTGGACGGGGTGCTGAAGAGCCCGGCCGCCAATGAGCAGAAGGCTGGCGTGGCGGCGTTCTCGGCGGTCTGCAGGCGCGTCGCGAAGCCAGAGGTCACGGGGCCCCTCCTGGTCGCGGGTCTGGCCAAGGCCGACGGGGCGCACCGGGCGGTCCTGCTGACGGCGGCCCCGGTGATCGGCGGGGAGGCGGCGCGGGCGGCGGTCGTGACGGCGTTGCAGAGCCCGGCGGCGGAGGTGCGCGGCGCGGCGGTGCGGGCCTTGTCGGACTGGCCTGACGAGACGGCGTTGCCGGCGCTGCGGGAGGTGGCTGCGGGCGCGAAGGACGAGGCCCCCTACGTGCTGGCACTTCGGGGCATCGTGCGGTTGCTGGGTGCTTCCTCGCAAGCGCCGGCGGTGCTGCTGCCGCAGTATGCGGAGGCGATGACGCTGGCCCGGCGCCCCGATGAGCGCCGGCTGGTGCTCGGGGGTATCGGCCGCACCAAGGACCGTGCGGCGCTGGGGTCGTTGCGGCCCTTCGTGCAGGACCCGGAGCTGCAGGCCGAGGCCGCGAACGGGATGGTCCAGATCGCGAAGGAGACGGGGGGCGACGAGGGTGTCAGCGCGCTGAAGGAAGTGATCGCGGCGGTGAAGGATGAGAAGCTGATTGCCCGGGCCAAGGAGGTCCTGGCCGACCTCGCCAAGTTCGCGGGCTGCGTGGTCACCTGGGAGGTGTCCGGGCCCTACGCCGACGCGGACAAGGGGTTGGGCGAACTGCACGGCATCGCCTTCCTCCCCGAGACCGATCCCGGCAAGGCCAGTTGGCGGCGGGTGGCGGGGGAGCCGGACGGGCGGGTTGACCTGAACAAGGAGATCGGCGGCAGCAACCGCTGTGCGTACCTGCGGTGCCGCATCATCGCCGCGGCGGATGCGGCGGCGGTGCTGGGCGTCGGCAGTGACGATGGGGTCAAGGTGTGGCTCAACGGCGCCGTGGTGCACGAGAAGAACGTGCCGCGGCCTTTCACGTGGTGCGAGGACGCGGTGCCGGTGAAGCTGGCCAAGGGCAGCAACGCACTGGTGCTGAAGGTGACGCAGGGGGGTGGCGACTGGATGGCGAATGCCCGGGTGCGGGCCGTGGACGGGACGCCGCTGGAGGGCCTGAACCTGGAGGTGGGCTGCCTGGTGCCGGTGGCCCCGTGGGACCCGACGGGGGTCCCGCCGGAGGCCACGGCAGCCCCGGCGAGTGCTGCCGCGGGCTCGGTGAGCTCAGCCGCGGGGACGGTGCTGGTGGCGGCGCAGGCGGCGGCAGAGCCGGCGAGCCCGGCGAAGCTGGCCTGGGGGGCGCCCACGGCGGAGCAGCTTGGCTGGCAGATGAGCATCCAGTGCTGGAGCTTCAACAAGGCCACCTTCTTCGAGTGCGTGGACCGGGCGGCGCTGATGGGGGTAAAGGTGGTCGAGATGTTCCCGGGCCAGCGGGTGGATGCGGAGCACGCGGACTGGAAGACGGACCAGGGCATGCCGCCGGACGCGTTGGCGGCGATCCAGGCGAAACTGAAGGCCTGCGGCGTGCGGGTGGCGAACTTTGGGGTCACCGGCATCCCTGGGGATGAGGCCGGGCGGCGCAAGCTCTTCGAGTGGGCGCGGGCCATGGGCATCGAGACGATCTGCGCGGAGCCCGAACCGGAGAGCCTGGCGGGGCTGGACCCATGGTGTCAGGAATACGGCATCAACCTCGCGTTGCACAACCATCCCGAGCCATCGCGCTACTGGGACCCGCAGACGGTCCTGGACGCCTGCAACGGTCTGAGCCGGCGGATCGGCGCCTGTGCCGACACGGGACACTGGATGCGGTCCGGGGTGACGCCGCTGGAGGGCATCAACCGGCTGCAATGGCGCATCGTCACCTTCCACTTCAAGGACCTCAACGAGATGGGCAAGGAGGCCCACGACGTGCACTGGGGGACTGGCAAGGGGGAGCTTCCGGTGGTGCTGCGGCGTCTGCGCCAGCAGGGATTTCGGGGCGTGTTCTCGGCGGAGTACGAGTACCACTGGGACAAGAACACGGAGGACATCGCGGCCTGCGTGAAGAACCTGGAGGCGATGGCGCGGGAGATCGTGCTGGAGGAGGATGGTGCGTGGCAGGTGCTGTTCAACCTGCGGGACCTGACCGGCTGGCAGAATGCGGGCGGCGAGGCGCCGGCGGCGGCCTGGCAGGTGGACGAGGAGGGCTGCCTGGCCCTGCGCGGCCAGGGGGGTGACATCTGGACGCGGGAGCGTTTCGGGGACTTTGTGCTGGACCTGGAGTTCGAGACCGGCGGCAACAGCGGCCTGTTCTTCCGCACCGACAACCCGCGGGACCCCGTGCAGACCGGGATCGAGATGCAGGTGGACAAGGCCGAGACGGCGGGGATCCACGGGGTGGGGGCGCTATACGACCTGCTGGCGCCGGCGTGCACGGCGGCCAGGCCGGGGTGGAACCACGTTCGGCTGGCGGCGAAGGGCAGCCTGGTAGTGATCGTTCTGAACGAGCAGCCGATCATCCAGGCGGACCTGGAGTGCTGGACGACGCCGGGCATGAACCCGGACGGCGCCAAGAACAAGTTCAAGACCGCGCTGAAGGACTTCCGGCGCGAGGGCCACATCGGTTTCCAGGACCACGGCGCGGCCGTGCGCTATCGGAACATCCGTATCCGGCGGTTGCCATAGGGACCGGCGGGCGGAGGTGAGTACCCACAGGCCGGCAGGTTGGAGGCAGAAGCTATGGAACGGCGTGTCTTCGGGAAGACGGGTCTGGAGGTATCGGTGGTCGGGTTCGGCGGGGCGCCGGTCGGCTTCCTGGGGACGGCGCAGGCGCAGGTCAGCCTGATGCTGAATGCCCTTCTGGACCGGGGGATGAACCTGATCGACACGGCGGCGATGTATGCCGGCTCGGAGGAGGCGATTGGCGAGGCGGTGGCGCATCGTCGCAGCGGCCTGGTGCTGGTGACGAAGTGTCCGAACCCGATGGCGGACGGGCCGGACTGCTGGGGGGCGGCGGGGATCACCGCCTCCATCGAGCGGTCGCTGCGGCGGCTGCGGACGGACTGTGTGGACGTCGCTCTGCTGCACTCGTGCGGGCCGGATGTGCTGCAGAAGGGCGAGGCGCTGGAGGCGCTGGTGCGGGCGCGGCAGGCGGGGAAGATCCGCTTCGCGGGCTACTCCGGTGACAACGAGGTCGCCATCCATGCTGCCGGGCTGCCGGGGGTGGCCGTGATCGAGACCTCGGTGAACCTCACGGACCAGGCCAACCTGACGGGGGTCCTGCCCCTGGCCAAGGCGCGCGGGATCGGCGTCATCGCCAAGCGGCCCATCGCCAACAGCGCCTGGAAGCCGCTATCGCAGCAGCAGGGCATGTACGCGGACTACGCCAAGACGTACACGGAGCGCTTCCAGGCGATGGGGTTGAGCTTGGCGGACCTCGGGCTGAAGGGGGATCCTGCCGTCGTCTGGCCCCAGGTGGCCCTGCGGTTCACGCTGGGGCAGGCGGGAGTGCACGCGGCCATCGTGGGCACGTGCCGGCCGGCGCATGCCGAAGCCAACCTGGCAGCGGCCGCACTGGGACCGTTGCCGGAGCGGTCTGTGGCGTCCATCCGGGCGGCCTTTGCCAGGGCAGAGAAGGCTTCCGGCGGGGTCTGGTCGGCGCAGACCTGACGGTGGGCGGGCGGCAGTGGTGTTGGAGGGCGCCAGCTCTGCCGGCGCGGGCGCTGGTCTTCCGGACCCAGGGAGGCTCGAGGTGACCATGGGGCGGCGTGCAGGCTATGCGGCGCTGGTGCTGGCCCTGGCGGTGCTGAGCGTCTTCGCCGGGCTCGGGCTGGCGCGGTTTGGCTACAGCATGCTGTTGCCGTCGATGCAGAAGGCTCTGGGGATCAGCAACGCCGGCGCCGGCCAACTGCAGTCCTGGAACCTGGTCGGTTATCTGCTGACGGTGGTGGGGGCCGGGGCGCTGGCGGCCCGGCACGGTGCGCGGCGGGTGATCGCGGCGGCGCTGGTGGTGACGGCGCTGGGGATGCTGGTGACGGGCCTGGTGCCGACGTTTGCGGGGGCCTGTGCAGGGCGCTTTCTGGCGGGGGTGGGGGGGGCGGGGGCCAAGGTCCCGGTGCTGGGGGGGCGGGTGGCGGCGTGGTTCGCCGGGCGGCGGCGCGGGCTGGCGGCCGGGGTAGCGGTCAGCGGCTCGAGTGTGGGGTTGATGGTCACTGGGCCGCTGGTGCCTTGGGTCCTGGACCGGTATGGGCCGGAGGGGTGGCGCCTGTGCTGGTACCTGTTCGCTGGCGCTGCCCTGGTCATCGCGCTGCTGGCGGGGGTGCTGTTACGGGACCGTCCTGACCAGGTGGGCCTGCGGCCTTACGGGGGTACGGGGGCGGTCTCGGCGCCGGGGGGCGGCGGGCGGGTGCGTTGGCGGGATGTGGCCGGGTCGGGGTACCTATGGCACCTGGCGGCCGTCTATTTCGCCTTTGGGTTCGCCTACATCATGTATTCGACCTTCTTCGTCAAGCACCTGGTGCAAGGCTACGAGTGGAACCAGGCGGATGCGGGGCGTCTGTGGATGCGCATCGGGGCCGCCTCCATCGCCAGCGGCCTCGTCTGGGGGGTCTTCTCGGACCGGTTTGGACGGCGGTTGGCGTTGGGGCTGATCTTCCTGGTTCAGGGGGCCGCGTTCGCGGTCCTGGGCGTGGGTCACGGGACGGGGGCCGTGTATGTCTCGGCAGGGCTGTTCGCGCTGACGGCCTGGAGCATTCCTGCGGTGGTGGCGGCGGTAGCGGGGGACCGGTTTGGGGCGGCGATGGCTCCGCCGGCGCTGGGGCTGATGACGCTGGTTTTCGGTTTGGGCCAGGCGCTGAGCCCGTATGCTGGCGGCTGGCTGGCCGATGCCACGGGTTCCTTCGTGGTGCCGATGGTCCTCGCCGGGGGCGTGGCCTGGGCCGGTGCCGTGGGAACGGCGCTGCTGCCGGGGCGGCGCCTGGGCTCGCGGGATCAGGCGGGGGCGGAGGGGTCGGTCTGACCGGCCATGGCGGCCTCGTACTGTCGGGCGGTCATGAGCCGTTGGAGGTCTGCGGCGCAGACGTCACGGAGGCGGCAGATCCAGCCGTCGGCCTCGGGGTGGGTGTTGACCAGAGCCGGCTCGTCCGCCAGCCGGCCGTTCACCTGGTGGACGGTTCCGGCGATGGGGCAGGCGACATCGGCGGCTGTCTTGACCGACTCGACGACGCAGAGGACCTCGCCGGCCGCGATGTGGCTGCCCTGGATCGGCAGCTCGACAAAGGTGAGCTCGCCCAGTTCATCGGCGGCATGGCGGCTGATGCCAAGCGTCGCGACGCGGTCATCGAGCTGAACCCAGACATGGTCTTCGGAGTAGTAGCGCATAGTGGGCCTTCGCCTGGTGGCGGCCTGGTCCAGGTGCCGGCGCGGCCGGTGCCGGGACATCCCTTGGCCGGCGGGCGTCGCCGGCCGTGGGCTGCGTTGCCGGCACTATAGCCGTCCATGGGGCCCGGTGCCGGCGGGTCGCGTGGGGGGGGGCACGGCAATGCTGCTAAGTTTCCCTGTTCCTGAAGCTGTCAGCGGCTGATTCAGCGGACCTGACGGCGCGCCTTCGTGCTCCACCGAGGTTTTCCCTGTGGTACGGACTTGCATTACGTCTGTTGTCCTGTATCTTTAGCTTAGCTTACCTATAGGAGCTAAAGTCAATGAACCCGGACCGATGGCGAGAGCGGTGGGATGGACTGCGCCGGATCGTGACGAAGACCAAGAGCAGGATCGGCCGCGAGGAGGCGCTGCTGGACGCCTACCTGTACGTGGCGCGCGTGCGCTGCGGCCGGGCGGCATGCCGGTGCATGCGTACGGACTACCGGCATGAGACCTGGTGCCTCTCGTTCACGGAGGACGGCCGGTCCCGTACCCTCACCGTGCCGCAGGACTGGCTGCCGCGGATCGCCGCAGCTACAGGTGCTTACCGCGAGGCCCGCACGCTGGTCCGCGAGTTCGGCGCCGCGGCCCAGGCGGCTGCCGAGGCGGTGAACGACCAGGTGGACGTACGGATCGGGGCGGGGCGCCAGCTCCTGGCCGAGCTGGTCGCAGCCAAGGCAGGCAAAGCCAGCAAGGGAGGCAGCCGATGAACGAACCCCTGCCGCAGGCAGAGGACGGGTTCGGCCCGTTCTTCAGTGTCTGGACGGATCAGGACCTGGCCGAGGCCCTGTGCGAGCACCAGCGGGCGCCCCAGGCCCGCTGGCCGGCGATGGCGGTCGTGCTGGTGCTGTGGTACTGGGCCTTCATGAACCGGCGGCTGCCTTTCTGCCAACTGCTGTACCGCTCTTGGCACCTGGTGCTTGCCTTCGCCGAAAAGGGGGCGGCACGGTGGCCGCCAGAGCGGTCTCGCCCGAAGCTCTGATCCAGGCCCGGATCTCGCTCGGGACGGCCCCGTTCGAGACCCTCTTCGCCAGGGCCAACCGGCGCGTGGCCGGCGACCTGGACCCGTTGCGGCGGTACAAGGGGCTGCGCCTGTCGGCAGTGGACGGCTCGCACCTGAACCTGCCGTCGCGCAAGGAACTGGAGGAAGAGTTCGGGCGCCCGCGGTCCAGCGGCGGGCGGCGCAGCCTGCCCCAGGCACTGCTGGTGACGCTGGACTGGATCCAGTTGGGTTGGTTCTACGACTGGAAGCTGGCGCGCTACGACGCGGCGGAACTGGCTCTGGCCAGGGACCTGTGCGCCCAACTGGGATGCGGCGATCTGCTGCTGGCCGACCGGCTCTACTTCGATCCGCACTGGTTCGCCGAGCTTGACCGGCGCGGCGTGAAGTTCCTCTTCCGCGCCACCATGGACCGGTGGCTGAGCCTGACCAAGCCGTCCAGGCAGCGGGTTGAGCGGCAGCGCCGCAGCCACCAGGGCCAGGTCGATCTGCGCTGCGACCTGCATGTCCGCGATCCGCTCACCGGCAGACGCATCGCCACCTTGCCCGTGCGGTACCTGGAGCTCCCCCAGGCCGACCGCGACACGCTGCGGTTCTTCACCAACCTCGACGCCACCTTCCTCCCGGCGGCCGAAGCGGCGCGGCTGTACTTCCAGCGCTGGGGCATCGAGACCGAGTACCGGCTCTTCAAAGGGCCCGACCACCTACCGGTAGTGCTCTCCCGCAAACCCCACACGGTGCGTCAGGAGATCCTGCTGCGGCTGCTGGCCCACAATGCCGTTCGCCACGTACAGGCTCTGGCGTGCCTGCGCATGCGGCGGCTCGAACCAAGCGGCGCCGTGCCCGCCACCGCCGACCAGACACCGGCCGGCCACTGGCGCAAACGGCACCTGGTGCAGGGCCGGCCCATCCTGCCTGTCGATCTGCAGACCGGTCAGACCGCCGCCATCATCCTCGGCCACATCGAACAACTCGCCTCGGCCGCCCGGCACCATGACTGTCGGCCGAGCCTGGATTCACTCCTCACCGAAGTGGCCAGGCATCGGATCTACGCTAAGCCCGACCGCAGCTACCCCCGCAGAGGACGGAAGTACCAGAAAGGCAGGCCAAACAAGGGCAACCGCAAGGCTCAGGCCCGACGATGGCGGCAACGGAAGACCGCATCACCGGCCGCAGCCGTTGGAGAACCTTATTCAAAGTCGCGTTCAAGTTGATCGTAATACGGCCATGATCCAAGGCCACCCAGCCAGCGACCGGACGGCCGCGGTTTCCTGCTTGAGGTGGTCCAGGGCCGTCACTGCCTGAGCGA